>Ga0102871_1000545_pt1 | contig 13457 bp, 10 predicted proteins | sample Colrivmet1546C02_FD_78445 | JGI IMG/M metagenome (GOLD analysis project Ga0102871, IMG submission 78445) | Estuarine microbial communities from the Columbia River estuary - metaG 1546C-02 | ecosystem: Environmental > Aquatic > Marine > Intertidal zone > Estuary | place: USA: Columbia River... | reverse complement strand
CCACCCGCTAAGCTTACCAGTTAATTTTACACCAATTAACTTAGGAAACTTAAGTTCCCAAGCCATACCAGCCATCACATCTACCGCATCAGCTCCACCTACACCTATGGCTACCATTCCCAATCCACCTGCATTTACCGTATGAGAATCGGTCCCTATCATCATGCCACCTGGGAAAGCATAGTTTTCTAGGACCACTTGATGAATAATACCTGCTCCTGGTTTCCAAAAGCCAATTCCGTACTTATCCGAAACCGATTCTAAAAAGTTAAAAACCTCATTAGAAGTATTAATAGCATTTTGCAAATCTTCGTCTGCACCTATTTTAGCTTGAATTAAGTGGTCGCAATGTACCGTAGTAGGAACGGCCACTTTCTTTTTACCCGCTTGCATAAATTGCAAAAGAGCCATTTGCGCCGTAGCGTCTTGACAAGCGATACGGTCTGGGGCAAAATCTACGTAATCTTTACCTCTTGCGAAGGCAGTAGATGCATTGCCATCCCAAAGATGACTGTATAATATTTTTTCTGAAAGTGTAAGTGGTTTCCCTACTACAGCTCTGGCTGCAGCTACTTTACTTTCTAAATTTTGATAGGTTTTTTGAATTAAATCGAGGTCGAATACGGTGTTGCTCATGATTGTGTTTGCAAATTTATTCTTTTTGTTTTTTTATGAGCAAGTGAGAGACAGATAGATTCATTAAAAAGATGAAAAAAAATCATGCGATAAATTATCATTTCTGAACTTGGGGTCTCAATTCAATTTTACCATACATATTCTATCTGCGGAATTACGCATTTCGCTACATCCAATTCATATACCACATGCAGTGTGAATTGCTAAGGCTTAAGAACTTAGCCTAATCGTCACTGACCTTTCTTAAAAACCTAAGACTACTTTACCCTTAGCTATTTCGTCCCCATCTCTGGTAAGCTGGTAAATAAAAGCACCATGTAATCCAATAATACCATTTACCGCCTGATATGCTTCATTGCTTAGTGCTGCTTCATGAACGACCTGACCTAAAGGGGTAAAGAACTTTATGACATACTGCGATGCGTCATCTTCTGGCAACTCACCGAGACTTACGAATACATCGTTGGTAAGTGTGCTGCTAAATACACCAAACGGATATATAATTGGAGGCGCTGGTGGTGCAGGAATATACGTAGAAAATATAGTTGCTCTAAAAACCGTAAGGTTGGCTCGCATCTGGGCTGCCTGCTGCTGGGTAAACATATTTTGACATGACCCTGGTGTATAATCCATATAATTTTCAATCATATCGGGCAAATCGTTTGGCTGAGTGCTGTAGCAAGAATTAATGGATGGATAACAATTTTGATTGGCAGCACTAGCCAGTGGAGTATCTTCCATATAGTCATCTACGGTGCATCCTCCATCTCCCCAAATATGGCGTAATCCAAGGTAATGACCCACTTCATGTACGGCTGTTTTCTCACCTGTAGCTAACGAAGAAGGGTTATTCTCTCCTACTATTTTGTAATGCAATACTACCCCTTGTCTATCTGCTGTTGCAAATGAACTGGAGCCTGGCCAATTATCAACACCTGTAGGCGGATACGCATACCCCAACAAACCGTCACGACCGCGTGAAGACAAGTCACAAACCCATATATTTAAATATTTATCCGTATCCCAAGCTTCGCTACCGTAGGTCGCCTGCTTCACACGGTCTGTCAACGCTAGGCTAGTAGGCGAAGATCCAAAGGCCGTTAAAGCAGTTTGAACACGCACAATTCCGCTTGTAGGATTACCATTAGGATCTTGAGTAGCAAGTACAAACCTGATTCCCGCATCTCCCGCCACAGGTTTAAAAATATCGCGCGTATTGATGGTGTCTGGATTAGTTCGCGTATAACATTCATTGAGCACACGCATTTGTGAGGTAATTAAATCATCACTTAAATTATGTTGAGCTGTATTGTAAACGATATGAAAAACCACTTGAATAGTGTGAATCGTATCCTGAGATGTTTTGGTTTTGATTTTGCTTTGAGCTAACGCTTGTATAAAAGTCGCATCCATATTTTGCTTAAGTCCAGGATTAATTGACTCTAAGTATTCCATATAAGCCGTCTGCCCGCATTGTTCTACCTCTTGACTAAAGGCACTAATACTTAAAAAAAGAATTAAAATAGAAAGTAGCTGTTTCAACATCTGGAATTTAATAAGTTTCGAAAATACTAAATTTTGCGAATTATTGCATCATAGTTCAAAATTCTCCTATGGCGCTCGGTATTCCCGATTTTAAATAGCCTTATTGTCCTTTAAACACAGGCTTGCGCTTTTCTAAAAATGCATTAACCCCTTCTGCGTAATCACTTGAATTACCTGCTATGTCTTGATAGTATGCTTCATAATCTAGCACCTCTTCTAGAGTTTTGTTTCCTGAGTCATTGAGCATTTTTTTAATCATGCCAATAGCTTTGGTAGGCGCATTTGCATAATAGTTTGTCACTTGCAAAATAGCATCATCTAACTCCTCTGAAGGAACTGCTTTATTAATCATACCCCAACTCACCGCTTGACTGGCCGAAACTTTAGTTCCCATCGTAGCTAACTCAAACGCCTTATTGGATCCCACTAACTTAGGTAAAAAATAAGAAGAACCAGAATCTAAGACCAATCCTATTCCAACAAAAACTTCAACTAAACTTGCTCTCTCATCAGCAACGCAATAATCGCAAGCCAGAGCCAGTGAGCAACCTGCTCCTGCGGCCACCCCATTAATTCTACCAACGATGGGTTTAGGCATATTACGCATGGCTAAAATAATTGGGTTATAGCCATTCTTCAAAAAATCATTGAAGTCTACTTTCACACCAGCAATATCTTTCAAATCTTGTCCAGAGCAAAAAGCTTTACCGGCTCCAGTTAAAACAATCACACGACATGCAGTATCGGCACTTGCCGTTTGCAATGCCTGCAAAAGTTCGCTGCGCATCTCAGCTGTAAAAGCGTTATAGCTCTCTGAACGGTTAAGGGTAATTGTAGTAACCCCTTCGTTTCGGGTGTATAAGATGGTATTGTATTCTGACTTCATTTTTAAATTTAAAAAAACAGTATGAAAGAAGAACTTATAACTCCTACTGCAGCCCCCATAGCTAACTCAAGCGGCGTGTGTGCTTTCTGCAAATATCGAATAGCTATAACCGCGACGGCTAAAACTAAAAATACCAGCAGTAGTAAAGGCATACCTACAAAGTCAAACTTATAAAACATCATAAGTGCGCTTCCAACTAGAAACGCCCATACCGCAGCATGCCAACTCGCTTTAAGCTCCAAATAAACCAGAAACCACAAGAAGAGATGTAAAAACCCTGCGCCGATATAAAAGCTTATATATTCATTTAGTAAAAATACATTGACAAGGGCAAATCCGAAATTAATCAAGGAATAGGCTCTATAAATAGACCTACGGTGTAGCAAGCTAGGTTCTGCTATGTTGATATGGCGAACCATTTTAAAATAAACCAACGGCAAGATAAGGTATACAAAACCTATCCATACTAACCCAACACCGGCGCCCCAAAAATCTAGTCCTGCAACGAATGGCCAGTATACAAAGAGGCTATATAACGGTAAAAAAATAGGATGCAACACAATTGCACCAGCTTGAAGGATACCTTTCATTTATAATTCTTTTCTTAATCGCGCCACTGGCACATTTAGTTGTTCACGGTATTTTGCTACGGTTCTACGTGCAATTTGATAACCTTTTTCTTTTAAAATATCCTTGAGCGCCTCGTCGGTCAGGGGCTTTTTCTTATCTTCTGCTTCCATCGCTTCTTTCAGGATTTTTTTGACTTCTCGATTACTTACTTCTTCGCCACTGTCTGTGGTAATTCCTTCTGTAAAAAAGTCTTTAAGCAAAAAAATACCAAAATCTGTTTCCACATATTTACTGCTAGCTACCCTGGATATGGTAGAAATATCCATACCTATTTCTTCTGCAATATCTTTTAATATCATAGGTCTCAGGTCAGACTCATCACCACTCATAAAGAAGAGCTGCTGAATTTCGACGATCTTACGCATGGTGATTAGCAAGGTATTTTGACGCTGTTTTACCGCATCAATAAACCACTTTGCTCCATCCAGTTTTTGCTTGATGTATTGCACTGCATCCTTTTGAGTTTGAGATTTCTCTTTGCTAACTTCAAAACCTTGAAGCGTTTCATTATAGGATTTGCTTACGCGAAGTTCTGGAGCATTTTTTGAATTTAAGCTTACTTCCAAACTGCCATAGCTTTCTTTAACGATAAAGTCTGGTATAATAAAATCCTTACTCTCTGCGCCCTCTGATCCTGATTGCGCTGGTTTCGGATTAAGTCTTGCAATAAATTCCAATGTTTCTCGAAGGTATTCTTCGGAAATATCAAATTTTTTAAGGATTCTGGCGTAGTGCTTTTTAGAAAAGTCTTCCATCATCTCATCTATAATACTGTAGGCCAGTTTATAGATCGGATTATTACCTAATTCTTGTTTTCGTTTGATTTGGAGTAGAAGGCACTCCTTAAGATCACGTGCACCAACACCCGCCGGATCTAAGTCTTGTATATACCCTAAAATACGCGCAAGGGTAGCTTCGTCTGTTCTAATATTTTGCGTAAAGAGTAAGTCGTTTTTTATAGCGACTAGTGACCTTCTCAAGTAACCGTCATCATCAAGTGTCCCGATAATTTGATCTGCTAAAATTTCTTCTTCAGAGGTTTTAAGCGCCCCTGTTACTTGCTCCAACAGTCGTTCTCTAAAAGAAATATGGTACACCACAGGCATAAACTCTTTTTCTTCGCTATCTCCTTGATAGTCTCCGCTAAGCTGCACTCCACCATCATCATCGCCTAAGTAATCTGAAATATCAAACTCATCTTTGGTGCTGTCGTAATCAAAATCTTCAGACTCACTAAAACTAAATTCAAGTTCTTCCTCATCATCTTTACCATTTTCTAAAGCCGGATTTTCAAGAAGTTCTTCGTCCACTCGTTCCTCAAAATTAAGGGTATTAAGCTGCAGCAGCTTGATAAATTGTATCTGCTGAGGGCTTAGTTTTTGAAGTAGTTTTTGACTTAAATGTTGTTTTAACATGTGCTTACATAAAAAGTAGGTATAAGAACTTACTTTTGTACTCCAAAATTAGCAAGATTTCTAGTACCAACAAGATGCATACCAAACAATTAGACCAATTTGTAGGACAAGAGGTTACACTCCAAGGATGGGTAGCCAACAGAAGAGAGAGTAAAACCGTTGTTTTCATTAATTTACGTGATGGAAGAGGGATGTGTCAGTGCATTCTTGGTGTAGAAGATTTAGGTGAAGAATTATTTGCCACTGCTAAATCACTGGGCCAGGAGAGCTCGGTAGCCATTACCGGAAAGGTTGTAGTAGATGAAAGACAAATAGGGGGATACGAGTTACATGCCACAGACCTAAAAGTATATCAAAATGCCAAAGATTATCCCATTTCAAACAAGGAACACGGTATTGAATTTTTAGTAGATAATCGACACCTATGGTTGCGTAGTCGCCGTCAATGGGCCATTATGAGAGTCCGAAACAGTATCATTTACGCAATACATAACTTTTTTCAACGTGAAGGTTTTGTGCAAATGGACGCTCCTATCTTTACTGGGAATGCCGCCGAAGGGACCACTGATCTTTTTGAAACTGATTACTACGGACAACCGGCTTATCTTACTCAAAGCGGGCAACTATACGGTGAAGCTATGGCGATGGCCATGGGCAAAATATACACTTTCGGCCCTACTTTTAGAGCTGAAAAATCTAAGACCAGACGTCACCTTTCTGAGTTTTGGATGATCGAGCCTGAAATGGCGTTTTGTGACATTTTTGAGAATATGGACACTATCGAGGCTTTTCTTAGAGCGGTGGTACTTGAAGTAATCGAAAAATGCCCAGAAGAATTAGAAGTATTAGGTCGCGACATCAGCAAGTTACAAACCATTTCAAAAACCTTCCCTAGGTTAAGTTACGACGAAGCGGTAGAAATACTCAAAGGACATAAAGATGTTGACGGTCAAAATTCTATCAAAGTATTGGAACAAGACCTGCTTACCGTTGAAATGAGAATCACCGAAGTAAAAGCAGACATATCCTCAAGAGAAGCAGCAATTACAGCAGGTGGAATGAAAAAGGGGGAGATAAACTTTAACCAAAACAAAATAGACAGTCAAAAACAGGAACTTAAACAACTGGAAGAAGACCAACGCAATATCCCAAACTGGCTCAAATCTGCGCGTGATTTTGTGTATGGAAACGATTTTGGGGGAAGTGACGAAACTGTGCTTACGCGTTTATTTGACAACCCGATTATGGTGTACGACTGGCCACACGAAATTAAAGCATTTTATATGAAACGTAATCCCGAAGACCCTCGTTTTGCGAGAGGTGTAGATGTACTTGCTCCAGAAGGATACGGCGAGATAGTAGGTGGCGGAGAGCGTGAAACCAGTGAAGAATGGCTGGTAGAAAAAATACAAGAGCACAAACTTCCAATGGATGTATTTCAGTGGTACTTAGATCTTAGACGATACGGTAGTGTTCCTCACGCTGGTTTTGGTTTAGGTTTAGAACGACTTGTTGCCTGGGTTTGTAAATTGGACCACGTACGTGAGACAATTCCGTTCCCGAGATACTATGGAAGATTAGAACCATAGCTAATTGAATTAGGTTATACTCCCCTCTCCCATACACAAAACTCAAAAGCAAATTCGTTCACTTCGCTTTGCGCATAGCTTTCACAACTTGTCTGCTCCCAGTTGTTTAAATTAGGCTCTGGAAAAAAAGCATCTGCATTCGGAAATCGAGCATCTACCTCACTTAGGTACATTCTATCGACTACGTCTAATGACTGGCGATATATTTCTGCTCCGCCTAAAATGAATATTTCACCATTTTGCTCTAAGCTATTAGCCAACTCTAGCGCCTCCGCTAACGAGTGCGTAACGAAAGCTCCATCGGCTTTATACTCATTACTCCTGGTTATTATAATATTACTTCGGTTAGGAAGTGGTTTTCCAATACTCTCAAAACTCTTTCGCCCATGTATAACCACATGACCCGCAGTAGTACTCTTAAAGAGACGCAAGTCGTCCTTTATTTTCCATAGCAAGTCGTTATCTTTTCCTATGGCATTGTCTTTTGCTCGAGCAACTATAAGTGATATTTTGTTCACAGGTACAAAGTTAGTTCGCTATCTCTAAAAGCTGGAATTAAAGTTTATGTAACGTTCCAATTAAGAATTTTCAGCTTAGGACTCGTTGTTTTGAATTGCTATCCTAAATTCGCATCACGATTTGGAACAAGCTATTTCATACACACAAAGGGGAACATACCATCGGTTGGGAAGTGGGAATAAATTGCTGTATGTTTTGCATGGGTATGGCCAAATGGCCAAGTTTTTTATCCGTAAGTTTCAACCTGCCGAAGAACTGGGATACACCATTATCGCTCCGCAAGGATTACATAAATTCTACCTGGAAGGCACCAGCGGAAGAGTGGGAGCCAGTTGGATGACCAAAGAAAATAGAGAGGATGATATCAAAAACTATTTGGTTTATTTAAATGCTGTTCACAGCGAAATATCATCTAAAAAAAACTGGGATGAAATCGTAATTTTAGGTTTTAGTCAAGGCGTAGCTACCGCTTTTAGATGGTTGGCAGAAAATAACATAAAGCCAAGTAAATTTCTGATTTGCAGCGGATTAGTACCGCCTGATGTAGACTTAAACATCAAAAAAGACATCTTTGACCCCATTCAAATGTCTTATTTTTCGGGAGTGAACGACCCTTACCGAACAGAAGCGTCTGTCCAAGAATTTTATGACAATGTCGCCAGTAGCCAGCTCAATATGAAACTGGTTAATTTTGATGGTGTACACGAAGTGTGCATGGAAGAAGTACTGAAAAGAATATAATTCTCCTTGTTTATTTTTGGGCTCTAACTACGTAATAACTGGCTGTAGTTAGAAAATTTCGTACAAAGGGCAGCGCGCTTATAATTGCCAATTGCTTTCGTGGTTTTAAACCAAACTTTGTTTCGTAATTTGGATTAACAAACCAATCCGTCTTTTTCAAAATACTATACTTATTCGATTTTAAAATACGGTTGAGTCGATCGATGGTAATTCGGGTATCATAAATCTCCAACATTCCTTCAATCTGCACATCTGACTCCCCTATCATTTTTAATAATCCTTTGTATAGGGGTCTAGGAATAATGTGAAAATACGGTAGTTTTGAAAATAGTTTGTGTTTTAATAACTGCTGATGCCCACCAAAAGGATTATACCATGGTGGAAAGCCAATAAAGTAAAGACCGTCTGGTTTCATAAAATCCCGACATCGTTTCATAAAAAGCTCCTGATTTGGAATATGCTCTATGACATCTCGCGTGATTATAATATCAAATTGAGCTGGATTAACCGTATCGTATATATCTTCTGCTATGAGCGTAAGGTTAGCCACATTGGGATGTTCTGCAAAATATAATTTCCCATTTGCTATACGAGGTACTGAAATATCTATCCCAACGCAAGTACATCCTAAATCCAAGAAAGGCTTTAAATTTCCAGCTTCACCGCATCCTATTTCTAAGACGCTAAGCGTGCTGTCAATTGTTTTAAGTGACTCCAAATACGGAATTACATATTTTTGGGTGGTTAGTGCTTGCTCGTTAAAATACCGTAAACTATCGCTGTGACGCTCTTGCATATTCTAATTAATCGTTTTTGGGCGGTAGAGGTGCGTTACCCTTATTTGGTCTGTTAGGATTTGGTTTTTTATTGGGATTAGGCTTAGGTCTGTTTGCCCCATCACCTTTAGGTCTATTCTCATTGCGAGGCTGCTGTGCCGGCTTTTTATCACCTTCTGCATTGGGCTGATCCGCTCTATTTTTAGGTGCATTTCTATTATTCCCACCTTTAAAATTACCTTTTTTGTGATTGCTATTTCGATTTTGAGGACCTCTATCCTTTTTGCCTTTATTCTTGGCATCCATACGCGTTAGGTCTGTATCTCCTAGCAAGTCATCTTTATATTCTAAGGTTTTGAATGCCACTTCTGCGCCTTTTGCGGTATCACTTAAGGTTGGAGGCGTTTTACCTTGATTATTTTGAGCAATGATTTCATTTACTCTATCTATATCTACTGGTATCCAATCAAAACTATTTTCATAACAGTACCATGCTGTTCCTTTCAGGATATCTATTTTCCGAAGCGATGCTAATCCTGACTCTGTTTTTAGCTTCACCTTTTCTGAAGGAAATTCTTTAAGTTTTTCACTATACAACTCTAGCTCATAATTCAAGCAGCATTTTAATCTACCGCACTGTCCGCTGAGTTTAAGCATATTAATGGAAAGATTTTGAACCTTAGGCGCACTCATACTAACTACTTTGTAATCTGTAAGCCAAGTACTGCAACATAATTCACGACCGCAACTTCCGATGCCGCCCAATCGTGAAGCTTCCTCGCGGTAGCTAACTTGCATCATTTGTATTCTGGCTTTAAACTCTGCAGCATACCGACGAATTAATTCTCTAAAATCAACTCTTCCTTCGGAAGTATAATAGAACGTGACGCGTTTGCCATCACCCTGAAACTCAATATCGCTAATTTTCATTTGCAAACGAAGTTGCAACGCTATTGTTCGGGCTTGTTCTAACGTTTTTTGCTCAATATCTTTAAATTCTTGGTATTTTTTTATTTCAAACTCATTAGCCACACTGCGAATGGTTCTCATCTCAGCATTATTTTCATCAACTCCATATTTTTTAAGTTGAAGCTTTACTAACTCGCCACTCAATGAAACTTCACCTACGTCATAACCTATATCCGAATCTACTATAACTTTGTCTCCCGTATATAAATCTAGGTTTTTTACATTTTTAAAGAACTTTTTTTGGCTCCCTTTAAAACGTACTTCTACTATGTTAAAAGGCTCATAATCTTCCGGTAAAACCATGTCCGTAAGCCAATTATATACATTTAATTTATTGCAACTGCCGGTACTGCAACTGCCATTATTGCCACAACCAGCGCTATGACTACCATTATTATTTCCGCAACTTCCGCATCCCATCTTTATATCTCGTTTTTTATTTTAATTATCTTATTATGAAGCCTCAATTATTGGCTACCTACAAGAGTCGAACTCTTATTTTATGATGGTCAAATATATCTCAAAAAAGTAAACACTTTAGCTAAAAATACACCACCTAGTGCTTAAAGGTGTACACAAGGTCTCTAACTACCCTATTTGCGTATAAAATTGTAGCGCAAGTTGAGCGATAAATTAAATAATGCAACCTTGGCATTTGCATTTCTTTGAATGTGATAAATCACTTCATTAATCTGCTCGTAGCTTGTTTCTATGCATGCCGCATTCAAGGTGGTTGAGAATTTTTTGATAAAAGCTTGCTGATCCGTTTCTGCTTTTATCACATAGCCTGTAATGGTTTTATAAAGCAAGCTCTCCCGCATTATAGCCAAACCATTGGTTAAAAATAACTGCAATTGAACTCTGCCTAACTTGTGCAACTCCTCTGTGATCTCCATTACTTTTTTTAGATTATTAGAATAGCAGGCAAGCATCCAATCCCTAAAAATTTCTGAATAATTATCTTCTACACTTTCTACCAGATCAATAGCTTTTCGCAGATTTCCTTCGGATAGGTAGGCCAATTGTTCCGCTTTTTTACTGTCTAGGTTATATTTTTTTTGTAAAAATAATTGTGCTTCCGTTTCGCTGTATTTAGGTATTTTGACCAACTGTGTTCTACTGGTAATGGTGGCTAAAAGTCTGTCTGAGTTTTCAGCTACCAAGATAAAATACGTCCTTTGCGTAGGCTCTTCTATAACTTTCAAAAGAGCATTGCTTTGCTCAGCAAGATACTCTGGCATCCAAATAATCAAGGTTTTCGCTTCCCCCTCATAAGGTTTCATAGCTAGTTTGGTCACTATCTCACGTGTTTCTCTTCGCGTGATATTAGGAGATTTATTTTCGCTATCGGCAATCTTTCCTACCCAATCCGATGTATTCATAAACGGACTAGCTAATAATTCCTTTCTCCATTCCTGTACATAATCCGTACTAATAGGTTCTTTGCCCGATGTTTTTACAACTGTAGGGTAAGTGAAATGTATGTCGGGATGAGTAAGCGTAGCGATCTTACGGCAAGAGCTGCACTCCCCACAAGAGTCGGTATCGCTTCTGTTCGTGCAATACAAATATTGCGTAAGGGCTAGAGCCAAATGTAATTTACCACTTCCCTCAGGACCTAAAAATAACTGAGCGTGTGCCAATCTTTCATTTTGGACATTAGCTATTAGTTTCGCTTTTATGGGCGCTAAGCCTGGGACATCTGCAAACTTCACTAAGCCTCTTTCTTGTGATTAAAAAACTCGTTTTTGATACCGAAGAAAATAGTAATAACCAATAAAATATAAATCAAGGCGCCAAATGTAGCAGAAAGCGTAGTGCCCAATGCATACGTAGCTGGCGCGTATTTAAAAGTTATAGCGTGCTTTCCTGCTGGTACTTTTAATCCTCTAAGGATATAATTTAACCTAAAATGATCTACTTCTTGATTATCAATATAAGCGTGCCATCCTTGAGCATAATAAATTTCTGAGAATGCAACATTTGACTCTATTGCAGAATTATAGGTATATTCTAATTTCTCCGGATGATAACTCGTTAATACGACGCTCGCATTGGAATCTACAGCTATAGACGTACTAATTAAATCTGCTTGATCTTTTTCCACTATACCAGATGTTTTTGTATTTAATGTCCCCAAAGCTATTATCGCACTGTCTGCGTTAGGCACCACTTTAACATCTCTTAAAATCCAAGCATTCCCAAGCGCGGTATTACTCGTACTATACATTGGTTGCCCTCTTTGATCCGTCTGATTTGGATATATAAAATACTTCATATTGAGCATGTCCAGGATAGCATTATTCTGCACCTTGCCTTGCCCTAATTGCTCAATCAAGTACCAATCCCACACGTCCTGGAATCTTCTAATTTTAGCGGCACTATACCCTCCGATTGAATTATGAAAAAACGCACATCGATTACTGCTTAAGGTATTTTCGGTAAGATCTAGCACTCTATAATAGCTTTTATCTTCTTGTATAGCTAAATCTGCTTGATATGGAAGATACGTTGCCTCTCTCGCTTTTGGCTTCTCAAACTTTTTATCATCTAAATAGCGTTTACCTACCGTCCACAAGTCTAAGGTTACGAGTAGACCAAGGCAAAGCAATGCATATTTAGTCTGCATCTTTTGCTTGTAGACTAGCCACAGTACCAGTAAAACCGCAATGATAAAAAACAAGCTTTTATTACCGTCTTTTTTCATCTCTTGAATACGGTTGTCAACCAGCTGTTCTTTAACACCCGCTACCGCTTGTGCATCGGGTTGTCTTCCTTGTTGGTTCAAGATATACTGTGCATAACGGGTATCGCTGTCGTAAGCTATTTGGCCTGTTTTTTCGTCGTATTTTGGGGTACTTTCAAAATCATTTAGGAGTGTGCCAGAATAAGTTAGAATAAATACTAAACCCACAGCAGCACCTGCTGCATACGTTAGGTGTTTAAGGTTAAGTTCTTTGTTTTTGATATTATTCAACAACTGTTCTACTCCCAAAATACCCAATAGCCCAGCACTTACCTGTACCAACACCATCATCATACTTGGCGCTCTAAACTTATTGTACAGTGGGAAGTAATCAAACATAAACCTATTAAACCAAGCGAAATGATTGCTACCCATGGATAACACAATGGTTAATAACATTACAGTCACAAGCCACCATTTCTTGGGGCCTTTTACCAAAACAAGACCCAATATCATCAACACAAAAATAGTTGCACCTATATACTTAGGGCCAGATGTAGAACCTATCTCTCCGTAGTATAAGCCTAACTTATCTGAGTCTCCACCACTGTAATTAGGGATAAAGGTTGCTATGATATCTGACCAACCGTTACTGTACGAGAAAACATAATCTTCCGTTAAACCGCTTTGTCCATCTTCACTCACAGCCACATTATCTTTAGAAACCGTTAGCGCAGAAGCCCCACGAATAGACTCTTTGGCATATTCATTAAGCATTAAGATATTTAAACTGTTGGCACCTAGAGCCAACACGACACCTAAAAGAGCTAAACTAGATGCCACGATAAAGTCTTTAATCTCATTTTTCTTGATGCTATTCACCAATTGAAAAACGAAGAATAAAACCACCATAAAGCCAGCGTAGTAGGTAATCTGAACGTGGTTAATATATACTTGTAATCCCAAGCCTACAGATAAAATGGTAAGGCCAAGTAGATGTTTTTTTCTAAAAAGATATTGCACACCAGCTATAATAAGTGGCAGATATGCCGTAGCGATAGACTT
>Ga0102871_1000523_pt1 | contig 13751 bp, 10 predicted proteins | sample Colrivmet1546C02_FD_78445 | JGI IMG/M metagenome (GOLD analysis project Ga0102871, IMG submission 78445) | Estuarine microbial communities from the Columbia River estuary - metaG 1546C-02 | ecosystem: Environmental > Aquatic > Marine > Intertidal zone > Estuary | place: USA: Columbia River... | reverse complement strand
CCTTACACCCTTTTAGTGGCTGTTTTGCTCTCTGCGCAATGCACCGACGCGCGCGTCAATACCGTTACCCCGACGCTTTTCGCACTCGCCGATAATCCTTTTGACATGGCGAAGCAACCAGTCGAAAAAATCCAGCAAATCATTAGGCCTTGTGGGCTTTCTCCTAAAAAAGCAGCTGCCATTGCACAGCTCTCTCAAATTTTAGTAGAAAAATACAACGGAGCTGTGCCACAAAGCTTTGATGCACTGGAAGCACTGCCTGGGGTGGGGCACAAAACCGCATCTGTGGTGATGTCGCAGGCCTTTGGCTTTGCCGCATTTCCTGTAGACACCCACATCCATCGCTTGCTGACGCGCTGGGGGCTCACATCGGGTAAAAATGTTGACGAGACCGAACGCGATGCCAAAAAACTCTTTCCTGAGGTTTTATGGAATAAACTACACTTGCAAATCATTTTTTACGGCCGAGAATTTTCACCTGCGCGGTCCCCGAAGCGCGACAAAGACATGATCACGCTAAAAATTGGCACTGCCAAGGCCTTAAAGGAGCTGTGCTGATTTCAACAATTGTTCATAACCTCCCTTTACAACTTTTTAATAACTAAGCAGCTGAAGATTTTCGCTGTAAAGTAGCCTTTAGCTATATTTGTTAAATGGACGCACCCGATAACAATCGCAAACCTATTGCCCGCATGAAAACACCAGCTCAGCCCTTTGCTGAACTTGGTCGCATACCTCCACAAGCACTTGATATCGAACAGGTTGTTCTCGGCGCCATGATGCTTGAAAGCAGAGCCATCAACGATACCATTGATATTTTATCCGAAAAGACATTCTACGATGTGCGGCATCAACACATCTTCAAAGCCATTCGCGCACTTTTTGCAGCCACGAATCCCATAGACCTCGTAACCGTCACGACTCAATTACAAAAAAGTGGCGAGCTCGAACTTGCCGGGGGCGCAGCCTACGTGAGCTCGCTCACTACCCGCGTAGCCAGCGCAGCACACGTGCAGCACCACGCCCGCATCTTGGCAGAAAAATTCATCAAGCGCGAGCTCATCAGCGTCAGCTCCAAAATCATCCGCGATGCCTACGACGATACCCGAGACGTCTTTGATTTACTCAACGATGCCGAATCTGACTTATTTAGCATCGCCGAAAACAACATGTCAAAGCAAGTCGGTTCTATGTCCTACATCGTACAAGAGGCCATTCACGAAATCGAACTTGCTTCTAAAAATACCGATGGCGTCTCCGGAATCCCGACTGGCTTCCACGACCTCGACAAAGTAACCTCTGGCTGGCAACGTTCGGACATGATTGTCCTGGCAGCGCGCCCAGGTATGGGTAAAACTGCTTTCGTACTTTCTATGGCTCGCAACACCGCCGTAGACTACGGTAAAGGCGTTGCCGTATTTTCACTCGAGATGTCGTCTGTCCAATTAGTCAAGCGACTTATTGCCAGCGAGTCTAGACTCTCCGCAGAGAAACTCAGAAAAGGCGACCTCAAAGAACACGAATTTCAACAACTCCATTCGCGCATTGGTAAGCTTGCCGAAGCGCCCATTTTTATAGACGATACTCCCGGTATCAACATCTTCGATTTCCGGGCCAAATGTCGCCGTCTCAAAGCGCAGCACAACATCGACCTCATCATCATCGATTACTTGCAGCTCATGAGCGCCAAAGACTCCAAAAGTGGTGGTAACCGCGAACAAGAAATCTCCACTATCTCTAGATCGATTAAAGAGATTGCCAAAGAACTCAACGTGCCGATTATTGCTCTTTCACAGCTCAGTCGTTCTGTAGAGACCCGAGGTGGCGACAAACGACCAATGCTCTCCGACTTGCGCGAATCCGGCGCTATCGAACAAGATGCCGATATCGTCTCGTTTATCTACCGTCCAGAATACTACGACCTCACTCAAGATGCCGACGGAAACTCCACCCTAGGTATTGGTGAAATTATCATTGCCAAACACAGAAACGGCGCGCTTAAAAATGTCCGCCTGCGCTTTGTGCCTGAATTTGCGCGCTTTGAGAACCTCGATGAAGTCGAAGCACTCGACCTCCCTGGCACTAACAACGCTGGGCTCAATCAATTCAATCAAGAATTCTCGACCTACACGATCAAAAGTAAAATGGATGACAGCAGCGAAGATATTTTCAGCAAAGACAACAGTGATGAAGATCCCTTCTAAAATTCTCCTTCTATTTTTCGCCGTCTTACTGAGTTTTCAGGGCAGAAGCTCTCAAATTCTAGTCCCCATGGACGAAGCACAACGCGATCACCTCAAGGCCTATGGCCTCGCCTACTGGACACTCGAAAACCAAATCATTATTGAATGGTTGCTCAATTACCGCGGGGGCAGTTTTTTGATTCCACATTTGCAGCGCATCGAAGAAGAACTACTGCTGCGCAACATCAGCTACCAAGTTTTGGCCGATGGACAAGTCAACAAAATCAAAAGCGAAATTGCAGATCCGGAGGTCAATATGGAGGTGGTTCAGCTCGAAAAAGCTCCTAAAATCGCCGTCTATACCCCACCCAACAAACTCCCCTGGGACGACGCCGTTACACTCGTCTTGACCTACGCAGAAATCAGCTACGACAAAATCTACGACTCGGCTATTGTTAATGGCATCTTACCCAAATACGATTGGCTGCACCTGCACCACGAAGACTTCACAGGCCAATACGGTAAATTTTACAGCTCGGCGCGCATGCAAAGTTGGTACCAACAAGAGGTACAGCGCTCGGAAGCAGATGCTGCCAAATTGGGTTTTGCCTCTACCGCTGCGCTCAAAAGAGCAGTTGCGCTCAACATACGCAATTTTGTGATCGGCGGCGGATTTCTATTCACGATGTGCTCTGGAACCGATTCTTTCGACATTGCGCTCGCCGCACAAAGCGTGGATATCCAAGAAGCCGTCTTTGACGGCACGCCTTCAGACCCGCGTGCCCAAGACAAACTCGACTTCAACCAAACTTTTGCTTTCCGAGATTTTCACATCATTAAAGACCCTATGGTCTACGAATACAGCGATATCGACGGCACCGATTTGCGCACACAACGTCAAATCACTGAAAAATCCGATCAGTTTACCCTATTCGATTTTTCTGCCAAATGGGATGTCGTGCCCACCATGCTTACGCAGTGCCACGTAGATGTGATCAATGGTTTTATGGGGCAAACAACCGACTTCCACAAAGAATTCATCAAGCCCAATGTGCTCATTCTCGGGGAGAACAAAGCCGCCAACACGGCCAAATACGTCCACGGCGAATTCGGGCAAGGTACCTGGACCTTCTACGGCGGTCATGACCCCGAAGACTACCAACACCTCGTTGGCGACCCACCAACAGACCTCAATCTACATCCAAATAGCCCAGGCTATCGCTTGATTTTGAACAACATATTATTTCCTGCGGCCAAAAAACAAAAACGCAAGACATAGTTTTTAACATTATTCGTTCTTTTTCGCGTTTTTTTGCTTAAACTTGCAACGAATTTCCAATTGCCCATTTCAGGGCCTTCTCCAAAATTCAGCTTATAACTTACCATTGATGGATTTAAAGACCTTAGAGAGTAAAAAAATCTCGGACCTTCGCGTTATTGCGCAAAGCCTTGGCATTGATGCCGGTAGTCTCAAAAAGAACGAACTCATTGCCGCCATAACTGGCCAAGACCAACCTGCTGCTCCGGCAGCAGCAACGAGTGAAGTAACGCAAACTGAAGCAAACCCGAATGTGCGCAAGCGCGGCCGCAAGCCCCGCACCGAATTAGAGCCACAACCACAAACAGAAGTTGCGCCTCCGACCGAAGACGCTACTCCACAAGCTGTCGCTGAAAAAGCGCCAGAATCAGATAAACCAAACGAACAGCGTCAGCGTCAGCACCAACAGCGCTTCGAGAACCGCAACCAACGTCCACCACGCGAAAACCAAGACAAATCCGAAGAAGTCAATAAAGAAGAAAACTTTGATTTGGTCGGTATTGTTTCCGCAGAAGGCGTATTGGAAGTCATTCAAGATGGCTATGGTTTTTTGCGTTCCTCAGACTACAACTATCTTCCTTCTCCCGATGATATCTACGTATCTCAGAATCAAATCAAGCTCTTTGGCATCAAAACAGGCGACACCATCAAAGGAACCATTCGCCCACCTCGAGAAGGTGAAAAATTCTTTCCGCTTGTAAAAGTTGAATCCATCAACGGTCGCGACCCCTCTTACATCAGAGACCGCGTTCCTTTTCAATACCTTACCCCGCTTTTTCCTTCCGAAAAATTCAAACTGACAGGTCACGCCCAAGAAACCCTTTCTACGCGCGTCATGGACCTCTTTGCCCCAATTGGAAAAGGTCAGCGCGGCATGATCGTCGCGCAACCGAAAACGGGTAAAACCATGCTCCTCAAAGATGTAGCAAACGCAATTGCCGCCAATCATCCTGAAACTTACCTCATTGTTCTGCTCATCGACGAACGCCCAGAAGAAGTCACCGACATGGCGCGCTCGGTCAAAGCAGAAGTCATTGCGTCTACCTTCGATGAACCCGCTGATCGCCACGTAAAAGTTGCCAACATGGTCCTCGAAAAAGCCAAGCGCATGGTGGAGTGTGGCCACGATGTCTGCATTCTCCTCGATTCCATTACCCGTCTTGCGCGCGCTTACAATACCGTTTCTCCTGCCTCTGGCAAGGTACTCTCCGGTGGTGTAGACGCCAACGCACTGCACAAACCCAAAAGATTCTTTGGTTCTGCGCGTAAAATCGAAAACGGAGGTTCTTTATCGATACTCGCTACAGCCCTTACAGAAACAGGTTCAAAAATGGACGAAGTCATCTTTGAAGAATTCAAAGGAACCGGCAACATGGAACTCCAACTCGATCGCAAAATATCGAATCGCCGCATTTATCCTGCAATCGACATCACGGCTTCTGGTACGCGAAGAGAAGATTTACTCGTGGGTAAAGACGTCTTACAGCGCGTTTGGCTCATCCGTAAATTCATCGCAGACATGAACCCAGTAGAAGCTATGGAATTCATGAAATCCCACATGGAAAACACGCTCTCCAACGAAGAGTTTTTGGTATCAATGAATAGCTAATGAAAAACGGTTGGCTTTACGGTCTGGTCTTCGGGAGCACATGGATAGCAATCAAAATGCTCGCGTTCGCTCTCAATTGGAAGCTCGATGAAATCCAAATTTTCGTACTGCTCAATATGGCGTTTCTAACTGCTGCTATCGCTTTATTTATGTACCGCAAAAAAAGAAGTGGCACCAGTGAAAGCAACATACTCACCGACATCAAAGCAGGCCTGAGCGTCGGGCTACCCTACACGCTTATTGTCAGTTTCTTTCTGTTTTTCTACTACAGAGATATCTATCCTGAATTCAATCAAAAGAAAAGAGCGGCTTACGAACAAAAAATGGACAGCCCCGCTGAAATTGCCGCCATTAGAAAAGGCAATAGCGCACTAGAAAATAAAAGCGATGCCGAAATAGTTGAAATGGCACGTAAAAATACGGCCATGATGTACGATCCTCAGTTTACCTTGAGCGTGAGTTTATTGGCGTTGTTGGTCTATGGCACCCTCAACAGCTTGCTCATTGCGGTCATTTATCGCCGGGTTGTTTTTAGAGACTAGCACAGAGCTCTTCGCCAAGTGCGTCGTAGTCAATCCCATCGAAATTCCCACTAGACATCATCAGAAGCACTTTATTGTGCCAATTTTGAGACCGAATGAAATCCAAGACCTCTTGGGTTTGGGTGCATATTTTGACCTCACCACCAAAACCAGCTGCAACCTCAGCAACATCCAAAGCAGGTAACTTTTTATGAGCAACCACTTCCGGACTAAAATAAACAAGTGCTTGGTCGGCGGCGTTCATGGCACCGTCGTATTGTGGTAAAAAGGACTTTTGTAGAGAGCTGAAGGTGTGTAATTCCATGCAGGCGATCACTTCGCGATCCGGATACTGCTGTTTAACAGCACTCGTGGTGGCTTTTAACTTGGATGGTGAATGTGCAAAATCTTTATAAAGTACGAAATCGGGGGCGGCAACAACTTTTTGAAGTCGCTTACCTGCGCCAGTGAAATCCGACATAGCGGTGAAGAAATCAGGAGCGCTTATTCCCATTTGCTGGGCCAAGTACATTGCACCCATTAAGTTCTGAAGATTATGGGCTCCAAAAACTTGTAAAGGATAGGTGCGGCCTTCAAAATGAAGGTCGGTACCTGAGGGAGTTGGAGAAAATTCAGGCGTTCGGTACGGCATCAATTTCAGATTGGCCGTTTTGGAAGCCAAACGCTCAATTTCGGCATCTTCTTGGTTGTAGACCAAAGCTCCGTCGGGCTCAATTAAAGCAATAAATTTTTCAAATTGCTCGACGTAGTTTTCAAATGTGGGGAACACATTGATGTGATCCCAGGCAATTCCGGAAAGCAACGCAATATGCGGCTTATATAAGTGAAACTTTGGGCGGCGGTCTATTGGTGAACTCAAGTATTCATCGCCTTCTAAGATCATGTATTTGGCCTCTTGGGTCAGTCTGACCATGCAGTCGTAACCTTCGAGTTGGGCGCCAACCATGTAGTCGACGTCGATTTGGAGTTTGGCTACCGCATGCAAAAGCATAGAGGTTATGGTTGTTTTTCCATGACTCCCGCCTATGACCACGCGAATTTTATCCTTGCTCTGTTCATAGAGGTATTCCGGATAACTAAAAATAGGAATGCCGAGCTTTTTAGCTGCTTCTAGTTCTGGATTATCAGCTCGGGCATGCATGCCAAGAATAACTGCTGAAAGCCCAGCATGAATGCGGGTGGCATCCCAACCTAGTTGCTGAGGTAAGATTCCTTGCTTTTGAAGCCTGGACAGCGAAGGTTCGAAAATTTCGTCGTCCGAACCAGATACTTGAAAACCTTTTCTAGAGAGGGCAATAGCAAGGTTATGCATTGCGCTGCCTCCTATTGCAATAAAATGTACTTGCATGTCAACTTATTTAGTCAGGACATTGGCACCAGTAGATTCATTGAACCAAATGTATTCTGTGCTCACCTGTCCGTCTCTTGTAAAATAAGTTTTGCCGTTTTCGTCGGTTGTTTGTTCATAGACCACGCCGTGTCCGTTCGGATCTACAACCACCCTTCTGATGATCACTTTGGTCACGTAGCCTTCTTTGTTTTTAATTTGATATGTTTTTTCGGTCATGGTGTTAGACGGAAAAAGCACGCCGTTTTCATCGCGCAGGTAGTTGGGAGTAGTTTTGAGCTGAACGGTAGAGGCCGCAGTTTGTTGAATTTTTTCGTATTGCGCTTGTCCTTCGCCTGCGGCGGCATCTTGCTGAACTTGTTTGGTATAGGTAACCGCCTGTGTGCGTTGGTTGAGTTCTGTCACATTTTTTTCATCTTCGGCGCGGCTTTTTTGAACCTGTAGGTCTTTTTGGTTTTGAATGACATTCAAACGATCGAGCTCGCTTTGTTGACGCCCGTCTGCTGCTTTCTGTTCGGTTTGATTTTGGTGGTCTTTGGCGTCTTTCCAGGCATTGAGATTGGTGACGTTGTCTTGCTGATGCTGTGCGCTAAGCGCCTCTCTGTTCAGGACAGCCACCTCGTATTCTTGTGTTTTTTGAGCGCGATCGGATTGGAGTGTTTGCTGGGTTGCTTCGTTTTGCCTGCTTTGTAGTTCTCTTTGTGAACGCGTCATTTCAAATTGAGCACTCGTTTCGTAGGAGCCGACAGCAGCATTTTGTTGAGAGAAGTAATTTTGGTATTCGACTTCGGTTCTGATTTGTTGCTGAGTACGGTACGGACTTTCTTGCTTGGCTTCGCGATTGCTTTGTAGGTCATTGAATACCATTGAGTTTTCTCCATTTACTGCTTCACCAGGAGCTGTTAATCGGATACCTGCGGGCTCTACCACAGCATCTTCTTTCACGTTTACAACGGGTGCCGGCGTCAAGATGATGCGCAAGGAGTCCATGCTTTTTTGAATACCTGGAAGCTCATTTTGATTGAGGTATTGCTGCTGAGCCAAACCGGACGCATGAAGTTTTTCAAGCGCTTTGAGTGCACCTGGGTTGTCTTTGGCCTTCACCAACTGGTAGGCCGTTTTGCGCGCCGCATAGTACGCCTCCATGGTACTGATTTTGTTTTTGAGTTCAATGACCTCAGGCTCGTTTTGGCGGCTTTTCATGGGGTCTGAATTCAGAATTGATTTGGCTGTGCCGTAGAATTGTGGGCCTTTGTTGAAATTCTCGTTGGCCTTCGCTAATTGATTTTGATAGACCTGAGACATCGAGTTGATCCCTTCGGTCACGCGTTTGATGCCCGCCTGTAATTCTTTGGAATAGCTATCGATGAGGCTTTGCTTATGAAAAAACGCAATTTGTTGATCCGCTTTTTTGTAAGTCTCAAGAGCAAGGTCATATTTCTTTTGGAGGTATTGGTCATTGGCCAACTTCATGGTGCGTTTGAGCTCTGCTTCGTTCTGGATGTCAAATTTCAATTCTTTGAGCAGGAGCAATTGTGCATTGACGGCTTCTTTTTCTGTTGGTTTGATTTGTTGTGCCTCTTTGTATTTGGTCTCGGCCTCGTCGTACTTTTTAGCGTTCACTAATGCGGCAGCTGCTTGCATAGCCTTTTGAAAAGCCATGGTTTTGGCTTGGGCATCTGCTGCTTCAGTGCGCATTTTATCGATGTTTGTTTGCTCTTGAACCACTGCAGAATTATTGGGCAATACAGCAGCAGCCTCTATGATTTTTTGGCTTGCCAAGTTGAGGTCACCGGCTTGGCGAGCGGCAATGGCTTCACGGAGGAGGCTGGCCTGAAGCGCTTCGTCTTGGATGCGTTTGCGTTCAGCAGCTTGCGCGCTTAAGATCTGTTCTTTTTTGAGTTTGGCAGGGGCATCGTTTGGAATAACGAGCAAGGCAGAATCGAGGTAAACAAGCGCCTGATCTTGGTTTTGGGCTGCATTCGCTTTTTCGGCAGCAAGCATATGACGCTGGTATGCTTTCTGGTCTATTGCCAATTGATATGCCGCTTTTGCTTTTTGATCTGCGTCTGTTTTGACCAACGGGACTTGAACTAAAGTGCCGCTTGACCAAACATATTTGTCGGTGGCCACATTTTTGGCAAAGGTGAGGTCTACTTCGGGTCTGAGCTCATAGAGTTCGCAAGTCAAGTTACGGATCAGTTGCAGACCGCCTGGACTACTCGACTGACTTTGAAGTGTAGTGAGGTCGAGTAAGACCTGCTTGGTCAAAAAACCACCTTTAGTCAGGCGCACTTGAATGGGCTGCCCTTGAGATATCTTGGCCGATGCATAAAATTGGCCGCTTTGGTTGCTCAGTACTTTAGTCAGGACGGCATCTTGCTGCATGATATCGATGGTCACGCCGACGACAGCGCGCTGATCGAGTAAGTTCGTCGTGCTTCCTTCGATCACAACGAGAAAATCACGCTGTGCAAAGAGCCCAGCAGGAATTAGCAACAATACAAAATAGAGTAATTTGATCATGTCAATCTGTGGTTTGTCAAATGACCTATTCAACGCAATTTGGTACATTTGTTTCAAACACAAATTTGCTAAAAATCAACGAGTAAAAAAAATGCTGCGCTTTGATCAATTGAGTTACTGGGAACGCGAACAATATATTGTCGGCAATACCTTCGTTATTGTGGGCGCTGGGCTCATCGGCATGTCTACTGCGCTCTCCTTGCGCGAGCGCTTCCCGACAGAAAAAATATTGATCCTAGAACGGGGTTATTTACCAACGGGCGCTAGTACAAAAAATGCAGGCTTTGCCTGCTTTGGTAGCCCAACAGAAATCCAAGACGACCTCTGCCACATGCCCGAAGATAAAGTTTGGGAAACCATTGAGCTGAGGCTCAAAGGCTTGGAGCAGCTTCAAAAAAGAGTGCCCGCTGCAGCCATGCGCTACCAAAATTGTGGCTCTTGGGACTTAATCAGCGCCAGCGAAAAAGACTTGGATCCTGAATTTATACCCTTTTTAAATGAGCAATTTCAAAAGCGTTTTGGTTACGCTCATGTTTACCAAAAAGATACGACCTATGAAAGCAAATTTGGATTCCAAGGATTCCAAGCGGCCTACTTCAATGCTTTTGAAGGCGCTCTAGACACCGGATTATTAATCCATCAACTTCACCAACAATGCAGTGCGCAAGGCATTCAATTTTTATTTGCAACTGAAGTAATCAAATGGGAATCGAGCGAAGATGACGTTTTGATTGCTACTACACATGGTGAACTCTCGGCCCAACATCTTTTCTTGTGTACAAATGGTTTTGCGCAAACCTATTTTCAGAATGAGCTCAGACCTGCTCGGGCGCAAGTTTTGCTTACCAAACCCATGAAACACCGCATCAAAGGCACTTTTCACAGCGACAAGGGCTATTACTACTTTAGAGATATCGGGAATCGCATCTTATTAGGTGGTGGAAGGCACCTTGATTTTGAAACTGAAACGACGACAACATTTGACAAAAATGAACGCATACGTGCTGCGCTCTTAAACAAACTGAGCACTGAGATTTTACCCGGACAAGCTTTTGAAATTGACCAAGAATGGTCGGGGATCATGTGTGTGGGTCCTGAAAAAAAACCAATCATTAGATCGCTGAACAAAAACGTACATGCAGGTGTTCGAATGGGAGGCATGGGTGTAGCAATTGGAACTGCCGTTGGTGCTGCCCTGAGTAAATTGGTCTAGAATGAAGCAAGATAAAAAGTCAAAAAAAGCGTTTGTCAACCCGATTGACCCTGACAAAATTGCGAGCAATCCGCATTTGCTTCCTTATGCTCATACTGTTGGTGGCGCCGTGATCAAGCCCGAAGATACCGGCAAACTCAAAGGTCGCGCACTGAGCGCTATGAACCAACAAACGGATATGCAGCTGTCTCAGATATACGAACAAATGCAGTTACTAGCCGCTCAAGCCCAAAAAATTCAAGCCAGAAAAACCATTTCGGATTACATCTATCAAACCGAATTGCGCTTCGAGCCGCTGATCAATCATGTCTATCACTTGTACCGCAAAGCGGATGAAAAACTCATGCTTTCGCTCATTGGCCCGCTTTCTTGGGGTAAATCTGGCGACAAGCTCACCTACCTAGCCAGTGTCAAATTACTTGCAGACCACACCTGGGAAATCATTGAGCAAGCTCCTGACTTTGATTTTAACGGATAAAAACCAGTTCGTTCCCATCAGAATTTTCAGAACTGAATTGGTAGCCAAGCGCATCAAACGACTTGATATCTAAAGGCTGAACTATGTTGTATACGGCACACCACCTGGCCATCGTGCCGCGGGCTTGTTTCGAAAAAACCGATACTGACTTGAGTTCCCCATTTTTCTTTTCATAAAAATGAGGCGTGTATATGATTGACCGCAATTTAGGGGCTTGCAAAAGGTCGCTGTATTCTGAACTTGCCAAATTGAGCAGACTCTCCCCTTTTGTGAGTTGCTTCAGCATGTTTTTTTCGACGTCTGCCCTCCAAAAATGATACAACGACTGCTCCTCGGGTGCCACACCGCGCTGTGCCATTTCCAAACGATAAGGCTCTATTAGATCATTTGCACGCAGTAAACCATACAAGCCCGATAAAATAAAAAGATGCTTATTCAAATAGGCGACTTCCTCCTCTTTCAAATGATCGGCATCTAGCGCTTTGAAGGCTTCGCCGATGTAAGCAAAGAGCGCTGGTGCACTATTTATTTGATTTTTCTTGGTCCCCCATTGCTGAATCATATAAAAGGTATCATTCCCTTTTTCTTCAGATAATTTCATTTGCCGCATCAAATCCGGGACGCTCCAACGCTTTAGTTCACTCATGAGCTGCTGGGCTTGCTTTTTAAAGAGCAATTTACCCGATGAAGGACTGAAATAAGGCCGCATGAGCTTAGCTGGAGATAGAATGATTTTCATGCCATAAAAATAGTATTAGAAGGCTAATTTTTGGATAAAATTTCATAATTTCAACGTGCTAAACTCAACCCTAAACTATGAAACTACGCTTACTCTCCGTCCTGCTCTGTTGCTGCAGCTCTATTTTTGCTCAAAACGCCGAATTTTACGGCTATGTAACGCCAACCACAGCGCAATTGGTTGCAGCTCCTAACCAAGCAGATCCCAAAAAAGACATCGTGATTCCCAATTTCAAAGGACGCGAGGTTCCCGTTCAAATGGGTTTCAATGCACACCAGCCCGATTGGGTTTGGCAACAGCATGGCAACAATAATCAACAAAAAACAACCTCTGCCAGTTTGTTATGGCAAGTACAGGGTATTGGCAATGGAATTTCGCCGCCAGACCCTTCAGGAGAGTCAGATTCAACGGTTTACATTCAGGGAACCAATTCTGGAAGCGGCGGCTCTTACAAAATTTTTAACAAAACAACCGGGGCAAGCGTCAGCGGTACTTTAGTGATGGCCACCCTTGGGAGTCCAACGGTTACCGGTCTTGGAGACCCCGTGATCCTTTATACAAAACAGCCAAACGCTGGATCATCACCCAATTTTCCACACAAGCTCAAAAGAAGCTTCTCGTATACGTATCCCAAACGAGCAATCCCCAAGGTGCCTATTATTTTTATCAATTTACTTGTCCAAATTTCCCTGATTATCCAAAATGGAGCATATGCGAAACCTCAGATGCTTTGTTGGCCTCCACCAATGAAGGTGGGCCTCCGCGCGTTTATGCGATGAAACTCAGCGCACTAGTCAGTGGTGCCACTTCTCCATTTATAGGCGTGGCCATCGGCTATACGCTCAATGGCTTTGGTTTTCAATCCATAACACCTGTAGATCTCGAAGGAGACCTCGCCGGACCCGCTGGTCAAAAACCACTATTTGTACGCCACCGCGACGACGAAAAGCACAGCAACGGATCTCCGGATAGCCCTACCAACGACTGGATCGAAATTTGGGAAATGACCATCAACTGGACCAATAATACCGGTAGCGTTGCCAAAATTCAAGATGTGCCGATTACCGAAATTGACTCCGACCTCTGTGGCCTCACCAGTTTTTCTTGTATAGCACAGCCCGGCACCACCGTGAAACTAGATCCGCTCAGAGAATGCGTTATGTACAAAGCACCTATGCGTGTATTTCAAGACCATCAAGCGATGGCGCTTTGCTTGGCAACAGATGTCAACGGCAACAACCGAGCGGGTGTACGTTGGCTAGAATTGCGCAGACCAACAGGCAGCACTGGTGCCTGGACACTCTATCAAGAAGGAACCTATGCGCCAGGAACCACGCTCAATCGCTGGATGCCAGCCATTAATATTGATAAGTACGGAAATATCATGTTGGCCTATTCCACTTCGGGCAGCACCGCGCCAGACTACCCCTCCATCCAAATGACTGGCCGCAAAGCTTGTGATCCACTTGGGCAAATGACGCTACCCGAAACCATGGTCAAGCAGGGCTTGTCTGCACGTACTTCCAACACGCGCTGGGGTGATTACCACCATATGTGCATCGACGATTTCGACGGTCTTACCTTCTATTACACCGGCGTGGTCATGAATTCCAACAACAATATCGTCACCAATGTATCCGCATTTAAAATGAATCCTGATAGCCTAGACTTAGCTATTCTTGATGCCTACACCACCCAAACAGGCGGTATTTGCGGAGCCAGCACTCAAATCGCTGTTGTAGTCGAAAACAGAGGTATAAACGCGGTGAATTCTTTTTCAGTTTCAGCTCAAGTG
>Ga0102871_1000508_pt1 | contig 14043 bp, 10 predicted proteins | sample Colrivmet1546C02_FD_78445 | JGI IMG/M metagenome (GOLD analysis project Ga0102871, IMG submission 78445) | Estuarine microbial communities from the Columbia River estuary - metaG 1546C-02 | ecosystem: Environmental > Aquatic > Marine > Intertidal zone > Estuary | place: USA: Columbia River... | reverse complement strand
CCCCTTCTTGAGCATCTGTGAGCCCATCAAAATCAGTGTCAATTTGGCAACCTGGAAGGGTGTCGTCAGGGTCACAAGGATTCAGAGGATCGGAACCATTCGTTACCTCAGCACCGTCCGTGAGGCCATCGCCGTCTGTATCTGGGTTGGTTGGATTCGTTCCGGCAGCATTTTCTTGGCTATTGGTAAGGCCATCGCCATCTTGGTCGCATGGGCCCGCATTCGGATTCGGAATACATGGATCCGTGTTTGCAGGGTCTAATTCATCTGAAACACCATCGCCATCGGTGTCGGTAATGGAAGACTCCAGCGCATCGATGATGCCATCGCCATCGGTGTCGGTTGGAGAAGCAACATTTCCGATTTCAGCACAATCGTTTTCGCCATCGCCATCGGTATCAGGGTTAGATGGGTCCGTACCTACTAAGTTTTCATCAACGTTCAAACACCCGTCTCCATCCACGTCTGGAACGTCTGGAATAAAGACAGCTACAATGGTCTCGGGGCCGTTGATGTTGATGAAATTATTGGCCGTTGTACTCGGTAAACCGAGAGGTCCGGTAGTAACGGTCCAGTGGCTGAATACAAAACCAGGATTGGCATTGGGTTCAATCAGAGTCTGAATACCACCGAAATAACTAGTGGTCCAAGGATATGAAGGTGGGTTAATGGAGTTGACCTGAATAGTGCCAGCACCGGCAGGGCTCACATCAAAAGTAGTGGCAAAAGGACCCGAAAGTTGGTAACAGTCAATCAGGCCTTGCTCAAGTGCCAAGCAGCGCTGATTGATAAAATTTCGCAATTGGGTCACGCGCGATTGCCATCCATTGTAGGTGCCACCCCATTTAGCGCAATGCGCCGTCATTTCGGGCTCAATTTCAGCGACCATGCTGTCGAGTAGGGCCAACATACTTGTGCAGCTAAACGAAGTATTGATCAGGTCGATGTAACGCGTGATGTAATACTGCTCCACAATTGGATTTTGATTGATGAGTTTTTCAAGGATATCTGTGTGTCCTTGACCACCTGGATTCGGTAAGTTTTCTGCATTGCAAGGATCTGCATTGGCACTTGGATCGGGAATACCGGTATAATTGATGTAGTGGCCAAATGTAGCATCCATATCCCAGAGCGTATAGCCCCACTTTTTGTGGTCACCGCTGGTGTCAAGGCCACGCCACCAGGCAGTGTTCCAATTGAGCCAGTCTTGGTTGACTGTATACGAATTGATCATGAAATAATCCGAGAGCGATTTCCAACTGAGTAAGGAATCTACGTAATTGAAGTTAACCGGATTACCCATGTTGTTGGTGAGAATGTAATTGCGCAAAGCATTCCAGCTTGGCTGCGCATTCGGCGCACCGTATTCTTGCCAGGTACCACCCCAAGTTTTGAGGTAGTGCATATTGTATTTATTCTGGTCGTAGTATTCATCGGCGTAGTCGTGGTCATCGGCTTTTTCGCGAATTTCATAAACGCCCCAGAAATTGCCGTTGAGGTAAACAACAGCAGGACGCCAGGTGCGCTCGTCGAGTTTCATGTCGGCACGAATAGAAAGCGTATGGATAAATGCATCTCGGATGTGGGCGCCTTGTTCAAATGGGTAGTTGTCGCTCGCGCCCGGTTTCAAAATAACACGTTGGAAATCATTACGGCTTTTTTCAGGGAAAATCTCGTGATCGAGGTCTCCGTTGTGGCCGTATTGGTCTCGGCATATGAAGTCAAAACCGCGTTGTGCATATGCCCAGGAATCATTGCCGTGCTTATTGAAATCACCTTCTGATTCATCAATAAAGGTACCGTCTTGCTCAAAAAGTTCAAAAGAACCGATCCGATTGGCTGGATTTTGACTGCCGTTCGCTACCAAAGAATAAACCCCTTGGCTACAGACAGAAACTACCGGTACAGTATGGTTTACATTGATGAAATACGTATTGGTTTCTGTAAAGGAAGAAAGAGTGGTGCCAAATGCTGTTGCACGCAAGACTTTGGTAGTGGGGATGTTGATGGGGCCACTGTAGGCCGTAGATGTGACAGTAGGATCTGAACCATCTAAAGTGTAGCGAATTGTTGCTGTCGGATCTGCGCAGGTAATGGATACCGTTTGGGCACCGCTGTAAAAGCCAGGCGCGAGACTAAAAACGGGTTTTGGAGGATAAAAATTGACGCCACCAGTGTTGTTGGCATTAGGCGTAGGGGTGGTAAATAATTTGAAATCAATAGCACCATTGCTCGAACGACCTACCGAATGGTTTGATTTGGTGAGATGAACGATTTTAAAGGAGTCTACAACCAATGCTGATGGATTGGACAAGATGATCCAGTCGCCGTCGGTCTGAGATAAATTGAAATTAGGGTGGTATTGGTTGCCGTTAACGAGGTCGCGCTTGGAACAAAAAACCATTTTGAAACCATTGGCATTGATGTTGCCACTCGGAATTTGCCACTTGGTCAAGTTGGTTGCTTTATCTGAAAGATACCAACCTGTTAAATCTACTGCAGCAGCGGTGGTATTGTAGAGTTCAATCCAGTCTTCGCGTTCGCCATACGCATCGGTCGGGCCTGACACGTTTGAACAAGAATATTCATTAATGACAACCTGTGAGAATACAAATGAAGGAAGGCAAAAAAGCAAGGAGAGAAGTAAGTGTTTCATTTAGCTCGGTTTAGCGTCATCAATATTACTGAATTATCAATTTTAATCCAAACAAACAGACGCAAGAAGCAGAGAAAAGTTGTTTTTTTCTTAACATTGTCAAAAAAAAGTAATGAAACGACTTTCCTTAATTTTATTTCTATCCATTTTAAGCCTCGGATTCACTGGTTGTCAAAAGTACGAAGGTGAAGGAGGGCGCAGTAAAATCACTGGTAAAATTACCGTGAATGAAAAACTCTACATCAATGGTGCATTGGCTCAAACGGTCAGTTACCCTGGGGCCACTGAAGATGTTTACATCGTTTATGGAACTCAAGACAGCATTTTTGACGACAAAATAGAATGCAACTACGACGGCAGTTTCAGCTTTAATTACTTATTCCCGGGTACCTACACCGTCTATGCCTACAACGAGGTTTTTCATACTGGTAATTCCATCACCAACAACGACGATGATTACTACACCAAAGAACCCGTCAAATTTACCATAGAGATTGGTAAAAATGAAACCAAAGATTTGGGTGAAATTACCGTGATACGATAAGCATGCGCAGCTTTATTCTCAGTTTTTTGTTCGTCCCCTTTGTGGGCATGAGTCAGAACAGCACCGTCTTCCAAGTATGGAATGAAGCAGGTGTTAGTTATAAAATCGACAAAAAACAAAGTTTGGCATTTGACCTCACCACCCGACACGTAGCGGGAGGTATTCAGACCTTTTTTCCGCAAATCTCTTACAAGTATAAACTCAATAAAAACATCCGTCCTTCTCTAGATTACCGCTATATCGGTACTAGAACCTTAGAGGGCAACTTCAGTTATCAACACCGTTTCAATGTCAATCTGCAAGCAAACTATGATATCGAACGGTTCAATATTGGCTTGAGAGGTCGTTATCAATTTACGACGAATAGGCTCGCCGATAATTATGAGCCGGAATTTGGTGAAGCGTTTCGCCTCAAGCCGAGTATTGCTTATGACATCAAAAAATCCATCTTGGCACCCCAGGCCTCTATGGAGTTTTTTACTGGTCCTATGGATGGGCAACAGGGGTATCACCTCAACAGAATTCGATGGAGCATCGGAATTGGCTTTGAATGGGAAAGTCCACACGCCTTCGAAATTGCTTATTTGTATGACCAACGCATCAATAGCCCAGGTTCATTGAACAGGGCCATCCTTAATTTTTCCTACAGCTACAGTATTGGAGAAATGAAATCTTCCAAAAAACAAAGCCCTAAAAAAGCCCCGCCCCGTTATCTCTAAATTAATCTGAATAATGATTGGCGGCTAAACGCTCCAATACTACTAGTAGATTTTCATCCTTCTTTTGCTGACGCAACTCTATGGCTGTCGTCGTAAAATACTGGTGCTGCTTGAGGAATTTGACTTGGATGGTATCCCACTCTTTTCGAGATTTGATTTTACCCATTTCCGTGAGCTCTTTTCTGAGGTTATCGGCAATTTGCTCAAAATCGTCGCGACCAAGATAATCTAGATCGGCGTCGCAAATAATTTCTTGAAGTTTGTTGATGGGTTTATGAGGAATTTCAGTCGCGTGGATCAACTCTACAATCGTTTTGACGTGCTGTTCGGTGTAGCCATATTTAGGCAAGATTTCCTGCGCCATTCGAGCGCCAATTGCTTCGTTGTGGTCATATTGTTCTATAAATCCTGCATCGTGGAATATAGCCGCTGTCTTAAGCAAAAACAAACCCTCATCTGTAACGCCTTCGAGCAAGGCGATGCGCTCCACTGATTTAACGACGTCCTTGGTATGGTTGATGGAGTGGTAATACAAACTCGAAGCCAGATTTTTTTGTAAGATGCCCATCACATGGTGCTCCGTCTTGTAATATTTAATCGAGCTGTAATGATGCAGTTTTTTGATTTCCTCGAAACGAGAATTCGGAATCAGGCCTTCTCCGTTCACCGATAACTCGGGCTTGATGCGCTGTACGACATACATATCTACCTTGGTGCGTGATTTGGTCAATGCCTTGCCCTTGTAGTCGCATTCAAAGTAAGGTTCAATTTGCTGAAAAGTATTGCCCGTTACTGTCACTTTTCCGGGCTCACCAAGCATTTCCATGCGCTGTGCTAAATTGACCGAAGACCCCCAAACGTCATAAGCCAGGCGGATATTGCCGATGATACCCGCAATAACAGGCCCCGTATTGATCCCCAGACGGATTTCCCAGTAATCTTCGTGGTCTGCAATGGCTTCATACTTGAGCTTGTCCATAAACGCTTGGATTTGAAGCGCAGCGCAGCAAGCATCTATAGGATTGGTCGAATTTTCTACTGGCACACCGCCAGCACACATGTAGGCATCGCCTATCGTTTTAATTTTCTCTAAGTTGTTGGCCTGAATGATTTCGTCAAACTTCTGAAATAAGATATCGAGTTTGGAGACGATGCGGCTTGGTGCCATTGATTCTGAGATACGCGTAAAGCCTACGACATCGGTAAACATGATGCTCACCTGTTTGAATGCCTGTGCTTTTACTTTACCATTGCGCTTGAGCTCAATCACAACCTCTGAGGGCAACGTATTGAGCAACCATTGCTCGGTGCGGTCTTTCTCTCGTTGCAAGAGTGCTTGTTGCTCAACAACCTTATTCTTTTCTTCTTCTAACAAGCGCTTCTGCTCTTCAATCTTTGTTTTTTGAAGGCGTATTTCTTTGGTGCGCTCGGCAATTTTAACTTCCAAACGCACTTGATTTCTGCGCGAAGTCTCGATGCGACGCCGTATGAAAACAAATACGAGCAACAAAAAAAGTGAGGCCGCCAAAATAGACAGCCACCACGATTGAAAAATAAAAAGAGAAATACCCAAAATCTGAAATTCGAGCGCTTAAAATCTATAGAACCAACTCGCCATTGGCAATGGGAATGAAACCTCATTTGGTACAATCACCCCAGCTAAACTGATCTGAAAAGCCTTACTTTCACTGCGCTGAAAACGCATGCCGGGCATAATCACTAATATATTCTGATTGTTGGACATAGAATAATCTTGCCACCCTGCAACATTGAGTTGCTGTAATTGCCAAGTATTCGGATCGTACTCGTATCCAATATATTGATAACCATCCTTGTTCTCGGATCTGCCCATAATGAACATACAATCATAAATAAAGCTGGCTTTTTTACCTACTTTAGCTTGACCAGCAAGACCGATTATTGGTGCAGAGCCTTTAAAACCAGACGTGACCTCTTTGTAACCCTGAATCGGTAGTTCTGGAGCTTGACCATTTACTGCAGCATAAGTGCCAGGAACATAAACAGGTACTTGATTTACCTGGTAATTCCCATCATTGAAATATCCATAACCAACTGAAAGCGTGGCGTTATTGCGGCGGTCGCCGTAAGTGATCATGCCCCAATGTAGACCGCCGAAGCCCCTGCCTTGATTGAGGTAGCCAGAGGTGCCAAGCAAAGTTCCGACGCCATAATTGATTTTTGGATTCGACGTGCCGCGTGTGTACTTCAAGGCCAGTGCAATTGGTGATCCTATCCAGGTCGACATCACGCCAACCGAAAAATCTTTGTGGACTGCAAAATGGACTTCTGGGCCATAAAGGTTGACCATCGCGTAATTCTCTCCTTTTTTAATTGGAAAACAATTGGTGGTAAACTGGTAACGCGTTGTAAAAACGCCCGCACTACTGAATTCACCTTTCGCGACATCCTCGGCATAATCAATAGGACGCATCGATTTGATATCGCTTTTAGGTATGTAAATTTTACCTAATGATTTGGTCTCAATGAGCACCTCGCGGCCATCATCGGAAAGGATGAGCCCCACATATTCATTGCCATCGTTTTTGATGATGAGGTATTTTGTGGTATCTGAACTTGGCGAAGCTGTATTTGGTGTTTGAGCATTCAAAGCGGTACACCAAAAAGTGACCGAGATGAATGTAGCTAAATAAAAAAAGAAATTTTTCATGGTAGACATTGTTTCAAGATTGGATACGTAAAATTAGTAAGAACGTTGCAATAAAACACAAGCGCCCTGACTTCCGAAGAAGCAGAGCGCTAATGTCGTGCACAATTGGAGAATCATGCGGAATCTCATAAGAGTTTATTTGGTTCTAGTTGACTAGTAATATCTTTGTGGGCTGGTTGTTTTGTTGATAGGCTGTTTGCTTTTTTGTACGTTAAAGCCCATATTGACACCCAAGAATCCGCCACCTTTTTGTGAACTGTAGAATAAGTTTACTGGAATGTTGAGCGCTCCTGCTTGAAAAGTACGTCCAAAGGCAATCAAAAAAGAGGTGCTCAATCTTTTCGTTCCGTCTCTATCGAAATGACGTTCAAAACCAGGGTCAAGTACATTGACTTGCTCAGGAGTTGTGAGGTCGTCGTAACCACCATCGTTTACCCAATCGTATTCACGATAGTAAATACCTTTGGCTCCAAACTTTCCATCGAGGTCAAGGTAGCCACTTGAAGTAGACGAGATACCGAAACGCGGACCAAAAGCGAATTCCCAATTGGCTTTTCCAAAACGGAAACCATTCAGCAAAGAAAAAGAAGGAATAAATTGGCTTTGCTCTAGGCCAGAAACATTGATGATCCCTTCTACTAATGCGGAGAAGTTTTCGGTACCCACATACTGACCCTCAATTTGGTAACCAATCATGGAGGTAAAAGGTTGGATCCCTAAACCGCCATATTGAGTTGAACGCGTAGCAAATTCAGCCACATCTCCTGTTAATACGGCACCGCCAATACGCGGTCCAGAATTATTGATTTTACCGACATTATTAGAAGTAATGACCTCATTTTTGAAAGCCAAACGATCAGAAAGTACTTTGTCTACGGTAAGGCCATGCATTTCGGCCAAAACAATTTCGATCATGCGTTGAATTTCCAATTCTTGGTTGTCAAACTCGCGCACAGAAGACTTGTACAAACTTTGTGCTCTTACGTCAATGATTTTAACCGTAACCACAATTTTATTACCCAAGCCGTCGATAGAACCTGACATGACGTAATCAACTTTGAGCTCTTCGCCTAATTTTGACAAACATGATTGCCCGTAGCAACCAACTTTGTATTCCTCTTTAGACTTGATCACCTCGTTCATGTCGAACTCATCGTAAACTTTGTATTTGTTGATTTTGATGAGCTCTAAACGCATCATTTTTGCCACTGACTCAGGCTTAACAGTAAGTGCATTCACATTAGGGTTAGCAACAGCGATGGTACTGCTCTGTTGCGCAAAATAATTAGCAGCGCCAGAAAAGAAAATGGCCACTAATAAAAAGATAGATTGTAATTTTTTTGTTTTCATAGTATACAATTTGATGGTACAAAGATGACCCAACTTTTCTTCAGGTGAAAACTGAATTTCGGAGCCGCTATCTGTTGAGTTGCGAAAAACGCAAGTGATTAAGAAAGAAAGTCGAGATCTGCTTCAATTTTCTTTCTGAACATGCCAATCGTTTTTTCAAAATCCACAAAGAAATTATTGCGCTCTCTTTCATTGACCACGCTGATCAAACTAGAATTGGCTAATTGTTTATCGATGACCTGCTTGGCATCTTGCACATATTGTGGATCTGTCGTTTGCAGATAATTCATGATGTTGTGTGAAAGAAACAGGCCTTGTTTGTCTTTGCTCTCGTAATAGAAGGCAGAGTCGGCATTGATGGTTTCGTTTAAATACATTTCAAAACGGTTGCCCGTTGCCGGAACTTGCGTGCCGTAAATGAATTTTTTACCGTGGTCTGCCTGCTCGCGAAGGTGCGATGAGAACATCAGTAAGCGATCGCACAAAAAAAGCGCATAGGTAGGATCCTCGAACTGGTTGGATTTATAGTAGTAATGAATTTGGCGCAAAAAGCCTCGCATGAGTTCAGGATCAAAAATCTCTACAGAAGGAATCGTATTGTATGAATGAAGTATGGCCTTACCTAGTTCAAAAGCGCGTTCTGTGGTTTTTTCGTGCTTAAACAGTACATTTTTATAATCGGGGATTTGCAAGTGCGTCTTGGCCCAAAAGAACAATTTAAAACGCACTAACTGCGGGAAATTAAGCAACTGAAAGAAATGCGTGTTGTTGATCGTCAGCATAATTTTCGGCTCTTCTAGATGGCGCAGGCGTTCAAATGCTTCCAAAATGCCTTCTAGATAAGATTCCAACGAGAAATCATAGGCATTGAGCGGCGTGTAGCGAAAAATCACATTTGTCTTTTGCTGCTGGATGAGTGAATCAAATGAGATGTCGAAGGTCTTGCATAGTCTTTTGAGTTCATCGATGGTCAGGGCGGTTTCATTGCGCATGCGGCGATAGGCCGCATCCATGCTCACGTGAAGTGTTTCACTCAACACATGACCTAGTGCATCTCCGGGCGGGAGCTTGGCTTTGATGAGTTGTAACAATTGATCTTGTACTGTATCCATACCTAAAACTTATAAAACCAACTTAGCATTGGAACCGGAAAAGAGTAATTATTGACAGTGGTTTGCACCGCTGTTTGCTCTTCTCTTTTGCCAATCACTCCTGCTAAGGTAACCTGAAAAGCTCTATTTTGATCCTTTTGAAAACGCATGCCTGGCATAAAAACCATATTCATGCTCTGTACCTCAATGATAGGATCGCTATATACCACCATGCTGGGTTGGCCATTTAAATCATAAAAATATTGAATATCTTGATCATCAAAAATTCGGCGCTTATTGCCGCCAATAATCATGACATCCCAGATAAAACTGGCTTTTTTACCAACAGATGCAATACCAGAAATTCCTACAATCGGCGCATTGAAATTATCTACCTCTTCTGAGTAGGTCAACATCTCAGGAATCGGAAAACTAGGGCCACCTTGATTGAAAACTGCAGGATACGTACCGGGCTGGTAATACGTATTTTGGTCGACAAAGGAGAAGCCCGAATTGAAATGCCCATAACCCAAAGAAAGGGTGACATTGCTGCGACGTGTTCCATAAGTCGCCATTCCCCAATGCAAGCCGCCGAATCCTTTGGCCTGATTGAAATACCCAGAAGAGGCCAAAATAGATCCTACACCAAAATTGAGTTGAGGATTTTGAGTAGGTACAGTATACTTGAAAGCCAACGCAATTGGACTAGCAATCCAGGTAGCCATGACGCCCACACTGAAATTTGGAAGTACCGCGAAGTGGACTTCAGGCCCATAGAGATTGACCAGCGCATAATTCTCCCCCTTTTTGATCGGAAAAGCATTCGTGGTGAATTGATATCGGGTTGTAAATACACCTTGACCTAGGTACTCGCCAGCTTTGTAGTCGGCTTTTGCATCCACTAACGTAACGCTCTTGACATCGGATTTTTGGATATAAATCTTTCCGAGTTGTTGGGTCAAGACGAGTATTTCTCGGCCGTCATCAGCTAAAATTTGGCCCACGTATTCTACGCCATTATTGAGTACTATGAGATATTTAAGGGTGTCCGCTTGAGGTTTTGGAACTTGGGCGCAGAGCTCAGTAAAACACAATAAAGTACACAGTAGCAAGGAAATTTTCATGGCCAATAAGATTAGATCTTGCTAAAATTAGTCATTCGTGTAGCTGCGCTGCACACGAGGTGAGATACTTGTAAGTATTTCATAGGGAAGTGTATGCGCCTTGGCTGCAAAGTCATTCAACGGCTGTTGTACACCAATAATTTCCACCTCAGCATCAGGTCTGGCGTTTGGAGCCAACACCATAATCATATCCATGCATACTCTTCCAATGGTGGGGCAATACATCCCATCGATATAGACGCCGCCCGCCCCGTTGCTCAGGTTGCGTTTGAAGCCATCTGCATATCCCACTGGTATAATGGCGATCTGGCTATCCTCTGCTAATGCTTGGGAGCTGCCGTAGCCCACAAAATCTCCTTTATTGAGTTGTTTGAGTTGAGAAATCTGACTGGTCCAGGTAATGACTGGTTTGAGCTTGGCTTCAAAAAGAGCATCGTGATTGACTCCGAAGAGCCCAATACCCAAACGCACCATATCGAACTGCGCTTCTGGAAAATGCGCGGCGCCCTCTGAATTCAATAGATGTTTGATGAAAGCATATGGCAATGCGCTTTCAAAGTAGTCGCAAATTTCTTTGAAAATGGAAATCTGTTGTGCATTCATTGGATGGTGAGGCTCATCAGCACAAGCCATATGGCTGTAAATACTCTTGACGAGCACTTCGGGCTGGGCGCTGAGGGTCTGGAGCACTTGTTCCATTTGCTGCGGTAAAAAACCCAAGCGGTGCATTCCTGTATCGAACTTCAAATGAATGGGATATGCTTGGATGTCATGAGCAATCAGCACGCGAATAAAGGCATCTAGGTGAGCAAGGCTGTATACTGCTGGTTCTAGTTGATGCAAGATGCACGTCTCAAAACTTGCAGGTTCGGCATTCATGACGAGGATAGGCAGTTTGATCCCTGCTTCTCTCAGGAGCACACCTTCGTCGGCATAAGCTACACCGAAGTAATTTACTCCACCTGCGATGAGTTGTTGTGCAATTTGGTCCATGCCTGCGCCATAAGCCTGTGCCTTCAGCATGGCTAAAATTTGTGTTGTGGGCGCTAAATTTTGTTGGTATTGTTTCAAATTGTGCTCGAGTGCAGACAAGTCATAGCGTACCACAGTACTGTGCGTTTGGCGCTTCCATTTGGAAAGTAGGGCTGCTGTCAGTTGCTGATTACCTTTGATCAAAACAACTTTGTTGTCGATGGTCGGAAGTTGTTCGGGTAGCGCCGTCCAAATATAATATTCACGACAGTGATCAGCCTCCAATAAGCGCTGCAATTCAGCTTTAAAATGGAGCTGATGTTCATCTAGCAAACAGCAAACTACAGTGGCTTTGTCTTGAGAGACCGACTTTAAAAATGCCAGGGAACCTTCAAAAGCAAGCAGATCTAAAGTGTATGAGTCGTTGATGAGCGTTGCGCCATGAAGACCCTCAAAGGTTTCTAAGCGATTGGCAAGTTTGGGAAGTGTAGCCACAGCTTGGGGCGTACAGTTGCCAAAGCGCAAGGCACAAGCCAATGCCACGCGGACGTTGTGCATGCGAACGGGATCGGCAAACGGAATTTGTTTCAATAAGGCCGACGCATTGGCTGTATCGAAGTCATGGAGAGCGTCGCCATCTATGATCCACTCCGCGCCAATTGTCAGCTGTTTGAGCGCTTCTCGATAGGCTAAAGTGGAGCTAAATTCATGACGCAAGCCTGCATTTGCAGTGGTTAGAACGGCATAGGTTGGCGCAATCATGGCGTGCAGGCGTTCCATTTCGCCCGGCTTAGTCGCTGCCGCTTCGATAAGAGCCAAATCTCCTTCGATAGGAAGTTCTAGTAATGCGATGGCAACACCTAATTGAGAATTATAACTTTTTGGGCTGCGCAGCACATTCAACTGGTCAGCTAATAAATGATAGATCCATTCCTTAACAGTTGTTTTGCCTATAGCGCCCGCAATAGCCACAATAGGATACTTCAGTTGCTTACGGTGGAATGCAGCGAGCGCTTGAAGCGCAAAAAGTACATCGTCGACAATCAAATAATTGGCGTCTGCTGCCAATGTTGTCGGTGCGCAATCCAAAACAAAAAACCTGATGCCTTTTTCGTATGCCGTTGCCACGAAGTCTTTACCACTGCGCTTGGGCCCATTGAGCCCAAAGAAAACGACACCACTCGTGCGGGTAATTTTACGCGAATCATAAACAACTTCTTGGATGAGGCCATCCTTTAAAGCACCAATACACTTTGCATTGATGATGTCAGAAAATTGAGACGGTGAGAGCTGAAGTTTCATGCAGACGCTTTTTGGTAACAACTTCTGCAAAGCGGTTGGTATTTTTCTACTGCACCCACCAAAACTTGTTCTGTCTGGGCAACCGTCCGATGCGAAAACTGCGCTAATTTTCCACAGTGTACGCAAACGGCATGAACCTTACTCACGTATTCTGCAATGGACATTAGTTGTGGCATAGGGCCAAAAGGAATGCCTTTGAAATCCATATCTAAACCAGCCACTATCACCCGCACGCCTTTGTTGGCTAAGTTGTTGCAAACCTGAACGATGTCCATATCAAAAAATTGAGCTTCGTCTATGGCAACAATTTGTTCGCCGTTCCAAAGATCCAAAACCTCTGACGAAGCGCTTACTCGCTTGGCTTCCAAACTTTGGCCTTGATGACTCACCACTGCTTCGGTTGCGTAGCGGTCATCGATGCGGGGCTTGACGAGTAAAATAGCCTGTTTGGCAAATGCAGCGCGGCGCAAGCGGCGAATGAGCTCTTCTGTTTTTCCGGAGAACATTGACCCACAGATCACTTCTATCCAACCTTGTTGTCCGTTTTCTTTGGTAAATTGCTCTAAAAACATAGTGCTGTTGAATGAGATTGTGAAATGTTTTCTAATTTTGATTCGGTAGTTCTATGAGCTCCCGATTGCACGAAATTAATAAGTTATAAGCAATGTCAGAAAAAAGTCCATCCCTAATGATCAAAACTATTCTCGGACACCTTCATTCAGGTGTTGAAAAACTTGAGTCCGGGCACCTCTCCCCGGAAGAAATGGAATTATTAGTCGAGGACGCCAAAGAACTATACGAGCGCATGATTATTTTGCGCTACAAAATTTATGAAACCAATGTTTTGGGAGTACAGGCACCCGTCATTTCAGCGAGCCTGCGCCAGCCCGAAATCGAAACACCCATCGATTTATTTGGCAGCATAGACGAACCTGCATCGGAACCTGAATTCGAAGTCACTTTTGCAAGTGGTGAAAGCGAAGAGCGCAATGAAGAAGTTTTCTACGACGAAAACGAGGAACAACTTGAAGACGAAGAAGAAGAGGAACAAGCCAATGTAGATGCAGAAGCTGAAGAAGAGGAAGAAGCAACATCCGAAGAAGAAGAAGAAGCAACTGAAGAAGCAACAGCTGAAGAAGAGGAAGAAGCCAATGAAGAGGAAATGAGCGAAGAAGACGCTGAAGTTGAAGCGGAATTAGAAGAGCTTGCCGAAGAAGCAACAGCTGCTCAAACTGCCAATTGGGAACCGGAATTTTCTGGCGACCAACCCATCTGGATGGCTGAAATGGAAGCCAATATCCGAGACAACCGCAGTGTGTTCCCATTAGAGAGCCTCATTGGCGCATTTACACTCAATGAAAAACTACAGTTCATCAACGAGCTTTTTGATGGTTCTTCTGATGAATTCTCGAGCAACATCAAACAACTCGATCAACTCGCATCAATGGATGCTGCCCGCAATATGCTCACAGAACTGTCCCAAACTTTCAACTGGGATACCGAATCAGAAATTGTCGAAGATTTCATTTACAAAATTTGCCGACGTTATGCGACTGGCGCATAGTTTCGTTTTTTGTTGCTTGTTTACGCTTGGCT
>Ga0102871_1000484_pt1 | contig 14380 bp, 9 predicted proteins | sample Colrivmet1546C02_FD_78445 | JGI IMG/M metagenome (GOLD analysis project Ga0102871, IMG submission 78445) | Estuarine microbial communities from the Columbia River estuary - metaG 1546C-02 | ecosystem: Environmental > Aquatic > Marine > Intertidal zone > Estuary | place: USA: Columbia River... | reverse complement strand
TTGGAGGACTTTCGCTCTTCTCTGCCCAAGAATTGGTGAACCCAGGCGGATCTGCCTATGTGAGCTACTACGGATATGACTACACCGGTCAACTCCTTGCTGGCAATCCTACGCTGAACGACTTCTTTACTGCGGTGGATGGCCAGGGCAACCGGACCTACCCCGTGCGCGCATTCCAACCCATCTATATGGCTGGCTACATTCAAGATCAGTTTACGTTTGAAGACCTGTTCTTTAACGTGGGTGTGCGCGTAGACCGCTACGACGCCAACCAACCTGTACTAAAGGATCCGTTCTCGCTGTACCCCGCCCATACTGTTGCCGACGTGAATGCACGTGGTGGCCTCGAGGGAAGCGAAATTCCCACATCTATGGGTGACGACTACATGGTGTATGTAGATGACATCAAGAACCCACGCCGCATCGTAGGCTACCGCAACGGTTTTGATTGGTACAATGCGGACGGTTCACCACAGCCCAATCCAACAGTCATTGCGAACTTGTCAGGCGGTCAAGCCAAGCCATGGATTTTTGAAGAGGCGTTCACTGATCCGTTGAACCCGAACGCACCAGTCCTCAGTGCAAATTCATTCCGTGACTACCGCCCGCAAGTAACGGTGAGTCCACGTATCTCATTCCAGTTCCCGATTTCAGACGTGGCCGAATTCTTTGCCCACTACGACCTTTTGGTTCAGCGTCCTTCTGCCGCCCAGTCGCGATTTAATCCGTTTGACTACGTGAATTTGGTGTTTGGTAATGCCTCAACGGTAGATAACCCCGAGCTCCTTCCTCAGAAGCAGACCGAATACGAAATTGGGTTCCGTCAAAAGCTGACAGATCGTAGTGCATTAAAAATCAATGCATTCTACCGCGAATACCGCGATTTGATTCAAACCGTTTCTGTAACTGAAGCCTACCCAGCGACCTACGTGACATTTGGAAACCGCGACTTCACCACGTCAAAGGGCTTTAGCTTCCAGTACGACCTGCGCCGTGTGGGCAATGTTCAGATGAACGCACAGTACTCGTTGACATTTGCCGACGGTACGGGATCGGGTGCGGAGTCTGGCTTGTCACTTGCGCGCACTGGCCTACCGAACATCCGATACATTATCCCATTGGATTACGACCAGCGCCACAATCTGTCGGGCAACATCGACTTCCGCTACGGACAGGGTAAAGAATACAATGGCCCAGTTTGGGGCAAAGTGAAGGTGTTCGAAAATTCGGGTGTCAATTTATTGGCCACTGCGGGCTCAGGATTCCCGTACTCACGTCGCGTTCGTGCCTACGGAATCACGCAGTCGGCTACTCCAGTGGTCGGTCTGTTGAATGGCTCACGTTTGCCATGGCAGTTCCGCATGGATTTGACCGCCAACAAAGTGTGGTACTTCAACAAGAACAAGAACAATTTTGAAGTGTACCTGCAGGTGCTCAACGTCCTGAATGCAGCCAATATTCTCAGCGTATATCCGTACACTGGATCACCTGATGACGACGGATTCCTGGCGTCTCCTCAAGGTCAGCAATCCATCGCCTTCACGGCCAACGCACAGGCCTTCTCGGATCTATACACGATTCGCATGGTCAATCCTACGAACTTCTCAACCCCCCGCCTCCTTCGCCTCGGAGTTCGGATTGGTCTGTAATAAAGCTATTCTCTGGTTATGAACAAGAATCTTTTCGTTTTCGCTGCCGCAATGGCAAGTTTCGTGGCTCTAGGTCGCGAAGATGTTGGAACCACGTCTGGTAAAACGACGCGTTCGAACAAGACGGTTGAAGAACTATGCCAACCCTCTCGTGCACAGTCGGATTTGAACATAAACAATGTACGCGCTACCATTCTTGGCGGGGGCGATATGTGGTGGGATTTGAATACGGCCCGCTACGAAGTTCCCAAAGGCAGCAACCGCCATTCGATGTTCGCTGGATCTCTTTGGTTGGGTGGCCTTGACGAAGGCAACCAGCTTAAAATGGCGGCAATGACCTACCGCTCAAAGGGCAATGACTTTTGGCCTGGACCCTTGTCTACCGACGGCCTTGCCTCGGTGACAAAGGACGTCTGTGACAAGTACGACCGCCACTGGATCATTACCCGTGAACAAGTTGAGACGCACCGTGGATGGATCTTGTGTAAGAACGATCCTGATTGTGATCCGTCTGTAAAGTACCCTGGCTATGAAGGCAGCATTCCAGACATTATCAAGGAATGGCCCGCACACGGTGCAGAAGGTGAGCTGCCCTACACGTTGGCGCCGTTCATTGATTTAGAGGGCGATGGTCGCTACGACTACAACGAGGACTACCCGGCCTACGACCTTGACCGTGCATACGACTGCCGCCTCAAGGAGACCGACGTTCTTTATGGTGACCAAACGATCTGGTGGGTCTACAACGACCGCGGAAACGTGCATACGGAGACCAATGCTGGAGCCATGGGTTTCGAGATTCGCGCGCAAGCCTTTGCATTTGCGACGAACGACGAGATCAACAACATGACGTTCAACAACTACCGCATCATTAACAAGTCGACGTTCCGTCTTACGAATACCTACTTCTCAACTTGGTTTGATGCGGATTTGGGAAACTACCTCGATGATATTATCGGAAGTGATATTCCCCGTGGTTTGGGTTACGTGTACAATGCGGACATTGATGATGAAGGTCCCATTGGCTATGGCGTAAATCCACCTGCGATTGGGTTTGACTTCTTCCAAGGACCATTTGCCGACTACTTCGACGGACGCGACAACGACCGAGATGGATGTATTGATGGCGTTCGGGACGACCAAGGCAACTGTATTCCCGAGAACCCAGTGACGGGTGTGAATGAGCGCATCATCATGTCGGGCTTCATGTACTACAACAACACCTCTTCTGCGTTCTCTGGCAACCCCAACAACGCATCGGAATTCTACAACTACATGCAGTCGCGTTGGAAGAACGGTAACCCACTGGTAGTCGAGACGCCATGCGGTCCTGGCTGTACCGGTAATGGTGATGGATTTACTCAAGACGGAACGGGCCTTGCTACGTTGTTTGCCTACCCTGGTTCCACTTTTGATACGACGGGAGTGACTGAGCCAGTTGCGTCCCAGAACTGGTATGAATCACCTGATAACCAGCAAGATAAGCGGGGACTTCACAATGCAGGACCGTTCTCTCTTGCTCCGGGTGCTTTGAATTTCATTACCACGGGAGCGGTGTGGGCGCGAAATACGAACGACCCAGGACCTTTGTATTCTGTGGAGCGCGTCATCATCGCCGACGATAAGGCCCAAAGCCTGTTCGACAACTGCTTCCAGATTTTGAATGGCCCTGATGCACCAGATATGGAGATTCAGGAGCTTGACCGTGGAGTTGTCCTGATGCTTTCGTACCGCGAAGGCATGAACAACGATCAGTTTGACTACCGTGAGGTTGATCCACTGATTCCGTACACCGACAACACGTACAAGTTTGAAGGTTTCCAGATTTATCAGCTCAAGAACGAGAACGTATCGGTGGCCGATCGCTACGACCCAAGCCAAGCTCGGTTGATCGCGCAGTGCGACCTCAAGAATGGGATTACTCGTTTGATTAACTGGGAATTAGACCCGGATCTTGAATTGCTGATGCCTCAGGACATGACGATTCAGTCAAATGATGACGGAATTCAGACTTCCTTCCACGTGACTGAGGATGCATTCGCTACGGGTACAGACCGTCGCTTGGTGAACCATCGGAACTACTACTTTACGGTAGTGGCCTACGCTCACAATGAGTACGAACCATTTGATCAGGTTTTGACTCCTGCGGGCCAGCGCCGCCCATACTTGGCGGGACGGAATAATGTCAAAAAGTACTTGGCAATTCCGCACCAAGTGAGTTCCGAAGCAAATGGAACTATTCAGCGTGCGAAATATGGAGACGCTCCGATCATCACTCGTGTTGAGGGCATGGGCAATGGCGGTGCCGCACTTGAACTCGATAGTGAGAGTGAAGCATTTATTGTCGACAACTTCCGTCTCGACATGCCGACGTACCGTCCTGGATTTGGACCGGTTAACATTAAAGTGGTGGATCCATTGCGCGTTCAGCCAGGTAACTTTACCATGGAATTCAGCGGAGTCAATGCAAATGCCACATGGGTCATTAAGGATTCGGTAGGCAATGTGGTTGCCAACTCGGCAGGTAGCATTTCGTTCCTCGTGGAGCAAATCATCCCAGAATTGGGAATTTCAGTGGACGTGCGCAATCAAGAGTCACCTGGAGGTGACATTGAGAACACCCGCAACCAAGGAATTATCAGCAGCGGAATCGTATACGAAGACCCAACCAAAGCTTGGTTGAGCGGGGTCAAGGATGATGCGGACTACGGTCCCACGAATTGGCTGATGGCAGGTAACAACTCTGTATCAACCGCTCCTGGATCATACTACAAGGACTTCCCAGGCGACGACAAAGCTCGATTCTCGACTATTGTGGGCGGAACATGGGGACCATTTGCATACGCAAGCTTCCTTGGTCGTGGTCTAACAGCGGGTAATACGATTTGGGGTATGGGCCCAGCAGACTCTTCAATGAGTGCATTTACGGGCCGCATGAGTCCGACTGAGTTGCACTCTGTGGACGTTGTATTTACCGACGATTGGACACAGTGGACGCGCGTACCCGTCATGGAAATGGGTGATGATGAGTCGCTCAACGCGGGTGGAACCCGTAAATGGCGCTTGCGCAGCGATCTCGGGTGGGATTTGAACATGACTACCGGTGAGCTCACTCGCAGCACCACGGTTACAGGATGGTCGTGGTTCCCAGGTTATGCCATTGATCTTGAGACCGGAACTCGCTTGAACTTAGTGTTCGGTGAGAACAGCTGGATGATCGGCGATAATGGTGCAGACATGAAGTTTAATCCGACAGCACGTCAGCGCATTCAACCTGCGGACCCCGTAACGGGCGGATACCGCTTCGGTGGCCAGCACTACCTGTATGTAGTCGGTCCGTTCCTGCAACAAGGTTTATCGCGCACTCCGCTTGATTACGCAGGCTCGAATGAACAAGACCATCCGTTGTTTAGCGACTACGGAAACATGGGTTCGATTCTGAGCCGCAACAAAGTGACCAAGTCACTTATGTGGGTGTCGATTCCGCTTGTGGATCCGCGTTTTGCCACGGCGGACTTGTACAAACCCACCACCGTACCGAATGGTTTGCCTTCGCGTGCCCGGGTTAAAATTCGCATGGCTCGTCCGTACGAACGCTATGTGACTGACAACAGCAATACTGGAAACCCTAAGTACCAGTTCAGCCTTGACAATGCGGCCACGGTAACGGGTGATAATTCGACTGCGGTTGATGCCTTGGCCACAGTTCGTGTAGTACCGAACCCATACTTCAGTATGAGTCAGTACGAGACCTCTCAGAACGACAACGCGGTAAAAATCACGAACCTGCCTCCGAACTGTACGATTTCAATCTACAGTACCGACGGCTCGCTTGTGCGCACGATCCGCAAAGACAATAGTGATACCTGGATTTTCTGGGACCTCAAGAACAACTACCAGGTGCCCATTGCGAGCGGTATTTACCTGATCCACATCGACGCCCCAGGCATTGGTCAGCGTGTTATTAAGTGGTTCGGAACCCTCCGTCCGTTCAACCCAACTGGATTCTAATCGACTCTGAGTGATGAAAAAGATTGTATTAGGTATTGCCGTACTTGCAACAAGTGCTGCATTTGCGGGCAACCCCGCGCGTTCAGGTTCGGCAGGTGCTGCAGAGCTACTCATTAATCCGTGGGCGCGTACCGCGGGGTGGGGAGAAGGCAACACCGCAAACCTCAAGGACTTTGAAGGCCTTTATGGCAACGTGGCAGGAATTGCACGCAACGACGGAGTGCAGTTTGGCTTCGCCAACACCCAATGGTTGATGGGCAGCGGTATTCAGCTCAACGCAGGAAGCCTTGTAACCCCTACCGGGAACGGTGGCGTGCTCGGTATTCACATGACGAGCATGAATTACGGCGAGATTGAGATCACGACAGAAGACCAACCAGATGGAGGCCTCGGTACGTACAAGCCATCAACGACCGTGATTGGGATCGCTTATGCCAAGAAGTTTACCCAAAGCATTTTTGGTGGAGTGAACATCAAGCTCTACAGTTCTTCGATCAACAACTTGTCGGCTTCAGGCGTGTGCTTTGATGCAGGCGTTCAGTATGTTCCTGAAAATCTGAAGGACTTTGCGTTCGGAATTACCATGCGCAACATCGGGCCCTCATTTTCGTACCGTGGAGACGGTTTGAGCGTGGTACTTCCTGTTCCAACCGGAAATTACACCAGCAGCTTCCAGAGCCGTTCAGAAGATTTCGAATTGCCAACGCAATTGTCAATTGGTGTTTCTAAGGGCTTCACGGTAGCTAAAGGGCACAAGCTCACGTTAGCGGGTAACTTCATTTCGAATTCGTTTAAAAAGGACCAATTCACAGTAGGTGCGGAATACAGCTACAAAGAGCTCTTCGCACTTCGCACCAGCTGGGCTCAGTTTGACAACCGATTTGATGGTGTAGCTACGGAGGCCTTTAGCGGACCTGCGGCAGGATTCACCTTTAATATTCCGATGGGAGACGGTAATCTGGACTTGAGCTACGCATACCGTTTGACGAACTCCGCGTTTGGCGGGGTACATACCGTGGGCACGGCTATTGTATTGTAAAAAGTATTAGGTTTACTACTCAGAAGGCCCTCTTTTGAGGGTCTTCCGCATTTATAACGATTGAACTATGTCGGTTTCGTACTACACCCCTGAGGGCTTTAAGAAGCTCAAAGAAGAACTCGAGCACATGCGCAGCGTCGAGCGTCCGCGCATTTCAGAGCAGATTGCGGAGGCACGCGACAAAGGTGATTTGAGCGAGAATGCCGAATACGACGCGGCTAAAGAGGCACAGGGCATGCTTGAAATGAAGATCGCAAAAATGGAAGATTTGGTGGCCAACGCGCGCATTGTTGACGAGTCCCAGTTTGATACTTCAAAAGTGCTCATTCTCTCAAAGGTTACCGTGCGCAACCCCGCCAATGGGGCCACAATGAAGTACACCCTTGTTAGCGAACAAGAGGCGGACCTCAAGGCAGGTAAGATTTCCGTGAATTCCCCCATCGGTAAAGGACTGCTGGGCAAGGCAGCTGGTGAGGTGGCTGACATTCACGTTCCGAGCGGAATAATGAAGCTCGAAGTGCTTACTATCGAGCGCTAAGTCATGGCAAGTATTTTTACCCGCATTATTCGCGGAGAGATTCCGTGCTATAAAGTGGCCGAGAACGACCGTGCCATTGCCTTTTTGGACATTCGTCCCTTAACGGTGGGACACACCTTGGTGGTTCCAAAGACCGAAGTGGACAGCGTATTTGACCTTGACGAACAGGACTACGCGGCAGTGTTTGACTTAGTGCGGAGTGTAGCAGAAGCTCAAAAGCACGAAATCCCCTGCAATCGAGTTGGCTTGAGCATACTCGGATTTGAAGTGCCGCACGCTCATGTACATGTGGTACCGTTGCGTTCCGAAGCTGATCTGAATTTCGCCAATCCCAAACTACAGCTAGATGCTGAAGAAATGCAGGCGATTGCGGACCGACTTCATTTGGCACTCGAGCGTTTGGTATAAAATTTTTTTATCACTGGCTGGTGTTCAGCGTATTGGGAATTTTTTTACATTACAGTTCCTAAACGTTAATGCAACAGTAATGAAAAAAATCCTACTCCTTTTTAGTGCGCTGGCTCTCAGCGCCGGAGTTCAGGCCCAGGTGGTGCTGAACATTATGTCGCCGAGCTCTCTTCAAGGAGGCCTCACTCATTCCAACAACGGAGCCGTAGCTGGCTGGGGTCTTGCCGACCTGCTCGATCCAGCGGATGCCGTGCTCGACACGGTAGTTGTGATGGACGACAGTACGGCTGGTATTAATACTGTAGTGGGCACGGATCCCAATACGGGCAATGCCTACCCCGGTATTCCTAAGAAGTACGAGGGCTGTAACCTCGATACGACCTCGGCGTGGCAGACGAACCGCCTAGCCGGCAAAATTGTGCTCATCGCACGCGGAACCTGTGAGTTTGGTCTCAAAGTATACCTAGCAGAGAAGGCAGGTGCACGCGCGGTGATCATGTTTAACCGTGATAACGCCGGCCTAAATGCCTCTCCTGGTGTGTATGGTGGTTTAGCAACGATTCCGTTCGCTATGGTTGCCCGCCCCGACGGCGACAACTTGCTCAATGCAATTTTGAACGGACAAACGGTAGTTGCCTTCTTGGGCAACAAAATCGGAGCCTTTCCAAATGATATGAGTATTTCTCCGGCTGAGGCGGTGTACCCACCCGCATTGGCTGTTCCTGGTATGCTTGCTCAGGATTCTACCGATTTCAAAATGAAGTTGGGTTTCTGGGCTCGTAACGACGGTTCTGCCAACCAGAGTAACGTGGTAGCTAGCGTATTGGTTAAGCGTGGAACCACGACGGTGTACAGCATGTCCACTGCGGCCTTCCCACTTAATTCTGGTGACTCGAGCTACATCAGCTTCCCACCATTCCAGCTCAATGGCTACCCAGTGGGAGCGTACGAAGTAAATTACAATGTGAACGTAGCAAATGAATCGTTCCCACTTGATAACAACATCGATTTTGCGACTGTCATCAACGACAGTTTGTACAGCTACGCACGTGTAGACCCGGCAACCCTAGATGCCTTGGACAACAATTCGTACCAGTCATCGTCGTTCACTTCTTCGTGGGGAATGTGCATCAACTTCCAGCACCCGAACGCGTCACGTTCGCTCCTGAAAGGGGTGCGCTGGGCTGCGTGGTCAAATACGGACACCATCCTTGGCCGCACCGTAGACGTTTCTGTGGACGGATGGTACGACACCTTTACGGACCTCAATGATCCGAACTGTGCGGTGACGAACACTTCACCTTTGGCACTTGACACGTACACCTATACTACGAATGCTCAAGACCAGATGGTTTCGCACTACTTCACCGCTCCCATTGAGCTTGACGACGACCAGCGCTACATCGTGTGCATCAACTCGTCTGACCAGACACTGTACCTTAATCACTCAGCGGCCGTTGGCTACCAGCTCAACGACCAAATGGCAGGAGAGCAGCCCCGAGAGCTCGTGCGCTCTGACAACACATGGTTTGTGAGTGGATTTAGCGGAAACGTGATTCCGACCATGCAACTTATCCTCGAGCAGAACACGAGCGGAGTGAGCGAAGAGGTGTACTACGACATCAAGCCGTTCCCGAACCCAGCTCAGCAGCTCGTTACCATTGACTTGGGTGGATTTGAGGCGCGCAGTCTTGAAGTGGTGGACCTCACTGGTGCCCTCGTGCTTCGTCAGGACCAAGTCAACGCCGTTGACGGCAAGGCAGTGGTAGACGTTACTGCGCTTCCGAACGGAGCCTACGTCTTCATCGCCAAAGGCACCGACCGAGACGTGAAGTTTAACGTGGTGGTTAGTCACTAAGGCTAAACCAGTTGAAGATCCCTTCGGGGAAAGGACCCGGCGCCGAAAGGTTGCCGGGTTTTTTTTGGCTTGTTGGCAAGGGTAGCAAGGGTAGCTCGTTGCGCTTCGCGCTAGGGCTGCTTCGCAGTTAGGGCCACTTCGGGGCTAGGGCTGCTGGCGCAGCTCGGGGCGCAGGCTATTGACCAACGAGCCAACCTTGCTAATCTCAGCCAACTTCCCGATCAGGGTTTTGGGCTAAGAACTTGGCCCAGGAAGAGGACGCTCGCGCTGTGGTCTTCTTTTTGGAGGGAAGGGCTCCGGCTGCAGATAAGGTTGCGGTACGTTGGACGGTGAGGGCGTGGCATGTTGCGACCGCAAGGGCGTCGGTGGCGTCTAAAGCCCGCTTGGGATCGATGGGTATGGTATACATCGCCTCAAGGAACCCAGCGAGCTGTTCTTTTGAAGCCGCTCCGCGGCCTGAAATGCGGCGCTTGACCACCGCGGGAGGGTATTCGGCGACAGTAAGTCCGCGGCGTAGTCCGGCACTCAGGACCACACCTTGGGCGCGCCCTAGTTTGAGCATCGACTGTACGTTTTTACCGAAAAAAGGGGCTTCAACTGCAAGGGCTGTGGGCTGAAAGCGGTCTAAGAGTTCTTCGACCGAAGCCAATATGTCGCCTAAGCGCTCTACGGATTCTTTACTTGCGGCAAACTTGACACTGCCTAAGTCGACAAGGCGAAGTTCACTGCCGTGGCGATCTACGACACCAAAACCCATCACTACCGTACCTGGGTCGATGCCGAGGATTCGTTCTGTACTCATGAAGCGGTACTTCCACTTGACCGCATACTTTGGGCAGTGGGGGCTTGGAACAAATTCAGGCCAAAGCTCGGTACAGCTGCGATTAAGTGGTCAAATAGATCGGCAGCAATGGCTTCGTAGTCTTCGAATACAATGGTGGTGGCAAAGCAATAAATCTCAAGGGGAATACCCTCTCCGTTCATAGCTAGTTGCCGTACCATAATCGTTTGCTTGGATGAAACTTTCGGGTGTTCAGCCAAGTAGGCCTCTGCATAGGCTCGAAAGACTCCAAGGTTGGTCATGTGGCGTCCGTTCACGGGATGTGATTTGTCAGCGCCAAACTGTTCATTGTGGGCGCTAATTTCTTGTTCTCGAGCGTCGAGGTACGGGCTAATTCTCTGAATTTTTCTAAATTCAGTTAGATCTGCATCGTTGATAAAACGTACGCTTTCAAGATCGATGACCATACTCCGCTTGATGCGTCGAACTTTAGATAGTCGCATTCCGCGCCAGTTCACGAATGAGTCCGTAACAAATGCCTTGGCCGGAATTGAGGATGTAGTGTTGTCGAAATTTTTAACCTTCACGGTGGTTAAGTCAATACTCACCACATCGCCGTCGACGCCAAACTTTTCAAAAGTGATCCAGTCGCCCTTTTTCACTAGGTCGTACAGTACGATTTGGAAGTTGGCGAGCAGTCCGTTGATGGCATCCTGAAAGATCAAGACAAAAATGGCCGTAGCTCCGGCTAGTGCCCCAAGAATGCTCGCGAGCGAAGTACTCGTCAAGATGGAAACTACCGCCAAACCTCCAATCAGCCATGATAAAAACAAAACGACCGACAAGAGGGTCCGAACGGGTTTGTCTTTGAACGCTTCAAGTTCTTCGACTACGTGGGACGATGCCCGTGCAGCCCTGTTTACAACGATTACGAGTTGATAAATAAGTAGAATTCCGAGAATAGTGTCAAGCGGTCCAACCCACTTGGGCAAATCATCAAACACCACAGGTAGAAATCCGCGGATGATTAGAGTTGGCATAATGTGAACCAGAGCCTGAAAGACTTTTTCTTTGAAGAAGTGATCGTCCCAAGTGGCCTTTGTTCGTTGGACGGCCTTGTAGATGATCGCAATAATTATTCTCCGCGTGAAAAAGTCAGCTAGTAGACTCGCAACGACAAGGATTCCTAAGTCAGCAAGGATGGTTAAACTGCTGATCCACCATTCACTTAGTCCGCTGCCGTCGAATAAGGAACGTGTCCAATGCTCGGGGTTGATGTGCTCCATAGTGCAAAGGTAGTTAGCCCTTTGACCGAAAAGGCAAAGACATAGAGCTACAGGATTGAATGGCGGAATGATCTACTCAAAGTCGGAGTATGCTGAACAACATTTGATTCAAGGCCCCAATAGTTCCAAAAGTTCCTTCAAAGCATGGCACACCATTCCTAGTCTTCGCGAAGGACGATAACTGGAAATTCGTTGTGGTAGGCGAGTGTACTAGACATTCGGGGTTTGAAGGCATCACGCAACCAATGGTGCTTGCGGGCAATGAGAATAATGCCTTGCGCTTTGGCGCGGCGAGCGGCTTCATAAATTCCAGTCTCGACATCTTGAGCGACAATTAGGTGGCGATCTGTTCCAGGAAAGTGCTGTTCGGCAAACGCAAGGAATCCTTCTGCGGGAGCATCACCATTAGTGCCCTCTTCGACGTGTGCGATGGAGAGTGTGGCCCCACTCTGAGCAGTAAATGATTTAATCCATGCAAGCGCCTTAGGATTGCGGTCGTCGAGCAAGTCCGATGCGTAAAGCCATTTAATCTGCTGATTTTTTGGCCATTGTGTTTTTGAAGGAACGATAAGTACGGGCTGTCGGGAAGCATGGAGTACCGATACCGCGTTGCTTCCGAGAAGGACTTCGGACCAACCGCTTGCGCCTTGACTGGACATCACGACCATTGATTCGGGGTGCGCCTCAGCCCGTTGGTGAAGTTCTTGGGCAAGCCCATTGTAGGCACAGTGCCCATCTACTATGACATCGCCACTTGTGGAGAATTGACTCAACCAGTCCTTCATGTCGATCTGGCAACGATCTCTTATGGCTTCTAACAGGTTATCTGTCAGCGATTCCGACCGATACGGCATTTGGTAGGTGTGAATAAAATCGATTGGTGCGTTGAGCGATGCAGCGAGTTGGGTCGCAATAGGTAGAGCGGCACGGCTGTTTGCCGAAAAGTCGGTGGGGAAAAAGAGTCGGTTCATGGTAGGATACTGAAATCAAGGGTTGTAAGGGTTTGGTGAAGTTCCACCTTATGTAGCCTGCGAAACAATGATATTTATCACAAAATGATTACCTTACAAGAAGGCCTTCTACTTCGTGGGTTTACCAAACCCAATCACTATGCCCCCCTTTTGCGCCACTTGCCCAACCCGGGATAAAACATCGTTTCGGTTGCTAGATAGCGATCAAGTTGAAACGCTCTGCACATTAAAACGCCCTGGCCACATTCCTAAGGGTGAAGAGCTCTTCACTGAGGGCCAAAATGTTCGCGGAATCTACTGCGTTCAGAACGGCCACTTTAAACTTACACGGCACAATTCCTCAGGCCGTGATACGATTGTACGCTTTGCATCTCCAGGCGATATAATCGGATACAGAGCCCTATTGGCCCAAGAACCCATCAGCATCTCTGCCGTCGCAATTCAGGACGCGAATGCGTGCTTTCTTTCGGCCGACATTTTTTTGAACTTTCTCGAAGAAAACGGACCCTTTGCGCTCGACCTTTTACGCGCCACCTGCCACGAGCTTTCTGAAGCCAATCACTTATTAGCATCGCTCGCACAAAAATCCGTGAAGCAGCGCCTCGCTGAAGTCCTCCTGATGCTGCGCGCCAAGTTCAGCGAAGACACCGACGGGTGCATCGACATTGACCTTAAGCGCTCTGAAATCGCGGATCTTGTCGGAACCGCCACCGAATCCCTAATCCGCCTTCTCGCCCAGTTTGAGCGCGAAGAATTGATCTCTCGCCAAGGCAAACGGTTTAAAATCACTCAGGCCAAAAAGCTCGCACAATTGGCGGAACTTGTGGACTAGTGGCCAATTGGCAAGGTTGGCGAGGCTAGCTCGTTGGCCAAATGGCAAGGTTAGCAAAAACTAGCTGCGACAACGAGAAACTAGTAGCGAGAAACTGCGAGGCGGCACATTCCGTTCGGGTATAACCGGATTTTACTTTTTTTATTAATGCTCAAAGTGAGCAACTCGCACAAAATTAACGATTTGTGATTTTCCGCATTCTGCGGATATTAAGCTGCGCTGCCACCAGAAACCCGTAGCAAGAAACTGAGAGGCCAACGAGCCAATCTCAGCTAATCTTGCCAACGAGCTACTGACTAATCGTGACCTCCGCCGTCCGGATCGCACTGGCATAAAAGTATCCCAGCGCGTATTCGTTTTCGTTGCCTTCGCGGTAAATGTTACCGACGATAGGCGCGGGGGGAGGGTCAAACAGTCCACCCACTTGAAGCGTTTGCTCGCGCAGCAAGTTCAGGTAACTGAATAAGCCCATACTGATGCTGCCGAGCTCGACTTTGTACTTCACGCCGACCGAATCGGGTCCGGCAATTTGAATGGGCGGAATCGACGGAGGCGTCGGAAAGACAAAGCCGTCGTTGAAGTCGTCGTTAAACACGGTCAAGTCAAACGTTTGGTTTTGCAGCGTGTCGTTTCTGAAAATCCGAACGCGGTAGTGATCGCCACGCCCCGGGGCTTCAGACCAGTGAATAAAGACGTAGCGGCCTTCTTGCTGAAAGGGAGCGCGCGGCAAATACTGCGAATAAATGGAATCGGCGTCGTTGCAGCGGTTCAGTGCTTCGGTGGCTGAGGTCCAGGTTCCGCTCGGGTAGCCCTCGCGCTCAGGAACTGTGACCACCACGCGGTACGAACGACCCACTTCGCCTTGAAAATTAGACAGGTAACGGCCGTTGCTGCGGTGGATTAGTGTATCGACGGCGACCTCGTCCTCGAGCAGCACCACAAGGGCATTGGTCACGGGCTCGTTGGGGTCAGTATTGCGGTAGGGCACGCTCCACTTGACGTCCACG
>Ga0102871_1000473_pt1 | contig 14559 bp, 14 predicted proteins | sample Colrivmet1546C02_FD_78445 | JGI IMG/M metagenome (GOLD analysis project Ga0102871, IMG submission 78445) | Estuarine microbial communities from the Columbia River estuary - metaG 1546C-02 | ecosystem: Environmental > Aquatic > Marine > Intertidal zone > Estuary | place: USA: Columbia River... | reverse complement strand
GATTCGCTAAATCCTCCGAAGAAGGTGGGTTTATTTTAACAATAACATCACTTAGTTCAATCGCTTCTTTAGCACCCGCAACTATACTTGCTCCTGCATTGATGTAATCGATATCGGTAAACGCGGCGCTAACTCCTGCATTTGTTTCTACCATCACTTCAAACCCTAAGGACATTAACTTACTAATGGATTTAGGAACTATGGCTACGCGAGTTTCGCCTGCATCTGTTTCTTTGAGTACTGAAAGTTTCAATTTTTCTTCTACTTTTAAGTTGGCGGTAAAGTTAGAAGATTTTTGATATTGAATATAAAAAGTCCAGAAATTGTGCACATAAACGAAACACCTGAGGTCTCACTCAAAATGTCCTTAGCAATATTTTACCCATAGAATAAAAAAAGAGCCACTCTGTGAGCGGCTCTTTCAATTCTATATGAATCAGTCTTAAGAAATCCTGTTAACGGATAACCCTAACTAATCATCGAAGCTTACTTTACTTCTTCAAAGTCTACGTCTTCTGCTTCGGTAGCATTATCTGTAGGCTCGCCACCTGCATTGGCTTCTGCTCCAGGAGCGCCACCTTCTTGCTGTGCTGCATAGATATCCTGGCTAGCTGCTTCCCAAGCTTTGTTAAGCGTTTCCATGTGCACTTCAATACCTGCTATGTCGCCTGCCGCATGTGCAGTTTTAAGATCCTCTTTAGCAGATTCGATAACCGCTTTTTTCTCAGCAGGTATTTTGTCTCCGTATTCGGATATTTGTTTTTCAGTGGTAAAGATTAACTGATCTGCTTGGTTAAGCTTATCGATTTTTTCTCTCTCTGCTTTGTCTGCATCTGCATTGGCTTCTGCTTCCTTACGCATTCTATCTATCTCAGCATCGCTAAGACCAGAACTTGCTTCTATTCTGATATTTTGCTCTTTACCTGTATCTTTATCTTTTGCACTTACGTTTAATATACCGTTTGCATCAATATCAAAAGTTACTTCAATTTGTGGTCTTCCTCTAGGTGCTGGAGGAATACCGTCTAAATGGAATTTACCAATAGTTCTGTTATCCCTTGCCATAGCACGCTCACCCTGTAATACGTGTATTTCTACACTTGGTTGACTGTCTGATGCAGTTGAGAATACTTGTGATTTTTTAGATGGAATAGTAGTGTTACTTTCTATTAGCACGGTAGATACACCGCCCATAGTTTCAATACCTAAAGATAATGGTGTAACGTCTAATAGAAGAACGTCCTTTACCTCACCTGTAAGTACACCACCTTGAATAGCAGCACCAATTGCTACCACTTCATCAGGATTACGCCTTTACTTGGAGCTTTTCCAAAGAATTTTTCTACTTCTTCTTGTATTCTAGGAATACGAGTACTACCTCCTACTAGGATAACTTCATCAATATCAGCAGCTGTATAACCTGCATCTTTCAACGCTTGTTTACAAGGATCCATACTTCTTTTGATAAGGTCGTCTGCAAGTTGCTCAAACTTAGCTCTTGTAAGTGAACGAACTAAGTGTTTCGGTCCTGAATCAGTTGCTGTTACATATGGTAAGTTGATTTCTGTTTGTGTAGAGCTAGACAATTCAATCTTCGCTTTTTCAGCAGCTTCTTTTAGTCTTTGAAGCGCCATTGGATCTTTTCTTAAGTCTATACCTTCGTCAGATTTAAACTCTTCTGCTAACCATTCTATAATAACACGGTCAAAATCATCACCACCTAAGTGTGTATCACCATTGGTTGATTTTACTTCAAATACGCCATCTCCAAGTTCTAAGATAGAAATATCGAATGTACCTCCTCCTAAATCGTAAACAGCTATTTTTTGGTCAATGTCTTTCTTGTCTAGTCCGTAAGCTAATGCAGCCGCTGTAGGCTCATTCACTACACGTTCTACTTTAAGACCAGCGATTTCTCCAGCTTCTTTGGTAGCCTGTCTTTGGCTATCGTTAAAATATGCAGGAACAGTTATAACCGCTCTAGTAACCGTGGTACCTAAGTAATCTTCAGCCGTTTTTTTCATTTTTTGAAGAATGATGGCTGAAATTTCTTGTGGGGTGTATTTTCTATCTCCAATAAGTACACGAGGAGTATTGTTGTCTCCCTTTACTACTTTGTAAGACATGTGTCTAATTTCACTTTCCACCTCGTCATAGGTAGAACCCATAAATCGCTTGATAGAACTTATAGTGTTCTCTGGGTTAGTGATAGCTTGTCTTTTAGCAGGATCACCTACTTTTCTCTCTCCGTTTCCATTGTCCAAAAAGGCTACAATTGACGGCGTTGTTCTTCTTCCTTCACTGTTAGGTATTACTACAGGCTCGTTACCTTCCATTACAGATACGCACGAGTTTGTGGTTCCTAAGTCAATTCCAATTACTTTACTCATTTTTATAAAATTCGATTATTAATTGCTTGCACTTAAACAATATGAGTGCCATGTACCAAAAAGAGATTAGTTGTCAGTTATAACAAAAAGTATATGCCAAAACGACACAAGCTATTCTACAAATCCGAGATTCTTGGTAATATCTGACAGATTAATTTGAGCCAAGGTGGTGGCATTAAAAGTTTGATTTTTGAACGTCTTTATGTGTCGCGAGGTAAATAATCCCAATGCGTTGGTCATATTGGTATATTCAGGTTTCTTCTGCACTATTCCAATAGAAGGCTTATTTACAGATATATATGTATTGAAGTCATCAGATATCCCATACACTTTTACATCAAAATCTATTAATCTTCTTCGCACATTAGGATTTACATCAAGTGCTCCTGCTAAGCTGTAAAAAAAGTTTGCTGATTGGGTATTGGTTTTATTTATATTGAATCCTTGCAAATTAATCGTTCTCAAATCCGTTAGCATATTCCATCTCACTATTTTTTCTATCTTTACTGAAGGGTTATTAATATTATATTCTTCTATGCGCATATCCATTACAAACGAATATGAGCGCACCCATTTACCTTCTTGATAACGAAAAAGAATAGTATGGTCTTTTTGTACGTTGACCGCAATGTTTGAGTATATATCATTTATCGGATCACTAACTTCAGGTTTACCTAGACTGCGCGTAATGCCCGTACAAACATGTCCCGTTTTAGGATTTCTAACGATCAGTTTATAATCATAGTCTATCACTGAAATAGATGCCTTTATAGGATCACTCAACTCATACAAAAAATTATTTTCACTATAAAAAATACCGGAATCTTTCGGCATGCCAATATCATTTCCATTGACCTTTGAAAGGGTAAAAACATTGGTCAACTTTCCATTGGTATATTCTTCAATTTTGACATCTAGTGAGTCATAATATAAAGAATCTTGCGTATTTGAAAATGACAATGCAGCAATGCTTTCATCCAAGTAAGCCCGTTGAATTCTTACGTAATTTTTCGCCTGCTCTGGATTTAACGTGCCGTATACGATGACTACTTCGTCCCAATTTGCCGCTACTGATATTTCATTATCACAGGCGGTTATAGCACTCATAATCAACACTAATATCAGAAAGAACCCAGTCGTTTTTTGCATATTTTTAGTTTAGCTTTGCAAACTTTCACAAATTAAATGAGATTACTATCATTTCTATGTATAATAACTTTGTCACATTATGTTAATGCTCAAAATGTGTTTAGCATTTTTACTGATACGTTATCAAAAGATGATTTTACTACACAAAAATCCAACTTCCCCCAAAAATATACTTCATCTGAAATTTCTATTATTGAAAATGGTCAGTACCGCCTCAAAAGATTGAGTGACCAGGGTCAATCCATTTCCTATCTAAAAACTGATAACACAATATATGCATGTGAGGTAATTGCTGAAATTGAAATTGCCAATGGAAGTAACAACGGCGGAGGCATAGTTCTTTATGGTCAAACCATGAGCAATGGAGCCATATTTCTTGAATTCAATAAAAAAAGACAATTCCGGATATATAAACAATCCGGTTCCCAGCACCAAAACTTGAGCGGAACAGTTAAAGATAACGGATGGCTAAAAAATAAAAATTTAGCTTCAGTTGGTAGAAACACTATTCGTTTAAAAATGGAGCACGGTTATTTTGATCTTTATTTTAATAACCACTACGTTTTTACTGCATTTGACACTGAATATACCAGTGGCAAAATAGGTGTTTTTGCCGAGAATAATTCAGAAATCATACTTTCAAACTTCATCATACTCAGTAATAAAGAACAACATAAGAACATTTTAGGCAAGCAAATAGTAGAAACTGCTCAATCTAGCTCTTCAAATTCGAACCCTGTCTTTGAAGAAGTAATTTTGCTCTTTAAAACCAAAATAGATCAGCAGCAATTGCAAATATCTACACTTCAAAATGAACTTGACAAATGCAAAAGCATGCTTAATTACGATACCAGTTTAGTTACTCGATCACAAGAATTGTTAAAAGCAAATAGAAAATTAACACTTAAATTAGACTCAACTAGCAGAGTGCTAAATCAAGATAAGAAGCGACTAGAATACCTAGAATCTCTAAAAGCAGATATTGAAAAAGGGAACAACGGTGATTTAGTCATAAGTTTAACAACTATACTTGCAGATGTCAAAAAAGACCAACAAGCATCGTTGCAAAGAACCGAATTGGCCGAAGAATCAAATAAGGCGTTAAAGACCGAAAACGAAGTATTATTACGCGAAATAAAACGACTAAAATACATTATTGATACCCAGAAATAAACAGCAATGAGTGTAGCTAAAAAAGAAATAAAAAAAATGACTACCCACCAGCTTCAAGAGATGAAGACTCGTGGCGAAAAAATATCTATGCTAACTGCATACGATTACTCCTATGCCAAAATAGTGGACGATGCAGGTATAGATGTTATCCTAGTTGGTGACTCGGCGAGTAATGTAATGGCAGGTCATGACAGCACCTTACCTATAACATTGGAGCAGATGATATACCATGCTCAATCCGTTATACGTGCTGTCACTAGATCGTTTGTTGTGGTAGACCTTCCTTTTGGAAGCTATCAAGGAAATAGCACGGAAGCCTTAAGAAGTGCGATTCGAATAATGAAAGAAAGTGGCGCACACTCGGTAAAGTTAGAAGGCGGTTCTGAGGTTATAGAATCTGTAAAACGAATATTGAGCGCAGGTATACCCGTAATGGGACATTTGGGCTTAACCCCTCAAAGTATATATAAATTTGGCACTTACACCGTGCGCGCTAAGGAAGAAGAAGAAGCCAATAAACTTATAGAAGACGCCAAATTATTGGAAGAAGCGGGTTGTTTTGCGATAGTTCTTGAAAAAATACCGGCTAGTTTGGCTAAAAAAGTCGCTGAATCTCTAACCATTCCTGTAATTGGAATTGGAGCAGGTAGTGACGTAGACGGCCAAGTTTTGGTACTACATGACATGCTAGGAGTGACTAAAGAATTTTCTCCTCGATTCTTACGCAGATACCTGAATTTATATGAAGAAATGAAAGGTGCCGTGGGACAATATATTGCAGACGTAAAGTCTGTTAATTTTCCAAACGAAAACGAGCAGTATTAAGCTTCTTCTAATACAGCACTAAGACCTTTATCTGTCAATGCTGAACAAATAGGCAATAGCTCAGTTTCTGATCCACTTTTTACCGCACATTTACCTTTAAAATGCACAAGCATAGCACATTGCTCTGCTTGCTCAGGAGTGTGCTTACAATACTTGATAAGACAGTTTATCACGTGATCAAATGTATTGACATCATCATTATATAAAATAATAACGAAGCCTGTATCTACATCAGTCAGTACATCAACTAACTCTTGCTGCTCAGTATGTGTGTCTAAAATCATGATTTGCTCTTAAATAACTTAGCCTTACTCTCTTCGCCATTAAGTAACCGTGTAATATTTTTCTTATGGGTTAAAATAACCATTACAGCGGCTGCTATACCAAATGCAATCAGTAAAGGCTCGTCTCTTTTGAAAACAAAGATTGTTAAAATCGGAAATGCTATTGCAGCTAAAATAGAGCTTAAAGACACATATTTAGTAAGAAGTAAGACAACGATAAACAAACCCAATATTGCCAAAGCCAACACGTAGTGAATTCCTATCAGCATACCAAAAAGAGTCGCAATTCCTTTGCCACCTTTAAACTGCTCAAAAACAGGGAATATATGCCCAACCACTGCCAAAAGTCCAAAAAGCAATTGTAGGTTTATGAAACGGTCTGTTCCATGTTCTATACCACCTAAATAATGAACTAAACTTGCAGCCGTAACCCCTTTAATTACATCCATAAAAAGGACCACTGTACCTACTTGCTTACCAAGCACCCTAAAGGTGTTAGTAGCTCCCGCGTTGCCGCTTCCTTGCTCGCGGATGTCAAACCCAAAATAGGCTTTACTAATCCACACACTCGTGGGAATACTTCCCAAAAGATAAGCGACAACAGACAATAATATGATTAAAAATAATTCCAAATTTTATACCTTTAATTAATAAATAATAAGCGTTAGTAAATTTGATTTATCAAATAGGAAATCCTATTTGATAAGCAACGCATCACCATAGCACAAGAAATTATATCCTTCTTTTACAGCAGAATCATAGACTTCCATCGCCAATTTATGGTCATCTAAATAAGCTGACGTAAGCATCATTAGTGTAGATTGTGGCTCATGAAAATTAGTTAAAAAACAGTTCGCTATTCTTGGCTCATACGGAGGGAATATGAACTTATCTGTCCAGCTATCATCAGCATTTAAACGTCCAAAAGCAGAAACAGAACTCTCAAGAGCACGCATAACGCTTGACCCAACGGCTAAGACTTTTTTCTTCTCGTCTTTGGCTTTGTTCACAATATCGGCGGCTTCTTGCGATACCATGAAGTGCTCACTATCCATTTTATGTTTGGTAAGGTCTTCAACCTCTACCGGTCTAAATGCACCCAGCCCAATATTCAAATTAACTTTAGCAAAGTTTACTCCTTTTATTTCGAGCCTCATCATGAGTGCTCGGGTAAAATGAAGGCCTGCTGCAGGAGGAGCGATAGCGCCTTCTACTTCCGCAAAAATAGTTTGGTACATTTCTTCATCTTCAGGAACAGCATCACGCTCCAAGTATTTTGGAATAGGCGTATGACCTAATTTATTTACCACATTCTTAAACTCCTCATCAGAGCCATCAAAAAGGAAACGTATAGTTCTTCCTCTACTTGTAGTATTGTCAATAACCTCAGCAACAAGCTCATCTTCGCCGAAGAACAACTTATTCCCTACTCTTATTTTTCGGGCTGGATCGACTAAAACATCCCACAAACGAAGCTCATTATTAAGCTCACGTAGCAAGAAAACTTCTATTTTGGCACCTGTTTTTTCTTTATTTCCATAAAGTCTTGCAGGGAATACTTTGGCATTGTTTAATACCATTACATCGCCTTCATTAAACTCTTCCAAAATGTCTTTAAACATCTTATGTTCAATGGTTTTTGTAGCTTTATCTACAACCATTAGCTTGCACTCATCACGATTGTACGGTGGGTGTCCTGCTACTTTACTAGGATCTAAGTCAAAGTGGAATTCTGATAATTTCATGTGTATATTTTAAGAAACGTGGCTCTTCTAAAAAAGGGTGCAAAAGTACGCTATTTAAAAAGCGAAGTCAAGTGTTTATTCAATCTATCTTGTGTTCATACCCAAAACAGCCTCCTTCAAGCATTATATCGGCATGTAAATAATAACCTTTATCGATTTTAATTTACACATCAGCGTCTTGATCGTATCATTGACCAAGTATATGAATAAAGGTACAATGTTTAAAGAATCTATGGCACTTACTTTTGGTTTTTTGCGCGCCAACAAACTAAGAAGTGTACTGTCTGTTCTGGGAATTACTATAGGTATTTTTTGCATCGTATCTATACTTACAGCAACCCATTCACTAGAACAAAATATTCGAGCGAACGTAGACAAGCTCGGAGATAAAATCGTTTATGTCCAAAAATGGCCATGGGGTTTTGGTGGAAGTTATAATTGGTGGGAATACCTCAATAGACCCGAAGCAAGCATAGCAGAATATAAAAGGCTAAGCAATGAAGCTGATAGGTCATTGGTAAAAGATGTCGCCTTCTTTTTTGAATTTGGAAATAATAAAGTAAAGTCTCCTTTGCAAGAGGTAAGTAATGTAGGTATCACTGCTATAAAAGGTGACTTTTTCAAGATAAACCAATGGGAACTGGCATCTGGACGAACCTTTAACGACATGGAACTCGCCAAAGGCAAAAATGCTGCTATTGTAGGATATTCATTGGCATTAAGTCTTTATAACGGACAAAATCCTGAAGGAAAATCGGTCCTCATAAACGGCAACAAAGTCAATATTATAGGTGTGTTAGCCAAACAAGGAAATGCCATAGGTGGACCACAATATGACGACATAATGGTACTCCCGGCAGTTTTTGCTCAAAAATTTGCCAAACCTAATACGCAAGGCGTTAAATCGTCTATTGTCATCAATGGTCATAAGAACGTAGCCTTAAAATCACTAGACTTTGAGATTAAACGAATCATGAGATCTATTAGAAAGCTGAGACCGAAGGATAAAGACAATTTTGCTATCAACAAACTTACCATGATATCGGACCAACTCAATCAAACCTTCGGGATGATAGACATTGCCGCACTAATTATAGGGGGATTCTCTCTGTTGGTAGGTGGATTTGGTATAGCCAACATCATGTTTGTTTCGGTAAAAGAACGCACTTCCATCATTGGCCTTCAAAAAGCACTAGGCGCTAAACGAAATTTTATAATGTCTCAGTTCCTTTTTGAAGCCGTCATACTATGCATTGCGGGAGCCCTAATTGGGATTTTATTTGTTTTTGCCTTAGGAACGTTAGCTTCTCATTTTACTAGCTTTAAAATTTACTTTAGCTCAACTATATTTATGTTAGGTGTGGCTATATCCATTGTTATTGGCCTTATTGCTGGCATATCACCGGCATTACTGGCAGCTCGAATGGATCCTGTAGAAGCATTAAGGAAATAGGTTTTACTCCTGACGTGAAATTCGCGTCAAAAAAAAAGAGCCATTCTCGCAAGAATGACTCCTTTTTTTGATAACAATGAACGCTTAATTTAACAAAGCATTCGTGCCTCTAACGCCTTCAGCGCTCTCAATCATTTTAGCTTTTTCAGCGTCTGATAAAGATACTTCTACTATGCGCTCAATACCATTTTTGCCAATAATACATGGCACTCCTATACAGATATCCGAAAGAGCGTATTCTCCGTCAAGCATTGCTGAACAAGGAATCATTTTTTGAGAATCTAGGGCAATTGCTTTTACGATTTCAGAAACAGCAGCTCCAGGAGCATACCAAGCACTAGTGCCTAATAAACCAGTAAGCGTAGCTCCACCTACTTTAGTTGCTTCTACTATTTCATCCATTTTATCTGCAGCTAAAAACTCAGCCACATTTACGCTATTACGTGTTGCTTTCTCTATCAAGGGAACCATTCCTGTATCGCTATGACCACCTATAACCATACCTTCTACGTCAGACGCCGGACAACCCAAAGCTTCTGCTAATCTATATTTAAAACGAGCACTATCTAAAGCTCCTCCCATTCCGATAATACGGCTTTTAGGGATATTGGTAGCTTGATGTACCAAATAAGTCATTGTATCCATAGGATTAGAAACAACGATAATAATGGCATTGGGAGAATGTGCTAGAATACTAGTAGCAACGGTTTTAACAATACCTGCATTAATGCCAATAAGCTCTTCACGCGTCATACCTGGTTTACGCGGTATACCACTTGTAATTACCGCAACGTCGCTTCCTGCTGTTTTGCTGTAATCATTGGTAGCACCTGTTATTTTGGTATCAAAACCATTAAGCGATGCACACTGCATAAGATCCATTGCTTTACCTTCCGCAAAGCCTTCTTTGATGTCAATAAGACAAACCTCTGCTGCAAAATTTTTGATGGCGATGTACTCGGCACAACTAGCACCTACTGCACCCGCTCCTACTACTGTTACTTTCATTGGTGCAAAACTAACATTTGTATGAGTATTTCTCACAAAATACATCACTATGACAATAGCAATCTAGTTAGTTAGGGTATAGACCTTAGACAACAATCGCTTTTCTACGTATAATTCTATACCATTTGTTGGCTTAAGCAGTGTAAAGATCCAAATCCCCATATAAAGTCTACTGCGCTTATCCCGATAATTTCCCTTCCAGGAAAACACTCAGAAAGTATGGTTAGCGCTATGCGATCATTGGCATCATTAAATGTTGGAACCAGCACTGCACCATTCAGTATTAAAAAATTGGCATAACTCGCTGGTAACCGGAGGTTTTCAAAAACCATTTTTTTAGGCATAGGTAGTTCTATGACCTTAGGAGACGTTCCATTTTCTAATTTGGCGGCCTTCAGTCGTTTTAAATTATCTTGTAACGGCTGATAGTTCGCATCTTCGGGATTCTTCTCGACCACGGTTACAATAGTATCTTCATTCACAAACCTACATAAATCATCTATATGACCATGTGTATCATCGCCATACAATCCGTCACCGAGCCAAATTACATTGGTAACACCCAGGTACTCTGAAAAAACCGCCTCATAATCATCCTTAGTAAATCCAGGGTTTCGTACTTGTATACTTGGGTGTAATAGGCACTCCTCTGAGGTTAATAGTGTTCCTCTCCCATTCACATCAATAGCTCCCCCTTCCAAAACAACCTTTTTCCCCTTATAATATGCTTCTGTTAACGCTATTTCTAAATGCTCGGCAACCATCATTGGCACTTTCCTATCCAACTGATAATTGGGATATTTTGCCCAGCTATTGAAATTAAAGGAAATAGCTTCTCGATTTCCAAGGTCGTTTTGTACGATAATAGGTCCAGAATCGCGCATCCAACTTCGGTTGGTTTTGTGTAAGATAAAATCTACTCTCTCCAGATTTACATCAGCATTCTGTAACATTTCGGTTACTTTTTGCTGTATCATTTCGCTTGCTACCATCAGATACACCTTTTCATAGCAAGTTACTTTTTTAATAAATTCTATATAAGCCCATTGTACTGCTTGGTATTTACCTGGCCAGTCATTACCGTTATGAGGGAAGCAAAGTAAGATGCCTTTTTGATGCTCCCACTCTGCTGGAAATCGTCTTGTCATATCTGTTAGTTAATAACTGATTCTAATCTATTGCTCGTTGGGTGATATCCCCGTAAGCATCAATTCTCCGATCCCTAAAAAATGGCCAGTTTTGGCGCACATTTTCTTGTAAATCTAAATCTACTTCTGCCATCAAAATTTCTTCTTGATCATGTGAGGCTTGTGCTAAAATTTCCCCTTGAGGTCCTGCAATAAAAGAGGATCCCCAAAACTGAATCCCATCAGCATCTGGCAAGTAATTCTCTAACCCAATACGATTAGCCGCGGCTACGTAAATCCCGTTTGAAACGGCGTGACCCTTCATGGCATTCATCCAAGCAGCGTGTTGATTCTGACCATACTGCTCTTTTTCTGAAGGATGCCAACCAATGGCTGTTGGATAAAACAACGTTTCGGCACCTTGCAAAGCCGTGAGTCTAGCTGCCTCAGGAAACCACTGATCCCAACAGATAAGTGTTCCTATTTTTCCTTTTTGCGTATTAATTGTTTTAAAGCCTAAATCACCGGGTGTAAAGTAAAATTTTTCATAAAAAAGAGGATCATCAGGAATATGCATTTTACGATAAAGACCTGCTTCTGTGCCATCTACATCAATGATGTAGGCACTGTTATGATAAATACCTGTCATTCTTTTTTCGAAGAATGGCACGATGATAACCACACCTAGTTGCTTGGCAAGCGCGCTAAAAGCGATAAATGAGGTGCTGTATAATGGCTCTGCCAGCTCAAAATTTGCCACATCTTCACTTTGGCAAAAATAATGACTACTGTAAAGCTCCGGCAAGCAAATTACCTCCGCACCTTGTTGCGCAGCTTGAGTAACCCATTGGGTACACTTAATAAGATTATTGGAAGGCGTATCATTCAAGTTGAGTTGTATGACAGCAATCTGGTATTTTCTGTTCATGGATAATTAAATAAGGTATTGTGACATCGCTTTATTTCATTCGGCAACATTGTAATTTTAAGTGGCAAATATACCAAGATTTGAATTAGGCTTTAGTAGATACATCTGTAAGCTCTCGATTACGGGTAGTATAAATCTTGTAGGATGAAGTTAGTAGTTTCCGTACTTTTTCTTGCATTTTTTAGGCTTTATCTCATATTCTACTGCTTTTGTGCGACCTTTGACACAAAATAAACACACCATGAATATTGAAATCATCCCTTTCGTAGGATTTAATCAAGTGAAATTTGGAATGAGCCTAGAGAAAATTAAAGAACTTCTGGGCGAACCGACAGAGACTGTTAGAGAAAAACACGAAGACGATACAGAAGACGTATCGCTTATGTATGGAGATCTCGGCGCAGAACTTAGTTTTATGTCTGAAGATGATTTTAGACTTGGACTTATCACTTGTTTCGCTCCAACTTTTACGTTAGACGAGCAATCTTATGCAGGCATGAGCGAAGCAGACTTTTTAAAGGACGCAAAATTTGACGACTTAATTTTGGAAGAAACATTTGAAGAACTTAACGCTAAAGACTACACGATTGATTCAAAAGGATTAAGTGTTTGGATACAAGATGGTTTTGTAGACTCTATCACTATGTTTCCCAATCATATAGATGAGGACACCGTAGAGTGGCCAGCCTAAAAATCTAGGATTTAAAATAACCTTAAAAAAAACGAGCTAATGAAATTCATTAGCTCGTTTTTTAATACCCTAATTTAACCGTACTTACCTAAGGTAGCTGTATTCATTCCGCAAATAATCTCCACTTCTAGCTACCAAAGGTGCGGTAGTCTGAGAAAACAACCATTCATTTCCGGGGGGATTAGGTTCGCTTCGTTTTGCAAAATCAAGTTGTGCAGGGGTTAAAGCTCGTTCATCGCCTCTAAAGGTTCCCCACATTTCCGTCCAGCAGAAAGAACTTGGAAATACCTGACGGTTGATAACTGCGCAGGTTACCCCGTCTAGTCTTTGTATCATCAGTTGAGCAGAACTGTTAATCGTCTTTGTGTATTCTATATAATTTGCGGTAACTGTTCCATATACTTTTACCACTTCACCGCTATCTGTTTTTGCCTCACCTACATACACTTTTTCTTTTTTAAGTTCGAACGAATTTTTAGTAAAATCAACGCCACCAATATGCGCATCTTCCATCTCGATTTGTACTATTTCATCGGCAGGAAAACTTAATTCTCCAGGCTCTACGACTCTCATAAAACGGTATCGTGTACCTTTAAAATTATTTCGTACCGCACCAAAGACAGCATCTGAATTATAATCTCTGAAAAAATTCCTGCTGTTGGCAAACTGTATAATCACATTTACTGTTCCTGCATTCTGGGCATTATCAAGCTCTTCTTCGGTAACCGTTCTTGCCACGTATTCATTGGCTTTTATGAACTGAATAAACGCTTCCCTTGCACGTTGCTTGTTTCCTGAATTCAGCAATCGGACACCTTCTTTTCTGTGGGCACTGGCAGCACCATCGCGCACCATAATCAACTCATCCGTAACATCCGTGAGTTCTACAAGATCTTTGTACATAGGATATCTTCTAATGGCGTTATTGAGCATGGCAATTTTCTCATACTCACTCACCATCACGTCATACTTAAATGGATTATTGGTTTTGTCCTGATATACGATCACGTTAGTATGTTCATTAACTGCTAACGTATAGGCTTGGCGTAATACTTTTTCTGCTTTTTCGTTTTGTGGTTTTTGTTGAAGCCTTTTAACCGCTTGATACACCGCTGTATCATAATCACCTTGCTCCATACGCTTTTGTCCAGAATTGCAAGCTGCCAGCGTTAAGCAACTTATTAAAATGAGTGTATAATTAATCTTCATGGTTAATCCTTTCAGTATAGGAGTACGTTTCCAATAACATAAATGACTCCAAAACTAGTTCAAAGTAATAAAAGTCTGTTTATTACTTATTTATTCGTTATTAAAACATCCATAAAGTGTACTCTATTCTATGCGAATTTAAGTGTACAACGACATTGTCAAAAATGAGCATTGACACAATTAAACACAAGAGGCTAAATCATTTTTTAGATTTAGCATAATAATACTAGCTGTTAGTCTCTTGAATTGCCTCCGGTGTTTCCACCAGAAGTATTTCGAGGCTTACGGCGAAAATTACGACCGTTGCTATTCCCACTATTGCTGTTTCCACTCCCGGTAGTGCTAGTTCCATTGCCTCTACCTTGGCTTCTATTTGCGGGTCTACTATTGGTTGGCTTATTAGTCCCAGTTGGTTTATTTTCTTTCGTTCTTTTCTTACCCCCATCCACAGGACCACTCGTTGGCTCAAAGCCCTCTATAACGGTACTTTCTAGTCGCATACCAAGCAACTTTTCTATGCCTCGTACATATTCTATTTCATCCGCACTTACGAGTGAGATAGCTTTTCCACTTGCTC
>Ga0102871_1000456_pt1 | contig 14766 bp, 14 predicted proteins | sample Colrivmet1546C02_FD_78445 | JGI IMG/M metagenome (GOLD analysis project Ga0102871, IMG submission 78445) | Estuarine microbial communities from the Columbia River estuary - metaG 1546C-02 | ecosystem: Environmental > Aquatic > Marine > Intertidal zone > Estuary | place: USA: Columbia River... | reverse complement strand
TGCCCCCTCGAAGCATGACTATGCCAGCTGCAGCTTCTAGAAATAAAACCATTGGAATTAATTGAACAGTAGGCAATGTTCCCGTCATGCTTGCAATAACTATTGCGGATAGGGCAAATCCGGAAAATCCTCTAACGATTCCAGCCAAAAATACTACAAAACTACAATATATAAATTCAATCTCAGTAAGTTGAATAATTTCAGGAATGTATGTTATCATAGTATTTTCTTAGTAGGTTATAACATTTTCACAAGTTAAAAAAATTACAGCGTCCAAAACAAAAAATAAGATAGGAAGAATTTTTATGGCCTGCCCAATGTGTAATAAAAGCCAAGATAAAAAATATCGGCCATTTTGTTCAAAACGATGTGCTGATTTAGATTTAGGAAAATGGCTTACAGAATCCTACTCAATACCCGCCGTAGAGACAGATGAAGAAGACAGTATACCGACAGAATTTACACCTAATGAAAGTAATTTGCATTAGTATGAAAATTCCTCTTGCACCAAGGGATACATAATCCTAAAACGCCTCAACCCATAATGACCATTTAGTCATTAAAACCCATGCCCGGGTAGCTCAGGGGTAGAGCAGTGGACTGAAAATCCTCGTGTCGGTGGTTCAAATCCGCCCCCGGGCACCATTTTATCCTCTAAATATGGTTCGTAAAATCTTTGCTATAAATAAATTGATAATTTAACATTTTTTATTCACACATTTATAAATTCGCCGTTTTTAATCTTAAAAAAGTTATGACTTTAGATACTTTTAGACACTTGCATGTATCTTTTAGTTATGTTCCTGTGAGTAAGCTCCACACAAGATGTCGGAATTGCGTTTTTTTGCTTCGTAGCAATGCAAACTGGACTTAAAGCTGTGGGCAATAAAGGCCTTAAATCTGGCCAAAGATTAAATAGGGAGACTATTATGAAAATCAAAATGTTTGCGGCAACCGCCGCTATGGCACTATCATTTGGTGCAACTTCTGCATCAGCTGATTGTGGAGAAGTATCAATTACTGAAATGGACTGGGCTTCGTCAGCTGTTGTAACTGCAGTTGCTAACTTTTTAATGACACAAGGTTACGGTTGTGATGTACAAGTTGTACCATCATCAACAGTGCCTGCACTTACATCATTAGCTGAAACTGGCAAACCAGACCTGTTAACTGAAGTATGGGCAAACTCAACACCATCTTACGAGCCATTACGAGCTGAAGGTAAATTAGTCGAATTAACAAATGTTCTTTCTGATGGTGGTGTCGAAGCTTGGTGGATCCCAGCTTATTTAGCAGAGTCTAATCCTGAATTGACAACTTGGGACGGCATCATGGCTAATCCATCAGCTGTTGGTGGAAAATTCCACGATTGTCCATCAGGTTGGGCTTGTGACATTATTAATAATAATAATTTGAAAGCTGCAGGAGCTGAGGCTGGTGGGCTTGAGCGCTTCCAACACGGTTCTGGAGAAACACTGCAAACCTCAATTGCGGCCGCTTACGCAGATCAAGCGCCATGGTTTGGATACTACTGGGCACCAACTGCTGTTTTAGGCAAGTATCCAATGGTTCGTGTTGAAGTGCCAGCTTATAACGCTGACTCCCACGCCTGTAATGGCGATGTAGACTGCTCAAATCCTGGTTTCTCTGCCTATCCAGCTGCCAAAGTTGTAACTGCAGCTTCTGGAGCATTTATGGATCGAGAGCCTGAAGTTGCGGCATTAATGAAAAATGTAGCATTCACAAATGCTCAAATGGGTGATGTGTTAGCTTGGCGTTTAGACAATAATGCTTCATATGACGAAGCGGCTGTTTACTTTTTAACTACATACAAAGACGTGTGGGGCGATTGGTTGAGTGCCGATGCCAAAGGTAAATTGGCGGCTATCCTTAACTAAATAGGATTAAGATTCCCCGCGGACTAAATATAGCCCGCGGGGTTTTAATATAGGGAGAGTTTCAATGGCCACTTATGACTGGCTCTTTAACATGGTTGGGCTTCGAGCTTGGTGTGATACCGATGCATCAACAGGCCCAATGTCCATGGCCCAACTCCTAGCTAAAACTGGTAATTCTGCACCTGAACCAAGCTATACTTTCGCTTTTCCCTCTTTGGATGAATTGAACAAAGCATGTGGCCAAATTGCTCAAACTCGTGATGTAATAAAAGGCCTAGAAGACGGCTTCCTTGCTATTCGTCCTGCCCTGCGTACAGTTTTAGATCCAATAACTCAGCCTCTTTCATGGATGTTAGATGGCACACTTTATTTATTCACAACGGCCCCTTGGTTTCTAATAATGGCAGTAATGCTCATTGCAGTTTGGTACGCTACGTACTCTCTTTCTGTAGTAATATTTAATGCATTTTGCCTATCATTTTTTGCATTTGTTGATCATTTTGAACCTGCAATGCAAACCTTTGCCGTCATTTTAGTCTGTACCATAATATCAGCTTTACTTGGAGTGCCAATCGGCATTGCAATGTCTAAATACAACCGCTTACAAAGAGCAATTATTCCAGTTTTAGATTTGCTGCAAACCTTACCAACCTTCGTTTACTTAATTCCACTTATATTTTTGTTCCCAATCGGAGAGTCGCGTCTCTACGGAATCGCAATAGTCCTCTATGCTATAGTTCCAGTGATCCGTCTTACCGATCTTGGAGTACGCTTAGTAGACAAAGATGTTGTAGAGGCCGGTAATGCTTTTGGCATGAGCCCAGCACAAAAACTAGGTAAAGTTGAACTACCTTTAGCCTTACCGAATATCATGGCAGGTCTCAATCAGACTATTATGATGAGCCTTGCAATGGTTGTAATTGCATCAATGGTTACTGCACCTGGTTTAGGTGTGCTAGTATTACGTGGTATCAGGAATCTAGAGCTCGGTGTTGGTTTAATGGCAGGAGTATGCATTGTTCTTTTAGCTGTAATGCTTGACCGCACCTCAAAAGCAGCTCTGTCGCGTATTGACAGAACAAAAACTGAAATGTGAGACTGATATAATGACACAAACACCAAAAGTAAGTCTTCGTGGTCTTTATAAAATTTTTGGATCTGACGACAAGGCAGTTCTTCAACATGCTAAAGCTGGGATGAGCAAAGAAAACCTTCTGGTCTCCCATCAACACGTTCTGGGCTTGAAAGATATTAATGTCGAAATGCAGGCTGGAGAAATCACGGTTGTAATGGGCTTATCTGGCTCCGGAAAATCTACATTAATCCGGCACTTAAATCGCCTTATTGAACCAACAGATGGTGAGATTTTAGTTGATGGTGTTGATATCATGAAACTATCTACTCTTGACTTGCGTCACATGCGCCAAAATAAAATGTCGATGGTATTTCAAAAATTTGCTCTTTTGCCCCATCGCACTGTTTTGCAAAATGCAGCGATGGCCTTAAATATTCAAGGCGCTGCAACAGAAGATCAAGAAGGCGAAGCAAAAAAATGGCTTGATCGTGTAGGCCTTGGGGGATTTGAAAACCATTATCCATCACAACTTTCGGGTGGAATGCAGCAACGGGTTGGTATTGCTCGAGCGTTGACTTCTAATTCAGATATTATGCTCATGGATGAGGCTTTCTCTGCTTTGGACCCACTGATCCGCACGGATATGCAGGATTTACTACTAGAACTACAAGTTGAGCTAAAAAAGACGATTGTTTTCATCACACATGATTTAGACGAAGCCTTAAAATTGGCAGATCACTTAGTAATTTTGAAAGACGGTGCAGTCATACAGCAAGGAGAGCCACAAAGCATTTTAATGGCACCATCAGATCCTTATATTGAGGATTTTGTATCTGATATTAATCGCGCCAGAGTTCTACGTATCCGTTCTGTAATGCAAGAGCTAACAGAGGGTAAATTTGCAGGTGATGTGGATGCTAATGACAACCTTGAAAGCCTGATTGCAACTTCTGGTGGCGACACATCTTTACGATATCGTGTAGTTGAGAATGGTAAGCCTGTTGGAGAACTTGATATGCGCGAACTTGTTAAAGCGCTAGTGCCACGTATTTCTAGTTCCGAAACTGGAACACGCTACCACTAGTCTGTTTCAGCAAAAGTCAGAGTATAGCGGAAGAAAAGATTTAAGTTGAGTACCATGGCTACTTTACCTTTTTAAGGTAAACAAAATTTAATCTATAAAGTAGCAAAAAAAGATATCTGATCATAACATATGATGGGTATTTGATCATAAAAAATATCAGAGACGCAAAAATACATCAATGCGTCATACCTCTTGGGTTATGTGATGATATTATAGGTATAGGAAATCGGTCCAACATTAATCTTAGTCCAAGACCAATATCCTCAGAATAGCTTACTATCTCTTTTACTAAATTACCTGAAACTAAATTAAATGCTAAAAGTTCTGCATCTTTGATATTACCCATCGCTGCAAGAGAGATCATATTTGCAACAACACTTTCATCACCACCAAAACATTTACAATTTAATTCATGATGCATTATTTTTCTTCTAGATTGGGTTGCAAGCTTGATATAAAATTCTTCAAATTTGTTTGAATAATAAAGACCATGATCCTCCCCAAAAGCTAATAAAAAATCCTTTTTGAGAGCTTGTCTTGTTTCTAATGAACTTGCCATCATCCGAAAATATACAATTACAGACATTTCCAAAAGTGGCAATTCGTCCATTTGCCCAACCGGTGCACCACCTCTAAATTTTTGATGTATAGTCATAATATCACCTTAACAGTATTAGTTTCGCGTTGACCAAATAATACCTTATTAATTTAGTCAACTATTAATAAATCTATGAATTTTCACTGCTTGTCAACATAATTTTATCTCACAATGAATATGAGATGAAAAAAGTATTAATATTTCTCAAATTGAAAAGTACTTTAAAAGTAAATCAATAGATTTTTATACTTTTAAAAAAGTTAATTTGTTAAAAATTAACTAAGCAACCAACCACCATCAACATCTACAGTCGTTCCAGTTACAAACTGGTTCTTAATCACGTACATAAGTCCTTCAGCCACTTCTTCTGAAGTTCCAGCTCTTGGTATTAGATTATCTTTTGTCATATTTTCGTATAACTTTTCTCTCTCAGTTCCTGTAAGAGTAACCATTGGAGTATTAATTGTTCCTGGAGAAACAATATTAATTCTTATTCTGGGAGAAATCTCTTTTGCTAATGCACGAGCCATCGCCTCCACTGCACCTCCAACAGAAGAAAGCGCAATTTGACCAGGCCTACAGTTTCGTGCTGGAGAACCCGATACAAGAGTAATTGAGCCGCCATCCGTTACATGTTTTGCTCCATGGCGTACAACATTTGCATATCCCCAAAGTTTATCAAAAGATCCTTTAAAGCCATCCATATCCATTTCTAAGAATGGTCCAATAGCTCGTTCTCCACCAGTAGCTGAACTTATCAAAATATCAAAAGGAGCAAGCTTTTCTAAAAGTTTCTTAACACTCATTTCATCTCTAACGTCACAAGCCACAAATTTAACCCCATTTGGTAGTTGTGATTTTTTCTCAGATGATCGTCCTATAGCAACAACTTCTGTACCAGCAATTTCCAGCATCTTAACTGTTGCTAGACCAATCCCAGATGTGCCGCCAAATACTATTGCTTTTTTATTAATTAAATCCATCTGGAATATCCTTATTCTTTACTATCAATTTTCTTATGTTCGGGCTTTCTCAAAATCATTCCAAGCCGTTTCAAATGCATCAAAATCAAAGCCCTTTTTACGTGCTGGATCCAATACCAACCTTTCTGTTTGCTGCATTTTCAAAATTGAGGTTTCTAAGTCATCTATAACATCAGTAGGAACTACGACTGCACCATGCCGATCAGCATGTACTAAATCACCCGACTTTATATTCATCCCAAAAATATTTATTGGCTGGTTAACACTGCGCACATGCACAAACCCATGGCTTGGGCCTATACTTCCAGCAACAACAGGAAAACCTTCTGCCATATCACCTAAATCCCTCATTACACCATTAGTAAGCGCACCTGACATACCGAAACCTTTATGGATAGTTGTATTTACTTCGCCCCAGAAGGCTCCAATACAATTTGGATAATCCAGATCTTCGACCACTGCAATTGACGGCTTAACATTTTCTGACATTGCCTTGTAATAACTCATACGACGCTCTCTAATTACAGAAACTGCTTCTGTAGGAGGTTCAATTGCCGCTATTTGAGCAGTGACTGCATAGCCAACAATGACACCTTTTGTATCAGAGGCAAGCATAGTTCCTCTCGTAAAATCATTGAAGCCTCTCTTACCTTGGGCAACCTCTATTGCATTACAAACCGTTGGAGTGTCCACAGATTGTAATAAATTTAAAAGTGATATTTTCATGTATCCTCCAGCCAACTTGCAAGCGCCATAGTTGTAATTTTTGGTTGTTCCAATGTTGGAAGATGGCCCGCATCTTCTATGATTTCTAATTTACTATTTTCTAATAGAGTATGCATTAATTCGTGACGTTCAAGCGGGCATAAAACATCATGCCTACCACAAAGCACTAAAGCTGGTCTCTTATATGATCCTAGCGTATTTTTTTGATCAACACGATCTCGAAGCGCAATGTATTGGCGAATAAATGCAGCAGGTCCAATATCAAGTGCCATATCCATGCATAGTTTTAATATCTCAGTTTTTCTAACCCCATCAAAAAGGTAATTTGGCTTCATTTCATCACGGATTATTTCTTTGAGTTGCCCATTTTTAATTGCATCTATTTGCGGGCCCCGCCGCTTTAATACATCAGGCAACTCAGCAAGAGGATTTGTGTCAAGTAAAGCTAAACGCTCAACCCTCTCTGGTGCTTGAGATACAATTTCCATTGCTACTATCCCACCCATTGAAAGTCCTGCTAATGCAAAAACTGGCGGTGCATTATTTAAGACATCAGAAGCCAATTCTGAAATTGTTTCGTGATCAGTAATTTTTGCAAAATGTACTTCTCTTCGTTTAGACAGTTCATTTATTTGGGAAGCAAAAAGACGTTCATCACACATCATTCCAGGTAGCAAAACAAGAGGTGTCATGAGGCTAAAGCAGCGCCCTCGGATAAAGATTTGAGTTTTGCATAAGCAATTTGTGGGTCAACAGCTCCAAAGCCCGCAAAAGTACCAAATCCACAATCTGACCCTGCAATTACTCTATCTTTTCCAACTATATTCGCAAATCTCTCAATTCTTTGTGCGACAAGTTCTGGGTGTTCAATAAAATTGGTCGTAGTATCGACCACGCCGGGAACTAATACCTTGTTGTCAGGAATTTCAGATTTTCTATCTCTGAATACTGTCCATTCATGCGCATGTCTTGGATTGGAAGTTTCAAATAATAAGTAACCAGCGTTTGCAGACATCAAGGTAGAAAACATTTTATCCATTGGAATATCACAGCAATGAGGCCCTTCGTAATTTCCCCAACATATATGAATCCTAACTTTATCTTCTGGAACGTCTTTTAACGCATAATTCAAAGCTTCGACATGAGAAGCTGCAACTTTAAGAAATTCATCGTCAGTTAAATCATTAAAAAGCATATGCCTAGAGAGTGCTAAATCTGGGCAATCCAATTGCAAATCTAATCCAGATGCTACGATTGTTTCATATTCTGTTTTCATCGCATCCGCTAATGCAGATAAATATTCTTCTCGTGTCTTATAAAAATCATTTTGTAAAAATAAAGAAATTACACCAGGAGAGGCAGCATTCATAAAACCTCTTGTTCTTCCATGTGCAGACATTGCAGCCTTTAAATTAGTAATATCTTTTTGTAATTCCCCCTGCCCTTTTGAAGAAACGGGCCCAGTACACATGGGTCTAGCATATTGAGGTGTGCCTCCTTCATTTGCAAGGCGTTCTAAAAATGTTGGAAACATTTTTAGATCAGCTGGAGCATTTCGAGGGCTATCACCCGAAAAGCCTGTATAACGATCCTTTACATAAGTTGCATATGATATTTTTGAAGTTTCACCATCACTAACAATATCAATTCCAGATTCTGTTTGTTTTCCAACAGTATCATGCACTGCTTTTGTCATTGCTTCATCAAATGATGTTTCATCATAATTCTCATTATTTTCACGAGCAAATATGAAATCAACAACCTCCTGTGATCTAGGTAGACTGCCAACATGCGAAGTAAGGATTCTTGTCATTTTTCTTCTCTCTTATTATTTTAATTTTTAGTCCATGTTGGGCCAGCAGGATCATCATTAGATTTTACACGGTACATACTAGCTTCACCAGCCATTGATGGTTCAAGTTTGTGTGAAAATCCAGCAGGTAAAATACATGTATCACCAGGGTTTAATGTAACTGTATAATTTTCCCATTTCAGCAACCAATGTCCGCGCATCGGCATCAGAACAATTGAGTCCTTAAAAGTTAAAACCTCATCATGTAATGATCCTCGAGTGATGAAATCCATTTCAAACCCTGGTTTATCTGGTAACATTGCGTCTTCACCAATTACTTTTATAGGTGATTTTCCTGCTAAACCCATTAAATCTAGGTATCGAGCTACGTGCCTTGGAATGACATCAATAGCTGGTGGTTCAGGCATTTTTGTTAATTTTTCATCTGATAGTATCGGCATTGGTGAAATACCTTCAGGCAATTTTTGACCCTTTTTACTGTCGTAAAGCTTGCTATTATCCCCTAAAATAAGGCCATGCTCTGCAGCATCCTGAATAACTTGAGGAGCCCATGTTACGCCACCACCAGCATCATCGCCTCCTAAAACAGCCATTATCATTCCATAATCTAAGCCTATATTCTCAAATCCACGAAATATCCCCGTCGGTATATTTATTATATCACCCTCTTCTAAAACTACTTCACCAGCTTTACCCCACCGTCCCCAAAAAAACCTCCATCTGCCTTTTAGAACAAAAAAGACTTCAGCAGTGGTATGGCTGTGTAAAGAGTTTCTACATCTTGGCGGTTGGCCAGCTGCGCCAATATTAAACCCTGGTGTATCTTTTATATGTACATGCTGATCTGGGCTTTCAGAAACGCCACCACCAATTATAGTGAAGTTCTCTTTTTGGTCACTGCCAGGAGTGTGTGCATCAATAAACGCAGTTTTGCATGGAATTAAATCTCCATACCTAACAATACGTGCTTCTAGTTCTTCTGATGTCATTTTACTATCCTGTCTTCATTGCAATTTGTTTCCAAATCGATGTTTCATCATAAAGGGTATATTCTCTTCGTATCCCCCATGGGCCAAATTCCACGTGGCTTGCACCCATAACATGAACTTCAGCTCCAGTAGGCTTTCCAAAAGCACCCCAACCGTCATGTTTTCCTGTCAAACTCCAACGAATAGCAGCTCTAGGAGGCATTAATGGGTCTTCTCTTCCTATTTGATGGTCTATAGAAAAAGTTGCTGATGGAAATGAAGCTCGTAATTTAGTCCAAAAACCATCAACACCATCTGATGAATATAATTCACTCCCACCAGGGTAGAAACCTGTCACAGCTCGATCATATTCTACAGGAATTACATTCAAATCGGCAGACATAATTCTATTTAATATTTCAGAATACTTCTTACCCCAATCATTATCATTTCCACGACCAGTATACGGTCCAGTTTTATCAATAGATGGGTGGAAAGGCTTTATACATTTTCCAGGACCACCCTCTCTCTCGATAAGATCTATTGCATACTCTTTTGGGTCCCAACCTAATTGGCGTACCACAGCCCCTTGGTCTCTAATTAACCACTCATCATTAATTTGATTATTTATTGCATGACAATCTGCAATCACTCTATAGCGTAGTTTCTTACCTGAAGCTTTTCCATAAACACCATCACCTAGGTGTGTTGCAGTGGTTAAAATTCTATGAGAAGAAAGCATCCCTTCTTCTGGAGACCCAGACCATATAACATCCTCACCCAAAAGTCTCCGGTCAGGAAATTCAGCCAATGTTGACATTGTTGCAGCTATAACTCCGTCATTCCCAAAAACAATTGAACCAGGTGATCTCACTGGAATATCTTTAGAGTAATAATGATTAAGTGTTGCCAATCCTCTATCTTCCCAAATTTCTTTAGTGATGCCTAAGATATAATCAGGGAAATCTTTAAATTGATCTGAAAAACCTTTCATGAGGTCCATCCTTTCGGTATTTTTGCAGAGCTACGGATAATTAATGGGCTTTCTACCTTAATATGCTTTGGCTCTTGTGATGGGTTGGTAATTTTATCCAATATAAGAGCAACTGTTTCATCTACCATTATATTCGATCTTTGACGCATAGTTGTAAGATCATATGCCTCTAATGATGCTGGGGGAACATCATCATAACCAATAATGCTAACTTCCTGTGGTATCTTTATATTCAGTTCGCCACGCAATACGTCCATGACAGCAAACGCCATTGAATCCTGAACAACGAATACAGCATCAGGATGATCTGGCCTATCAAACATTTCTCGCGCAGCTTCTTTTGCTCGGCTTACTGTAAAATCACCTAATGCATGGGCTGCTAGGTCTTGCCCTGCTTCTTTCAATCCTTCACGAAAGCCTGCTTCACGATCACGGTGGGTTGATGCACCTTCCCAACCCCCAATATAAGCAATTTTTTTATGCCCAGCAGAAACAAAAAATTTTGATACAGTTTTTCCACCTTCGAAATTATCAGATGTAACTGCTGAATGTTCTTTAGAATCTTGCGCTCTGTTAAAAAGGACTACAGGTACTCCAGCAGCTTCACATCGTGCTGTAAGATCACTTGAAATACTTACACTAGCAGCAATTATTCCATCTACTTGGTAATCCAACAAACCGTCAATAACATGATCTGTAGACTCCGTATCATTTGATGCCATAAATACTAACACATGGTAGCCTAAAGTTTGTAATGCATTAGAAAGTTTTTCTAAGGCTACAGGATAAAAATAATTATCTAAATAAGCTACAACAAGGCCGATAATTCGACTTTTTCCAGTAATCAAGGATCGAGCTAATATATTTGGTCTATACCCCAGTTCAATAGCAGCGGCACGAACTTTTAGCATAGTTTTTGAGCTCGCTGAAGCTCCAGGAGTAAATACTCTACTCACTGCAGATTGACTAACTCCAGCGAGTTTAGCTACTTGTAGTGAAGTTACTCTTTCTACCATCAGCCCGCTGTCCAACCCCCATCTATAATCATATGAGTGCCCGTAACCATCGATGACGCATCAGATGCTAAATAAACCGCAGCTCCCATAATATCTTCCACTTCACCAATACGTCCAAGTTTAATTTTTTGATTAATGAGTTGGGCCATTTCAATATTTTCAAAAGTTTTTTCAGTTAATGGTGTGCGAATAAATGTTGGGCAAATAGTATTAATACGAATATCAAATGAGCCCCATTCAATTGCCATACTTTTCACCATACCCTCAATTGCATGCTTTGAAGAAGAATACACTGTTCGATCAATCCCCCCCACATGTCCCATTTGTGATGAAATATGTATAATCGAACCACTTATTTTAGATGCTTTCATAGCTTTTGCAGCATACACTGATAGAAAATATGCAGACCTTAAATTTAAGTTCATTACTGCATCAAAATTTTCAGGTGTTGTGTCAAACGCTGGGGAATGTCGGGCCATTCCAGCAGAATTTATTACTATATCATATGGCTTTTCCATTACTTTTTCTAATGCAAACAAGTCTGTTTGGTCCAAAACCAATGCCTCTGCATCATAGCCATTTGAATTTAACGCTGAGACTGTCTTATCTAAGAGATCAATTCCTCGAGCTGCACAAATCACTTTTGCACCAGATTGTGCCATTGCTGCTGCACACGCTTGGCCAATACCTGAAGATGCGCCCGTTACCAATGCGCGTTTACCTTTTAATGAAAATGATGGGAGCAAAGGTAAAATCATATACTTACCCCAATTGGATAAGAAACTTTACCTGATACACGTGCTTTATTAAATTCACGTAAACGTGAAAAAACATCAACGCCAATTTGGGAGTAAACATCAAGCAAATCTACTAAAACCCAATTCTCACGTATTAGGTTATTTTCTACTCTCCAGAAATCCAGACTTCGCATAGTAATTTTTTGTCCTGAAGGAGCAATGCCAAGCCAACCATCTCCTGAAACAGTCATTTGCATATTTGGCCAACCAGTGGCTATTACATATGGCCCATCACCAAAAAAATGACAGCTTAGAGTACCCGTCGTTCCACCTTTTCTATCAGGCAAAGCCTTAAGAAATGGAATTTGATGCCAATTTCTAAACCCATCAAGGCCTCTCATTGAACCAATTCCTGCTGGGCCATACCAGTTGACACATGGATGCCAATATTCTTCAGCCTTCATTATTTCAGGGCCACCTTCAGAGGGATGGCGCGATAAGTTAGTAAGCATCTCAATTACAACATCTAAACTTTCTGTTCCATGAGAAGACGCTCTATTAGCTGATGTCAATCCATCTTGGCTAGCAGGCCCAGGTATAAACATTTCACGCCCCAAGCTTGGAGACATTGGCCATGCTCCTGCTTGCATCATAAGCTCTGGTATGTCCCATATTGCTTGAACTTCAATAATCTTATCATCCTCAAAACAATAAAACTCATGAAAACGCATATGTACTAAATGTCCTGTTGGAGGTATTTCCAAAAATGGTCCAACAAAAGTTCCTACATAGGACCCACAACACCCTACCCAATCTTTACCTTCGATTGTTTTACCACTCACGACGATTATATCCCGTCGCTCAACATTAGGGATTGCATCGACTAGGGGAGCAAAACAATTATCATAAAATTCATTTTTTAATACATCACCAAAGGGATGGCACATCTGAATTTTAACTTCTTGTGAAAATATATTTTGAATATACGACCGCACAGCCAATTCATCGAAATCATACATTGCTTTTAAAAACAGCTCTATACTTTCTCTATTTTTCTGCGCGCTATTCATTTATTCTCCAACTTTACGAAAAGCTGCTCCTTCGCCATAAGGGACATTAATTCCACCATACCGTCGAACTCGGATATTACATTGTTCCGCATGCCCAACAAAACCTTCTAACATGCATAATCGACTACCATATTCACCTACCAGTGTAGCAGCCTCATCTGTGGTTATCTTTTGATAGGAATGTGTCTTTAAGAATTTCCCAACCCATAGTCCGCCTGTATAACGACCAGCTTTTTTAGTTGGCAATGTATGATTGGTACCAATCACCTTGTCACCATTTGAAACATTGGTTCGAGCCCCCAAGAATAGAGCGCCATAACAAGTCATTTTTTCTAAAAACCAATCATCCCTATCAGTCATTACTTGAACATGTTCAGATGCAATATCATCTGCAACTGTTAACATTTCATCATATGAGTCACATAAAATTACTTCCCCATAATCAGCCCAACTTACAGAAGCTGTATCAGCAGTAGGTAATATTTCTAATAACCTATCAATTTCAGTAAGCGTATCTTCTGCTAATTTTCGTGAGTTAGTCAATAAAACTGCTGGACTATTATACCCATGCTCAGCTTGCCCTAATAAATCAGTTGCGCATAATTCACCATCAACAGTGTCATCAGCTATGACCATAGTTTCTGTTGGGCCAGCGAACAAATCAATACCCACGCGCCCAAATAATTGTCTTTTAGCTTCTGCCACATATGCATTTCCAGGACCAACAAGCATATGAACTGGATTTATAGTTTCAGTACCAATTGCCATAGCACCAACTGCTTGAATTCCTCCCATAACATAAATTTCATGAGCGCCACCCAAATGCATCGCAGCAATAACTGCGGCATTAGGCTTACCTTCGAAAGGTGGGGTACAGGCAACAATTCTAGGAACACCCGCAACTGTTGCAGTAGCAATCGACATATGAGCAGACGCTACCATTGGAAACTTCCCACCGGGCACATAACAACCAACTGATTGTACTGGAATATTTTTATGCCCTAAAATAACACCAGGAATTGTTTCAATTTCAATATCAAGCATACTATCTCTTTGTGCTTGAGCGAAATTACGCACTTGCTCTTGGGCAAATTTAATATCAGAAAGCTCACGATCAGTTAGCGTTGCTATCAAATCAGATATCTCTTTTTCTGATAGCTTAAAATTCTTAGGTGAATAATTATCAAATTTTGTTGAAAGCTCACGTACTGCAGCATCACCATTAATCTCAATATTTTTTAATGTTTCCTCAACAACAATTTTTGTTTTTGCGTCATCTTCAGCTCTTTCTGCATCCGGTTTACCGCTCTTAAGATATTCTATAGTCATTAATTACTCCCAATTTCAGGTGAAATTTTCGTGCCATCATCGAAAGCCTCCCACCCATGTCCGTTAAAAACATCAACCCCCAACTGCGCAAGGACGTGAGGAAAATCAACCATTACCCAATTGTCTGTTATTTTTCCATTTTCGACTTTCCAAAAATCCATGTATCGGATTTGTATTTTTTTACCTGAAGCTTCAACACCCATAAATGATCCTGAGTGTACTGCTTCTTGCCTACCAAATGCCGCAGCCCATTCACCCATATATAAGCGAGCTTCATCAATGCAAACTTTATCAGAAAAGGCTGCCTGAAAAGGTTTTTGCCAATTATTTTGGAATTCTTTTAAACCCTTTTTTGTTCCACAACCTGTATTACCCATCCAGTTAAAACCTTGACTAAAAAATTCACCAATATCTGCTATGCGGTGGTCATTTAGCCCATCTACCATGCCTTCAATTACTGAACGAGTTTCCTCAG
>Ga0102871_1000443_pt1 | contig 14964 bp, 18 predicted proteins | sample Colrivmet1546C02_FD_78445 | JGI IMG/M metagenome (GOLD analysis project Ga0102871, IMG submission 78445) | Estuarine microbial communities from the Columbia River estuary - metaG 1546C-02 | ecosystem: Environmental > Aquatic > Marine > Intertidal zone > Estuary | place: USA: Columbia River... | reverse complement strand
CTGAACCCAACACCGCAAAACCTCCGTCTACATTGCCCACCAAATTGTAGGCCCAATAAGGATTGAATGCTTGTAAAACTACTGGGTTGTCTAAAATGTGGATTGCGCCCAAATAACCCAAGAATAAGAACCAAAGCATCATTATCGGCCCGAACATTTTACCAATTGCAGCAGTCCCAAACTGTTGGATCATAAATAACAAAACAATAATTGTGACGACAATAGGAATGACCGGAACGTCCGGATTTATGGCATTGATGCCTTCCACTGCTGATGATATTGAAATGGCAGGGGTAATAAAGCCGTCTGCCATGAGCGTCGCACAACCAATCAGAGCTGGAATAATGATCCATTTCAATCTTCTCTTTTTGAGTAAGGCGAACAATGCAAAAATCCCCCCTTCACCGTTGTTATCTGCGTTGAGCGCAAAAAAGATGTATTTAATGGTGGCTAACAAAATGAGCGTCCAAATGACACTAGATAGTGCACCTAAAATAAAAGGTTCAGAAATATGCTTACCGCCACCCGTAATGGCCTGAAAAACATAAAGCGGCGAAGTACCGATGTCTCCAAAAACAATTCCTGTAGTGATCAATAAACCAGCGAGTGAAATCTTTTGGGTAGAGACGTGTGCCATGAGAAAACAAAAAAATTTCGTCGAAGTTATGTGTTTCTCGGATTTCTACGCAAACATTTAACGAAAATATTTATCTTTGCATCCCGATTCCAAATCGGATAGTCTGCTGCCCACGTGGTGAAATTGGTAGACACGCCATCTTGAGGGGGTGGTGCCAACAGGTGTGCTGGTTCGAATCCAGTCGTGGGCACAAGGAAAAGTCCTTCCGTTCCGGAAGGACTTTTTTTATGGAATAAACCGAGTGAAGCTCGCTTCATCGAGGGTTATTTCATAAAAAAAGAAAGCGTTGAAAACGCTTGACTTTTCCTTGTTAGATTTTAAACATCCTTGGAAAACCGAACGAAGTGAGGTAATCCAGCAAAAAAGATGCTTTGATCCACTATAAAGCCAAGACTGGTTCACCGAACGAAGTGAGGTAATCCAGACTTCATAAAAGAAAGCATTGTAAATGCTTGACTTTTCCTTGTTAGATTTTAAACTTTTATGGAAAACCGAACGAAGTGAGGTAATCCAGCAAAAAAGATGATTTGATCCACTATAAAGCCAAGACTGGTTCACCGAACGAAGTGAGGTAATACATTTGATCCGGGTATTTACTGAGCTTTTAATGAATTAATCCTTGATTTCATTTCCCCCTGCATTCCAAATTCGGAAATTTGAAAATTATCTACTTTTTTCATTTGTACGGATATTTTCCGTACTTTTAATCTTAAATTTATGAATCTTGTCATTATGTCACAAAATGCACGCTTTGATGCTCGTCTTAGTTTAACTCAAAAAGAACTTCTTGAGAAAGCTGCTCTTCTTGGCGGTTATCGCAGTCTTTCTGATTTCGTACTCACAGTGGCCGAGCAAAAAGCCCTCGAAATCATTGCTTTAGAACAGCAAATTTCACTGAGTCAAAAAGATGCTGAAATATTTTGCGCCGCCTTACTTGAGGATCAAGAACCAAATGCTTACCTTCAAAAAGCAGCAGAAGAGAGCGCCACTTACTTTCAATGGAAGCGAAAGTAGTCGTTCTTGGCCCTCAGCACAAGGAGGCTAAAAAAAACTTCAAATGTAGTTCTGACATTCTTAACAAATACCTTGCTCATTTCGCGCTTCAAGATCAACAGAAAAAACTGAGCGTATGCTTCGTTTTAGAAGATGCTCAAAATGACATCATCGGCTTCTATACACTCAGCGCAACAAGTATTGATGCCAAACAATTGCTCGATGAGCACTTGCTTGGGTTTCACACCCATTACAGAACACTTCCTGCTATCTTGATAGGTCGCTTTGCCATTGATCGCGCTTTTGAAGGGAAGGGATTTGGTAAAAAACTACTTGCTGATGCGCTCAAACGATGCGCTAAACAAGCAGAACAGATCGGTGCTTGTGCCGTATTTGTCGAGCCAAAAAATAAAGTAGCTCAAGATTTCTATCAAAAATTTGGCTTTCAAAAATTGGAACAACAACAAAAGATGTTCATCCCAATCAAACAACTCGTCGCAGCATTTAGAGGATTTCACTAAATTTATCCCTAACAAACAAAGACCTCATGAAATTGAAATTTTTTCTCCTTTCCGGACTGATTTTTTCGCTCCTATCTTGCGATAACCAACCAAAATCTGAAGCGCCAGAGCCCAGCGCTATTGTTGCTACAGATGAGAATACCAAAGAGTTAAAAGAAAGTCTTAAAGACGTCGCTGAAGAGGAAAAACGCTTGGCCGAAGAAGCTGCTGCCAACATGACCACCATGACTTTCAATGAGCTCAGCCATGAATTTGGAATCGTTAAAGAAGACACCAAGCACCTTTACAATTTTGTGGTCACCAACACGGGTAAAAAACCACTCTTTATCCAGGATGTCAAGGCATCATGCGGCTGCACTACTCCCAAGAAACCAGAAAAAGCGATTGCCCCCGGCAAATCCGATATCATAGCCGTAGAATTCCACCCCAAAGTCGGGCAACTGGGTCGCCAAGACAAGACCGTTACTGTAATGGCCAACACAGAACCCAATATGGTGGTACTTAAGATTGGTGCCGACGTCATCAAAAATCCCACTACTGCGCAACGAATCGCAACCAATTAACCATGAAACTACACGTCCTCAATACCGGTTTCTTTAAACTAGATGGCGGCGCCATGTTCGGCGTAGTCCCGAAGACAATCTGGCAAAAAACCAATCCTGCCGACGCCGACAACATGTGCACCTGGGCCATGCGCTCGCTACTCATCGAAGACGGCAAGCGGCTTATATTAGTCGACACCGGTATCGGCGATAAACAATCAGAAAAATTCTTCTCGCACTATCACCTCCACGGCTCGGATAGCCTGCATGGTAATTTGGCGCGCTTGGGTTTTCATGCCTCAGATATCACCGATGTCATTTTAACCCACCTGCATTTTGACCACTGCGGGGGCGCCATCGCCTACGACACGCAAAAAGAAGCCTACCGAACAGTATTCCCGAACGCCAACTATTGGAGTTCTGAAAACCATTGGAAATGGGCTACCCAACCCAACCCTAGAGAAAAAGCTTCTTTTTTAGCCGAAAACATCTTGCCCATTCAAGAGAGTGGCCAACTCCAATTTGTGGAACGAACGGGGCTTTTGACGCACAACGCCCTACCCGGCATCGATCTCTCTTTTTTTGACGGGCACACCGAAAGCATGATGCTGCCCCAAATTCAATACAAAGGCAAAACCTTGGTTTTTATGGCCGACCTACTCCCGAGCACGGGGCATATTCCACTGCCTTATGTCATGGGCTACGACACACGTCCGTTGCAAACCCTCACCGAAAAAGAACGTTTTCTGAAAGAAGCCGCTGACCACGGGTACATCCTCTTTTTCGAACACGACGCCGTCAATGAATGCTGCACCGTGCAGCACACCGAAAAAGGCATCAGACTCCAAGAAACGTTCGCCTTCAGCGACATTTAAGCTCAACCCATGAAAAGCCCTAAAGAAATTGTTCAAGGCATGCTCGACAACGATGCGTTCAGTCAATTATTGGGCATGAAAGTGCTAGACATCGATTTAGGATCCTGTAAATTGAGCTGCCCCGTAACAGCAAGCACCACCAACGGCTTTGGAATTGCTCATGGTGGCCTCACCTATTCGCTTGCAGACTCCGCACTGGCATTCGCAGCTAACTCGCGCGGTTGGCAATGTGTCAGTATCGACACACAAATAGCGCATTTGTCAAAAGTACAATTAGGCGATACCCTTATTGCTAGTTGTCGCGAAATTCACCGCGGAAAAAAGACAGGCGTTTATGAGGTCAGGATAGAAAATCAAGATCAAAAACTAGTTGCCCTCTTCAAAGGAACTGTTTTCATTGCCGAACAACAGTGGTGAGTGAACCCCACACACTGCATTAATTGGGTATTTTCAAGAGTTGCCCCTCGCGAATCAAATCGGAACGCAAACCATTTGCTTTTTTAATTTGAGCCACGGTTGTGCGTTGTTTTGCTGCAATCACCGATAGGCTATCGCCAGACTTTACTCTGTAGGTACGGTAACTGGGCGCTACATGACGCATAGGGCCTGGTAAATCCGATGCTTTTGTCGTGTAAGGATACTTGCTGACATATTCTTCGAGAGAAATAGCCGCTCCAATTTGCGGATCGGCATATTTATAAAATTGCTGCCTGATGTTGATTACCTTGCATATGGAGTCGAGCGGACGGCTACTCCAGTCATAACACTGAATGACATTTTCATTGAAATCTTTGAGCAAAACGGGCTGAAGTGTCGGATAGTAGGTATGCAAACGCTGTACTTGAGGCAACACCGCACCCAAGCCCCCACCGGCAGAACCTCGACTATCAATTCTGACATAGCAATTGCCGTCTTCGCTAGGCCCCACCACCGCCATCCAATATACCGTTAAAGTAAGCGGATTGATTTGAACATAAAGTGCCTTGACATCAGAATTGAAGCCCTTTTTACGAATCTCCTCCAACGCCTGATTTACCTTGACATTGAGGTAACCCCCAAAACCATCTGCGCGCCGTGAATTGAAAGAATGCAGCGCATCATAAGCCGACGGCTTGCCGAGCGCCACATACGAATCGCAAACGAGCTCGTCGTGGGGCCCTAGCCTCAAGGTATCGGGATTGATCAGCGCAAAGGGCGGAATAAGGGTATCCAACACCTGCACAAGCGGTTGATTTTGAGCCAAAAACTGAAAATGAACCGATAAAACAAAGAAAAAACTGATAAAAAGGAGCGCGGATTTTCTCATGTCCTCAAAGTTACCAAAATCAGACCAATTCCAAGAAAAGCCCAGATAATTCGGTATTTTCCTAAAAATAATCGTCCATTTTATTTGTTCTTTTCAGAAAAGCCCTTACTTTTGTACTCGCTTTAACGAAAGCATTACACAATTCTCAAGCAACTGTCGTTGCTCACGCAAGTGAAAGAAATTGGTTTGGTAGTTCAGTTGGTTAGAATACCTGCCTGTCACGCAGGGGGTCGCGGGTTCGAGTCCCGTCCAGACCGCAAAACGCTAACGTTAAAGACAAGTCCTATATGGCTGTAGGAATTAGAAAACCCCTGTAAGTATCAACTTTACAGGGGTTTTTGCTTTTATAGACTTTTTGTAGAGCTGAAAACCAAAGGTTAAAAGCTAAATCCTTTTTATCTAAGATATCGTTTGGCTTGATCCAACGTTAAGGTGTATGAACTCCAAAACTCATCACATTCTGTGTATCTATCACCAAAAAATGAATAATAAATTATCATGCCAGATTGATCCATCGTTATTTCCAAATCATATAGATTCAGAGGCGTAAATTCTCTTTCATTAAAGCATGCTGGTTTTTTTCCACTTACTACCAGCTTTTGGTAATCCTGCACTGCTTTCCCATTGACCAATGCAACCAATTCATTATCCAAAGAGTTAATTAGTTCATAATTGTCAATATTTTTCAATAGATTTCCTTCTTTAAGAAAAACTTGAGTGTAAACACCGTTTCGGACATCATTATTCCCCCAAAAATCTTCAGGCTTTTTATTCGTAGTTGCAAAAACATAGTTGCGATATGTGCAAGTCTTTGATAAGGAATTTGACTCACAAATAACTTTCTCAACAGGTAAAAGATTTTTAGCAGCCATCAAATCTTCATTAAACTTTTCAACACTGGCAAGTGCCTGATCGCGCTGTAGAGTCAACTTTTCGATAGTTTCCTCCTTGGAGGAAATTAATAAAGAATCATTTATCCTTACACTTTTTAATATCCTAATCTCACTATTTTGTAATTCAATTGCTCTATTTAATTCAGAAATTTTTTCCTGATTGGCATGAACATCTTCCATTAAGCCCTTACTTACTTTAACGGCCTGCTCCAGTTGCATTATTTTCTCTTGAAGAACTAAAGACAAAGAATCCCTGCGCTGTTCGGTGATTTGCATTTTTTTTGTGAATACTTCTCTTTCTGAATCGAGTAATTTTTGAACACTATCAAGACTGATTGTCAAATTTTCTATGACTGTATTTTTTGATTGTGACCAAGTATTTTGTATAAGGAAACAAAAAATTGATAATATGATATATTTACTTATAGCTCCCATAATGACATGATTTTTAAACGACGAATATTGCGAAAAATCATTGAATTACAAAATTATTTGATTTTCACTGTTACCTATTAAGATTTGGGTGTTAAGAGATAAATGCTTTTCCAAGTACTTAATTCCTAACCTTTAAACCCAATGACTTGAAACACCCCTACCTACAGTTCATTCATCCACACAAACTACGACAAGATGAAACTATTTCGCTGGTGGCAAACATCCATTGTCAAATTTCTTTTCCTTTCATTCACCTGCCAAACTTATAGCCAGGATGCTGTTGAACCATTTAAAGACACGATAGGCTTACCAAATTTTTCTATCATTTCGACTGGTTATGAAACCTTTGCAAGTGTACTTAAACCAACAGGCGATAGTATACCAGCTTATAATCCAGAGCTACTTAATTTTCTTTTGACATTAGGAGAAGATACAACTGGGCTTTCAAGCAGAAAAATTGATGAGTGGGTGTTTCAGGACTCTTTGGTTGAACATGTTGATTATTTCCAGAACATCTTTTTTGATTTTAAAAATGGAACAGTATCCTATGTTGCTGACGACAAATACAATGTTGATACCATTGCGCAAGTATATTCTGACCCACTTAATACGGAGGAGTGCGCATATGTTGTCTGGATTTATTCCAATGGAGGATACAACACATGCACGGTTAATCTCGATAAAAAAGAAATAACCTATGACTGGTATTTTGAGGATAAGGATTATTCAGGGACTTTCAAATTTGTCAATTCACAATTCATTGAATATTAATTTAAAGCGAAAGTGAAAAAAACGATCGATTTTTTTATGTTCCTATTTTATAAAGTATTGACACAAAAAAAATTCCAAACAGTTTTACATCTTTTTATTTTAAATATGTATATATTGGTTAAATAATTTAACCAAATCTTATGAAAAGACTTTTTTTTACAACTCTACTGAGTTTAGTTTTATTGAGTTGTGGCGGTGTTTCAGTTGAAGAAATTGAAACTGAAACGCAAGCAGCCATTATCGAATCAATTTCAGAGACTGCGGATATAAGTAGTTCGAATATTGACGTAAAAGAATATACACTTGTACAAGAATCCGACAACATCTATACGGGAGTGTTAAAAACAGAATATAATGACATGACTCAGACGTTTGACGTCAAGGTTGTTTGGGATCATAATACAGACAAATACACTTATGAATGGGAATTAAAGTATGAACAATAAGATAATTCATCCTTTAGATCTCTGATTTTGTTTTAGAAAAATAAAATATTTTCTTAAAAAAATGTGCTGTCTGATTGTATAAAGACAAGTCCTATATGGCTGTAGGAATTAGAAAACCCTAAGATGTATCAATGTCTTAGGGTTTTTGCTTTTCTGCAGTTTTTACTCCTCCAAAAATTCCAGCTCAAAGATCATGACGGCGTTGCCGGACTGCGGGACGGCGTCTTTGCCTTGGGAGGTGACAATGAGTTGTTTGTTGTCGGGGGAGAGTGCCATGCCTACCGGGAAGGCTTCGGCCTTGACTTCGTGAATGATTTTCATGGTGGCGTTGTCAATGACCACGACTTTACAGGCGTTGTTGACGCAGGCGAAGGTGTATTTGCCGTCGGCGGTGACATCAATGGTTCGGGCGCCGGGGCCCACCATGACGGTTTGCCAGTCTTTGAAATCGATGAGTTGTTGGTCGTTGAAGGGTTTCTTAAGGATAGCCGAGAGCTCGGCGCGTTGGACGGCTCCAAATTTATTCGAACTGAGGTAAATAAAACCATTGTTGAGCACGATGTGTCTTAAATTCAGGTAAGAGCCGGTTATGGTACCCATGTATTTTTTGGCAGGGAGGTCGATCACAGCGATACCGTTGCCGCCCATCTTTGCAACCAAAAGATGTTTATTGTCTTCGGTAAAAACGGTTCCGCGAAGACAGTTGCTACAATTGTTATCGCGATCTACATTGCCAGAAAAATTGGTTGTTACCTGATGATCAATGATGATGTGGGAAACGTAGTTAAAATCCATGGGGTCGGCGCTGGAGATATCGATGAGGCCAACGGTGTTGTCGCCCCAATGCGTCACCGCAATGAACTGGTTGTCTGGTGAACAAGCGATCATTTTGGGCAGCGGCCCTGATGGCATAACTCGGACTATTTGATCGGTTTTGGTATCGATAATAGCGACTGCCGAGGGCGATTCTGCATTCGGATCCCAGTCGCGGCGGTAATAGGTTACCCAGAGGTATTTGCCGTCATGAGACAAACAACTTTCGACGGGCTTGCCCAAAAAATGGTTGTATTGCGCCTTTTGTTGTTTGTATGGGTAGCCAAAAACAGTAGTTTCATTGTTTTTAAACAAGTGGTTATTAGCGGCCGTAAACTCGTGCCTGATCTCTTTGATTTTCTCCAGGGTTTTGGCATCGAAAACTGCAGTGGTATAGCCCTCTAGCGAATTGATGTAAAACTTACTGCCATCTTGCGAATAAATCGCTGATTTCGGCGAATTGATCGCTGGCTCATAAAACCAATTTGAATCTTTGGGGAATTGAACTTTACTTTCAATAACGCGCTTTAGTACCAGCGCTTTAAACTTCCCATTTGAAACCACAGGTGCTTTACCAAGTGTGTCTGAAGGAGTTTGCGCAGTTTGCTGCTGCTCTTGTTTGTTGCTTTGCGAACAGGCGCTGAACGCAAAGCCAATTGTGAAAATCAAGAGAAATGTTGTAATTTTCGCCACCTTAAGAAATTTGTAACGAATATAACATTTTTTGACCGACCGAATGGATCCGCAGCAGCCTCTAGACGCCACACCAGCACAAGCAAGCAAAAAACGCAAATTCTTCAAAGTCGCCTACTCGATTGTCTTACATTTACTGGCCGCATTTGCAGTGGTCTTGATTTTTGTAGCGCTGGCCGTTCAATTCAAATGGACCAACACCAAAGGCAGCATCGACATCAACAACCGCTATTTCTCCAAATTAGCCCATCAGTACGGCAAGGACCTCAAGGCCAAACAACAAAATTTCGACAACGAAGAAAATTTGCTACTCCAACACATCGGTTTGCTCGCCAAATACAAGCCGATAGACGCACTGAAAATCAGCAAGGCCTACCACCAAACCAAAGATCTGTTTATTGCACAACGCATGTTCGATGCAACGGCACTCTTACTCAAAAAAAACAAAGCTTTCCAACGAGAATTGCGCGGGCTCAAGGCCAAAAATGACCGCACTTCACTTTTTGAATTTTCGAATTACAGCGTCTGGAAAACCTTCTGTGACGCCGTTCGCAAAGACAAAGCTGCCATTGACTCTGCCGCGCGCATTACCGGCGTTGAATCGCGGATGATTGTCATGTGTTTGGTGGGCGAACAAGTGCGCATGTTCAATGCCAACCGCGAGCGCTTCAAGCAGTATGTGTATCCTTTCAATAGCGTTATTTTACCCCGCAACCGTGGCTATGGCGTCACAAGTATCCTAGAGCATACCGCTTTGCGCATTGAGCGCCAGCTCATCGACAAAAACAGTCCGTTTTATCCCGGAGACTACTTCTACAAATGCCTCAATACCACTGATGCTGCTCCTGGCTTGGTGATCGATAGCATTAAAGCGCACCAACATAAAACCATCCAACGCCTCATCAAAGGTGGCGACCACTTTTATTCTTACCTCTATACTGCATTTTTAATCAGGCAGTATCAAGCGCATTGGCAACGCGCCGGTTATGATTTATCTTACCGACCAGAGATCGTCGGGACGCTCTTTAATTTAGGTTTTGAAAAGAGCAAACCGAGTAAAAATCCTAAAGTCGGGGGCTCCTCTTTCAAAGTGGGCGACAAAGAATACACCTTCGGAGGCCTCTGCTATGAGTTTTATTACAGTGGCGAAATGCTCAAAGACTTCCCACTCACCTCAGTACCCTTCACTCCTGTACGCGAACTCGAAAAGCGCAATCAGGCCCACCTGAAAAAAGTACAAGATGCGTTGCAACTCGCCGACTCCCTGAGCCGTGTTGTGGTCATTGAGCCATAAAAAAAGGCCGGTTGCCCGGCCCTTGATTCGAATTGCTTAGTCTTTTTTGTCTTTTAAGATTTGTCTGATCGAATATAAGATCAGGATCGAGGCAATGCCTAGAATCAGACCAAAACTAGCCAAACCAGAAGAACCATAGAGCTCTACGTTTTCAGCTTTCTCGGCCTCTTCTTCAGCTTTAAGGGACTCTGCCAGTCTGTACTTTTCGACGTAAAGTTGCAAGTACTTATTGACTCTTTCCAAGAAATTTTTCTCGTTGAACTTGAAAGCTTTAGACTCGAATAAATCTGCGCAAGCTATTTCATTTGCTTCGTCGTCCATTTCGTTACGCAGCACCCACAATACCATATTGTTTCTATATTCTGGTTTTTTGATTCGTTTCGCATTTAGCTTTTTTGCTGCATCTATTGCAATCTCGTCTCTTGTTTCAGAAATGGTATCTGAGTCATCAGAATACGCATACAAATAACCTGAAAAATAAGTCCAAGGATCTTTTTCGCTGTCTGGATTCACCACAAATGGTTTTTTACCATTGACACTTTTGTACATACCTATAGCGCGATCTACATCTCCTTTTTCTAGGTCGTTATAACTGATGAGGTAGCGGTAAGTTTCTTTCAATGTTTTGGTTGCCACTCTTTTTTGGGTTTGCTTCATGAGGGCTGTAATGGCGCGCACGACTTCAATTTGATCGCAATATTCCGTAGAGTCAATGCCCTTGGATGAATATATCCCTTCTAAAATCACAGGAATAGCATCGTGGTTTTTGGTTTCTTCTAATGCGGTGTATGGCTCATACGAAGAGTAAGAACCGTACCAGGGATCGTAGCGATATACCTCGCGATAGCGTGTTACACTTTCAGATTTCGTGAGTTGCTTCCACTCAGACAAAGGCATTTGTTTTTTCAGGCTGTCAAGTGCTTTTTTGTAAGCTGACTTTGTACAGGCATCTATGTTATTAGATTCATCAAAGTCTCTGTCGACCTTGTTAGACTTATACTCTTGTTTAGAAATATGAACTTCATTTCGGTCTGTTGGCATTAGGTTGCTGATCACTAAAAAAAGTGAAGCAACAAAAGCCAAAATGGATATAAATCCTATGATTTGCCAGATCCGGCGACCATAACGAATGAGGATTCGCTCCTCAACTTGGTTTAAAAAATGAGTCAGTTTTTTCATCGTAGTAGGTTTTTATTTCTGGTGTGGCGTGCCCACCAAAAGTGTTAATAGCTAACAATATACAAATTTTCATATAATTAAAGTAACCAAACCAACGCCTTTCCATTGTAGGGATAGAAGCTTCTCCACACTTTCTTACTCACCCTATAAACTCCCGGAAATGAAACGTTTGTCTCTCCCCGCTCGCCATCGTGCAGCCAACAAAGCACAAGAAAACCCCTATGGTGCACTCGTTGTGTTCCTGCTGTTCCTGGCCGCAGTTTTACTCTCCTCTCGGACGGCCAATGCCCAATGGGCCGTTATGAATAAATATGCCGAATTTGGGCTTGGTAATTTTTACATGTTCGTACCGCGAGAAACAGACGCCAAGCGCATCATTCAAGAAACGCTACAAGACAATCGCTTGCCCTATCAGATTGAGTTTCGCAAAGGAAAGAACCTCCTTCTCTCTAACTCTTTCGTAGATCCGCTCAACAATGAATATGTTTATGTCGTACACAGTATCAAGGGCCGAAAAAACGACGTGAGCGGCTACCACATCTTCTGCTATTACATGGAGAATCGATACCGCTATTTCTATGATGTAGAAGAAATCAACGGTCGGGTTTCGGTCATCCATGACCCGGCTGTGCTCGATGTAAGCCCTAATCAAAGCCGCAGTGCAAAAAAAGATTAATCCCTCACTTCACAAACTACAAACCATGAAAACGCAACTTATTTTGTTCGCTTTGCTACTCAGTACAGTAGCACCAATCCATGCGCAGTATCAATTTCAACTCATGGAAGACGACTTCCTACAAATTGGCGCCGGCAACTATTTTATACACCTCGACAAAGAAGCTGAAGTCAAAAAAACGGTTACTTCGGTTCTCAAATCACACCGCTTCCCGACGCAAGAACTTCTTTTCAACAAAGGAAAGAACCTTTATTTTGCAAGCTATTACGTCAACCCTTCTGACGATCGCTTCGTGTATATCGTTCATGCTGTTCGGGGTCGCGAAGGTTATGATTTATTCTTTTTGTATTGTCAAAATGTCCTCACCCACCATTTTGAATTTGTAGAGGGCAAAGATCTCCACCAATTGGTCTACGACCCTGCGGTCAATACGAGTAGTGTCCTAACGAGCTTCAATTCGACATTGGTCGAGGATAAATAAAATCGTAACTTAGGGTTTCAATTGAAAACCATGAACGAAATCAAATGCCCTCATTGCCAAAAAACGTTTAACCTCGACGACGCCGGCTACGCCGACATCCTTAAGCAGGTGCGCAACCACGAGTTTGAAATTGAGCTCGAAAAGCGAGAGAAAGAACTCGAGCGCCAGCGCCAAGACGCACTCAAGTTGGCAGATGCCCAGGCAAATGAAAAGCTACAAGCAGCTTTGCGCACCAAAGATGCAGAGCTCGCAGAACTGCGCAGCAAAGTAGGTGCTGAAGTTTCAGAACTCAGAGCACAGCTCAGTACTTTTGAACTCCAAAAGACCCTCGCCGTTAAAGAAGCAGTGAGTGCCCTTGAGCAAGATAAAAACAAACTGGCTGCAGCGCTCGACACCGAGAAAAAACTCAAAGACATGGAACTTTTGAGTCAGAAAACAGCGCTCGAAGAAAAGTTGCGCTCAGAGGTCGAGCGCAAAAACGACGAGCTGCGCCTCAAAGACGAAGCCATTGAGCGCCTCCGCGACTTCAAGGCAAGGCTCTCGACCAAAATGCTCGGCGAAACCCTCGAGCAACACTGCGAAATCGAATTCAATAAGTTGCGCCCCACAGCCTTCAACAAAAATGTCTACTTCGAGAAAGACAACGATGCCTCGGGCGGTACAAAAGGTGATTACATCTATAAAGAAGCCGACGACAACAACACCGAGTTTATCTCGATCATGTTCGAAATGAAAAACGAACAAGAAGATGGCGGCGCCAAGAAAAAGAATGAAGATTTCTTCAAAAAACTCCACGAAGACCGCCTCAAAAAAGGCTGCGAATATGCCGTTTTGGTATCGATGCTGGAGCCCGAAAACGAATTATACAATGCCGGCATTGTAGATGTGTCGTATCGCTACCCCAAAATGTATGTGGTGCGCCCGCAAGCGTTTATCCCGATCATTACCCTACTGCGCAACGCAGCACTCAACTCTTTACAGTACCGCACAGAGCTCGAGTTGGTCAAAGCTCAGAATATCGACGTCACGAATTTTGAGGAGCGCCTCAATCAGTTCAAAAATGGCTTCTCCAGAAACTACCAATTGGCTTCTGATAAATTCCAAGCCGCCATCAAAGACATCGACAAGTCTATTGCCGCCCTCATGAAAGTCAAGGAAAACCTCATCGGCTCCGAGAACAACCTCCGATTGGCAAACGACAAAGCCGATGAAATCACGATCAAGAAACTGACGCACGGCAACCCCACCATGAAGCAGAAGTTTGATGAATTAAAGGGGGCGTAATTGCTTCTGACTGAAATTAATGAATAACAATTGGAAGTGCGAAGCGGGAAAAAATAAAACAATTCCCATTTAATATTTTGGTGGTTGCTTCGGCGGTGAAAGTGCTTATTACAACTTAATCCTTTTGATTACGCCATTCTCACTAATGACAACAGACTGACCCAAAGCTCGTTTTTTTTCAATTAACATTTGGGACGACAATTTCATCGCCTTCTTGACTGTTTCATTCAAATGCTTTTTTTCATCTGGGGTCATGGCCGCGGTTCTTTAGAAATTCAAATTTATCACTTTCATGAATAATAAAATCAGAATTGGAGGACTTTTCAGCAATTAGTTCTGATTCTAAGTTAGAATTGTCAAAAATATATAATGAATCAACTATCTCAGCGTAAAGGTTGAATAAATTCTTGATACCTAAATAATATCTCCTCTCAACAACATCTGTTTCAATATTGTGTCCGCCTTCTGAAACTCTAATTGCAACCCTATCCAATGCTAACTCAACAGATTCCAGATAAAAAAATATCAAAGTAGTATAGTATCCTTTAGATCTTGCGAGATGAATAGTCTCCACAAAAGATCTGGTTGATAACGTTGTTTCAAATGAAAAATTATCACCATTATTCAACAACTCCTGTATACGTGTTAACATCATCCGACCTGCCGAAATTGCAACTTGTTCTGGTTGAAATGGTGAGAGACCACGTGCTATTTCATCAGCATTAACAAACTCTTTGCAGTCGAGAATTTCAGGTAGGATATTAAATGATGCAGTTGTCTTTCCAGCGCCATTACAGCCAGCTATTATGTACAACCTCTTTTCATTCATTCACTAAAGATAATGAAACCCCCCTACTTCACCACCTTCACCAACTCAATGCCTCTAGAAGTCTGTACTTCCAAAAAGTACACACCGCTTTGCAATGAGCCCGTTTCTACTTCGAGTGTGTTGCTGTTGGCTGCTTGTTGCAAAACAACTTTTCCTTGTGCATCGCGAAGGGTAATGGCCTCAATGAGCTCAGCTGAAGTAACGGTAAATTGTTGCTCAAACGGATTCGGCGCTACTTTGAGTGTGGACTTGTTAGCAGCTGCCAAACCTGCAGACCCACTGTTTGGGTTTACGCG
>Ga0102871_1000390_pt1 | contig 15941 bp, 10 predicted proteins | sample Colrivmet1546C02_FD_78445 | JGI IMG/M metagenome (GOLD analysis project Ga0102871, IMG submission 78445) | Estuarine microbial communities from the Columbia River estuary - metaG 1546C-02 | ecosystem: Environmental > Aquatic > Marine > Intertidal zone > Estuary | place: USA: Columbia River... | reverse complement strand
TTGTGACTTTTGGGGTAAAAGGCGGTTTTGAGTCTGCAAAAAAAGTAGCCAATGAAACCAAATTATTCTCTTTATTGGCGAATATTGGTGACAGCAAATCACTGATTATTCACCCTGCGAGTACTACACACCAGCAATTATCTCCAGACGCTCAATTGACAACTGGCGTAACGCAAGATCTCATTAGGTTGTCTGTGGGATTAGAAGATATAGAAGATTTAAAGGCAGATTTAACTGCTGTTTTTGAAACTATTAAAGCCACACAATTGGTGTAATTATTTTGTGCCTACTTTTTTAAAAGGGGTAGGCACTTTATTTTATTTTTTATGAAAAAACTCGCTATTAAAGCCTTTAAAACACAGTCGAATCATACTCAAGACATTATCTTGAGCTATGAGCACTTTGGTCTTCCATTAAATCAGGCCCCTGTTGTATTGGTTAACCATGCCCTTACAGGAAACTCAAATGTGGCTGGAGAGGGTGGTTGGTGGTCTGCCCTTATAGGACCAGATAAATGCATTGATACGAATCGTTTTGCCGTCTTGGCTTTTAATATTCCAGGCAATGGATACGACGGTTTTGTCATAGAGGAGTACAAACAATTTGTAGCCAAAGACATGGCTCAGTTATTTTTATTGGGACTGGAAGCCTTAGAAATTTCAAAACTTTACGCCATTATTGGTGGTTCTCTCGGTGGTGGAATTGCTTGGGAAATGGCTGCTTTAAATCCAGTGGTTACGTCGCATTTAATTCCAGTAGCGTCTGATTGGAAATCTACCGATTGGCTCATTGCCAATTGTCAAATACAAGAACAATTTTTATTAAATTCTAAGCAGCCGGTACACGACGCACGCATGCACGCCATGTTGTGTTACAGAACACCGGAATCTTTTAACCAGCGTTTTAACAGAAGTACCAATGAAGCACTTCAGGTATTTAATGTGGAGAGTTGGCTCACCCATCATGGGGAGAAATTACAATCTAGGTTTCAGTTGTCTGCCTATAAATTGGTGAATCAGCTGTTGCGATCCATAGATATTACTAAAAACGGCCCAGAGGCCTTTAAAAAATTACAAGAAAGCGATACCCATATTCACATTATAGGGGTAGACTCAGATTTGTTTTTTACGGCCAGTGAAAATAAAGAAACCTTTAAGCAACTGGCGCAATCTCAGTCCAATGTAACCTATGGAGAAATTACTTCTGTGCATGGGCACGATGCCTTTTTGTTAGAATTTGAGCAGTTAGAGGTACTTTTAACTGGTGTATTTAAGCCCCAAGCGGCAAAGGCCAAGGTGCAGGTGTTAAAGTTTGGAGGCACTTCCTTGGCTAATGGAGAGGGCCTTTCCAAAGTAATTGACATCGTGGCTGCTAAAAAAGAAGCCCAACAACCCATTGCTGTAGTGGTTTCTGCCAGAGACAATGCCACTGACCAGCTAGAGCGTTTGTTGGAACTGGCGTCCCAAGGCCAGGATTACCATCCAGCCCTGGACTTTTTCAAAGCCCAACAAACCACGCCATTAAAGGAGCCTATTTTGGCCCATGACTTTGAACAACTGAGTCAGATTTTAGCCGGGGTAGCCCTCATTAAAGATTACAGTGAAAAGACCAAAGACCAAGTCATGTCTTTTGGAGAATTGCTCGCTGCAAAAACACTGGTTTATTTACTTTCACAGGAAGGAATACCCGCACAGCTTTTAGATACTAGAAATCTTATTAAAACCAATAGTGACTTTGGCAATGCATCTGTAAAAGAGTCCCTTTCTAAGCAATGTGTATTGGAAGCTTATGATGGATTGCAAGTAGGTGTTATTCCTGTATTTACTGGTTTTATAGGATCGAATGAAAAAGGAGAAACTACAACGCTAGGTCGTAATGGCAGCAATTATTCAGCCGCTTTATTGGCCAGTTTCCTGGAGGCTGGAGAGCTACAGAATTTCACCCATGTAGACGGAATTTACACTGCAGATCCGGGCTTAGTCCCAGAGGCAGAAAAGATTGCAGCACTTTCTTACAGTGAGGCCAACGAATTGGCAAATTTTGGGGCAACCATACTCCATGCCAAAACCATTATCCCACTTATAGAAAAAAACATCCCCCTTAGAATTTTAAATACTTTCAAGGCAGACAACGAAGGGACTCTTATCAGTGCAACGCCTACTAAGGCTGGTATTAAATCACTGTCAGTCATTGCAGATGTGACCCTTATAAACATAGAAGGACGTGGGCTGTTGGGAAAAGCAGGTGTAGATGCCCGTATATTTAAAACCCTGGGGAATGCCCATATTAGTGTCAGTATTATTTCTCAGGGTTCTTCTGAAAGAGGCATTGGTTTGGTGGTTGCTGCAAAGGACGCAACCGAGGCGATTATTTCCTTAGAGCGAGAATTTGAACAAGATTTTTACGCCCAAGATGTCAATAGAATATATGCGGTAGATCAGGTGTCTGTTATTTCTATAGTAGGCCAAGACTTGAGTTCTTTTCACAAACCTTATAATGCACTTATCAACAATCAAATAGTCCCTTTGCTATTTAACAATACGGTCACGGGTAAAAATGTTTCCATGGTATTGCTTAAAAAAGACTTGAATAAGGCACTGAATGTCATGCATGCCCAGATTTTTGGTCAAGCTAAAAAGGTAAATATTGTCGTTGTAGGGGTGGGTCAGGTTGGCGGTGCATTGGTAGATCAGATTCTGAAGACAGCCCCACAAATAGAGGAGAGAAAAGGGATTAAACTCCAGATTTTTGCTCTTGTAAATTCTAAAAAAATGTTGTTAGATGCTAAGGGTATTGGAAAAGCCACTAAAGATTGGCGGGCAGATCTGGCCAATTCAACAACTCTTTTGGATTTTGAAGCCCTCTTTTTGTTCGCACAGGAGCAGCATTTGGAAAATTTATTACTCGTAGATAATACGGCAAGCAGTACTTTTGTGCAACATTATGAAGGCTTTGTACGCCATGGTTATGACTTGGTTTCTTCTAATAAAATTGCCAATACACTGCCTTTTATACAATATAAAGCACTGAGAAAAACCCTTGGGGAATATCAAAAGCAATATCTGTATGAGACCAATGTAGGTGCGGGATTACCACTCATAGACACCATTAAATTACTGCATCTTTCCGGCGAGAACATCACTCAGATTAGGGGGGTATTCTCTGGCTCGCTCAGTTATATATTCAATACTTTTTCTACCACAGACCTTCCCTTCTCACAAGTTGTTCAAGAGGCTTTAGAGAAAGGTTATACAGAGCCAGACCCAAGAGAAGACCTCAGCGGAAATGACGTAGGGAGAAAACTGCTTATTTTAGCTAGAGAATTAGACTTAAAGAACGAATTTTCAGAGGGCGTTATTGAAAATCTAATCCCAGAGGCATTACAAGGCCTAGATGCCCCGGGTTTCTTAGCACAAATGTCTAAATTAGATCCTATATTTGCAAAGATTAAAGCTGGTTTAGCTCCAGATGAGGTACTTCGTTATATGGGAGTTTTAGGAGGCGATTTGCAAAAGGATAAAGGACAGCTTAGTGCGGGATTGAGTAAAGTGCCCAAGCAAAGTCCCTTAGGGCAAGTTAAAGGCGCAGATTCTATTATAGAAATATATACAGAATCTTATGGAAATAGGCCTATAGTGATTCAAGGAGCTGGTGCTGGAGCAACAGTAACAGCAAGAGGGGTCTTTGGAGACATTTTAAGAATTGTGGAAAAGAATTAGTCATGGTTTAGGTCCAGTTGAAGGAAAATTAGTTGAATAAATCCATATGGAAGAAAGAGAATTTGAAACCAATGCCATAAGAATGCAAATGGACCGTAGCGGGAACCTAGAGCATTCAGCTCCTTTGTATTTAACTTCTAGTTTTGTATTTGAAGACGCAGAAGACATGCGCGCTTCGTTTGCTGAAGAAAAAGACCGCAATATTTATTCTAGATATGCGAATCCGAACACTTCTGAATTAATCAGTAAGGTTTGTCAGATGGAAGGGGCAGAAGCAGGTTTTGCTTTTGCGTCTGGAATGGCTGCAGTATACAGTACTTTTGCCGCCTTATTAGAAAGCGGAGACCATATAGTATCTTGTAGTAGTGTGTTTGGTTCTACACTGAGCTTGTACCAGAATTTCTTCCCAAAATGGAAAATTAGCACAGATCTCTTCAATCTAAATGATTCTGCCGCAGCCATAGAGGCATTAATTAAACCCAATACAAAAGTGATCTATGTGGAGTCTCCTACCAATCCAGGCGTAGACATTTTAGACCTTCAAATGATTGGTGATATAGCAGCGAAACACGGTCTTATTTTAATTGTAGACAATTGTTTTGCTTCTCCATACTTACAACAACCCATTTCTTTTGGGGCTCATTTGGTGGTTCATTCTGCCACCAAACTCATAGATGGTCAAGGAAGGGTCCTAGGAGGAATTACTGTAGGGGAAGCGACTTTAATAGATAAAATTTATAGATTTTCAAGAATATCAGGACCAGCTATGTCTCCTTTTAATGCTTGGGTACTTTCTAAAAGTTTGGAAACCTTGGCGGTAAGAGTAGACCGTCATTGTGAGAATGCCCTAGGTTTGGCTCAATTTTTAGAAGCCCATGATTCGGTAAAAATGGTCAAGTATCCTTTCTTGAAATCTCATCCTAAATACGAGCTAGCTAAAAAGCAAATGAAGGCCGGTGGTGCTGTAGTTGCTTTTGAATTAGAAGGTGGTTTAGAGACTGGAAAGAAATTCTTTAACAACATTCAAATGCTATCTCTCTCTGCAAATTTAGGAGATGCGAGGAGTATTGTTACCCATCCTGCCAGTACAACACATGCCAAGCTAAGCCCCGAAGCTAGGTTGGAGGCAGGTATTACAGATGGTCTAATCAGGGTATCTGTAGGATTAGAAAATATTGCAGACATTATCAAAGACGTATCACAAGCCATTGAAAAAGCGACCCTTTAAAAAATATTATTTTGAGTAACACACCCCAATCTACCCTAGAGAAGCCATTAGTAAAAGACCTTATTAGAGAAAAGGTCCTGGTATTGGACGGTGCTATGGGTACCATGATTCAGGAGTATAAATTTACAGAGGAAGATTATAGAGGGAGCCGGTTTGCCACTTACGAGCATCCGCTTCAAGGAAATAATGACTTACTCACCCTCACCCAACCAGAGGCCATTCAAACCATTCATGAAAAGTATTTGGCTGCGGGTGCAGATATTATAGAAACCAATACCTTCTCGTGTACCACCATTGCTATGGCAGATTACTACATGGAAGATTTGGTGTATGAGCTCAATTATGAGGCCACTAGAATTGCTTTAAAGGCAGCGGAAAAATACACCCTTTTGGATCCTTCAAAGCCCCGTTATGTGGCCGGAAGTATAGGCCCTACCAACAGAACGGCAAGTTTGTCTCCAGATGTAAACAATCCAGGATACAGAGCGGTTAGTTTTGAAGACCTTAGAATTGCTTACAGGCAGCAAGTAGAAGCCTTATTAGATGCAGGGGTAGATATTTTATTGGTAGAAACGGTTTTTGATACCTTAAATGCAAAAGCGGTATTATACGCTATAGATGAGGTAAAAGCAGAGAGAAATATAGCCACTCCAGTCATGGTAAGTGGTACTATTACAGATGCCTCAGGAAGAACCCTTTCTGGGCAAACAGCAAAAGCATTTTTAATCTCTATAGCACATTCAGACCTTTTGTCTGTTGGTTTTAACTGTGCTTTAGGAGCAAAAGCCTTATTGCCTCATTTAGAAGTCCTAGCTAAAAAAGCCCCATTTGGTGTTTCTGCACACCCAAATGCAGGCTTGCCAAACGCTTTTGGAGGCTATGATGAAAGTGCAGCTGAAATGGCCGCTCAAATTCAAGAATATGTAGATTTAGGATTGGTAAACATTGTAGGAGGTTGTTGTGGAACAAGGCCATCACATATAGAAGCTATAGCCGCCATAGCCGCCAAAGCGTCTCCCAGAAAAATAATTCAAAAACAACTGGGCCCTATGCAGTTGTCTGGATTAGAGCCTTTGATTCTCACTCCAGATTTGAATTTTGTCAATGTAGGGGAGCGCACTAATGTGGCAGGTTCTAAAATGTTCCTAAGACTCATCAAAGAGGAATTATATGACCAGGCCCTGGCAGTAGCCAGAGAGCAGGTAGAAAATGGCGCTCAAATTATAGATATTAACATGGACGACGGACTCATAGACGGAGAAGAAGCCATGGTTAATTTCTTGAATTTGGTTGTTGCTGAACCAGATATTTCTAGAGTGCCTATCATGATTGACAGTTCTAAATGGCCTATCATAGAAGCCGGGCTTCGCGTGGTTCAAGGAAAATGTGTGGTAAATTCCATTTCTTTAAAAGAGGGTGAAGCAGCCTTTTTAGCACAGGCCTTAAAAATAAAAAATTACGGTGCAGCCTTAATAATTATGGCCTTTGATGAGGTAGGACAGGCAGACAATTACCATAGAAGAATAGAAATTGCCAAACGCTCATACGACCTATTGGTTTCACAAATAGACTTCCCTGCCCAAGACATTATTTTTGATTTAAATATATTTCCTGTGGCTACAGGAATGGACGAGCATAAATTAAATGCTATAGATTTTATTAAAGCGACCAAATGGGTCAGAGAAAACCTTCCAGGAGTTTCTGTAAGTGGTGGGGTGAGTAATGTGTCTTTTAGCTTTAGGGGAAACAACCCGGTAAGAGAAGCCATGCACTCGGTATTTTTGTACCACGCCGTTAAGGCGGGCATGAATATGGGAATTGTAAACCCTGCTATGTTGGAGGTGTATTCAGACATTCCAAAAGACCTTTTAGCACATGTAGAAGACGTAATTCTCAATAGAAGAGAAGACGCTACCGAACGCTTATTGGATTTTGCAGAGGGATTTGTGGGCGCAAAGAAGGAAAGTAAGGTAGACCTTTCATGGAGGGAGGAACCACTTCAGAATAGAATTACCAGAGCACTTGTAAAAGGATTAGATGCCTATATTGTAGAAGATGTAGAAGCCGCTAGAAATTCTGTGTCTGCGCCTATTCAAGTCATAGAAGGGCATTTAATGACAGGAATGAATGTGGTGGGAGATCTTTTTGGCAGTGGAAAAATGTTCTTGCCACAGGTAGTAAAGTCTGCCAGGGTCATGAAAAAAGCAGTCGCATATTTACTACCCTATATAGAAGAAGCTAAAAAATTACAAGTAGATTATGACGCTACGGCCTCGCAATCTGCTGGAAAGATACTCATGGCCACCGTGAAAGGAGATGTACATGATATTGGGAAAAATATAGTGAGTGTGGTATTGGCTTGTAATAATTACGAGATCATAGATTTGGGGGTGATGGTGCCACCAGATAAAATTATTGCCGCAGCAAAAGAACACCAGGTAGACGCCATAGGACTTAGTGGGCTCATTACCCCTTCTTTAGACGAGATGGTTTTCTTGGCAGAAGCCATGCAACGTGAAGGTTTTACTATGCCTTTATTAATTGGAGGAGCAACTACTTCTAAGGCGCACACTGCAGTGAAAATTGCCCCACAGTATGGACAGACCGTGGTACATGTCAATGACGCCTCTAGAGCGGTCACTGTGGTAGGAGATTTACTGCAACCAGACACCTCAGCGGCTTATAAAACAAAACTTAAAGAAGACTACGATCAGTTTAGAACGCAATTTTTAAACAGGTCAAAAACTAAAGAATATGTTTCTTTAGCAGTGGCTAGAGAAAATGCCTTACAATTGGACTTTAAAAACACCCTTCCCAAAGCACCTAATACGATGGGTATTCAAGTCATTGAAAAGCAAGATTTAAGGGCCTTGGTACCCTTTATAGATTGGACCCCATTCTTTAGAAGTTGGGAGTTGCACGGACGCTTTCCAGATATTCTAACAGATGTCGTGGTGGGAGAACAGGCAAGCACTCTTTTTGAGGAAGCCCAAGCCATGTTGGAAAAAATTATCTCAGAAGAGCGATTTACCGCAAAAGCGGTGTTTGGATTATTTCCTGCGGAACGTTCTGGCTCAGACGACATCTCCATTCAAAAAGACGCCAATACTTCTTATGTTTTCAGAACCCTTAGACAGCAAATCAAGAAAAAAGAAGGGGTAGCTCACAGGGCCCTTTCAGATTATATAGCCCCTCCAAGTGAGGGCGTTCATGACCATATGGGTGCCTTTTGTGTGACCGCAGGTTTTGGATCAGAAGAAATGGCTCTGACCTATCAGGCTGCTTTAGACGACTACAACTCCATCATGGTAAAAGCATTGGCAGACAGACTTGCAGAGGCCTTTGCAGAATACTTACATTTAGAAGTGAGAAAAGAGCATTGGGGGTATGCAGCTCAGGAATCCTTAGATCCCAATGCATTAATAGCAGAAGAGTACAAAGGGATCAGACCAGCCCCAGGATACCCTGCCTGTCCAGATCATTTAGAGAAAACCACGCTTTGGGAACTACTAGAGGTAGAAGAAAAGATAGGTGTTAGTCTAACAGAGAGTTTGGCAATGTGGCCAGCAGCCTCTGTATCAGGGTATTATTTTGCCCACCCAGAAGCCAAATACTTTGGTGTGGGTAAGATTACCCAAGACCAATTGGAAGATTTTGCCTCCAGAAAAGACATTCCACTAGCCACCGCCAAGAAGTGGTTGGCCCCAAATTTAGCAGACCTATAGATATGAAGATCACCCAGCACATAGCAGCCGCAAAAGGGAAAACATTGTTTTCTTTTGAAATAGTACCCCCAGTTAAAGGCGGGAATATTCAGGAGCTTTACAATAATATAGACCCACTGATGGCCTTTAATCCCCCCTTTATAGATGTGACCACCTCAAGAGAGGAATTTGTCTATTTAAAGAAGGAGGGCTTGTTAGAAAAAAAACTCACCAGAATGAGACCAGGTACCGTAGGTATTTGCGCTTCTATTAAACATAAATATGGGGTAGACACGGTTCCTCATGTACTCTGTGGTGGTTTCACCAAAGAAGAAACGGAGTATTTATTGGTAGATTGCCAGTACTTAGGCATTGAAAATGTTATGGCCCTTAGGGGCGATGCCATGGCCGGACAACGTTATTTTGAACCCACTCCAGGGGGGCATACTTATGCCAAGGAACTGGTGGGGCAAATAAAAGATTTGGGTACTGGAAAGTACCTGCATGAAGAAATTGAAAGTGCCCATTCAAGCTCCTTTTGTATTGGTGTAGCAGGGTATCCTGAGAAACACATGGAAGCACCTTCTCTGCAGCAAGACCTCAAAAGACTTAAAGAAAAGGTAGACGCAGGCGCAGACTACGTAGTGACCCAAATGTTTTTTGACAACCAAAAATACTTTGAGTTCGTTGCTGCTGCTAAAGAAATGGGCATAGATGTACCTATTATTCCAGGGATTAAACCCATTGCGGTGGAAAAGCACCTACAACTACTACCTCAGGTATTTAGTTTAGACTTGCCGCAGGATCTCATAGACGCTGTCTCTGATGCAAAAGACAAAGCCGCCGTAAGACAGGTAGGAATTGAGTGGGCCATTGCGCAGTCTAAAGAACTCTTAGCTGCTGGAGTACCTGTTTTACACTATTATTCCATGGGAAAATCCAGCAATATAGAAGCCATTGCCGCTGAGGTGTTTTAGACGTATTACTTTTATTTAATTAAGTCCGGCTTCTATTATTCTCAGTTATAAAAGTGATTTGTGTTTAAATCCTCAATAAAAATTGTTTAAATAAGGTAATTCTAAAAAAATCATTTGAATTCAGTATATTTTAAATATAATATTTACATTAGCTTTTTGTAAAATAAATTATGACACTTAGTACGAATTTCTGGAGCCGTTTTTACTTCTACTTCTATTTTAATAGAAGTACGGGACTTTTCTAGGATATTGTGAACTATATACCTTATTAAGAGTCCCGCTATTGCGGGATTTTTTTTTGATTAAAATGAAAGAAAAAATGAAAATAGCCATTCAGGGCATAAAGGGATCTAACCACCATCAGGTGGCGATTGATTGCTATGGAGCTAACCAAGAGATGCTTCCTTGTATGTCCTTTCCTGCTTTGGTTCAAGCGCTTATTGAAGGAAGGGCAGACAAGGGTATCATGGCTATTGAGAATTCCATTGCGGGTTCAATTATTCCAAATTACGCTTTGGTGTATGACCATCATTTAAATATCATTGGAGAATACTACTTAAATATTCACCACCACCTTATGGCGCTTGAGGGTCAAGAATTAACAGATATTAAAGCGGTACATTCCCATCCAATGGCTCTATTGCAGTGCCATGAGTTTTTTAAAAAGCATCCCCACATTCAATTGGTAGAAGATGTAGATACGGCAGAAACTGCTCAGCGTATTCAATCTGGTCAGCTAAAAGGAATAGCCGCAATAGCACCTAAAGTAGCTGCTGGGTTATATGGCCTAGAAGTTTTGGCTTCGGACATACAGACCATTAAAAACAACGCTACCCGTTTTATTATTGTAAAAACGACTTCTAAGGAATTACCTCAGGAGCAAATAAATAAGGCCTCGCTTCGTTTTGTGTTAGATCACAAAAGGGGGAGCTTGGCGGCAGTACTCAATGTGATGAGTGACTGCCATTTGAATTTAACAAAAATCCAATCTTTACCTGTGATAGATGTTCCATGGAAGTATGCTTTTTTTGTAGACGTCACTTTTGACCATTATGAAGACTATACAAAAGCGAGGGCTATTTTAGAAATAATGGCTACTGAGTTTAGGGTATTGGGAGAATATAATAATGCGAGAGAATTATGAAAACAGCTATACGTTTAAATACGGTACAGGAATACTACTTCTCTAGAAAGCTAAGAGAGGTACGTGGCCTAATGGCAGCGGGAAAACCTATTATTAATATGGGTATTGGTAGTCCAGACTTGGCACCAGATCCAACGGTTACTGAGGCTTTAATAGCTGCCACGGCCGCGGAGAATGCACACCAGTATCAATCGTATCAGGGACTGCCTGAGCTCAGAGAAGCCATGGCTTCTTTCTATAAAAAACACTTTGGTGTTTCTTTGGATGCTGCCACTGAGATTCTGCCATTGATGGGTTCAAAAGAAGGGATCATGCATATTAGTATGGCCTTTTTGAATCCAGGAGATGGGGTACTTATTCCAGACCCAGGCTATCCTACGTATCAGTCGGTTTCTGATTTGGTTGGCGCTAAGGTCATTCCTTACAGGCTAAGAAAAGAAACTAATTGGTTGCCAGATATTGTGGCTTTAGAGCAATTAGATCTCAATCAAGTAAAACTCATGTGGCTGTCTTATCCTCATATGCCAACAGGAGCAGTGGCTTCTGAAGCAGCGATTACTGAATTGGTGGCATTTGCTAAAAAACATGATATTCTCTTAGTCAATGACAACCCTTATGGTTTTATATTAAACAATGCTCCTCAGAGTATCTTGTCTATTCCTGGAGCTAAAGGACATGTGTTGGAGTTAAATTCCTTAAGCAAGACCTTTAATATGGCCGGCTGGCGCGTAGGAATGGTTTTAGGAGATTCGGAAATTATTAATGCCGTGCTTAAAGTGAAGAGTAATATGGATTCAGGAATGTTTTATCCTGTTCAAAAGGGGGCCATAGCAGCTCTTGAAGTGGCTGACGACTGGTACACAGCATTAAACAAAATATATGAAGTGCGAAGGACATTCACTTATGAATTGGCAGACGCTTTGGGCTGTACATACGATCTAAATGCGGTGGGCTTGTTTGTGTGGGCAGAATTGCCAGAGGGCGTAACAGATGCAGAAGCTTTTATAGAGGCATTATTACACGAAAAAGATTTATTTATTACACCAGGGACCATTTTTGGAGCAGGGGGCGCGGGCTATGTTCGTTTCTCCCTCTGTGTGGACGCATCGTTAATTCAAGAGGCTATTAAACGCGTAAAAAATTAGTTATGAAAGTAGTTTGTGTCATAGGAGTTGGTTTGATTGGGGGTTCTTTTTCTAAAGACATTCAAGCGCATTATCCAGAGGTGAAACGTATTGGGATAGACACAAATGACCACTACTTAGCGGAGGCTTTAAAGTTGGGTGTCATAGATGAAATAGGGCATTTAGAAGACGTAGCACAGGCAGATTTGGTGTTTATAGCCATTCCCGTAGATGCTACTTTAAAAATCTTGCCACAGGTATTGGATTTAGTGGCAGACCATACGGTCGTGATAGATGCAGGTTCTACCAAAGCAAGCTTGTGTGAGGCGGTTCAAAACCATCCTAAACGGAGGCATTATTTGTCTGCACATCCCATTGCTGGGACGGAATTTTCAGGGCCATCGGCCGCGATAGCAGGCCTATTTAAGGGAAAGACACAGATCATTTGTGAAGTGGAACAAACGGCTTTTAAATTACAGGAAAAGGCCCTCGAAGTATTTCATGCCTTGGGGATGCGAATTCGCTATATGAATGCAGCGGCTCACGATGTACACATTGCATATGTGTCTCATCTGTCACATATTAGCGCCTTTATGTTGGGAAAGACAGTCATGGAGAAAGAAGAAAATGAAAGGGATATCTTTGATATGGCTGGGAGTGGGTTTGAAAGCACGGTGCGTTTGGCGAAGAGTTCCCCTGCTATGTGGGCACCTATTTTTAAAGATAATAAAACCGCTGTGGTTGCAGCGCTCTCTGAGTATATAGATAATTTACAACGCTTTAAATCTCTGGTAGAAGCCAATGATTTTGAAGGCGTGTATGCGCAAATGGATCAGACCAACAGGATTAAGGATATTTTAAATGGGCTTACCCATCAAAACAAATAGGGCATTAGGCCTTTTAAAACCTAACAAGATTAAATAAACAAATAATGGAGAATTCAAAAGAAATGAGAAATTGGTTAGACGCCATGAACTTAGACCATCCGCTTGTAATTGCGGGTCCCTGCAGCGCTGAGACGGAAGAGCAGGTATTAAAGATTGCACACGAATTAAAAGACACAGATGTAAATTATTTTAGGGCAGGTATTTGGAAACCTCGTACCAAACCAGGAATGTTTGAAGGAGTAGGAGCACTAGGGTTAAAATGGCTTCAAAAAGTAAAAAAAGAAACTGGTCTAAAAACAGCTACTGAAGTGGCTAATAGAGCCCATGTTGAATTGGCTTTGGAGCACGACGTAGATCTTTTATGGATTGGCGCTCGTTCTACAGTAAGTCCTTTTATTATTCAAGAAATTGCAGACGCCTTAGCGGGTACCGATAAGATTGTATTGGTGAAAAACCCAGTAAATCCAGATTTAGCCCTTTGGTTAGGAGCAGTGGAGCGTTTGGCCAATGCCAATATTAAGAATTTAGGGGTTATTCACAGGGGTTTTTCTACCTATGAGAAAACCAAATATAGAAGTATTCCGGAATGGTAAATTGCGATTGAATTGCAGCAGAAATTTCCAGATTTGCCTATTATTAACGATCCTTCTCACATTACTGGGAAGCGAGACATGATCTTTGACGTGTCTCAAACAGCTTTGGACTTAAATTTTGACGGTCTTATGATCGAAACGCATTTTGATCCAGACAATGCTTGGAGTGACGCAGCACAGCAAGTTACCCCAACGACATTGGTTCAGATCATGAAAGACCTCAAGATTAGAAAAGAGTCTTCTGCTGAAACAGATTACAACGTGGAGTTAAATACTTTGAGGGCTCAAATAGATGTCATTGACAACCAGCTTATTGAGATACTTTCAAAAAGAATGAAAGTAGCAGATGCTATTGGAGGGATTAAGAAATCTCAAAATGTGGCGGTCTTACAGAGCAACCGCTGGAACGAGATTTTAGGAAAGATGATTTTAGAGGGAGAGGCCAAAGGACTCAGTGAAGAGTTTGTTTTGAAAATGTTTAAAGCCATTCACCAAGAGTCAATTAACCACCAAGAGAAAATCTTAAAAGCTTAAGCTGTAACATATCCTTAAAACACTTGTCTTTATTAGGTAATGATTTAATAACTTGCAACCTCTGGTTGTGAAAAACAAAACCTATGAAAAAATATATTGTTTTAGTGACTTTTCTTTGCGGATTCTTTGCCATGGGCCAGGGGCTTTTGGAGCGAAATGTGGGAGATTTTCACGAAATTAAAGTGTATGATTTAATTGAAGTAAACCTCATTAAATCCAATGATAATAAGGTAATGATTAAAGGGCCTCATGCGAATGACATTCAATTGATCAATAAGGATGGGGTCTTAAAAGTGCGTATGATGTTGGAGAAGAAATTCCAAGGAGAGAACACTTTTGTAGAAGTCTATTACAAAGATTTAGATGTAATAGATGGGAACGAAGGGGCTCGCATTACGGCCAATGAATTAATTGCTCAAACATCCTTAAATTTAAGGGTGCAAGAGGGCGCAGAGATTCGCTTAGGTCTTGAGGTAGATTATTTGTCTTCCAAAGCAGTAACTGGCGGTATTATAGAAGTATCTGGAATGGTAGATGTACACGATGTCAATATGAATACCGGTGCTATTTTAAGGGCAAAAGAGCTCAGGAGCAGTATCACTAATATCAGACTAACCGCTGGCGGTGAAGCAGCAATTTTTGCTACAAAAAGAGTAGACATTAATGTCAGGGCTGGGGGAGATGTATACGTTTATGGTAACCCAAAAGAAGTGACTAAAAAACAATTTGCAGGAGGTAGGATCCGTTTTAGGTCTTAATACGAATCATTTATGAAGGGAACCGTTTATAAATCCACAGGAAGCTGGTATACCGTTAAAGGTAGAGACGGTTCGTTTTACGAATGTAGAATTAAGGGGAAGTTTAGGATGGAAGGCATTAAAAGTACCAATCCAATTGCCGTAGGAGACGGCGTCTCTTTTGAGTTAGAGCCTCAAGGAAGTATGGATGAGTCTGCCCCTCAGGGGATTATTCACGCCATTGATGATCGAAAAAATTATATTGTTAGAAAATCGGTTAATCTCTCTAAGCAAACCCATATTATTGCGGCTAATTTGGATCGGGTTTTTTTGATGATTACATTGAATAATCCACCAACACATACGGCTTTTATAGACCGTTTTTTGGTTTCTGCAGAAGCTTATGGAATTGAAGCCGTACTCTTGTTTAATAAAATAGACAGTTACACCCAAGACGAACTTTACGAAATAAAATATTTAACACATCTATACACCCAAATTGGTTATCAGTGTTTAGAGGTGTCTGCTTTGACAGGGCATAATGTAGACAAATTAAAAGCACTCATGAAAGATAAGGTGACCCTTTTTTCTGGGCATTCTGGGGTGGGTAAATCTACCTTAGTGAACGCTATTGAAAATAGGTTAGACCTTAAAACTGCAGCAATTTCAATGCAGCATATGCAGGGGCAGCACACCACTACTTTTGCTGAGATGTATGACCTGAGTTTTGGAGGGCATATTATAGACACTCCTGGAATTAAAGGTTTTGGTATTGTAGACTTGGAACCTCAAGATATTGGCAACTTCTTTCCGGAGTTTTTTGCTGTGAAACAAAATTGTAAGTTTCACAATTGCCTGCATTTAGAAGAACCTAAGTGTGCTGTAAAGCAGGGAGTAGAAGCGGAAACCCTATCCACTTCAAGATACAGGAGTTATGTGCAAATGTTACAAGATGAGGAAGGTAATTACAGACAAGATATTCACCAAGGATCATGAGGGTAGTTGTTCAAAGGGTATTGGAAGCTAGTGTGGTGGTTTCGAACACTGCAGTAGCGGTTATTTCAAAAGGGCTTTTGGTGCTGTTGGGGGTTGCGCATACAGATACCCAAGAAGACATAGATTGGTTGGTAAAAAAAATAAGCCAACTTAGAATTTTTGAAGACGCTTCAGGACAAATGAATGCTTCTTTACAAGATGTTCAAGGAGAGCTAATAGTGGTGAGTCAGTTTACTTTATTGGCTGCTACTAAAAAAGGGAATAGGCCCTCTTATATTAAGGCAGCAAAACCTGAGGT
>Ga0102871_1000342_pt1 | contig 17189 bp, 10 predicted proteins | sample Colrivmet1546C02_FD_78445 | JGI IMG/M metagenome (GOLD analysis project Ga0102871, IMG submission 78445) | Estuarine microbial communities from the Columbia River estuary - metaG 1546C-02 | ecosystem: Environmental > Aquatic > Marine > Intertidal zone > Estuary | place: USA: Columbia River... | reverse complement strand
CCTCCACCGGGTTCGGCGCCAGGGTACCAGGCAGACCACCATTGCACGGCTAAGGGAATGATTAAAATACCTATTAAAGCTTCTGTGTCTGAAAAATCAGGAAGTATAGACAATTTGTCCGACACATTTTCATGGGCCAAAAGGGCTTGTAAACCACCTACTTCTGGAATATTGACCAAATAATAAGCGGCACCTACCGCGCCTGCTATGGCTACAAAAAACAAGACAAAATCTGTATAAATTACACCTCTAAAGCCACCAACAGCGCTAAATAAAACCGTTATACTTCCTGCAAAAACAACAGTAAAAACAGGGTCTAAACCCAGCATTACCTGGCCTATTTTAATGGCGGCTAAAGTTACTGCAGACATGGCCATGACATTAAACAAAACACCCAAATAAAAAGCCCTAAACCACCTTAAAAAGTGTGCTGGCTTCCCACCGTATCTCAATTCGTAAAATTCCATATCAGTCGCTACATTTGAACGACGCCATAGTTTTGCATAAACAAAAACGGTGAGCAATCCCGTGAGCAAAAAAGCCCACCAAACCCAGTTTCCAGAGACCCCATTGGTTCTTACAATGTCTGTAACTAGATTGGGTGTGTCGGTAGAAAAGGTAGTTGCTACCATAGAGAATCCTAGAAGCCACCAGGGCATGCTTCTCCCTGAAAGAAAATACTCCGCACTACTCTGACCGGATTTTTTAGACACAACAATTCCTATGATGAGTACAATTGAAAAAAAGCCAGCAATAATGCTGTAATCTAAAGCAGATAAATTCATTTTTTGGTTGGTTTTATGGTTTGGTTGGTGCTGGTAAGTCATAAAGGTATTATTTTTTGTTATACTTAACACATTTTGATCCTCAAAGGGCTTAAAAACAAGTTGTACCTTCGTTTTATGAACGCTTATCTAAATGGATTGCTTTCCTTGGAGTCATTTGTTTTTGCCTTTTTAGCTGCTTTTATTTTAGGGATCTCTAAGGCGGGTGTAAAGGGAATAGCGGTGTTAATTGTCACCTTAATGGCGTTGGCTTTTGGAGGGAAGTCTTCTACGGGAATGCTCATGCCGCTGCTTATTGTAGGAGATATTTTTGCCATCACTTACTATCACAGGCACACCCAATGGCACTATTTAAGGGCCTTTCTCCCCTGGATGATGCTGGGTGTGGTCATTGGCGTATTTATTGGCAAAGACCTTCCTGAAAAATCCTTTCAAATGGGTATGGCAGTAACCATACTAGCTACTTTGGGCATGCTTATATGGTGGGAAAAAAAGAAAATAAAAACCATCCCTACCCATTGGAGCTTTGGCGGTTTCATGGGAATTATGGCTGGAATTACGACCATGATAGGTAATTTATCTGGGGCTTTTTCTAATATTTATTTTCTAGCCATGCGCCTTCCTAAAAATCACTTTATAGGCACTGCGGCATGGCTATTCTTCTTCATAAACCTGTTTAAACTCCCTTTCCACGTTTTTGTTTGGAAAACCATCACCCATGAAAGTTTGAAAATTTTTCTAATACTACTTCCTAGCACAGTGTTGGGCTTGCTCACTGGCGTACTTTTTGTGCATAAAATTTCTGATGCTTTTTTCAGAAAAATGATATTAATACTTACTTCCATAGGGGCTGTAGTGTTGTTTTTAAAGTAGTTTTATTGATTGAGTACAGTTTATAATGATAATGTTGTATATTTATTTTTAACAAATCTTAGAAAAATTAGTTCTGTAAAATCTAGATTCCTGTCTATCCCATGTTTAAAAAAGGACTTTTTTTATTTTTGCTTTTTAGCCTTCCTGTACTTAGTCAAGAAATTGAGTTTAAATTTTCCGACCAACAGCTAACCGCGCTAGACAGAGAAAAGGGATTGCTGCTTCAATTTTCAGGGGATAGTTTAACAACAATCGATCTGAAAGCTTTTAAAATAAAAAGCAAGATAGCTTTAAAATTACCTCCAGAATTTACATTTATTGAATACCGTCCTATTTGGCAAAACAAGGTTTTATTGCTCACTGAAAAAGACGGAGGAAAGGTGTACTCTTTTGAAAATGACAGTTTGGTTAGAAAAGACCGTTCTGACATTGTCCATTGGCAATCCTTCAGCAGTTTATTTAATAGAAATGACACTATCTACAAGTATGGTGGCTACGGTTATTGGACCACCTCAAACGTGCTTACTTATTTAAATCCAATCTCAAAAGGCTGGGAGGTTATATCATTTAATAGTAAAACGGTTCCACAAAGCGCCTTCATTCAAATTGATCATTTAAGTAAATCCGACTTAATTATATATAGCGGTTATCATATAAATGAGCATGATCGGTTAAACGCTGTACCCGTGAATGCAGTATGGTCGTATCATTTTAAATCAAAAATCTGGAGTTACTTAGGAGACGTCGACATTAAAAACATAGGGTTATACACAAAGATAAAGGGCGATTTTAAAGAAACTTTTGAGGTATTTTACAACCAAAGGGGCTTAATTAAAATTGACCCGCACAATAACAGTGTAACCTATTTCAACGAAAATCCCATATACTTTAATGTATCCGTAGACCAAAACCATCCTATATTTAAGTATAAAGGATTCTATTACTTTTACAACAGCAATGACCTCAACCTTATTCTCACTAAGATTCCCGAAAATGAATTTATTTCCCAAATAAGCAGCGTTGGGGTCTTGTACACAAATAATAGCAACAGGTATTATTTTACGGCTATATCTATACTGTTATTATTTTCTTTGGGGCTTGTTTGGTGGCTGTTGAAAAAAAGAAAAAAGAAAAAAAAGACCCTATTTGTTTTTGAACACAAGATAAGTTTTAACAAAAAAGAAGCTTTTTTAGAGCCATCTGAATACTTAATATTAAAAACACTTATCGTAAATCCCGCCTTGGAATCTGCACAAATACTATCCCTTATCTACAACGAAAGCCTGACCAAATCTCATAATGAAAAAATAAAAAATACCCTGATAGAATCGCTAAACCTTAAACTTTCTTATGTGATAGGAGGAAGTGGCGCGCCCATTGCCAGTGAAAAATCTCCAGAGGACAAGCGCATACGCATATACAGTTTAAAAATACCTCAGGTTAAAGTGCGTTTAGAAAAATAAAACCCTTCTGCTAATGGCCAATACTTTGAATTATCAATACCTTAGTGCAAAAGATAATTATTGCTATAAATGGCTTCTAAAACCCACTTTCTATTTCTACTCCTTTTTATTTTTTCAGTCTCTAATATTATATACAGCCAAGACCGCAGCAAAAAAGTCAAAGACACTACTGCTTTAAACGAAGTGGTGCTAACTGCCTCATTAATTACAACAAACTTATTAGAAGCGCCAACTGCCGCTAGTTTTGTGAATGCGAAAAAAATTCATGAAACCACCCCACAATTATCGCTAAAAGAATATCTGGGTCAGGTGCCAGGTTTATTTGCCCAAAACCAATACAACTACAACCAAGACTTGCGAATCTCCATAAGAGGGTTTGGAGCAAGGGCCGCTTTTGGTATAAGGGGCGTGTTTTTGAATATAGACGGTATTCCTGAAACTACACCTGATGGACAGGGTCAATTAGATAATATACCGATTAGTATTTTATCTAATGTTGAAATTCTAAGGGGTCCAAGTAGCGCTTTATATGGAAATGCTGCAGGCGGAGTAATATTAATGCACACCCTAGAAGACTTGGGGCCAAATAAATTAAAATTTAGGGCTATGGGCGGTGCATTTGGATTGGCTTCTTCACAATTGACGGTTGCTTTAGGAGAAAATAAATTTAAATCTCTCTGGCATTTTAACCAAGCTGTTTCACAGGGGTATAGAATACTAAGCGGTTTTAAACAAAGTCAACTAAACACAACTTTTACCTACAAACTCGCAAAAAATCAATCTATTAAAGGACAGTTTAATTATACTGATAGTCCTTATGCAAATGACCCTGGCAGTTTAAACCTAGAGCAAGTAAAAAGCAACAGAAAAAATGCCAGAGAGGCTAATATTCTTTACCAAACCACCGAAAAAATAAATCATTTAAAAGTTGGATTAAGCCATGAATATGGTCTTAAACTAGCAGAAACTAGCGCTTCCAATAAAAAATCTTTAAACATTAACTCCTATACCTTTTTTGCTCAAAGAAACTTTCAAGGTCTTTTGCCCTTTTTAAACGGAGGGGTCTCTGCTTTTAAGAGAAGTTATTACGGCCTTGGCACAAAAGCCATTTTTAAAGGCTTAAAAAACGAACAATTTATTGTAGGCATAGGCCACGCTTTGCAAAGCGACCTGAGGAGTAGGTTTCAAAATGAAAAGGGTGTTGTTGGTGCTTTGGTAGCGCAACAAAATGAAGTTTTTTCTAATAGCCATGGATTTATAACTGGTAAATTTCCCCTTCAAAAATGGGATGTAAGCGCTGCTTTTAGGGGAGACCTCATCCATATAGCAATAGATGCGAGCCAGAAAAGAAATTTCTCCGCCTTAAGTCCTACTGCTGCATTAGGCAGGAAATTGGGTGGTTTTCAATATGTTAGCCTCTCTTATGCACAAAGTTTTGAAACGCCTACCCTTAGTGAGATGAGCAATTCACCAGACGGAAGCTTGGGTTTTAACGAAAGCCTAAACCCCGTAAAATCTCACAATATAGAACTAACCTACAGAGGCAAACACTTCATAAATAACGGCTATAAAATAAATTGGGAAGTCAGTGGTTTTTTAAGTGATTCAGATGGAGAAATTTTGCCTTTTGAGTTGCCTGAATTTCCACAGAGGCAATTTTTTAAAAATATTGGTGCAACACAAAGAAGGGGTGTTGAGGCAATGGCCTCATTCACAGGAAATATACTGGAATGGACCAATGCATTTACTTTTGCTGATTATACTTTTAGTACCAACAGCGAAGACGCTAGTTTGTCAGGAAATAAAATTCCTGGAATTCCAAGCCACCATTTTAACTCACAAATACAACTTAAACTACCTGCCCAAGGGCAAATAAGACTAGAATATCAGCATGTAGGGGCCTTAATGGCCAACAATAATAACAGTGTAAGGATAGCTCCGTATCGCTTATTAAATGTTTCTGGCGTAAAACAACTGCCATTAAAAAATGGTGCTCTCAAACTTTTTGCTGGTATAAACAACCTGACAAATAGCCTTTATTTTGACAACATTAGAATCAATGCTTTTGGAGGAAGGTTTTACGAAGCTGCACCAACGAGACACCTTTATATAGGAATAGAATTGTCATTATAAAGAGACAAAAACACAAGGAAGCCTTTTTTTCATTAATTTAATGGCTCCAAAAAATAATTGGCTTTCGGGAAAAACATCATTTTTTACCTTGAACCTTTATAATAACAACCAAACACTGTTCAGATTCATGAAAACAAAAAACAACAGAAGAGATTTTATTAAAAAAAGTGCCTTAATAGGCACTGGTTTTTATATTGTGCCCAGACATGTTATAGGAGGCACTGGTTTTACAGCGCCTAGTGACCAGCTTGTCTTAGGTGCTATTGGAGCTGGAGGAAAAGGAGGTTCAGATATAAACAATGCATATAACGGGGGTAAAAACAGGGTTGCAGCGCTCTGTGATGTAGATCCAGCTATGGCTAAAAACGCTATAGAAAGACACGAAGGAGCGGCTTTTTTCCATGATTTTAGAAAAATGCTAGACCAACAAAAAGACCTAGACGCGGTGACCATTTCTACTCCAGACCATACCCACGCTATCATAGCCCATGAGGCCATGATGCGCAACTTACATGTGTATGTTCAAAAACCACTGACCCATACCATTGCAGAAGCGAGGCACTTAACCCATTTGGCCAGAAAACAACAGGTGGTTACTCAAATGGGAAACCAAGGAGGTTCCTCTTTAGGGGTGGTAAAAATTAAAGAATGGATAGACGGAAACGCTATTGGAGACGTTAAAAAAGTATTTATATGGACCAATAGGCCTGTATGGCCTCAAGGAAAAGGGGCGCCAGAGGCAAACCCATCTAAAAAACCACAGGGCTTGGATTGGGACCTATGGCTTGGTCCTGCATCTAACAAAGATTATACCCCAGGATTACACCCATTTGATTGGAGGGGGTATTGGGAGTACGGAACTGGTGCCCTTGGAGACATGGGATGCCATTTGCTAGATGTTCCTTATAAAGTATTAAATCTAGGGTATCCTACAGGGGTACAATGTAGTGTGGCTAATATTTACTCCAGGATGTGGACACCAGATTACGTTCCAGACGGTTGTCCGGTTGCCTCAAAAGTAACCATAGATTTCCCAAGCAAAATTGCAGGACAATCAGGGGTTGAATTAGAATGGACAGATGGCGGAATTACACCAGCCATTCCAGATGAAATTAGTGATTACTACTCCGCTTCTAGTAGTGGTGTTATGATGATGGGCTCTGATGGTATTATTACCTGTACAGACTACGGAAACAATCCTGTTTTATTTAAAAAAGGCATGGAGCCTCAGCCGTTTGACACCAGTGTGCAAGGAAACTTAGACGCACTTCATAACGCCGCTTGGACAGAAGCCTGTAAGGCAGGTTTTAATTCAGATAAACACTTGGCGCTCACCTCCTCTTTTGACTACGCAGGACCATTTACCGAGACTGTACTAATGGGCAATATAGCCATCAGAAGCCATATGCTTAGAAAAGAAAATGAAGCAGGTAATATGGAATTCTACGGCAGAAAGAAACTGCGTTGGGACGGAGAAAATATGCGTATCACCAACTTCGAAGATGCAAATCAATTTGTTACAAAACCTTACAGAGAAGGCTGGAGTATTCCAGGCTTGTAAAACACACTTCTCTACAACAAAGCACTAATGTCATTGGTGTTTGTTTAAAACAAAAACCCCCAGCATTAGCTGGGGGTTTTTTTATAAATAAAAAGACCCTTGTTCCTGTGTTTTTATAAAACAGTAAGGCCTTTATTCGGATGGCACCTCAATATGATTCCCTAAGAAAATAGCATTTAAAAATAATCTATTCATCCCGTAATGAATGCCCCTAAAATTTGGGTTGTCTGCAAACATGATTACACGGCCCATTCCTTTTGGGCTTACAATTAAAGAAGCGCTTTTAGGCAGAAATTCTCTTTGGTTTTTTTCTGAAATATAACCGTCTAAATGCGGTTTTTCAGCGTAATCTATCACTGTACCGTAGGCGCTTTTGGAAGGAGCCAACCAGACCTCGTTGTTTTTATACAAAGCGACTCTAGATTGATCGTAACCAAATCCTAAGGGGTGGGACAAATCCATATCACCTTTTAAAAACACCCCACCTAAAGCTTCTCTTCCAATATTTTCTCCAGCGTCTACATAAGGTTTTCTACTTGTTAGCGTTGTGGAATCAGACACTACTTTAATCAGTTTTTCTTTTACAAATTTAGTGTTCACTGCCCACGAAGAACCAGTACCAATAGTGATTAAAGTATTCCCTTTAGAGACCCAGTCAGATAAAGCCTTACTGAATTTTTCAGATAGCGAATACCTTCCAGAAACCATCACTAAAGTGTTGTAAGCATCTAGTGAAACACGGTCTAAGTTTCTGATAGGTAATTTACTAATGGGTATTCCCACACGGGTATCTAACAAGTGCCAAATCTCTCCTGCTTCATAAGAAGAAGTACCGTTTCCAATAATCATTGCAGCCTTTGGCGCCATTAATGGACGCACATTTCTGCTCCCTAAATCTACTCCTGAAAGGCTTAAGCCAGACTGCACCGCAAACACCGAAACCCCTAATTTACTTGGTAAATCTGCCATAAGACTGGCTAAACTGTCCTTAGAAATCTTTTGTAGGGCTACTGGCACCATTAAAGATCCGTATGAAAAAGACTTTGCACCGTCAAAAGTAGCCACTTTAAAAGGCTTAAAGGCCGCAGAAAGTACCACTCCATTTTTTTGTAAATGTGATATAGCTGCGGGTATATTATAATCTCTAGCTTCAATAGCATAAGCGTAGTCAGCAGCCTTAAAAGGCCTCGCAGTCACAAGGTCTTTGGCAATAATTAATTGGTCTAATTTAGGTAGCTTGCTAATGGGCTTATAAGAGATATTAAAAAAATTAGCCACAGACCAAGCACTTGCGTCATAATAAACAGAATCCCTGTATTTATTATAGGTCTCAAAAAAACTCTGTACCATTCGGTACTGCGCTTGAGAAGTGGGGACTACGTATTCATCTATTGCCGTCTGATACACGGACACCTTATGGGTGTTTAGTTTTCCAATAAAAGCCTTAGCCAAGTTTTTATCCGTTTCTTTAAAAGAGTAGCCTTTAATCTTTTCCGCAGCCGCGTTAGTGAATGCACTCTTAAAGAAATCCCGCTGATACGCCTGAAGTGTAGCTGCATTTTCTACAGCTGCTTTCACCGTGGTGATGCTAGAAACATATTGGTTTCTTATTGTAAAAGGAAAGGTAATTTCACCAAAGGCGGTGGTTTGTTTTAAACCCCTAGAACTGGCTTGTTCAAACAACAATGCCAAAGCGCCTTGAAGGTCTGGATAAGAAGACCCATAGCCAGGATAAGTGCCGTCAAAAGCTTCTTTGGTAAAATAAAGAGACCCTATACTGTCTAGGGCTTTAGAAAAATACCCCCCAAAAAGTTCGTTTAAGGTGGTGTAATTTTCTTTAGGCATAATAGGCTTAGAAGAAGCGTTGGGCTTCATAGGCTCAAAAAAATAAGTGCTTTGGCTGCCCATTTCGTGAAAATCAGTCACCACATTTGGGTACCATTCATGCGACCAGGCCACCTTTCCTTGGCTTTCAGGATTTACGGTTAATAACCAATCTCTGTTAAGGTCAAACCAGTAATGGTTGGTTCTACCTCCGGGCCAGTACTCATTGTGCTCTGCATCCTGAGGGTCTGCTACCAAAGGACTCCCTTTATAGGTGTTGGCCCACTGTGTATGTCTATCTCTCCCGTCTGGATTGATCGTAGGGTCAATAAAAATCACCGCGTTTTCTAAATATTTTTCAATGTCTGGGTTTTTAGATGCTACAAAAGTATAGGCCGCCAAAAGAGCCGCCTCTGAACTGGAAGGCTCGTTTCCGTGCACATTATAGGCTAGGTTAATAATCAGTGGCAGAGCGCTTCCTTTAGGGGCTACACCGCTTTTAATAGACGCCAAATGCGCTTCTTTAATCTCCGACAATCTAGAGAGGTTTTCAGGACTACTCACCACTAAAAAATTCAGTTTTCTCCCTTCATGTGTTTTTCCATAAGGCATGATTTGTGCGCGGTTAGAGGTAGCGGCCAACTGCTCCAGATAACTCACAATAAGGTCATGTCGCGTGTGTTGGCTACCAATGTCGTATCCTAAAAAAGACGCTGGAGAAGACACTTCCTGATTAAAAGGAGTGTATTTTTTATAAAAATAGTCTTGGCCAAAAGCCATACTGCTGCAACACAACAACAGGGTTAGTAATCTAAATAACATAAGAAAAGGTTTAAGGTTTTACCTTTTAAAGATACCAAAGAATTTTTGCTTAACCCCCTTTAGTCCGCTGAGTATTGCTATTGGGAAAAAACCTAAAACAAGGAGCGACTGTCTGTCACTAAATTACTCCCTTTAAAATGGCCTTTGTCAAAATGTAATCTATTCGCTTTTACCGCAATAGGGAAGGGCATTTTACCTTCAGACACTAGCTTTAATACCTTGTCATTTTTCTTAAAAGTATTGAGTTTTCCATCTATTTTTTTGTCCAACTTCACGATTAATGAGGGAGATATTTCTATATCTGTCTCTATGGTAATCACAAGATTCTTAGCCCATAATACCCCTGAAATAAGCAAGATTTGATCCTTGTTTAAATGGGAATAGAGGCTTGGATTGGGGTGTAAATAATCTGCCTGATGCAAATAATTTTCCAAACTCCCCATAACCAATTCTTCAGACTCTGAGCCTTCATAGGAAACCCCAACAGACTTCCCAGAACTAATCAAGGTTTCTAAAGAGAGGTTACCAAGGCCAAAAGCGCTTAAAAGGGGTTCCAACAAAGACATCCCAACATTAAATCTATACTCATTTTTATACCTAGAAGACACCTTTAGCGCGCTGTTCTCTGACACTTCAAGGGCTTTTTTGGATTCAAATGCGTGGTTAATGTGGGCATAATACAACTCAATAGGGTTGGCGGGAACTTTAAGCCATAACTGCAATAATTTATAGCTTCTAATTGGCCCGCCAAGCAGGTCGTATCCATGTTCCCTTAAGTTTTTACTCAAATTAGATTGTAGCATATTCTTTTGCGCTTAATAGTCTTTCATTTAAAGATACCCCTTTACCTTGCTTTCCGTCTTTTTATGTCAATAGTCCGATTTAAATGGCCTTTGGCCGATGTTTTTTTGCTTGCACTAATTCAGTATCTTTAGGTACTTAACAATTCCCCTAGCTGGGAAAACCAAAAAAACCAACTCATGAAAAAAATTTTAATTCCTTTTTTAGCCCTTTTTATGCTACTCTTTTCTATAGAGGAAGTTTTGGCGCAAAGAAGAAAAAAGACTACTGAAGAAACCTCTGATAAGGTCTCTTTAGACGCGTTCAAATTTAGAAACATAGGGCCTGCTTTTTTATCTGGTCGTATTTCAGATATTGCCATGCATCCTGAAAACAATAGCCTCTGGTATGTGGCTGTTGCTTCTGGTGGTGTATGGAAAACAGAAAATGCCGGTACAACCTGGCAGTCTATTTTTGAAGGACAAGGTACCTTTGCTGCTGGCTGTGTTACCATAGATCCAAACAATCCAAGTACCGTTTGGGTAGGTACTGGAGAAAATGTAGGGGGGCGTCATATTGCTTTTGGAGATGGGATTTACAAAAGTACTGATGGTGGAAAATCCTGGAATAATATGGGCCTTCCTAACTCAGAACACCTGTCCAAGATTATAGTACACCCAAATAATTCTGAGGTGGTTTGGGTCGCTTCTCAAGGACCCTTATGGAACAGTGGCGGAGACCGTGGGGTATATAAAACGACCGATGGCGGGAAAAACTGGAAAAAAGTACTTGGTGACAATGTATGGACTGGTGCTACAGATCTATTAATAGATCCAAGAAACGCAGACGTTTTATATGCAGCTACTTGGGACAGGCATAGAACAGTAGCCGCATATATGGGTGGTGGGCCTGGATCTGGAATTCACCGTTCTACAGACGGGGGAGAAACCTGGACCAAGCTCACTTCTGGAATTCCTACTTCAAACCTCGGTAAAATAGGCTTGGCCATTTCCCCACAAAAACCAGATGTTGTTTATGCCGCTATTGAGTTAGACAGAACCACTGGAGGCGTGTTTAGGTCTGAAGACAAAGGAAGCTCTTGGAAAAAAATGTCTAACACTGTTTCAGGCGGAACAGGGCCTCATTACTATCAAGAGTTATACGCCAGTCCACATAAATTTGATCGTTTATATCTCATGAATGTAAGGGTGCTTACTTCAGAGGACGGTGGAGCTAATTTTGCCACCTTAAAAGAATCTGACAAACACTCAGACAACCATGCCATTGTTTTTAAAAAAGACGACCCTAACTATATTATGTTAGGAACAGATGCTGGAATTTACGAGAGTTTTGATTTAGCAGATACTTGGAAATATCATAAAAACTTACCGCTTACTCAATATTATAAAGTAGCGGTAAACAATGCCAAGCCTTTTTATCATGTCTTTGGAGGAACCCAGGACAACGGTTCTTCTGGTGGGCCGTCTGCTACGGACGAAAGAGAGGGAATAGCCAACAAGCACTGGTATAAAACCTTATTTGCAGACGGACATCAGTCTGCTACAGACCCAGAAAATCCAAATATTATTTATGCGGAAACACAGCAAGGGGGCTTGCACAGGGTAGACCTCAGCACTGGAGAACCTGTCATGATTCAACCACAGGCTAGAGCGGGAGAGCCGCATGAACGTTTTAATTGGGACGCACCTATCTTGGTGAGCCCTCACAAAGCGTCTCGTTTATATTTTGCCTCGTACCGTGTTTGGAAATCAGAAAACAGGGGAGATTCTTGGACCCCAATTTCTGGAGATCTTACCAGGAACGAGGAGCGCATTGAATTGCCTATTATGGGCAAACAACAATCTTGGGACAATGCCTGGGATGTAAGGGCCATGTCTAATTACAACACCATTACCTCCCTGTCAGAATCTGAAGTTCAAGAAGGGCTGCTTTGGGCTGGTACAGATGACGGCATTATTCAATACACCACAGACTCAGGAGCCAACTGGACTAAAATTCCTGTGACTCGATTGGGTTTACCTTCTAGAGCATTTGTAAATGATATTAAAGCAGACGTATTTGACAAAAATACAGTCTATGTCTCTTTAGACAACCATAAAGAAGGTGATTATAAACCGTACTTATTTGTGTCTAACAACATGGGTAAAACATGGCGCTCTTTGGCTGGTGACTTGGGAGAGCGAAACCTCGTTTGGAGAATGGTACAGGATTTTGTTAAAAAAGACCTGTTATTTGCCGCCACTGAGAATGGCATTTTCACCTCATTAAACGCAGGTCAAAATTGGCAAAAAATGAGTGGCACCCCCACCATTTCTTTTAGAGACATTACCATTCAAAGAGAAGAAAATGACCTAGTAGCGGCTTCTTTTGGACGTGGTTTCTTTGTATTGGACTACTATGCGCCACTGAGAGACTTCACTTCCGAAAACCTCAACAAAAAAGCTACTTTATTTGCGCCAAGAACAGCCAAATGGTATGTGCCAAGAAGTAATGTAGGTAATACTGGCGCAGACTATTATTTTGCAGAGAACCCTACGTTTGGAGCTGAGTTTACGGTTCACATGAATGGAGATTACAAAAGCTTAAAAGCAACAAGACAAGATGCTGAAAAAAAATTAGGTGCCAATGAAAATGTGCCTTTCCCTGGTTGGGATGCTTTAGATGCAGAGGCATCTGAGGCTGATGCCAAATTATTATTACACATTAAAGACGCTGAAGGCAACCTTATAAGAACCATCACTGCAAAGCCTAAAAAAGGATCTCAAAGAATTGCTTGGGACCTTAGACACACCAATCCCTACCCCGTAAGTAACGGAAGCGGTGGTTGGAGATCTGGAGGGCCAATGGCTACACCAGGAACCTATATGGCAAGCCTTTCTTTAGAAAAAGAAGGTATTATTGCCCCATTAGACGGACCGGTCTCTTTTGAAGTGAGGCCAATCAGAGACGGGGTATTAGAAGGTGTGAACTACGCCACTTTTAACAACTACTTTGAAAGTGTAAAAACGCTTTTAAATGAGAGTGCTGCCTATGAAGACGCCTTATCTATGGCAGATAAAAAACTAGCGATGTTTGAAACAGCCTTGTATAGAACCAATACGGATCCTCAGGCCATATTGTCTCTAATTACCGAAGCTAAAAAGGCCTTAGCTGGCTTGCGCAAACAAATAGATGGCAGTCCATCTAAAAACATTATAGGAGAACGCAATCCTGCCTCGTGGCAAGATCATTTAAGCGTAGCCATGAGAGGAATGGGAACTACTTATGGCCCAACACCCCTTCACAAGCAAAGCCTACAAATTGCTGCTGAATTATTAGAAAATATGAAGGCCGCTATTAAAGATGTCGCTCAAGAAAAAGTGCCTGCTATTGAAGCGGCCCTTATAAAAGCTGGAGCGCCTTATATGTCTGGACAAGGCATTGAATGAGCCCCTAAATTTATTTAGGTTTATTCGTTAGCCTTTTTTAAAAACCCCGCACCAATTGCGGGGTTTTTTTGTAACAATTAATATCCGAGCTCGTCATAAGAGAAACCCTAAAACTGTGGATATGAAAAAAATAGCTTTTTTATTTTTAGCTGCGCTATTGAGCAGCTCTCTTATGAACGCACAATCTAAAGTAAAAGACAGAGACGTTCTTGGCGAATGGAAGCTTCATGTAGACCTTCAAAAGGAAATTCAAGACAAAGACAGTGATTTAAACTTTTTAGAAAAAGCCTTAGTAGGTGCCGTATCTGGTATTGTAACCACAGCGATGAATCATGTGGACATTCGTTTTGACTTTAAGCGAAATAACGAAGTGATTCTTAAAATTCACAACAAAGATGAAGACAAAACAGAAACAGAAATACTTAAATGGTTTATTAACAAGCAGGGGCAATTGGAGATAGATGACCTTGACAATGACCATGTAAATGTGCAGCACGACGGCGCTTGGATGCTCTTAGACAAACAACTTGTAGCGGTAGAAGACGGCAAAGTAAAACAAGCGGTGTATTTGGAAAAAATGTAATCGTTTTCTTATTAAAGACCCATTGTTTTCTATTGACCTATAGGCTCTGCTGAAAATTCACTTACCTCATTATAGGAGACCCCTATTTGAAATTGAATGGGATTGCAACAGACTTCACAGTCTTCAATAAATTCCTGAAAACCTACTGAAGGGTCAATCATTTTAAGCTGGGACTCCCAACAGTGGGGGCAATCAAAATAGTGTTCTAACATAGCGTGTAAAAATAATAAAACCCCTTAATTAAAGTACTAATAGGCCAAATCAAATTTCACTGGAAGGTGGTCAGAGATCCATCGGCCATTGGCCCTTTTTTCACTCAAATGAGCATAGCTTAAAGGCGTGAGCCCCTGAAAAAATATATAATCTATTCGGCGGCCTAATGGTGCTTGTAAATTAAACGCATTAAAAGTTCCTTCGGGTCCAGACAATTCAATGTGTTCCTAATTCTATATGTTCTCTAATAAAAGTTCTTCTTCCTATATGTGATGAAACGACAGAATAAAGTGGAATAAAACTTGTGTTCTCCTCTTTTCCGTTTAAATCCCAATCCCTAACTCTTACCCCTCCATTTGACGAGTTTTTATCATAGATTTCTCAAAAGAGGACATAGTGCTTAGAATATTCAAAAGTAACTCGGAGAAGTAATCCTTTTCACCTGAATCATTTAGATTTTGGAAGTTGGGATTTCTACATACTACCCTAACACCATTTTCTGTAAGTTCCTTCCATACTGATAACACCGAAAGAGTATCACGACCCAATCTGTCGATTGAATGAACCTCAATATGTTTGATGGTTCCGTTATCAACTAACTTCTTCAGTTTCCCGTATAGTTATGATTTACTATACGGTTTAATTATAATTACTGATAGTACTAGTGAATAGGGTTCTTTTTAAGCTTTTGTAATAAATCGCCCTTTTTCATAAAACCAATTTCGTACTTCTTCATTAGGTCTTCCCATTCTTTTTTCAATTCTTCGTTTTCCTTGAAATTCTTTAGTGCAATGGTTTTTATTGAATTAGCTAGAACAGACATTCTTAAAAAGTCCTCATCATCTATTAAATAGGTGTTTTTCAATTCTTCCAAATCCTTATTCTGAATACTGAAATATGAAACCTTTTTTTCCTTGACCTCATCTTTTCCTATCAATAAAAGTTTTTCTGAATCAAACTCAGATTTGTACTCAGGTGTATCGCCAATACCCAATCTGACAAATTCTGAAGATAAAGTATTTCCTGTCTTAATTATATAAGCTTGTATGTCTGGAATTTTTCCAATATTGTTCAAGCCATCTAGCGCTACTTCAACCCCTGCTCCTGCAACAGCTAAAGATGCTATTTGAGTAAATGCATTTGAACCCTTTGAAGAACCTATAACTGCCGCTCCAATTGTTAAGCCTAGTCCAATTAAAGCTTGGGTAGCTTCAGCTTTTTTTCTAGCTTCAAGATCAGTGTAGAGGTTAGAATATTGCTTCAATACTGATAATAAAAACATATTAGCTTGTTCCTTTAGAGCCTCCTTTTCGCTTTCACTTTCAGCAAGGCTTACTGCTTTTTCAAAGCAATAAACAACCTCTTCAGGGGTTCTGTTAATATCTAGAAGCATATTAAGCTTACATACACCTAGTCCGAAAAATGAGTTAGATGAAGGGTTTGCCTGAAGGTCAGAATTAAACATAGATTCTGCTTCAGAAAATCTACCCCCTTTAATTGCAATAATTGCTAATTCATTATCCATATCTAATATTCTTGTTTTTAATCAGCAAGTTTTTTATGAGGTTTGAGACCTTTGGGTCGACTAGTTTTAAACAAGTCTATTGTATATTAATAATACTATAAGTTAAATCTATTTTCAAGAGTTAACCTAACATTATCCAAATGAATTTCATATTCTTCATTAGTGAAAAGCCAATTAGGAAAGCCAGTTGCTCCAGGAACGGCAATAACCTCCTGAACTAAATCATTATTATACTTTAAGTAAATCGCTTTTTCATCAATATCCTTTAAATTAGACATCAGACTTGTATTATGATTCATTATTGAATTATTTTTATTTGTGTGTATAAAACCTAACACGTGTAGAAATTCATGTTTAATTAATAACTCGTCATAAGTATCAACCCAAATTCTACCTTCAACGATAGAACATATGTCAGGGTTAACTATGTTATCATCATTATATTCTTGCTCATATTCTTCCTCATTTATCGTAACCGCTTGTCCTAACCAATTATCGTTAACATCCCCACCAAATATCGACTGAAAGTTATTATGTCCAAATACAATCACTATATCGGCATCGTTAATATTGTCAACTACATTAAATTTGATGAGTTCATCTTCGATAATATTATCGAGTACTGAAAAGAAACTGATTAAGTTATTTTTAGCATTAATATTGTCAAATGACTCATGAAAAAAAACATCAATTTTTTCAGTACCGTTAAACCCACCATACTTCCATCTATGAGGTTTTAGAAAATAATCTTCACCGCCTGGTTGTGTATATGAATCACTGGCAATATCGAAATAATGTTCAATATATTCCTCTATATTTGATTCAGTCTCTATCGAGTCGATTTCATCAACTCGTAAATATGGTTCTTGCTCACAAGACAATAAAAAAAACATTATCGATAAGTATATTATCGAAAGTTTAAGAAAAGTTTTACTATAATCCTTCATGGTTATTTATATTTTATAATCAGGAATTTAGTAGTCCCTCAAATATAATAAAAAGTACTTAAGTTGTCCCACTATTTGTCCCACTTTGAAGAAATAGGACAAAAAAAAGAACCCTAACGCCTTGTTTTATAAGGGGTTAGGGTTCTTGGGTGTGGTCCCACCTGGGCTCGAACCAGGGACCACCTGATTATGAGTCAGGTGCTCTAACCAACTGAGCTATAGGACCCGCAT
>Ga0102871_1000304_pt1 | contig 18160 bp, 6 predicted proteins | sample Colrivmet1546C02_FD_78445 | JGI IMG/M metagenome (GOLD analysis project Ga0102871, IMG submission 78445) | Estuarine microbial communities from the Columbia River estuary - metaG 1546C-02 | ecosystem: Environmental > Aquatic > Marine > Intertidal zone > Estuary | place: USA: Columbia River... | reverse complement strand
TAGCAGGAGCTATTACTATGCTTTTGACGGATCGTAATTTAAATACTTCGTTTTACGATTCAAGAGGAGGAGGAGACCCTATCCTATACCAGCATCTTTTTTGATTTTTTGGGCACCCAGAAGTCTACATTTTAATTCTCCCAGGGTTTGGATTAATTTCTCATATTGTTAGACAAGAAACTGGGAAAAAAGAGCCTTTTGGAGTTTTAGGAATGATTTATGCCATGTCAGCCATTGGGGTTCTTGGTTTTGTGGTATGAGCTCATCACATGTTTACAGTTGGGATAGATACGGATACTCGAGCCTATTTTACTACTGCTACGATGGTAATTGCTGTTCCTACAGGAATTAAGATTTTTAGGTGAGTTGGGACTTTACATGGAATTCGGATAACTTTTACCCCTTCATTGCTTTGGGCCTTGGGATTTATTTTTTTATTTACAGTAGGGGGACTAACAGGAATTGTCTTAGCTAATTCATCGCTAGATATTGTACTTCATGATACTTACTATGTGGTGGCTCATTTTCATTATGTTCTTAGGATGGGGGCAGTGTTTGCGTTAATGGCGGGGTTTGTAAACTGGTTTCCCTTAATAACGGGTTTGACTATAAACGCAACTTGACTATCGGCCCAGTTTGCTGTAATATTTGTCGGTGTAAATGTAACTTTTTTCCCAATACATTTTTTAGGTTTAGCGGGAATACCTCGTCGATACTCAGATTACCCGGACACCTATGTAGCATGAAATATGGTTGCGAGGGTAGGATCTATAATTTCTCTAGTGGCAGTGTTTTTCTTTTTAGCTATTCTTTGAGAGAGGTTGGTAAGTCATCGTCCTGTGATTAGTAGGATGCACATAAACTCTTCTTTAGAGTTGACTCATGTTTGTCCTCCAATAACCCATAGGTATAATTCTTGCCCTAAGATTTATTTAGAGTAAGCATGTAAGCTAAACGAAGCTAAAGGGCTCATAACTCTTTGATAGGTTAAACCTTGTGCTTATTTTAAGTAGTTTAAGAAAAATACTAGTTTTGGAGGCTAGAGATAGGTTTGCCTGTTAAAAAATTAGTTTAATTAGAACCTTTGGTTGTCAACCAAAAAGTAGAGGAGTCTATTTTTTCTTCTTATGGTGTATTAAACACAACACTTTTTCAAGGTGTAGAAAAAGACGTCCTTTTAAGAAGCCCAACGGAGTTTAACCGCTGTACAACAGAATTAGAAATTCTGAGTAAGTCCCTGTGCTTCGAATCTTTTATAATTCTTATTTTGAAAGTAAGAAAAAGAGATTAGATTCTCTGAGGTTCAAAAGGGAGAGTTCTCCTTCTTTTCATTAACAGTGAAATACTTCTAAAAGATTCAATTGAATTTGGCTCATTCAAGTATTCCCGCGGCTCATTCATAATAAAGCCCTACTCTCAAAATAATTAAGAATAGAGATATCAAGACCACTCCGGAGGGTCTTAAAGCTAGTGTAGTTGATGTTAGAAAAGGAAACAAAAGTACAAGTTCTACATCAAAAATTAGAAAAATTAGACAAATTAGAAAAAATCGTATGGAAATTGGAATTCGGGCTGAGTCTTTAGTTGAGAACCCACATTCAAAGGGACTTAATTTGTTGCGATCATTAAAAGTCTTCATTGAAAACGAGAAAGCTAAAAGAGCAACTACCAGGGCTAAGATTGCTGCCACTGCGAAAAAATAAAGTAATATTAGTATAAAGAATTAGACCTAGAGATAAAGGTAAAAGAAACAGTCAGGCACAGTGTTGAAAAAGAAGAGACAATTCAACTTGGTTTAAAGATGAGGGAGAGTTCAGAGTAGCTGAGGGGACTCCGTGTTGAGTTACTCTATAGAGAATTAGTGTATAGGCGGCTGCTAAAAAAGTCAAAGCGCTTAAAGCAAAAATTCTAACAAGTGAGGAATTTACTAAGCAGACTAAGGCCAAAATTTCTCTGATTAGGTTAATTGTGGGAGGAGCCCCTATGTTTCCTAGAGCTAGTAAAAATCAGAATATCGAGAAGATAGGTAGGATCGATAGTACTCCTTTATTCAGAGTTATGAGACGGGAGTGAGACCGAAGGTATATTAAGTTAGCTCCGGCGAATATCCCAGATGAGCATACTCCGTGGGCGATTATTATTAGAGTGGCCGCTAGAACTCCTCAGGCTGAGTTTAAAAGATACCCTGCTACAACAAATCCTATGTGGCTGACGGAGGAGTAAGCAATTAAAACTTTTAAGTCTAATTGGCGTAAACAAAGCAGGGCAATCAGCGAGGCGCCCACCAAGGCGATAGCTAGCACCAAATCTATTCATACAGAGTTAGAGTCTAAAAAAAGAGAAAATCGGTATAGTCCAAAGCCTCCTAATTTCAGTAAAATTGCAGCCAGGATTATTGACCCCGCGACAGGTGCTTCAACATGGGCTTTTGGTAATCACTGATGACACCCATAGAGAGGAAGCTTCACTAGAAAACCTCTAAAAAGAGCAGCGCTGAATATAAACCCGTGGCAATTCTCTGTGTGGGCTAAGATTGAGACAAAGGGAAGTCTTAAAAAGGAAGGTGAACTAAAGTTTACTAATTGTCTGCAAACAAACAAGAGGGGGAGTGAGGCTAAAAGAGTATAAAATAGTAAGGCTAAGCCAGCAGAAAATCGCTCTGGCTGGTATCCGTTAAATAAAACTATTAAGAAGATAGGAATCAAAGATGTTTCAAAAAGAATGTAAAAATACAACACGGGGATAACTATAAAAGTAGCTACTAGAATTGTTCCTAAAATTGTTATTCGAGCAAACAGGTACCTTCTAGATAGGTCGAGTTTTCTTCTTCAGGAGGCTAAGGTAGCTAGGTATAAAATAACGAAGGTTAATGTGATAAGAGCTCACCTTAGGCTATCCAACCCTAGGGCTATTCTGAGGCTTTCACTTCTGTGGTGTAGTCAGAGAGGGGTTAGCCCTAAAGAGACAATTAGTATGAGCGGGAAGGTTACTCCGGCAAGCGGGAGATATGAGAGGGTGGTAAATGTAGCGTGAGAAGAGAGTGCTAAGATTATTATAGCCTAGAGAAAAGCCATCTTTAAATTTGCAATTTAATGTAATATGTTATACTATCAAGGCAGGGTCAGGGAGGGTCTCCTTCTTCTAGGCCGAAACTAGATATTTAATAACTTCTGTCCCAATTGAGGCAGGTATTGCATAATCCACCCTATCAAGATGGCCCTATAGTCAGGCACTCAATTAAGGTGAGCCAAAGGCACCTGACGAGTGCAAGTCGAAAATCATAGTTGAATACCACCCTACCTAAGGCCGGAGGCAACTCTTGCGCCACAAGTAAGAATTATATATTTAACTACTTAAGTTTGAAGTGGCAGAAAAGTGCGTTAGGTTTAAGCCCTAACTATGGATTGTATCCCTTTAAAATTAATCTAAAATTCTATCTCATAGACGGGCTAGTTCCCCGTAGGCAGCGTAATACAAGAAGTATAGAAGAGTAAGTAATTGACCCACCACTACGTAGGGCTCTTCTACTGGCCGTGCGCCAATCCAGGTTAGCAAAATTACAATATTGATAAATAATCAAAATGCTGATTTTCTTAAAGGATAAAAAGTAAGGCCTTGAAACTTTCTTTGGTACAAGAAGGGTATAATAAATAAAATTATAACGGCTAAAGCTAGCGCAACCACTCCTCCTAGTTTATTTGGAATAGACCGTAAAATAGCATAGGCGAATAAAAAGTATCATTCGGGTTGAATATGAACAGGGGTGACTAGGGGGTTGGCTGGAATAAAGTTTTCCGGGTCTCCTAGTAGTCAAGGGTCTAGCAGTCTTAGTAAAAATAAAGCAAATAGTATTACCACAAATCCAAATAAGTCTTTAGAAGTAAAATATGGGTGAAATGGGATTTTGTCTATATTAGAGGGCAGCCCCAGGGGGTTGTTTGATCCTGTCTGGTGTAAAAATAAAAGATGGACTCCTCTTAGTCCCGCTACCAGGAAGGGCAGCAAGAAGTGAAGCGCGAAAAACCGGGTTAAGGTTGCGTTATCTACTGCGAATCCTCCTCAAAGCCAAGTGACAATATCTTCACCAATAAACGGGATGGCGGAGGCAAGGTTTGTAATAACGGTAGCTCCTCAAAAGGATATCTGTCCTCACGGAAGAACATATCCTAAAAATGCAGCACCTATTACACATAGAAGGATAACTACCCCGACTATTCATGTTAATATAAATCGGTATGACCCGTAATAAAGTCCTCGACCTACATGGAGGTATAAGCAGATAAAGAAAAATCTTGCCCCGTTAGCGTGAACTGCTCGTAACAGTCAGCCAAAGTTTACATCCCGGCAAATATGACTTACTCTGGAAAAAGCAATTCTAATATCACCTGTGTAGTGTATGGCTAAAAAAAGACCAGTCACAATTTGGGTTGTTAGACAAATTCCTAAGAGAGAGCCGAAGTTTCATCAGCTTGAAATATTAGAAGGAGTGGGGAGGTCGACTAAGGACCCTGCCACAATTTTAATTAAAGGATGAGTTTTGGTAATAGAAGTCATTTGAAAAGAGGGGAACCCATGATTAGATTTACAGCCTAATGCTTTTATCAGCCATCTTTTCTATTTTTTTAAGTCTATCTAAGGTTTTGTTTTTCCCCCTTTTGGTGATAAGGGTTTATATAGGTCTGAGCTCGATAAGAGTTATCTATTGCTGGTTAAGACTGGAGTTAAACATATTAAGAATCTTACCCCTAATTGTATTAAGTGATTCATTTTCGTCAGCGGCCACAGGACTAAAGTATTTTTTAATTCAGGCCTGAGGGTCTAGAGTCTTTTTATTCAGGGTATTAGTGGGGTTGGGGGGAGGAAGACTTATGTTAGCGGCGAGGGTATCCTTGGCCCTAAAATTAGGGGCAGCACCTTTTCATCTCTGGTTTATTAGAGTTCTACGTAAGACGGGGTATGAGGTTTTAGTGCTTCTATCTACTATTCAAAAAATCCTTCCCTTGTACCTCTTAAGTCTTATCCCTAGAATTAGGGTGAAAATATGACTTTCTGGGATTAGAGCGCTAGTGGGAGCGTGGGGGGTTTACAGGAGTAGAGGCTTAGCTGTGATTCTTGGGTTCTCTTCAGTGTTTTTAAGGTCTTGGCTTTTAGCGGGGAGTTTTGTAAGAGTAGAGTCATGGGTAATTTATCTTGCATTATATAGGGCGGGGTTAGTTGGAATGGTCTCCATCCTACAGAGGTATAGGGTGGTTACTATTAGTCAGCTTCAGGGAGGAGTCATAAAAGGAGAGCAGGAGTGGGAGTTTTATGTCTTTCTATTTTTCTTGGCAGGGCTGCCCCCTTTTCCAACGTTTTGAGCTAAGCTAAACATCTTAAGGGGCCTGCTCGGGTCAAGAATAGGAGGCCTGGTTGGGGTGCTATTAGTGGGGTCGGTCTGAGTAATTTATCTGTACGTACGAGTTGGGCTATTTATTATAACGTTGAACCACGCTTGAAGACTTAGAAGCAGGTTTACGCTTCAGTCTGGGTACACTAGTGTTATTGTTTTATTGTCTTTAAGACTATCGGTATGGATAATTTTACTTTAGTATAGGTAGGTGTTAGCACATAAAATTTTGATTTTTAAGGGCTCGAGTTAGATCGAGACCTATAGTACACTGGTACAAGTAGTAAGTTAGAATTAGAAGTAGCCCTCAAATTATAGATAACCGAGCTAAGCTTGCGTAAGAGGAAAATCTCTTTTCACTGACAGTCCCGCTACCGGCTATAGCCATTGCTCTAGGAAGCTCATGATAAGCTGTGTGGAACCATCCGAGATCTGCTAGAGCCCGAGTTTCTTGACTGGCTGTGAGGGGCCAGTTGGCTACGCGCCCAGAGATTTGTGGCAAGTTTCATATTAACCTAGTGGCTCAGCCTAGGCCCCCACGAGGAAGAGTCCCCTGGGAAAGGAAGGCTAAAATCGCCCCGCTCAGAGTTACTATCAGAGCCAGAAGTTTTATGCTCAAAGGCAAGTAAATCATTGAAGGGGTAGAGATTAAAAGTCAAGAGACTAAGGAACCCCCTGCCAGGGCGAGGGGTCCTAGGATTCATATCCCCCTGGTTATAATGCGGTCTTCGTCTGATCTTCACAAAAGGGCTCTGCGTTTGGCGGGGTTAGTCCTTGTTAGGAGAGTAAATCGAAGAGAATAAGCAGCAGTCAAGAGGGTAGCAAAGAAGAAGATGCCTAGCCTCACTCTATTGTAGGAACCTAGAAGTCTAGATTCTAAGAATAGGTCTTTGGAGTAAAATCCTGCTAGAAAAGGTATTCCGCATAGGCTCAGATTTCTTAGGTTCATAAATCTTCTGGTCACCGGCATGGCCTCAAAAAGAGAACCCATTTGTCGGAGGTCCTGGTAGTCGTTTCTGCAGTGAATCAAGTTTCCTGCGCATATAAAAAGCAAGGCTTTAAAATAAGCATGCGTTAGCAAGTGAAAAAAGGCTAAGTCAGGGCGACCAAGGCCAAGTCTTCTTATTATTAGGCCTAGCTGCCTAAGGGTGGACAGAGCCACTATCTTTTTTATATCTATCTCAAATATAGCGCTGGCTCCGGCCATAAGTATAGTAATTGACCCTCTGAAAAGAATGATTTGTGCGTATCCGGATTCTGCTAGTATAAGGTTAAACCGGATTAAAAGGTAAACTCCTGCTGTGACTAGAGTTGACGAGTGAACTAGTGCTGAGACGGGAGTAGGGGCTGCTATGGCAGCTGGTAACCAGGCTGAGAAGGGAATCTGGGCACTTTTAGTTATAGCTGCTAGAACTATAACAGCTATTCTTAGGGAAAGGGCCCAAGGGGTTGACTCAAGAGCCTGGAGTCTGAAGTTTCACCTGGCCGAGCTAAGAACTAGACCCAGGGTTACCAAAATGGCGACATCCCCGACTCGGTTAGAGAGGGCCGTAATAAGCCCGGCGTTGTAAGATTTAGCTCTCTGATAGTAGATTACAAGCAGGTAAGAGGTGACCCCCAGACCATCTCAACCGAGAAGAATTCTCATAAGGTTGGGACTCAGGATCAGAATAAGTATAGACCCTACAAAGCTTAGAACCAGAAGGGTGAACCGAAGAGGGAAAGTTTCACCCCTTATATAGGAGGTGGCAAACCTAATAACGGCAGCTGCGATGACCATCACCGAGCCTAAAAACAAGGTCCTAATTGGGTCGACTAAGAGTGCGATTTCAACTGCCCTCTGACCTAGGTTACAGAGAACCCATGATAGGAAAAATCTTTTCCCTCTCGAGAGGAGGTAGGCAGTTGTTCCGGCTATAGTGAAGGCGCCTGAAAGAAGCAAAGAGACAAGGGCTACATTGAATCAGTTTAGAAATTTTAGTATGGTGCGTATACATATAGAAGGCTTTGGTAGCTTAATTAGAGCATCTCGTTGAAGCTGAGAAGGAGGTTTGACCCCTGAGCAATTATAGTGTTTCTTAGGATAGTGAGATACCTGCTTATTGTAGTTCCGGCCCTGGTTAATGTGGCTTTTTTGACTCTGCTAGAGCGGAAGATTTTGGGTTATGTTCAACTCCGAAAGGGGCCCAACAAAGTTAGGTTTGCGGGTCTATTGCAGCCTTTTGCGGACGCCGTAAAGCTGTTTTTAAAGGAGTCAACTTTCCCAGAGTCGGGGAATTTTATTCTGTTTTTGGTCGCTCCTTGGTCAGGGCTGTTCTTGGCTCTAACGGTTTGAGCCTTGTTGCCCCTTAGGGAGGGCGCGTTAGGAATAGCGTTCTCGTCGGTACTACTGTTAATACTTCTCAGGTTTGGGGTGTACTCAGTTTTGGGTGCCGGTTGAGCCTCAAACAGGAAGTACGCGACTATCGGAGGGTTACGAGGCGTTGCCCAGACGGTGTCCTACGAGGTAAGGCTCGCGCTCTTTTTATTTAGGCTACTTTTGGTCCCAGTCACACTGAGACTAGGCTCCGTTCAGGCTGTTAATTTAGACCTAAGAATTGTATTAACTCTAGCCCCTCTTTTTGCTCTTTGGTTTGTAAGCTGTTTAGCCGAGACGAATCGAACCCCTTTCGACTTTGCAGAAGGAGAGAGTGAGCTTGTTTCGGGTTTTAATGTAGAGTATGGCAGGGGAGGATTCGTGCTAATTTTTATAGCGGAGTACGCTATAATTTTATTTCTGAGGGTGATTACAGCGAGCCTGTTTTTGGCAAGAGAGGCGGAATCCCCAGCGCTATACTTAAGCCTAGTGGGGCTCAGGGGTGTTTGAATTTGGGCCCGTGCCACCCTGCCGCGGTATCGATACGACAAGCTTATGGGCCTGGCATGAAAGAGGTTTCTTCCAGTCTCCCTGCACTATGCTGTGCTGGTTAGGGGGGTACTTCTGTGAGTTAGCTAATGGCAACATGGGCCCAATTTGGTTTGCAGGACGCAGCATCCCCGGTGATGGAAGAGTTTATCTTTTTCCATGACTTTACTATAATAATTCTTACGTTTATTCTCAGGTTCGTGGGGTATCTAATAGGGGGTCTACTAATTAACCGCTATGTGGACAAAGGGCTGTTAGAGGGTCAACTGCTGGAAAGAGTATGGACCATAATTCCGGCCCTGATTCTGATCCAAGTGGCTATCCCCTCTCTCCTGCTACTCTATATACTGGACGAGACTATAAGGTGTTGCCTTACCCTAAAGGCGATTGGCCATCAGTGGTACTGAAGCTACGAGTACTCTGATTTCTGGGGAAGGCTAGGAAGCAAGGCCGCTGAGTTTGACTCTTACATGGTCCCCACTAACGAACTCAGCCCTGGCGAAGTGCGCCTTTTGGATGTAGACAACCGTGTAGTTCTCCCATTTAATACACATACTCGGGTTCTAGTGAGGGCGGCAGATGTACTTCACTCCTGAACGGTTCCGGCCTTAGGAGTCAAGGCGGACGCTACCCCTGGGCGTTTAAACCAGATTAAGTTTATCTCCCACCGACCTGGGCTGTTCTATGGGCAGTGCTCTGAAATTTGCGGGGCCAACCACAGCTTCATGCCCATCGTGGTTGAGCTAGTCAGTGCGGCGGATTTTCTGTCTTGGGTTAGATCTTTAGATTAATCTAAAGATCTAACCCAAGACAGAAAATCCGCCGCACTGACTAGCTCAACCACGATGGGCATGAAGCTGTGGTTGGCCCCGCAAATTTCAGAGCACTGCCCATAGAACAGCCCAGGTCGGTGGGAGATAAACTTAATCTGGTTTAAACGCCCAGGGGTAGCGTCCGCCTTGACTCCTAAGGCCGGAACCGTTCAGGAGTGAAGTACATCTGCCGCCCTCACTAGAACCCGAGTATGTGTATTAAATGGGAGAACTACACGGTTGTCTACATCCAAAAGGCGCACTTCGCCAGGGCTGAGTTCGTTAGTGGGGACCATGTAAGAGTCAAACTCAGCGGCCTTGCTTCCTAGCCTTCCCCAGAAATCAGAGTACTCGTAGCTTCAGTACCACTGATGGCCAATCGCCTTTAGGGTAAGGCAACACCTTATAGTCTCGTCCAGTATATAGAGTAGCAGGAGAGAGGGGATAGCCACTTGGATCAGAATCAGGGCCGGAATTATGGTCCATACTCTTTCCAGCAGTTGACCCTCTAACAGCCCTTTGTCCACATAGCGGTTAATTAGTAGACCCCCTATTAGATACCCCACGAACCTGAGAATAAACGTAAGAATTATTATAGTAAAGTCATGGAAAAAGATAAACTCTTCCATCACCGGGGATGCTGCGTCCTGCAAACCAAATTGGGCCCATGTTGCCATTAGCTAACTCACAGAAGTACCCCCCTAACCAGCACAGCATAGTGCAGGGAGACTGGAAGAAACCTCTTTCATGCCAGGCCCATAAGCTTGTCGTATCGATACCGCGGCAGGGTGGCACGGGCCCAAATTCAAACACCCCTGAGCCCCACTAGGCTTAAGTATAGCGCTGGGGATTCCGCCTCTCTTGCCAAAAACAGGCTCGCTGTAATCACCCTCAGAAATAAAATTATAGCGTACTCCGCTATAAAAATTAGCACGAATCCTCCCCTGCCATACTCTACATTAAAACCCGAAACAAGCTCACTCTCTCCTTCTGCAAAGTCGAAAGGGGTTCGATTCGTCTCGGCTAAACAGCTTACAAACCAAAGAGCAAAAAGAGGGGCTAGAGTTAATACAATTCTTAGGTCTAAATTAACAGCCTGAACGGAGCCTAGTCTCAGTGTGACTGGGACCAAAAGTAGCCTAAATAAAAAGAGCGCGAGCCTTACCTCGTAGGACACCGTCTGGGCAACGCCTCGTAACCCTCCGATAGTCGCGTACTTCCTGTTTGAGGCTCAACCGGCACCCAAAACTGAGTACACCCCAAACCTGAGAAGTATTAACAGTAGTACCGACGAGAACGCTATTCCTAACGCGCCCTCCCTAAGGGGCAACAAGGCTCAAACCGTTAGAGCCAAGAACAGCCCTGACCAAGGAGCGACCAAAAACAGAATAAAATTCCCCGACTCTGGGAAAGTTGACTCCTTTAAAAACAGCTTTACGGCGTCCGCAAAAGGCTGCAATAGACCCGCAAACCTAACTTTGTTGGGCCCCTTTCGGAGTTGAACATAACCCAAAATCTTCCGCTCTAGCAGAGTCAAAAAAGCCACATTAACCAGGGCCGGAACTACAATAAGCAGGTATCTCACTATCCTAAGAAACACTATAATTGCTCAGGGGTCAAACCTCCTTCTCAGCTTCAACGAGATGCTCTAATTAAGCTACCAAAGCCTTCTATATGTATACGCACCATACTAAAATTTCTAAACTGATTCAATGTAGCCCTTGTCTCTTTGCTTCTTTCAGGCGCCTTCACTATAGCCGGAACAACTGCCTACCTCCTCTCGAGAGGGAAAAGATTTTTCCTATCATGGGTTCTCTGTAACCTAGGTCAGAGGGCAGTTGAAATCGCACTCTTAGTCGACCCAATTAGGACCTTGTTTTTAGGCTCGGTGATGGTCATCGCAGCTGCCGTTATTAGGTTTGCCACCTCCTATATAAGGGGTGAAACTTTCCCTCTTCGGTTCACCCTTCTGGTTCTAAGCTTTGTAGGGTCTATACTTATTCTGATCCTGAGTCCCAACCTTATGAGAATTCTTCTCGGTTGAGATGGTCTGGGGGTCACCTCTTACCTGCTTGTAATCTACTATCAGAGAGCTAAATCTTACAACGCCGGGCTTATTACGGCCCTCTCTAACCGAGTCGGGGATGTCGCCATTTTGGTAACCCTGGGTCTAGTTCTTAGCTCGGCCAGGTGAAACTTCAGACTCCAGGCTCTTGAGTCAACCCCTTGGGCCCTTTCCCTAAGAATAGCTGTTATAGTTCTAGCAGCTATAACTAAAAGTGCCCAGATTCCCTTCTCAGCCTGGTTACCAGCTGCCATAGCAGCCCCTACTCCCGTCTCAGCACTAGTTCACTCGTCAACTCTAGTCACAGCAGGAGTTTACCTTTTAATCCGGTTTAACCTTATACTAGCAGAATCCGGATACGCACAAATCATTCTTTTCAGAGGGTCAATTACTATACTTATGGCCGGAGCCAGCGCTATATTTGAGATAGATATAAAAAAGATAGTGGCTCTGTCCACCCTTAGGCAGCTAGGCCTAATAATAAGAAGACTTGGCCTTGGTCGCCCTGACTTAGCCTTTTTTCACTTGCTAACGCATGCTTATTTTAAAGCCTTGCTTTTTATATGCGCAGGAAACTTGATTCACTGCAGAAACGACTACCAGGACCTCCGACAAATGGGTTCTCTTTTTGAGGCCATGCCGGTGACCAGAAGATTTATGAACCTAAGAAATCTGAGCCTATGCGGAATACCTTTTCTAGCAGGATTTTACTCCAAAGACCTATTCTTAGAATCTAGACTTCTAGGTTCCTACAATAGAGTGAGGCTAGGCATCTTCTTCTTTGCTACCCTCTTGACTGCTGCTTATTCTCTTCGATTTACTCTCCTAACAAGGACTAACCCCGCCAAACGCAGAGCCCTTTTGTGAAGATCAGACGAAGACCGCATTATAACCAGGGGGATATGAATCCTAGGACCCCTCGCCCTGGCAGGGGGTTCCTTAGTCTCTTGACTTTTAATCTCTACCCCTTCAATGATTTACTTGCCTTTGAGCATAAAACTTCTGGCTCTGATAGTAACTCTGAGCGGGGCGATTTTAGCCTTCCTTTCCCAGGGGACTCTTCCTCGTGGGGGCCTAGGCTGAGCCACTAGGTTAATATGAAACTTGCCACAAATCTCTGGGCGCGTAGCCAACTGGCCCCTCACAGCCAGTCAAGAAACTCGGGCTCTAGCAGATCTCGGATGGTTCCACACAGCTTATCATGAGCTTCCTAGAGCAATGGCTATAGCCGGTAGCGGGACTGTCAGTGAAAAGAGATTTTCCTCTTACGCAAGCTTAGCTCGGTTATCTATAATTTGAGGGCTACTTCTAATTCTAACTTACTACTTGTACCAGTGTACTATAGGTCTCGATCTAACTCGAGCCCTTAAAAATCAAAATTTTATGTGCTAACACCTACCTATACTAAAGTAAAATTATCCATACCGATAGTCTTAAAGACAATAAAACAATAACACTAGTGTACCCAGACTGAAGCGTAAACCTGCTTCTAAGTCTTCAAGCGTGGTTCAACGTTATAATAAATAGCCCAACTCGTACGTACAGATAAATTACTCAGACCGACCCCACTAATAGCACCCCAACCAGGCCTCCTATTCTTGACCCGAGCAGGCCCCTTAAGATGTTTAGCTTAGCTCAAAACGTTGGAAAAGGGGGCAGCCCTGCCAAGAAAAATAGAAAGACATAAAACTCCCACTCCTGCTCTCCTTTTATGACTCCTCCCTGAAGCTGACTAATAGTAACCACCCTATACCTCTGTAGGATGGAGACCATTCCAACTAACCCCGCCCTATATAATGCAAGATAAATTACCCATGACTCTACTCTTACAAAACTCCCCGCTAAAAGCCAAGACCTTAAAAACACTGAAGAGAACCCAAGAATCACAGCTAAGCCTCTACTCCTGTAAACCCCCCACGCTCCCACTAGCGCTCTAATCCCAGAAAGTCATATTTTCACCCTAATTCTAGGGATAAGACTTAAGAGGTACAAGGGAAGGATTTTTTGAATAGTAGATAGAAGCACTAAAACCTCATACCCCGTCTTACGTAGAACTCTAATAAACCAGAGATGAAAAGGTGCTGCCCCTAATTTTAGGGCCAAGGATACCCTCGCCGCTAACATAAGTCTTCCTCCCCCCAACCCCACTAATACCCTGAATAAAAAGACTCTAGACCCTCAGGCCTGAATTAAAAAATACTTTAGTCCTGTGGCCGCTGACGAAAATGAATCACTTAATACAATTAGGGGTAAGATTCTTAATATGTTTAACTCCAGTCTTAACCAGCAATAGATAACTCTTATCGAGCTCAGACCTATATAAACCCTTATCACCAAAAGGGGGAAAAACAAAACCTTAGATAGACTTAAAAAAATAGAAAAGATGGCTGATAAAAGCATTAGGCTGTAAATCTAATCATGGGTTCCCCTCTTTTCAAATGACTTCTATTACCAAAACTCATCCTTTAATTAAAATTGTGGCAGGGTCCTTAGTCGACCTCCCCACTCCTTCTAATATTTCAAGCTGATGAAACTTCGGCTCTCTCTTAGGAATTTGTCTAACAACCCAAATTGTGACTGGTCTTTTTTTAGCCATACACTACACAGGTGATATTAGAATTGCTTTTTCCAGAGTAAGTCATATTTGCCGGGATGTAAACTTTGGCTGACTGTTACGAGCAGTTCACGCTAACGGGGCAAGATTTTTCTTTATCTGCTTATACCTCCATGTAGGTCGAGGACTTTATTACGGGTCATACCGATTTATATTAACATGAATAGTCGGGGTAGTTATCCTTCTATGTGTAATAGGTGCTGCATTTTTAGGATATGTTCTTCCGTGAGGACAGATATCCTTTTGAGGAGCTACCGTTATTACAAACCTTGCCTCCGCCATCCCGTTTATTGGTGAAGATATTGTCACTTGGCTTTGAGGAGGATTCGCAGTAGATAACGCAACCTTAACCCGGTTTTTCGCGCTTCACTTCTTGCTGCCCTTCCTGGTAGCGGGACTAAGAGGAGTCCATCTTTTATTTTTACACCAGACAGGATCAAACAACCCCCTGGGGCTGCCCTCTAATATAGACAAAATCCCATTTCACCCATATTTTACTTCTAAAGACTTATTTGGATTTGTGGTAATACTATTTGCTTTATTTTTACTAAGACTGCTAGACCCTTGACTACTAGGAGACCCGGAAAACTTTATTCCAGCCAACCCCCTAGTCACCCCTGTTCATATTCAACCCGAATGATACTTTTTATTCGCCTATGCTATTTTACGGTCTATTCCAAATAAACTAGGAGGAGTGGTTGCGCTAGCTTTAGCCGTTATAATTTTATTTATTATACCCTTCTTGTACCAAAGAAAGTTTCAAGGCCTTACTTTTTATCCTTTAAGAAAATCAGCATTTTGATTATTTATCAATATTGTAATTTTGCTAACCTGGATTGGCGCACGGCCAGTAGAAGAGCCCTACGTAGTGGTGGGTCAATTACTTACTCTTCTATACTTCTTGTATTACGCTGCCTACGGGGAACTAGCCCGTCTATGAGATAGAATTTTAGATTAATTTTAAAGGGATACAATCCATAGTTAGGGCTTAAACCTAACGCACTTTTCTGCCACTTCAAACTTAAGTAGTTAAATATATAATTCTTACTTGTGGCGCAAGAGTTGCCTCCGGCCTTAGGTAGGGTGGTATTCAACTATGATTTTCGACTTGCACTCGTCAGGTGCCTTTGGCTCACCTTAATTGAGTGCCTGACTATAGGGCCATCTTGATAGGGTGGATTATGCAATACCTGCCTCAATTGGGACAGAAGTTATTAAATATCTAGTTTCGGCCTAGAAGAAGGAGACCCTCCCTGACCCTGCCTTGATAGTATAACATATTACATTAAATTGCAAATTTAAAGATGGCTTTTCTCTAGGCTATAATAATCTTAGCACTCTCTTCTCACGCTACATTTACCACCCTCTCATATCTCCCGCTTGCCGGAGTAACCTTCCCGCTCATACTAATTGTCTCTTTAGGGCTAACCCCTCTCTGACTACACCACAGAAGTGAAAGCCTCAGAATAGCCCTAGGGTTGGATAGCCTAAGGTGAGCTCTTATCACATTAACCTTCGTTATTTTATACCTAGCTACCTTAGCCTCCTGAAGAAGAAAACTCGACCTATCTAGAAGGTACCTGTTTGCTCGAATAACAATTTTAGGAACAATTCTAGTAGCTACTTTTATAGTTATCCCCGTGTTGTATTTTTACATTCTTTTTGAAACATCTTTGATTCCTATCTTCTTAATAGTTTTATTTAACGGATACCAGCCAGAGCGATTTTCTGCTGGCTTAGCCTTACTATTTTATACTCTTTTAGCCTCACTCCCCCTCTTGTTTGTTTGCAGACAATTAGTAAACTTTAGTTCACCTTCCTTTTTAAGACTTCCCTTTGTCTCAATCTTAGCCCACACAGAGAATTGCCACGGGTTTATATTCAGCGCTGCTCTTTTTAGAGGTTTTCTAGTGAAGCTTCCTCTCTATGGGTGTCATCAGTGATTACCAAAAGCCCATGTTGAAGCACCTGTCGCGGGGTCAATAATCCTGGCTGCAATTTTACTGAAATTAGGAGGCTTTGGACTATACCGATTTTCTCTTTTTTTAGACTCTAACTCTGTATGAATAGATTTGGTGCTAGCTATCGCCTTGGTGGGCGCCTCGCTGATTGCCCTGCTTTGTTTACGCCAATTAGACTTAAAAGTTTTAATTGCTTACTCCTCCGTCAGCCACATAGGATTTGTTGTAGCAGGGTATCTTTTAAACTCAGCCTGAGGAGTTCTAGCGGCCACTCTAATAATAATCGCCCACGGAGTATGCTCATCTGGGATATTCGCCGGAGCTAACTTAATATACCTTCGGTCTCACTCCCGTCTCATAACTCTGAATAAAGGAGTACTATCGATCCTACCTATCTTCTCGATATTCTGATTTTTACTAGCTCTAGGAAACATAGGGGCTCCTCCCACAATTAACCTAATCAGAGAAATTTTGGCCTTAGTCTGCTTAGTAAATTCCTCACTTGTTAGAATTTTTGCTTTAAGCGCTTTGACTTTTTTAGCAGCCGCCTATACACTAATTCTCTATAGAGTAACTCAACACGGAGTCCCCTCAGCTACTCTGAACTCTCCCTCATCTTTAAACCAAGTTGAATTGTCTCTTCTTTTTCAACACTGTGCCTGACTGTTTCTTTTACCTTTATCTCTAGGTCTAATTCTTTATACTAATATTACTTTATTTTTTCGCAGTGGCAGCAATCTTAGCCCTGGTAGTTGCTCTTTTAGCTTTCTCGTTTTCAATGAAGACTTTTAATGATCGCAACAAATTAAGTCCCTTTGAATGTGGGTTCTCAACTAAAGACTCAGCCCGAATTCCAATTTCCATACGATTTTTTCTAATTTGTCTAATTTTTCTAATTTTTGATGTAGAACTTGTACTTTTGTTTCCTTTTCTAACATCAACTACACTAGCTTTAAGACCCTCCGGAGTGGTCTTGATATCTCTATTCTTAATTATTTTGAGAGTAGGGCTTTATTATGAATGAGCCGCGGGAATACTTGAATGAGCCAAATTCAATTGAATCTTTTAGAAGTATTTCACTGTTAATGAAAAGAAGGAGAACTCTCCCTTTTGAACCTCAGAGAATCTAATCTCTTTTTCTTACTTTCAAAATAAGAATTATAAAAGATTCGAAGCACAGGGACTTACTCAGAATTTCTAATTCTGTTGTACAGCGGTTAAACTCCGTTGGGCTTCTTAAAAGGACGTCTTTTTCTACACCTTGAAAAAGTGTTGTGTTTAATACACCATAAGAAGAAAAAATAGACTCCTCTACTTTTTGGTTGACAACCAAAGGTTCTAATTAAACTAATTTTTTAACAGGCAAACCTATCTCTAGCCTCCAAAACTAGTATTTTTCTTAAACTACTTAAAATAAGCACAAGGTTTAACCTATCAAAGAGTTATGAGCCCTTTAGCTTCGTTTAGCTTACATGCTTACTCTAAATAAATCTTAGGGCAAGAATTATACCTATGGGTTATTGGAGGACAAACATGAGTCAACTCTAAAGAAGAGTTTATGTGCATCCTACTAATCACAGGACGATGACTTACCAACCTCTCTCAAAGAATAGCTAAAAAGAAAAACACTGCCACTAGAGAAATTATAGATCCTACCCTCGCAACCATATTTCATGCTACATAGGTGTCCGGGTAATCTGAGTATCGACGAGGTATTCCCGCTAAACCTAAAAAATGTATTGGGAAAAAAGTTACATTTACACCGACAAATATTACAGCAAACTGGGCCGATAGTCAAGTTGCGTTTATAGTCAAACCCGTTATTAAGGGAAACCAGTTTACAAACCCCGCCATTAACGCAAACACTGCCCCCATCCTAAGAACATAATGAAAATGAGCCACCACATAGTAAGTATCATGAAGTACAATATCTAGCGATGAATTAGCTAAGACAATTCCTGTTAGTCCCCCTACTGTAAATAAAAAAATAAATCCCAAGGCCCAAAGCAATGAAGGGGTAAAAGTTATCCGAATTCCATGTAAAGTCCCAACTCACCTAAAAATCTTAATTCCTGTAGGAACAGCAATTACCATCGTAGCAGTAGTAAAATAGGCTCGAGTATCCGTATCTATCCCAACTGTAAACATGTGATGAGCTCATACCACAAAACCAAGAACCCCAATGGCTGACATGGCATAAATCATTCCTAAAACTCCAAAAGGCTCTTTTTTCCCAGTTTCTTGTCTAACAATATGAGAAATTAATCCAAACCCTGGGAGAATTAAAATGTAGACTTCTGGGTGCCCAAAAAATCAAAAAAGATGCTGGTATAGGATAGGGTCTCCTCCTCCTCTTGAATCGTAAAACGAAGTATTTAAATTACGATCCGTCAAAAGCATAGTAATAGCTCCTGCTA
>Ga0102871_1000302_pt1 | contig 18177 bp, 17 predicted proteins | sample Colrivmet1546C02_FD_78445 | JGI IMG/M metagenome (GOLD analysis project Ga0102871, IMG submission 78445) | Estuarine microbial communities from the Columbia River estuary - metaG 1546C-02 | ecosystem: Environmental > Aquatic > Marine > Intertidal zone > Estuary | place: USA: Columbia River... | reverse complement strand
GTCGGCAAATAAGAATTCAGAAGTGTTAAATTTATCAATTAAATCAAACAATTGACTTTTTATATGAGTATGTCTATCGCTTACTTTTGAAGTAATCATTCTATTAATTTTTCACAAAAATAAATATTTTATATTCATTATATAAGCTATATTTGCTTTTAGTTTATAAAATATATTTTTCTTTAAATGAAAATCACATTAGTAAGCCTAGATAATTGGGGTTTTAACTCAAATATTGCTGTTGCTTTAGAAAAAAAAGGACATATAATACGGCACATTGATTTTAATGAATTTAAATATAAATACACCAGTTTTTCTCATAGAATTTATAACTTTTTATTAAAAACTTTTTTAAATAAAAATTTAAAAACAATTTTTTATGGTGAGAAAATTATTGAAATTCTAAAAGAGAATAATGAAATTCAAGATGTAATTTTGACAATAAAAGCTGATTTTATAGATTCAAAAAGTTTGTTGGAGTTCAAAAATTATACTAAAAAATCAATCACGTTTATAAATGACAGTTTTGCTAGATGCCCAAAAACAAAACCTGTACTAAAATACTTTGACGAAGTGTATTCATTTGAAAAAGAGGATTGTAAAAAATATAATTTAAAATTTAAAACTAATTTTATTTACAATTATACCAAAACAAATGATATTAAAAGTAATTTTAAATACCAATTATTCAACATTTCATCCAGAGATAAAAGAACCAATACAATTTTAAAAATTGCTCAAAAACTAAAAATAGATAACATAAACTATAAGATTTTTATTTTTGACAATAAGTATAAAATTAAAGAAAATGAATTGGTTACAGTAATTAGAAAATCCGTTTCATTAAATGAAGTTAATGAGTACATAGAAAACTCGCAAATATTGTTAGACATTCAACGAAAAAAACAAATGGGATTAACATTTAGGGTTTTTGAAAGTTTAGGATTACAAAAGAAACTTATTACTTCAAATGAAGATGTTAAGAATTATGATTTTTATAATCCGAATAATATTTTGATAATTGATGTTAAAAACCCCGTTTTCCCTAAATCGTTTTTTGAGACACCATATCAAAATATACCTGATGAAATATTGAATAAATATTTAGTAGAAAATTGGGTTGAATGTTTTTTAAATTAAAATAAAATGAAAACATCAGTAGCAATGTGCACCTACAATGGTGAAAAATTTATCAAAGAACAAATAGATTCTATTTTAAAACAATCAGTTTCAATAGATGAAATCATTGTTTGCGATGATGGATCTTCCGATAAAACCTTAAATATTTTAAATGAATATTCTGAAAAACATATTAATCTTTTCAAAATTTATAGTAATGAAAAAAATCTTCGTAGCTTAAAAAACTTTGAAAAAGCCATTCAACTTTGCTCAGGGGATATTGTATTTTTAGCTGACCAAGATGATATTTGGGTAGAGAATAAAGTAGAAAAATATATTGAATTTTTCAAAAAAAACTCCACCATTAACGCAATTGCATCTAATGGATATTGTATTGATGAGCAAACTAAAATACATGAAAAATATGCGGTTTGGGATGCTCCCCAATTTTTAAGGGACCAAAACATACCATTCGATTATTTTACCTTAATATGTCATGTGTCAAATGTTGCAACAGGTGCTTCAATGGCTATTCGAAAAGAAATAATTCCAAACATTGTTCCTTTTCCAGTAGTTAAAGATTTTCATCATGACGAGTGGATTGCGTTGATTACATCTAAAACAAATTCATTTGAATTGCTAAATGAAAAATATTTTTATTATAGGACCCATAAAAATCAACAAGTTGGTGGTGTGTTTTTTAATAAAAATAATGACGTTAAAAAAGGTCTGATTGAAATATTTAATATTTCACAAGAAAAAGCAACTTTTATCAGTTTTAAACGGAAATTAAAAAAATTATGTTTTGCTTACGTTAAGAGTGATACATTATTGCGAATTAACACAAAATACAACAATATTTTCGAAGAAAATCTAATACAAATTGAAAGTCTTTTTTATGAAACCAAAAAAAAATTTAAAAGATATAATCCTATTTTATATCAATTAATTAGTTTATCTGACAAAATTTTAAATAAAAGACAACTTAAATGAAAGCAATGACTGTAAGTGTTTTAATGATTACATATAACCATTCTAAATATATTAAACAAGCCGTTGAGAGTGTTTTAGAACAAAAAACTAATTTTGATTTTGAATTAATTATTGCAAATGATTGTTCACCTGATAACACAGATGAAATTATTAATGATATAATTAAAAACAACCCAAATGGTTATAAAATAAAATATTATAGTCATCAAAAAAACATAGGAATGATGTCTAATTTTATCTTTTTGACAGAACAAGCTATAGGTAAATATTGTGCTTTATGTGAAGGTGATGACTTTTGGACCGACAACTATAAACTTGAAAAGCAAGTGAGTTTTTTAGATTCAAATCTAGATTATAGCATTTGTTTTCATAATGTTCAAATATTAACTAATGAAGGTCTAATAACAGAAAACCCTTTAATAGCTCTAGATACTTCAACGATTCTAGATTTAGCTAAAGGAAATTATATTCATACTCCGAGTGTAGTGTATAGAAATCATTTAATTCCAAAATTGCCTGACTATTTCAAAAAAGCACCTGTGGGCGATTATTTTTTACATATGCTAAACGCAAAATATGGGAAAATAAAATATATTGATGAAAATATGGCTGTATATAGAGTCCATGAAACCTCCTATTGGTCATCAAAAAAACAATCAGAAAGAGAATTAATTTGGATTAAATTTTTAAAAAATATTAAAGAAAACTTTTCGCCTGAAATACAAATTCTAATTAAAAATCAAATTCACACACTAAAAAAAAATAATAAAGAAAAATTTTACAAAAAGATTTTTCGAAAATTATTTGGTGTTTAATATTAATAAATAGAAATAACATTTTTTTTTCAACTTCTTAATGTTAATCTTTATTTGTAATTTTGGTTAAATAAATAAAAAGCTTTTTACATGAAATTTAAATCACTTTTTTCAAAGAAAAATAAAAATAAAAAAACAGAGAACTTATCTGATAAAAACTATTTATTGGATAATTTTTATAATAATCTCAAACTTTTTGATTTTCAACCAAAACATATTGTTGATATTGGCGCTAATCATGGGACATGGACTCGGGAAGCATTGATTCACTTTCCAAATTCACATTACACACTTATAGAGCCTCAATATTGGTTAAAAAGTTCTATTCAGGATGTAATAGATGCCAATCCTAAAGTACAATTTCATGCTTTTGGTGCAGGTGAAAAGGAAGGAACATTTATGTTTACAATCGTAGATAGAGATGATAGTTGCTCATTTAGATATACGAAAGAAGAAGCGGACAAAGAAGGGTTCAAACAAGTTGAAATCCCTGTAACAACTTTAAATAATCTTTTAGCTAAAAGCGATTTACCTATTCCAGATATAATTAAAATTGATGCTGAAGGTTTAGATATTGAGGTTTTAAAAGGGGCTAGTGATTTTTTTGGAAAAACTGAAATATTTATGGTAGAAGCTGGAGTAGTTAACAAAATGTTTGAAAATAGTTTTTTGAATATCATTAATTTTATGGATGAAAAAGGTTACCGGTTGTATGAAATAACTGATTTAAATAGACCCTTTGAGCCAAAAGTATTATGGCTTGTTGAACTGGTTTTTGTGTTAAAAAATGGATATATTGATTCCAAAAAATTTTCAATTTGATAAACGTTACCAAAACATTTCTTCCCCCACAAGAAGAATACAATAACATAGTTAAACGAGCTTGGGACAAAATTTGGCTTACCAATCGTGGTGAACTTACATTGGATCTTGAATCAAAGCTAAAAGACTATTTAAATGTAGATAATATTATAATTACTAACAACGGTACAATTCCATTGCAAATTGCGTTAAAATTGTTAGGAAATAACCAAGAAATAATAACTACACCTTTCTCCTACGTTGCTACCTCAGCAGCAATAGTCTGGGAAAATTGCAAACCTGTTTTTGTAGATATTCATCCTGATTATCTAACCATTGATGAATCAAAAATTGAAGGTGCAATAACAACAAAAACAACTGCTATATTAGCTACACATGTATTTGGTAACCCCTGTCATTTGGAAGCAATAGAAGCAATTGCAAAAAAACATCAATTATCTGTTATTTATGATGCTGCACATAGTTTTGGTGTTAAGTATAAAAATCAATCCATTTTCAATTTTGGTGATGTAAGCACTTGTAGTTTTCACGCTACTAAATTATTTCATACTGGTGAGGGTGGCGCAATGTTTTGTAAAAACAAAGAGCTATTTGACAAACTATTTTATAGTCACAATTTTGGTCACAATGGCCCTTTAAATTTTCATGGATTAGGAATTAACGCAAAAATTTCCGAGTTGCAATCAGCAATGGGATTAGCAGTTTTTCCATACATGGACTTCATAATTGATGAAAGAAAAAAAGTAGTTGAATTTTATAATTCTAACTTAAATTTCAAATTAACCAGAACAATAGAAATTAGAGAGAATACCGATTGGAACTATAGCTATTATCCATTAATTTTTGATAATGAAGATACGTTATTAAGAGTTCAAAATGCATTGAACGAAAATAATATATTCCCAAGAAGGTACTTTTATCCCTCCTTAAATACAATTGAGTACATTAAAGCGAGCGAGATGCCAATTTCAGAATCAATTGCTTCACGCATACTTTGTTTACCTCTTTATGTAGGATTATTAAAGGAAGATATTGAAAAAATAGTAATAATAATAAATAAAGAGACATGTTAATTATAGGGGCAAAAGGCTTTGCAAAAGAAGTGCTTGAAGTACTTTTTCAAAATAATGATACCAAAAAAATTGCTTTTTTTGATGATATAAATGATGATGTTTATGGAAAATTATACAATGAATATCCAATTTTAAAAACTTTAACTGAAGTTGAAAACTATTTCAATTCTGTCTCTAAAGATTTTACAATTGGGATTGGAAATCCCGTTTTAAGAAAAATACTTTATGAAAAATTTTCAAATATAAACGGTGACTTTAAATCAACTATTAGCCCAAAAGCAAACATTGGAAATTTCGGTAATATAATTGGAGAAGGAAGTAATATTATGACTGGGTCCGTAATTACAAATGATATTTCCATTGGAAAAGGTGTTATCATTAATATAAATTGCACAATAGGGCACGATTCAAAAATAGGCTTATTTGTGGAAATTTCACCTGGTGTAAATATTTCCGGAAATTGCGAAATCGGTGATTATACAACAATTGGCACTAATGCTACTGTTCTTCCAAAAATAAAAATAGGAAAAAATGTAATTGTCGCTGCTGGAGCTGTGGTTACTAAAGACGTTCCAGATAATTGTATGGTTGCGGGAATCCCAGCAGTTATTAAGAAAGAATTATCTCCACTAACTTTTTAAATTAAAATGAACACAGATATCAATCAAGAAGTTCATAATGCGTTTGAAATAATTAAAGAAGGCGGGATTATACTTTACCCTACAGATACTGTTTGGGGAATTGGTTGTGATGCAACTAACCCTGACGCTGTTGCTAAAATATACCAACTAAAACAACGAGAAGAAACGAAAAGCATGATCGTTTTAATGAATGGTGAAAAAATGATGTATAATGTTTTTAAAGACATACCAGAAGTGGCGTGGCAAATTATTGACTTATCAGAAAAACCAACAACAATTATCCTAGATCAACCTAGAAATGTAGCTTCCAATTTAATTGCTTCAGATAATACTTTAGGAATCAGATTAGTAAAAGAGCCGTTTTGCTTCAAATTAATGGAGAAAATGAAAAAACCTTTAGTTTCAACTTCAGCAAATATTTCTGGACAACCTACCCCAATTGCTTTCAAAGATATTAGTCAAGAAATTATAAAAGGTGTAGACTATGTTGTAAATTTGCACCAAGATAAAATTGCTGGAAAACCGTCAACGATTATTAAATTGTCGAATGATTCCCAAGTGAAAATTATTAGAAAGTAACCCTTTTAAAAATTATAAGCCACGAATAAACGAATTAAAATGACAAATATCATTTACAAAGATGAAAGTTACAAATTGATGGGTATCTTGTTTGATATTCACAATAATTTAGGGAAAGGTTTTTCAGAAATTGTTTATAAAGATGCTATTGAATACGAATTTAAAAAATCTAAGATTTTTTTCGAAAGAGAAAAAGAATATCAGGTTAAATACAAAGAAGTGTTTTTAAAACATAAATTTTATGCGGATTTTGTAGTATTCAATTCAATTATTTTAGAATTGAAATGCTGTAAGTCAATTACAGATTCGCACATTGCGCAAGCAATGAATTATTTGAAAGTCTCAGAAAATAAATTAGCAGTTATTGTAAATTTTAACAATGACTCACTAGAATATAAACGAATAATTATATAAAAATTCGATTATTCGTGGCAAAAACCCTTAATTAAGAGGTGAAAAATGAATATTATAAAAGCATTACAGAACCCTGTCTTTAAAATAATCCAACAAGCAAGTTCAGAACTTAATGTTGATAGCTATGTTATAGGCGGCTTTGTACGTGATTATTTATTAGGAAGAGAATTTAAAAAAGATATTGATATTGTTGCTATAGGAAGCGGAATTGAATTGGCTTTAAAAGTATCTGAATTGCTTCCAAAAAAACCAAAAGTTCAAGTTTTCAAAACCTATGGAACTGCAATGCTGCGTTTTGAAGATACCGAAATTGAATTTGTAGGTGCTCGGAAAGAATCTTATCATTTTGAAAGTAGAAATCCTGTTGTAGAAAACGGAACCTTAGAAGACGATCAAAACCGTCGTGATTTTACCATAAATGCCCTAGCAATTTCTTTGAATAAGAACAATTATGGAGATTTATTAGATCCATTTAACGGATTGGAAGATTTGAAGAATAGAATAATCAAAACTCCACTTGATCCTGATATTACCTATTCTGATGATCCCTTACGAATGCTAAGAGGAATACGTTTTGCGAATCAATTAATGTTTGAAATTGAAGAAAAATCGCTGCAATCAATTGCGAATAATAAAGATCGAATAAATATTATTACTGGAGAAAGAATTGTTGATGAATTAAACAAAATTCTTTCTACAGATAAACCATCAATTGGATTTCTTTTATTATATAAAACAGGGCTTTTGGATATTATTTTACCTGAATTAACAGCTTTAAACCAAGTAGAAGAAATAGAAGGTCAATCGCATAAAAATAACTTTTATCACACTTTAGAAGTAGTAGATAATATTTGTCCGAACACCGATGATGTTTGGCTTCGCTGGTCAGCTTTATTACATGATATTGGCAAAGCTCCAACAAAAAAATTCAATAAGAAACAAGGTTGGACTTTTCATGGACACGAGTTTTTAGGGGGTAAAATGGCAAAGAAAATCTTTGAACGACTTCATATGCCACTAAATCACAAAATGAAATTTGTACAAAAAATGGTAATGATGAGTTCGCGACCTATTGTACTTTCTGAAGATTTGGTAACTGATTCAGCAGTTCGAAGATTGATATTTGATGCAGGCGAAGATGTTGATGATTTAATGACATTGTGTGAAGCAGATATCACTACAAAAAATCCAAAGAAATTTAAGAAATATCATAATAATTTTGAAATTGTTCGTAAGAAAATTATTGAAGTTGAAGAACGTGATCATGTAAGAAATTTTCAGCCGCCAATTACCGGTGAAGAAATCATGACCTTGTTTAATTTAAAGCCTTCACGTGAAATTGGAATTTTAAAAGAAGCTATAAAAGAAGCTATTTTAGAAGGCGATATTGCAAATGAATACGATGAAGCCTATGAATTTATGTTAAAAAAAGCAGCTAAATTGGGATTAAAAAAACTAGATTAATTATGAAGAAGTATTTTCTTTTTTGGACTAAAACAGCTTTGATTTTAGTTTATTTAGTTATAGTTGCAGGCGCATTTGTTAGAATGACAGGCTCTGGAATGGGCTGCCCTGATTGGCCAAAGTGTTTTGGATATTACATTCCCCCTACTGAAATTAAAGAATTATTATACACTCCAGGCAAAGAGTATTCAAAAGGACAAGTAATTATAAAAAATGAAAAGCTATTAGTTGCTAAAGGCCATTTTGTAGCTGCAAATAATTTTGAAAATACACATTGGGAAAAATATACCAAACACGAATATGCTATTTTCAATCCATTGCACACTTGGGTAGAATATATTAACCGTTTAATAGGTGCTTTAGCAGGATTAGCCTGTGTTATTGCTTTGTTTTTCTCCTTTGGATATTGGAAAGAAAATAAAAAGTTGGTTTTTCTAAGTTTACTGATTTGTTTCTTAATGGGATTCCAAGCATGGCTAGGAAAAACAGTAGTTGATTCGGTATTGAATCCTTATAAGATAACCACTCACATGCTTGCCGCTTTACTAATTGTTGCAGTTCAATTGTTTGTAATTTACTCCGTTCAAGAAAAGCAGAAAGAAAGAACTTTCAGCTCTGAATTCAAATGGGTTTTAGTAGCTGCATTAGGATTAACGATTGCTCAAATCATTTTTGGAACTCAGGTTCGAGAATCAGTTGACGCCATTGTAGAAGCTGGTTTACCAAAGGACGTTTGGTTGCAAAATCCTAAAGGAGGTTTCTATATGCACCGCAGTTTTTCAATATTAGTTCTATTTACCAACTTATTTTTGTTTTGGAGAAACAGAGAATTAAAATTAGGTTTTAATAAAATTAATTGGGTAATTGCTTTACTTTGTGTAGAAATTTTATCGGGAATTACTATGTTCTATTTCAATTTTCCTTTTGGATCACAAACGGTGCATGTTGTAATTGCAACTATTATTTTTGGTTTACAACTCTATTTATTATTGGAAAACAGTAAAAAAATTACAAAATAATACCCAGACTATATTGTCACATTTCGTTGTTTACATTACTATAAATGTCTAAACTATTAAAAAAAGATAAATTCTTAGATTTTTCAGATTATGGAAGGCCAATTGGAAAAATAATTGCCAACCAACTAAAAAATTCCCGCTTCACTCCTATTCACGTAACGCTAATGTTTGGACTTTCGGGACTAATTTCGATAGTTTGTATCTTACAAAACCATTATTTCTGGGCAGGTTTTTTCCTTGTTTTAAAATCGGCTATTGATGCGGCTGATGGTGAATTAGCTCGATTGAAAAACACGCCCTCTTATGTAGGAAGATACCTCGATAGTGTTTTTGATATTGTATTAAATTTCATGATTTTGATGACCATTTGTTACGTTTCAAAAACAACAATTTGGTTTACCATTTTGGCATTTATTGGGGTTCAATTGCAAGGTACTTTATACAATTATTACTATGTGATTTTAAGAAATAAATCGGTGGGTGGAGATACAACAAGTAAAATTTTTGAATACAAATCGCCACGAGCTTTACCTGGCGAAACACAAAAATCGGTTGATATTTTGTTTAAAATTTACACCTTAGTTTACGGAACTTTTGATAAGATAATTCACTTTTTAGATCCTGAAGCTTACAAAGTAAAAACGTTTCCAAATTGGTTTATGACGTTGCTATCCATTTACGGATTGGGTTTTCAATTACTAATTATTGCGATTATGTTACCAATGAATTTGATTGAATTTATAGTTCCGTTTTTTATCATTTACACCTTATTTATTTTTGTGATAATTGGAATTAGAAAATCGTTTTTTAAGGCTTAAAATCACTATAGAATAAATCGATAGTAATTATTTAAAATATTGTTTGTCAGTATTTTATAAATTATTACTTAAATTATTAATACAATTATATTTACCCAATCCAATTTTAAAAAAAATTATTTTTTTATAAAAATATACAGCATAATTATACTTAAAAAATACTCAAAAAAAATAAAATTAAAATACATTTTGAATAATTAAATTTAATATAAAATTCTAAAATATTAATTGTAAAACTGAGTAGTTTTCTAGCCCGGATACAAGGGAAAATCCCGCTTTATTTTGCGTAAGCAAAAATAAAGCGGATTTGGAATGATAGCCGGAATAGCTCCTAAAAAAAATCTTATTAACAAAACGGAAATGAGAAATCGAAATCTGAAATTTAATTTTAACTTTGTTGCTTTACAAAAATTAAGAATATGGTTTATAAATTTAGAGTAATTCTAGACGCGGAGGAAGATATTTTTAGAGATATTGCGATACTTTCTGACGATACTTTGGAGGATTTACACAATGCAATTTTCAATTCGTTTGGATTTGACGGGATGGAAGTGGCGTCGTTTTACACCTGTGACGATACTTGGAATCAGGAGGATGAAATTCCAATGTTTGATTCTGGAGATGTTCCAGGCGAGCAAAAAACGATGAGCGATTATCAATTGGAAGATTTATTAGATAAGCAAAATACGAAAATAATATACGTTTACGATTTTATAAATATGTGGACATTCCTAGTGGAATTGGCTGCTATTGAGGATCAAATTCCAGGAAATATTTATCCTGAAACTATTTTTTCTCACGGTGAAATGCCAGATGAAGCGATTGAAAAAAACTTTGAAGCTGATATGCACGATGATATATATGGAGAATTTGAGGACGACTTGGACGAAGATGACCTAGATATGTTCAGCGGTGACGACAGTTTTGAAGATTACGGATCGGAGGAGAATTGGTAATTCCTCTCCCCGGCCCTCTCCAAAGGAGCGGGTGACAAACTGAATAAAAAACTTGAATATAATTTTCTAGTCTTAATTACCTTTCTGGATTAATAAATATCAAACAAATTAATTAACACTAATTTTCACACCTCGTCTCCCTCTAATTTGGAGAGGGCTGGGGAGAGGAAAAATTTACTTTATGCTAAACCTATATAATACCCACATTGAAACGTTATCCATTCACAGAGTTGGTAATAAAAGCAGAAACGAATCTCAATTTTTATCAGGACAACCTTTTAATCTTACCGATGAAATTGTGCCTTTGATGAAGGAATATTTCTTCCGACCTTTCAGAGAAAAAGAGGAAAACTATTTCCAATTTGCACACGAAGTAGATTTGGATTATAATGAAATGTTCCAATTTGCTTCGGAAGTTTTTGCCAATCCGAGCAGTCTTCATGATGTTTCTAAGAAAATAACGAATCATTTATTTGAGCAATCGAATCATCCGCACATTAAAAACGGGGAAGTTTATGTTACTTATTTATCTAATGTTAATATTGATAATAATATAGTAGATGCTATTGGGGTATTTAAAAGTGAAGTTCAAACAGATTTTTTACAATTTGAAGAGCGAGGAACAACTTTAGAAATGATCTTGCAACAAGGAATTAACCTCAGCAAATTAGACAAAGGATGCTTGATTTTTAATTACAAAAAAGAGGAAGGTTATAAGATTTTATCTGTTGATAGTAACCGTTACGATGCGAGATATTGGCTAGAACATTTTCTATCTGTTGATGCTTTTCAAGACGAAAATTTTATCACTAAGAAATATTTGAAATTCTGTCAAGGATTTGCAAAAGACGTTGTTTTTCCTGCTGAGGATAAAAAACAAGAAGTGATGTTCATGAACCGTTCGGTGAATTATTTTGCTAAAAACGATCAGTTTGAAGAAAGTAATTTCTTAAATGAAGTGATGGACAATCCCGATTTAATTCCTGAATTCAGAAGTTACAAAGTAGATAAAGGCGAGAAATACAGTATTGAAGATGTGACTACTTTTCCTATTGCGAATTCGGCCGTTTCTGATGCTCGTAAATCAATAAAAAACGTAATTAATTTAGATACTCACATTCAAATTAAAATGGATTTTATTAATCCTGAAAGTGCTGAAAAATTTGTTGAAAAAGGCTGGGACGAAGAAAAGCAAATGTATTATTACTTGGTTTATTTTAATAAAGAACAAAAAAGCTAGATTAAATAATAAATATAAAATCCCTTAAATAAATAAGGGATTTTTTTGTTAAAAATTATAGTTTTTGTAACATTTAAAAACATTAAACGTCTTACATTTATAAAAAAAAAAAAATTTGGAAACTATACTTTCGATTAATAATCTGAACAAAATTTATAATAAATATGTTCACGCTGTAAACAATGTATCTCTTGAGATTAAAAAAGGAAATGTTTACGGAATTTTAGGCCCTAATGGAAGCGGAAAATCTACTACGTTAGGAATTGTTTTAAATGTGGTTAATAAAACTTCCGGGACTTATAGTTGGTTTGACGGTAATATGGAAACCCATGAAGCACTTAAAAAAGTAGGTGCAATAATCGAGCGTCCTAATTTTTATCCATACATGACTGCCAAGCAAAACTTAGAATTGGTTTGTAAAATCAAAAATATTGATTATTCTAAAGTTCAAGAAAAACTGGCACTCGTTGGTTTAGTTGAACGTGAAAACAGTAAGTTTAATACCTTTTCATTAGGAATGAAGCAGCGATTAGCAATTGCTTCTGCTTTATTAAACGATCCTGAAATCCTTATTTTAGATGAACCTACTAATGGATTAGACCCTCAAGGTATTCACCAAATTCGAGATATTATTCGGTTAATTGCTTCACAAGGGACAACCATTTTATTAGCTTCTCACCTACTTGATGAAGTTGAAAAAGTGTGTTCACATGTTTTGGTTTTACAAAAAGGTAAAATCCTATATTCGGGAACGGTTGATGGAATGTCTTCCAATGAAGGGTTTTTCGAATTGCAATCTGAGAATAACGATGCTTTAGAAAAAGTTTTAAAAGCCCATCCAGCAATTGAAAAAGTCATTACTGAAGAAGAAAATGTATTGGTTTACCTTAAAAGTCCATTGGCAGCAGCCGATTTAAATAAATATTTATTTGAAAATAATATCTTCTTGAATCATTTGATTAAACGAAAGTCGAGTTTAGAAGACCAATTTTTGGAGTTAACAAAGAATAAATAAAATTACAATGGCAATTGCAATTGCAAGATCAATATCAAGATCAAAATCAATTACAATAGCAATGTCAAAAATCAATAGCAATAGCAATAGCAAAAATCAATAGCAAAAATCTAATATCTAAAATCTAATATCTAAAATCATAAATATAAATGAAAAGATTACTTTCAATAGAATTACAAAAAATATGGCTCAGTAGATCAAGTCGAATATTATCAATTGCTTACTTTTTTATACTTTCTTTCATCGCTTTAATTGCCTCAATAAAATTTAATATTGGTAGTTTTCAACTTCATATTGCAGATCAAGGAATATTTAATTTTCCCTATATATGGCATTTTAACACCTATATTGCTGCCATCTTAAAGTTCTTTTTAGCGATTGTGATTGTTTCAATGATGGCAAACGAATACAGTTATGGCACCTTAAAGCAAAACTTGATTGATGGAATGAGCAAACAAGAATTTGTACTTTCAAAATTCTTAACCGTAGTCGTATTTGCAGCAGCATCAACCGTATTTGTATTTGTGATGTCTTTAATTCTGGGTTATAGTTTCTCTTCTTATACTGAATTTAGTATTGTTTTTTCTGATCTTGAATATTTACTAGCCTATTTTATAAAATTACTTGGTTTCTTTTCCTTCTGTCTTTTTTTAGGAATATTGGTTAAAAAATCTGCTTTTGCAATAGGTTTCCTTTTTGTGTGGAGTATAATTGAAGGAATATCAAAAGGTATTTTGAAGTTTGAAGTATTTCCAGAAGGAAAAACAGCCGATACTATCCTGCAATTTTTTCCTTTAGAATCAATGGGGAATTTAATTGTAGAGCCATTTTCAAGATTATCAGTAATTAAGAACATTCAAACTGCTATTGGTGGTGCAGGAAATGGAAAAGACTATAGCGTTCATTTTACTTCTATTTTAATCGTTTTAGCTTGGACTGCAATTTTCATTTTTCTATCCTATAAATTACTAAAAAAACGAGATTTGTAGTATATTTGTGTAGTTATGAAAACTACACAAAAATCCCTCTATTTCATATTACTAGTTTGCTTTTCGTGGGCGATAAATGGACAGTACATTCAAGTTAACGATACGTATACCGCACAACAATTAGTTCAAAATGTATTAGTTGGAAACAGTACTTGTGCTAACGTTAGCAATTTTTCAGTTACAGGAGATGCTTTTAGTGGAATTCAAAATAGTTATGGCTATTTCAATGCTGGAACAAGTAATTTTCCTTTTAGCGGGGGAATTGTATTAAGCACTGGAAAAGCTGCGTCTGCAGTCGGTCCAAATAATTCCATATTGAGTCAAGGCGGAACCAACTGGCCGGGAGATCCTGACCTAGAATTAGCACTCGGAATTTCAAATTCAATAAACGCAACCTCTTTAGAATTTGACTTTATTCCTATAACCAATAAAATAAGTTTCGATTATATTTTTTCGTCCGAGCAATATTTAATAAATGCTTCTAGTAATCAATGCAATTATACCGATGGTTTTGCTTTCTTATTAAAACCGACAGACAACTCGACCCCTTATCAAAATTTAGCCATTGTTCCAGGAACCAATATTCCAGTAAAAATAAACACGGTGAGAGGAACAGGGAGCGTTTGTCCTCCAGCAAATCAATCTTATTTTGATGCATTTAACGGGATCAACCACCCCACCAATTTTAATGGTCAAACAGTAATTATGAAGGCCGAAGCAAATGTAATTCCAGGGAGACCTTATCATATAAAATTAGTAATTGCAGACCAGGGAAACAATTTATATGATTCAGCAATTTTTCTGGGAGCCAATAGTTTTAATGTTGGGGCTAATTTAGGTTCAGATAAATTAATTGCTACTAATAACCCTATTTGCGTAGGCGAAACTTATGATTTAGACGCCACAATTCCTGGTTTAAACTCTTATAAATGGTATAAAGATAATTTTGAAATCATAGGCCAAGTAAATCCAATTTACACCGTTCGAGATTCAGGAGTTTATAAAGTAGAAATTACATTAACAGGAACTACCTGTGTTACCAATGATGAAGTAATTATTGATTATAGTACAAAACCATCTTTGACTAATACTCAACTAATTCAATGTGATGATGATAATGACGGAATTGCAACTTTTGATTTAACGAAAGTGAATTCGATAATTACTGGAAATAATACCCAATTGAGCAGTGTCGTTTTTTATGAAAATAGAAATGATATTAATCCAATTCCAAATCCTAGAAGTTATAGAAATGCAACTAGTAATATCGTTTATGGTAGGGTTTCCAATTCCTTTGGTTGCGTTTCATTTGCGACAGTAAATTTACAAATTTCGAATCAAATTATTGGAACTCAAAATCCAATTTTAAAATGTGATGGAGATGGAAATTTAGATGGATTTACAGCATTTAATCTTAATAATGATGCTACTCCACAAATTCTGTCAGGATTACCAACAGGATTAGTTGTGGAATATTTTTTAACAAATAACGATGCATTATTACAACAAAATCCATTGCCAAATAATTACACCAATGTGACTGCTGTTGAACAAATTATTTATGCTCGAATAGTAAACAGTCCCGATTGTTTTGGAATTACACCAATAAAATTAAAGATTACTGATTTTTCTCCATCAAATTTTCAAGATGAAACTGTTTATATCTGTAATGGAAATCCGAAACGAATTGCTGTAGCTAATGGTTTTTCAAGTTATCAATGGAGTAATGGAGACCTAACCAACTATACTTCTATTTCTACAGCAGGAAATTATACAATTACGGTGACCAATTCATTAGGATGTCAAGCTACTAAAAAATTTATTGCTGTAAATTCGGGAACTGCAACAATTACATCTGTAGATGTTATAGATTTTTCGGGAAGTGAGAATTCAATTTTAATAAACTACACTGGAATTGGTGATTATGAATTTTCAATTGACGGAATTCATTATCAAGATAGTCCGCAGTTTTATAATTTATCCGAAGGAAGTTATCTGATATACATTAGAGATATTAATGGTTGTGGTTTGCCAGCACCAACTAAGGTATTTGTTTTGGATTATCCAAGATTTTTTACTCCAAACGGAGATAATTATAATGATTTTTGGACGATAAAAAATAGTGCTAAATATCCAAATATGATGATTCATATTTTCAACAGATACGGCAAGTTATTAACACTAGTTAACCCAAAAGGAAATGGCTGGGATGGAACCTACAACGGGAAAGATTTACCAGCAGATGATTACTGGTTTTCAATAATATTAAATAATGATAGGATTATTAAAGGACACTTTGCTCTTTTAAGATAAATATCTTATTTTTACACTTTGTGAAAAATGAATATGAAAAAATTAGCTATACTATTTTTACTCTTATCTTCTTTGATATCATTTTCTCAGTTGAGTAACAAACACTGGATTCCGCCATTGCATTCAAGAGACAGTGGTCAGATATCTGACCAATATATTTATATGTCTACCAATGAAACTACTCCGTTTCAGGTAACCGCAACTGACGGAAACGGAACTCCTTATGCTGGATCTCCTTTCACAATATCTGCTGCAACGCCTATTTCATTTACAATTGGTACAGGTCAACCAACAAAAATGTTTCTAAGTTTAAGTGATGTAAATACTGTTGTTTCAGGTAAAGGAGTGCTACTTCAAGGAACTAAAGATTTTTATGTTAGTTTTAGAATGCGAAACTCTAATCACGCAGAAACAATTATATCAAAGGGAAAACCTGGAATTGGAACTAGCTTTAGGTTGGGGTGTTTAATAAATGAAGATCAGGATAGTAGGAAAAACTTTGTGGCCAGTGTTATGGCAACAGAAAATAATACCACTGTAACATTATCGGATTATAATACAGGGGTTATTTTTTCTAGTGGTACAGGAAATATTACTGCTGACACCCAAACTTTTACCTTAAATGCTGGCCAATGTATTGTTTTTACCGGATACAGTAATGTAACAGCTAATTTAGATGGAATAATTGGTGGATTAATTACTTCTAACAAACCTGTAGCTGTTAATACCGGAAACGCTCTTGGTGGCATCGATAATGGGAGAGCAGATTTAACTTTGGATCAAATTGTATCGGCGTCTCAAATAGGTACCGATTACATATTTATAGAAGGGAATGGTTCTAATTTGATGGAAAATCCATTAATTGTAGCCCATGAAAATAACACAGATATATACATAAATGGAAGTACAGCTCCTATTACCACAATAAATGCTGGACAATATTATTTAGTTCCAAATTCCTATTATCAAGGAACTAATAATAGAAATATATATGTTCGAGCTAGCAAACCTGTTTTCGCCTATCAATTTTTGGGTGGTGGTAATAGTACCGCAACCTCTGGGTTAAATTTTATTCCACCGCTAAGCTGTTTTTTTCAAAATTCAGTTAATATTCCGATGGTAAATCAAATTGGAACCAATACTTACACTGCTGATTTAATGATATTGACTTATTCTAACGCGACCATAACTATTAATGGAGTTGCTGTACCCACAAGTCAAGCTCAGACGGTTTTAGGAAATACCGATTGGGTTTCCTATAGAGTAGCTAATCAGTCAGGAAACCTTAATGTAGTTTCAACAGGACCACTAGCAGTTGGAGTATTTGGTTTTCAAGGAACGGCAGTTGGTTTTGCTGGTTATTATTCAGGATTTGGAAGTACTCCACAAGACACCAATGTTACCATTTGTTCCAACAGCACTAAAGATTTATTTACTGTAATTACAGGGAATCCCGGAACAGGTGGAACCTGGACTGTGCCAACAGGTGGTAGTCCTTTAAATGGGAATATTTTTGACTCTGCAATTAATTTACCAGGAGAATATATTTACACGTTTACAAAATCGTGTAATTCTTCGCTTACAACAGTTAGTATTAAAGTAATAGTGACTATCCAACAAATTAAAAAAACAGGTGTAAGTACAACAAATTCTTCTTGTGTAACAACACCCGCATATGATTTATTTAGTTTATTAGGAAATACAGCCGATGTTGGCGGAGCTTGGAGTCCTGCATTAACCTCTGGGACAGGTGTATTTAATCCCGCAGTAGATGCTGGGGGAATTTACACTTACAGCTTTGCAGCAACTGGAGTCTGTCCTGCTGTATCATCAACAGTGAATGTAAACAATTCAATTGTTCCTGTAATTAATACAATAAGTGATTTTTCAAAATGTGATGATGCAAT
>Ga0102871_1000231_pt1 | contig 20621 bp, 10 predicted proteins | sample Colrivmet1546C02_FD_78445 | JGI IMG/M metagenome (GOLD analysis project Ga0102871, IMG submission 78445) | Estuarine microbial communities from the Columbia River estuary - metaG 1546C-02 | ecosystem: Environmental > Aquatic > Marine > Intertidal zone > Estuary | place: USA: Columbia River... | reverse complement strand
CCAAAGATAACCAGTGTTTTGTGGTTGAATTAAGGCAGTGAGTATTTGTGTTTCTCCGAGACATAAAGTGGTGTCGAGTACCTGGGTAAAAGGTTCTGCTAAAAAGGTTAATTGAAAAGTTTCGCTGAAGTTACAAACGGTGTCAGTCACGGTAATGGAATAAATTCCTAAAGCATCTGCAACAATAGTCGGGTTTTGTGCAGTCGCATTAGAGAAATGAATCATTGATGAATTGGATGTCCAATTGGTTCCAGTATAGGACAATACCCCATTCATTTGTAGTGTTAAGTCACACAGAACCATGTCTTGTAGCGAGGCACTTGGTGCTGGAATGGAATCCACGGTCACAATAACACTGTCCACACAACCAATTTGATCGACAACAAGTAAGGAGTAATCCCCACTTTGAAGTCCAGTAAAGGTTCCTATGGGATTAGAAGAAACTAACGTGGGGCCTTGGTAAAGCACAAAAGAATATGGAGTGGTTCCGAGAGATGCTGATGAGGTGATTCCTCCGTCTGAAAGATTACAAAATTCAAGTGTTGAGTTAAAATTGTCAATAGTTGGATTGTTTCCAATACAGATGAATTGACTTGCATTCACACTTGCGGAACAACCGTTTAATGTAGACGCTAATGCGACATCATAACAACCTGCTTGATTAAATGTATAGCTTGGATTGCAACCAACTAATATTTGTCCATTACTCAATGTCCATGTACACGCATTCGGATCGCCATTCGAAGTACCAGTGAAATTCACCGTTAATGGTACACAACCAATTAAAGTGTCTGCAGTGAAGGAAATAATCGGAAGAGGATTAATGACAATCAGTGATGCGTCATTCACCGTGTTGGTACAGTTCAAATCAACCACAGATGTGAGTAGGTAATTACCTGCGGTTTGACCTAAAGTATAGGGGGAATTTGATGTGGAAATTGGCGTTTGATTCACGCCATTAATTTGATAGGACAAAGTCCATGGTCCGGCTCCGGTGAAATTTACGGTGACCGGTGTGACGTTTTGACCTTGACAAAATGTCCCTCCACCTGTAAGTGATGCAGTGGGTAAACTGACATTCAGTTCGTTAATGGTAATACTCGTTGAAGGTGAAGAACAACCATTGATGTTAACTGTCAAAGTAATTGTACTTGACGTATTTACCGTAATGGATTGAGAAGTCTGTCCTGTACTCCAAGTATTCCCAGTTGGATAATTTGAACTTAAGGTAACGGATCCACCCGTACAAAATGTTGTTGGTCCTGATGCCGTAATAATCGGTGGGGCTAACGGAGGTAAAACAGTAACTTGAATCGTTGAAGTGGAACTACACGTTCCTGCAGTTGTAGTCACGACATAACTCACCACTTGATTGTTCGTAGTATTGTTAATGAGGGTATTTTGAATCGTGTTCGAATTCGTGTTCGAAGTTGTTTCCCCAGTGATGGATACATTGTTGATTGCATTCCAAGTGAAAGTTGCGGGTATATTACTGGTCAATGTAATGTTTGTATTGGTTTGATTACAAATAGTGCTGGCCAATGAATTCGTTAATACAGGAATTGGATTGACGGTGAGGTTGATGGTGTCTGTCACGGTTTGACAACCGTCATTCACACTAACCCAATACGTTCCCGTTTGATTCACATTAATTGAATTCGTTGTTGCTTGATTACTCCATATGTAAGTGAGTCCAGTAACTGCTGGGGAAATTGTCGGACTCAATGTAAAACCTGAGCCAGTTCCTAAACAGATCGTGGTGTCATTAGGTAAGCTAATATTGAGGTTGGAAGGCGTCAAGACAGGCACGATCGTGTCTACAACCACACAGCAATTGACTGGATTGGACACTGTCACAAAAAGGGCATTCGTGTTGTTAGCAGTTATTGTATTTCCAGTTGTACCATTCGACCAAAGAAATGTTGGATTGCTAATGGCTGGTGCACTTACTGTTATCACCGATGATGAACACGAAGAATTTTGACTAAAATTAATAGGCGCCGTACATGGAGATACGTAATTTAATAAGGACGGTGTAGGATTGACATTAAATGTGACTTGGTCTGCCGGTAGGTTCGTGTTTAACGGCCCTGAAAATGGGGGGTAGTTCGTAACTGTAATTGTTGCCGGTGTTAATGTAAAACAACTTATAGCATCGTCGAGGTTGTCATTTAGGACCAATTGAAGGATGTCTCGACTATTTGCGTTGGTCGTAAAAAATGAACCTGGAATGTAGTGTTTTCCGTTTATGTAGGAACTCGATCCTGCCGTAGGGAGCGGTCCAATGCCATGCCCAAGATTTCCTCCAGTATAACTAACCAGCTTCGCTGTTTGAAGTACACCTTGTTTATTTGTCTTGGTAACAAATAATTTGGAAGATGTGTAATTATAGTTCGCGAAGCCATAAAACACATAGGCATTAGGTGTAACGGTTAAACCCCTTCCTACTTCCGTAGATACCCCATTTACATCATATTCTTTGCACCAAGAGACATTTCCAAATAAATCTGTTTTTATGAGTCCAACTTTGAAATCGGTACAACTGCTACTCATGCAGACATCGTCGCCGTGTTGCAGCACAATTAACGAATCTGTCCCATCATATTCTATAGCTGCCCCATAAAAACGCGCATCTGGAGCTGTTGCAGGGTTAAACTCTAAAAACTTGGTCAGAAACACGACGCCCAAATCACTGACTCCGACCAGAATGGTGCGCATATTTGTGGCTGTGGCACTGACGTATGAACGTCCAGTGATGAACATTTTACCATTGACCATTTCTGTTGAGGAGTAAAAATCATCGATGTAATCAACCCCAAATCCAGGGAAGGTAATTCCAATGGCGTTTGTTTGCCAAATGATGTTGCCAGTCGCACTCGAAACGGCCATCACTTTTCCATTGTATCCATTCGCATTATTCATTTGCGACCCCGAAATAAAATACTTTCCATTTGCGTATTTCATCGTTGACAAAAATGTCTTGCTTGTTGATTCTGCTTTAACCCAGTATAAGGCCCCAGTGGTTGCATTCATTTTAAAAAGTAAGGATCCTTTAATGGTGGTCCCTGTTTTGAGCCAGCCGCAGCCAAAAATGGTATCTCCAACAATGTCTATATAAGAAATATCTGAATTGGATCCTGTTGCAATGGTATTTAATTTTTGACTCCAAACAACATTGTTATTGACATCTCTTTTGATCACCCATGGTTCGTTGTTGTTGGTTGCCCCAATATATACATTGCCGGCATTATCTGCACACATAGCAATTGAATATTCATTATCAAAGGCAGTACCAATAATCGTTGAGGATTGAGCAAACAAATAGAATGGACTAAATAAGAGAATCCAAACCAAGAAAAAGTTATTCATTTGTATAAATGCTATTGTGGAGATTACAATAACTTGCAAAAGTAAGTTAATCTCACAAAAAACACATTTTTAATTTTCAATTTTCCACGTATTATAGTATAAATACTATAAAAAACACATTATTCATTTTTGCATTCCAAAGAATTATTTATCTTTTTTTTTATAAGTTAAATTCAGTGATTTTACTTCTTCATTCTAACTATTTTCGTAACTTCAAATAAATGAAGTCCAAATTGAATCCAGAACAACGCTCTCCTGCCGATTTTACCGAGCATTTTATTAACCAGACGAATCAGTCCATTTTCTTGACAGGCAAAGCCGGGACAGGAAAAACGACCTTGCTTCGTAAAATCATGGAGTCCACGCATAAAAATGCGGTGATCGTTGCGCCAACAGGAATCGCTGCCTTGAACGCCGGAGGAGTAACCATTCATTCCTTCTTTCAATTGCCTTTTGCTGGATTCATTCCGGAATTCGGGGTGAAGGCCTCGTTCACGGATACGGTGAAGTTCGAAACCAAGGATACCTTGATGCGCCATTTCTCCATGAACAAAACACGAATTAAAATCATTCGCAACATCGAATTACTCATCATCGATGAAGTCAGTATGCTGCGCGCGGATTTATTGGATGCCATGGATTGGACACTGCGGAATGTTCGGAGGATTCATGAACCTTTTGGTGGCGTTCAAGTCCTGTTTATTGGTGATTTATTACAGCTTCCTCCGGTTGTGAAACAAGAGGAATGGCAAGTTCTTCGCTCGTATTACGATGGCGTATTTTTCTTTCACGCGAAAGTATTGAGGGAAATTCAGCCTTTGTATATCGAATTGACAACGATTTACCGCCAACAGGACCAGGATTTTATTCAAGTGCTGAATCACCTGCGAAACAATGAAATTACCGCAGAGGATGTGGAAGTGTTGAATAAATACGTCAAACCTGACTTCGATTCATCCAAACAAGATGGATACATTACGCTAACCACGCACAATACGAAAGCCGATGAAATAAATGCGAAAGCTTTAGCCGCATTAGCTGGAAAAAAAGTGAGCTACGACGCAGAAGTTACCGGTGAATACCCGAAGCATTTATTTCCCCTGGAAGAAACACTGGAATTAAAAGTTGGGGCGCAACTGATGTTCGTGAAAAACGATTTGTCCTTCGATAAAAATTACTTCAATGGAAAAATGGGAAAAATCAAATCCCTAAGCGATCAGGAAGTTACTGTTCACTTTCCGGAGGAGAATAAAACCATTGTCGTGGAGAAATTCGAGTGGACAAACATCCGCTATGCCTTGAATGACGCTACTGGTGAGGTAAAGGAAGAAGTTTTGGGGACATTCGTCCATTATCCAATAAAACTTGCTTGGGCAATCACCGTGCACAAAAGCCAAGGATTAACCTTCGAGAAAGCGGTATTGGATGTGTCTGATGTATTTGCACCTGGACAAGCGTACGTCGCTCTATCTCGTTTGCGCTCACTTGACGGTTTGGTGCTCTTGAAACCAATGCGCATGAATGGACTTTCCAACGATCAGCAAGTTGTGGCGTTCAGTCAAAATAAAGCGGAGGAGGAGCTATTGCCGTCGTATTTAGAGCAAAGTACGAAACACTACTTAATTGCATGTTTAAAACAAGCGTTTGACTGGTACGACCTCGGCTCGAAGTGGGGGAGTCATGAGGCAAGTTACCACTTGGTGGGATTGAAAAGCGAAAAGGGAAAAAACAAAGGTTGGATCGCCATGCAAAACCAAGTGATTCAATCTACGATGGACCCCGCGCGTAAATTTGGCCGTCAGTTAGATCAGGTTTTACAAGCACCAAAATTCGATGTCCACTTTTTAAACGAACGCGTTCAAGCGGCATATCTGTACTTTTTTAAATCGCTGGACGATGTGCTGTCCTCGAATTTGAGAAAAATCGGTGAGTTAAGTCGCGTCCGAAAAACCAAGCAATATGCGGAGGAATTGGAAGAGTTGGATGAAGTCCTCACGGAAACGATTCTTCGACTGAAAAGAGCGCGCCTGCTCATCGAGGCAGTGTCCGCCGGTAAGGAAATTACGAAATCCATTGTTTGGAACCATGAAATAGCCAATTACAAAATCGGGAAGGTGGCCGCCATCAAACAAGAGTTGAAGCAAGTCCCATCATTGCTCGATGATCCAGAGGATGAATATGATGCAATTTTCACTAAAACAAGTAAAAAATTAAGCACGGCTAAAAAAGAGAAGAAATCCACCTATGAACAAACCTTGGAATTATTGGAACAAGGAAAAGATGTGCATGAAATCGCGCGCATTCGTCAAGTTTCGACGCAAACCATCGGAAACCATTTTGCCTATTTGATTCGTAGTGAGAAAATCGAATTGACCGACGTCATGTCACCAAAACGCATTTCGGAATTAGCGACCATGTTCGATGGATTTGAAGGTACTTCCTTATCGCCACTGAAGGAAAAGCTCGGAAATAAAGTCACTTGGGAAGAATTGAAACTCTATCAAGCGCATTCCATGCTTTAATTCTTAATCAGTAGAACGGGGGATTCAATACCTCCGACTTTCAATAGATACGTTCCCGCTGTAAGTGACTCCATGGAAATTTTTGTATTGAATCCTTCCAGTTGACCGTTCAATACCATGCGTCCTTGTTGGTCATACATGGAAAAACGTCCAGTTTCACTTTGACTGCGCTGAACCGTGATTTGATCGAAGCTTGGGTTCGGGAAAACAGTGAAAACGAGTGTTGAATTTTCATTCATTCCAACATTTGAAACGTTGACACAAGCACTCATTACTTCGCAACTTCCTTGTGTGATAATCACCGCATAATTCCCATTGTCCGTTGCGGTGAAAAACTGGTTAACAGCTCCCGGAATCGGTGTGTTATTCGCGTCACAGTCCACCCACTGATATGTTGTTCCTTGAACGGTCGTATTCGCGGACATCGTCATTCCTTGAATACTCGTTGAAACATCAACGGTGTCAATATTTAACTGAAGGAATTCCGTAACGCAGTTGCTTGTCATGCCTTGATAAACACCGGAACTTGTGTAATTGACACCATTCCATAGATATTCATCACAAGCGCTAACGAAAAGCGTGTCTGAAGAACTTGGTGTAATGCTTAAGTCTAGGTACGAAGTAACGCAATTCGTTGTTGGACCTGGATAAACTCCTGAATTTGTGAAGGTCGAACCATTCCAAGTATATGAATCGCATGAAGTAGCACTCGTCGTGTCGCTTGAGCTTGCAGTAATCGTCAAATCGAGTGTTTCTGTCACGCAATTGACTGTTGGACCTGTGTAAAGACCACTAGTAGAATAGGTGATTCCATTCCAATCATATGAGCCACATTCGGTAACGCTTGAATTATGAACGGTACTCGGGGAAATCGTTAGGTTTAATAGCGAGGTCACACAATTTACAGTTGGACCCACATAAATGCCGGAGGTCGTGTAGGTATTCCCATTCCAAGAATACGTATCACAGGTATTCACCGAAAGAGTGTCTTGAGTCGGCGGAGTAATCGTTAAATTTAGGGTGACGAGGGAATCTCCGCCAGAAATATTCGTTAACAAGTACGTTGCGGTATTGTTACTCGCTGTATAAGTTACATTATTAATCCACGTGTATGAATTACATGCCGTAACAACCGCCGTTCCTGTGTTATTGGTGTTAAGCGAAACGCTTTGTGCATAGATTTTTGATCCGCCTGTTGCTTTGGTTTCGATAAACGTTGCCACGACTTTCCCATTGTTTGTTTTAGAGAAATTGATGCGTTTTTTGCTTGCACTAAACGTTCCCATTGGTTCTGTTTCATACGGCCAAAAGAAGGATCCTGTAGCATCCAGTTTACAGGCATGTAGGGTAGTTGGACTTGCTCCATTGTCTAAACCGCTTTTTAATAAGAAAACCGGAAATCCGTTCACGATTTGAAGATCTCCTGCATTGACTTTCCATGTTCCGAACGGATAAATTACTTTGGCGGTATCGGTGAATTGACGATCACCCGTCACTTTATCAAATTTCTGGATGTAGACGCCATAAGTACTTTGAGCGGAATTGGTGTAATTACAAATGGACCAATCGTATGGCGATCCTGAATTATACGCAATTTTCGTGTCCATTTCATTGCGTGTTGTGGTGATATCAAAGTCCTTCCCATTGATTCCCCATGGAAGAGTTCCATCTGGATTTATTCGTTGCAAATAAGAGTCGAAATGTGTTCCTGTCGCCGCTTTGTATCCGTAATAAACGTTATTTCCATCTTGAGTTGCACTGTAGGACGTATTCCAAACAGTTGATTTATTCGAAAGTTGAATCGGGTTTGTCCAAAGAGGAAGTCCCATGGAACTGTATTTCTGTGCCCAAAGCGTAGAATTGATACCAAAAGAAATCACGTGGAACACCAATAAAAACTCATTGTTGGATAATTCAAATAAATCTCCAGGGGATTTCCCATTTGTAGCACCATTACTCACCTGCTGCGTTGAAGTCCAAATAGGAGCACCTGCTGCGCTATATTTTTGCATGATGGTTTGATTACTAGAATTCCAGGCAATCACCGCTTCTCCTGTCGAAAGTGGAAGAATGGTCACCACGTATCCACCACCTAAATTGATTCCGTTTGTACCCCAGATGTGATTTCCGTTGATGTCTAATTTAAACGCGAATCCGATTCCACCATTCGTTCCCGTTGCTCCGATATACACGTTTTCATTTTGGTCGACGGCCAACTTCATGATGGCGGTGGATGTACTCATGGACATATTATTACTGACCAAGACTCCATCAGGACCAAGTTGTTTCACGCCTTGGTTGTTTAATACTTGTATGCGTAATTCGTAATTGACAGGAGATCAAACGACTTTCCAAAACACAGAAACTGTTTTTCCGTTCACCGTGCCTAAGACTTTCATGTCGTCGGTGTTGGAAGTTGCCACTTCGGTATTCACATCGGTGAGGGGAGTCCATTGTGCGTGCATGGACAAAGTTGCCAACAAAAAGGTAAGGAATAGCTTGATTTTCATTTTGTATTTTTTTTAAAGTTAATTATATTCAGGGCTCATCGTGAAATTTTACATTTGGTCATGAAACTTGTATGATGTCTGGCGTCAGAAAAACATAACTTACCTAAATAAAAAGGTTGTTTTAGTAAGGTTTGGAGTCCTTGCTTCAATCCTTTATTCGTAAAATAATGTGCTGAAAATCGCGTTAGTAATAAGAAACAATTCCTATTAAAGCCATGAAAAACGAATTGATGTTGTATCGGTCTGATACATTAAACGAATCTATTGAGGTCAAAATTGAGGACGATACTGTTTGGTTATCCCAACAACAAATGTCCAGTTTATTCAAGCAAACGAAGCAAAATATTAGTTTACATATTAATAATTGCTTCAAGGAGAACGAATTAGATAAAAATTCAACTGTCAAGGAATACTTGACAGTTCAAAACGAGGGTGGCAGAAAAGTGAATAGAAGAATTGAATTCTATAATCTCGATGTCATAATTTCTGTCGGATATCGTGTGAAATCAGTTCAAGGCACTCAGTTTCGGATGTGGGCAAATCGAATACTGAAGGACTATTTATTGAAAGGATACTCATTAAATAATCGAATGAATCGATTAGAAGATAATGTTGAATCAATTGTTAAAAAAGTAAATGAAATCGATTTACAGATTCAATCTTCAACTTTGCCAAATCAAGGAGTTTTTTTTGAGGGTCAAGTTTTTGATGCGTATATGCTTGCATCGAGAATCATTCGGTCTGCAGAAAAACAAATAATCTTGATTGATAATTACATTGATGAAAGCACTTTAACTCATTTATCAAAAAAAAATCACTCTGTACAGGTTGTATTGCTATCAAAGTCACTCACGAAAACAATAAGTTTAGATCTTTTAAAAGCCAACCAGCAATTCGGAAAATTTGAATGGATTCGTTTCGAACGAAGTCATGACAGGTTTTTAATAATTGATGGAAAAAAGATTTATCATTTAGGAGCATCATTGAAAGACTTAGGAAAAAAATGGTTCGCTTTCTCTGAATTAAATTCAAAAACGATGTGTGAAATACTTGATTCAATAAATCAAGTCATTAAAAATAGCAACAAGGAAAAGTAGCTTATCATGATTCGCTTCATTTCTTTCCGTAACTTTGCGCAAAATTTTCCCCATGACTTTTCGTGATTTAAACTTAAAGAAGCCACTTTGGAATGCCTTAGATGATTTAGGCTACGAAACGCCAACAACCATTCAAGCAGCCAGTTTCAATGTGATGATGTCCGGAAAGGATACCATCGGTATCGCGCAGACAGGAACGGGAAAGACGCTAGCATACATCCTTCCATGTCTTTGTATGTGGAAGTTTTCTAAGGATCCACATCCACAAATTCTAATAATTGTTCCGACACGTGAATTAGTTGCTCAAGTAGTGCGTGAAGTAGAAAAGTTAACACCATACATGAACGTTGCTGTTGGTGGCGTTTATGGAGGCACAAACATGAATACACAAGCTGCGATGGTCTTGCAGGGCTTAGATGTCCTTGTTGGAACACCAGGTAGAATTCTAGATTTAGCCGCAAATGGTTCCTTGCAATTAAAACATGCAAAAAAGGTAGTGATAGATGAGGTGGATGAAACCTTAAGTTTAGGTTTTCGTGCACAGTTGCTACGCATCTTTGAATTTTTGCCTGTGAAACGTCAAAACATGGTGTTTTCTGCGACTTTATCGGAGGAAGTTTCTGATTTTTTAGAGGCAAACTTTACGGTGCCTGTTCGCGTAGAGGCAGCACGTTCTGGAACTGCCCTTGCGCAAATTGATCAAATTGGATACCGTGTTCCAAACTTTTTGTCGAAAGTACAGATGTTACATCATTTACTAGAAAATACAGTAGATTCCTCCAAAGTATTGGTTTTTGTTCAATCTAGAGCATTAGCGGATAAGTTGTTCGAAGAGATGGAAAGCTCCTTGCTAAACAGCGTTGGAGTCATTCACTCGAACAAAGCACAAAACTTCCGTTTTAACAGTGTTCAAAATTTCCAAACAGGTGTTTTCAGGGTTTTAATTGCTACTGATTTGATTGCCCGTGGTATTGATGTAACGGATGTTACCCTCGTAATCAACTTTGATATTCCGGAAATCCCAGAAAATTACATTCACCGAATCGGTAGAACAGGTCGTGCAGATAAAAACGGTGTTGCCATTACCTTCGTTAGTGAAAAAGATGCCGACGCTTTGTCTAAAATCGAGTCCTTGATGCAGCAGGAACTTCCATTCACGGAGGTGCCAAGCGAAGTAGAAATGACGGACGAGTTATTGGAATTCGAAAAACCAGTAGCGCAAATACCAGGGAAACTTCTGAAACTTGCTAAGCGCGAAGTTGGACCTGCATTCCATGAAAAGAAAGCGAAAAACAAAAAAGTAAATGTTCGTTACGACCACAAGAAGGCCATGATGGACAAATACGGTAAGCCGAAAAGAAAACGGAATTAATCTTTCGCTAGTTTTTACTTAATTGTCCGAAATCATTCAGGTATTTCAAGAAAATGTCTTGAGAAAAGCGAGCTAGTCCATGGGAACGCGTCATTTTTGCCATCTGCATCCAATCTGGTTTGCCATGTTGAACATCTTGTCGAATGTAATATCCTTTACTTTGAATAAATAATGTGCGATTCCCTTGTTTTAAGCCCTCAAAACGAACAGAAATTGGCTCAGATCCAATATTGGTAGTGAGGTATTGATGATCGTCCTGCTGCAACGCGCTTACATTTAAAGGATCACCAGAAACAAAAGCAGCATTCAGTTTTTGTGTTTCGAATGCTTGAGGAGCAGAAACATCCAATGCTGCATAGTCGAGTGTCCAAAAACGATAAGCTCCATCTAAGCGAATTTCCACTTTTTCATGGTTAAGATAAGCTTCATCAATTGGTACAACGATGGATTGCATTTCTGCGTTTCCAATCGGTTGTATGCTTTCTAATTCAATCCATTTGTTGTTCTTTTTGACCCAAACAATTAAAGGAATTCCAGCTTCTTTCATTTGTTCAAGTTGTTTCTCGCCACTTTTTTTATAGTTGTTCGACACCCACTTTTGATGCTGAGATCCAAGGGCCTGGTTAAATTCCTGGTGAATGAATCCTGCCCAATTGCTATTTCGTAAACTTAACACCAATTTTCCCTGTTTCGTTTCTTGTGAAGCATTAAAAGAAAGGAATGTACTTGCTATTCCGTTCTTACTTGGAGTATCGAACTCATAGACAGCACCGTCGGACTCTTCGATAAGTTCATTGATGGATGCTCCACGTTCATCCTTGGCTGAACTAGCGGAAATAGCTTTGGCAATTGAGTAAAGTTTTCCGCGTTGATCTGCCAGCACTTCAATCGAAGGATCATGGTAAGCGGCAATTAATTGGAGCACATTTGTATGTTGAAGTTCTTGGTCTTCGTTTTTTATTTGCATGTTTAATGTGCTATTGGATGGGTAGAAATCAGGGATTAATTTATAGTCAAATCGTTCAAGTCCTTTGCTTACAGCACCTGTGAAGAGCGTATTCGTATAGGAAAAAGTGTTGCCATTTTCTAAATACACATGTGGACAATTGCATGCAATTGCAGTAATGATTATCAAAATTAAAAAAGCGCTCATAAGTATTATGGCAATTACCACGATTGCTCTGGCAACTATTGAATCTTTTTCGAATATGGAAGCTTTAAAAATGTCATCTAATTGAATGCTGACTTTGTTATCAATTTTGGAGTTCTTCTTGGAGTGTAAATGAACTTGGTGGATAATACCGTCTCCATAGTAATTATTATCGATGAGCGAGTCCCTTTCAATTTGAAGCGTGTCCACTTTAATAGCTTCTTGTCTAGCTTTTTGACGAGAAGCAAACACATTATCCTCGTCAAAACACATCCCTTGTGATCGCTTCGTCATGATTCTGTAATAAAATGCTAGTTCAGCAGGATTGGTAGGTTCGATGGTTGCTTCAATGGTTTCATTGATGATCTTGGCATCTTTCAATTGGATAATTTCATTTCCACTGTGTACAAAAATGATGGTGTTTTCCAGTTGAAATTCCTTCATTAATTTCTTTTCCCTTCCGTAGTTGACGGAATTTAACTCATAATACGTACCGCAACTGGAGAGAATACCAAGTAACCAAATAAAGCTGATGTATTTAAGTGTGTTTTTTTTACGTAGCGAATTCATTTTCATAAGTATAGATTTAAGCTAGATTTTCGACAATTTCACATCCTTCTTCACGCATTTCCGCAATGGATTGTTCGTGTCGATCATCTAAGATGTGTGTTTTTTTATTTCGGCAATATGGACAAGCATTGATGTATCCGTCAGTGTCCACGTATAAGTATTTCGAACCACCACCGGCGCAGCCAATTGTTCTCTGTTGATAGCCGGGATAAACGAGGATAGGTAAGTGTTTGAATTCGTTTTTTGTATTCACTTCAAGGAAGAAAGCATCTAAAATATCCAGTTCTGATGGTCTTAACATGACATCTTTTCCTTCATAATTCCCAACGGATCGAGGTTCTAAAAATTCAACAAAGGATGCGCCGTGTTCATTAGCGAAATTCATGTAGTTCATCAAGTTTTCTCGTGTGCAGAATTCACGTGTGACACAAACGATAAACGTCAATACCAATTTCGCTTCCACCACACTTTTAGCCGCTTCCATGGCCCAAGAAAATACTTTGTCATTTCTACGGAAGTCATTATGCTTTTCTGGTAAATAATGATCAATGCTCAATAAAATAGAGGTGAGTCCGGCTTCTTTCAAAGCAAATGCATTTTCGCGGTTTAATTTAAACCCCGAGGTGTAAATGGCAAAGTCTGAGGTTCGTTTAGCCGTTTTTAAAAGGATTAATAAATCGGAAAGTCGGTTCATAGGTTCTCCGCCTCCAAATTGTATCATTGGGACATTTGCGGCTTGCAATTTGGCAATGATTTGTTGGTGGTCTTCCAAAGTCAATGTTTCTTTTTGGTTCAAGATTGCACCTTCAAAACAGTGCTCGCAGTTCAGTGGACATTTCTTGGTGAGGGCAATTTGGACAACGGATTGTTGTTCGAGTAGGGTATTAGGTAAATTCAATGATTTTCTCGCCTCCATTTCCATGGGATTAAAGAAATAAGGAGAGGGGAAGCCACTCACATTGCAATTCATGTATGCTTTCCCGTCTACCATCGCTAATTTGGGAATTTTTTGTCCAATGGTAAAGCGTGATTTGAATGCCGCAATCCCTTTCAAAACCTTAAAAAAGGTTATTGGATTTTTATAACGCAAAAAAAGAAAAACGAGTAAGCCCATTTTTATCCGAAATTCCATAATGTATTTCTTGAATCCTGAGATTAAATGAGGGTTTCCTTTTGATTGATGCATACTAGTTAGTTTCCTTTAATTCAGTGCATTGGCACAGAATCGCTACAAATATAAAAAGTAAAAGACATAAATAATAATTGAAAAGAGTAAGTCAGTCAAAGTCATTTGTGCAATTCGCAAATAAGTTGTTTTCAAATGAAAACTAGAATTAGCCTTGCATTTATTTTCATATCGAGGCATCCTTCCGTAACTTTGCGTCGTCAAGTAAGGCATTAAACAAAATAGTACACATGAAATTAACATTATCCTTTATTCTTGTATCGATTGTCGGAATGGCATTTGGACAAGCCGTTAAATCAGAAGACATTACGTATACGTATGTTAAATTACCTACAAATCCCCTTCAACCAAAAGTGGATAATTACTATTCAACAATCACTTCCTCTTCCGAAGCTGCCAACGCGAAGTTAATGGCGGAATTCGAGGCTGATAAAGCACGAGCGGAAGCTGATTACCAACGTGAATTGGCTGATTATCCTGCCAAAGTAAAAGCTGCAGATGATAAGTTCGCAAAAGAAATGGAAGTATACAACGCGAAATCAACGGCAACAAAAGTGATTGAAAAACAATTGTTGAACGAAAACACGAAACCAGTGAGAGATTACGTGGCTCAACCTTACCGTCGTACGATTTCTCAGCCGGTATTGAAATCTAGTTACGACTATCCTTCTTTAGCAGCGACGTATTTGGTGTTGGATGGATTTACGAAGGCACAGGTAAATGCACTTTCTTACTCAGTAAACATTGAAGGTTATGAGCATTCTCAACCAACAATCAAATCAGAAGCGAAAGATGAGGTTTCAGTGAAAGACGGTGTGAGAACAACGTACAAAGTGACTTATTATTGGATCGAATTCACGTACCGCATGCCAATGTCGGTTCGTGTGGCTGGAATGAATAATCAAGAAATTTTCTATGTTGCACCGGCTGAACTTTCTGCGTTTAAAACATACAAATCATCTTCTTCTAAAACAGCACCTTCATCTGATTTCTCGATGTTGGTTAAATCAACAGAAGAGAATTTGTTGAAAGAAAACTTGAAATTCATCAATCATTTGGTGAACGATCGCATTGGTTTCGAAGTAACGACACGCGCGACTTCTTTGGACTACGTGAAATCGAAAAACGATGCACACGCAGATGTCATGGAAGCATACAACAACGCAACGATTGGATTAAAAACATTGACGACAAACGAAGCGATGGCGAAACAAAAATTAACGGCTGCGATTGATGCGTTTAAAGTGATTTTAACGGAATCTGATGTCTACGACAAAAAAGCACGCATCGATAAAGATGTAACAGTTGCAGTTTACTTTGATTTGATTGAGTGTTACTTCGCAATGAGAAACACAGTGGATGCGGAAGCAGCATTGAAAAGCCTTGGTCAATTGGATTTGTCTAACCGCGACAAAAAACAAAAAGAAAAAATGGATGAATTGTTCTTGGACTTAACACTGCGCAAAGCAGCGAACGGATTGTAAGAACCTACCTAATTAATTGATAAAGGCTTGTGGATTCACAAGCCTTTTTTTATTCACTGAAAAAAAAGTTAAACAAGCGCTTAATTTTTCATTGTTTTTAAACAATTGTTTAAAATAACTGTTTAACTTTGCAACGCGAAAACAACATGAAAAAAGACATAACCACGGAACAAAAGATCAAAGATGCAGCACGTAAGGTGTTCATGACGAAAGGATTCTCTGGTTGTACCACGCGAGAAATCGCAAAATCAGTTGGAATCAATGTGGCTTTGTTGAATTATTACTTCCGTTCCAAAGGGAAGTTATTCGAACTCATTTTAGAGGCTGCCCTATCTGATTTGATTGATGGAATGGTGGATGTTTTTCATCAAGACAAGTCCCTAGAAGATAAAACGCGTTTGATCATCGATAAAGAATTCGAGTTTTTGAAAAAATACCCCGAATTTCCTTTATTTATTCACGCTGGACTGAATCAAGAATCCGATACAGAAATGGACCTATCAAGTTTCCTTGGTCGTTTGTATAAAACTGGGATTTTTGAGCAATGTGAAAAAGCACAAGCAGAAGGAAAAATGCGCAAAGTGAATATGATCAATGTTACCCTGTTGTTCATGTCGAATTGTCATTTCCCAATTATGAGTAAAAAACTAATTTCGGGCATCTATCAAATCTCGGAAGAGGAACACGAAAATATCTTAATCGCACACCAAGAAATCGTCAAAGAAATGTTAATCAATTATTTATTTCCTAATACCAATAAACATGCGTAAATCGTTTAAAATCGCAGGTCTGTTTTTGGTACTTTTTCACCTGAATACTTCACGTGCTCAAGTACTGGATTTACCCACCTGTATTCAAATGGCTGATACAGCCAACCTTCAAATTCGCAATGCAAATTTAGATGTCCTGATGAATGAGCGTCAACGTGAAGCATATCTTGCAACGCGCATGCCGCAGTTGAACTTCAACGCGGACTACAAGTACAATGCGGTGATTCCAGGACAAATTATCCCAGCTTCTGCGTTTGGTGGACCTGCGGGAGTTTTCAATACCGTAAAGTTCGGTGTGCCTTTCGTTTTGTCGAATAATTTGCAATTAACGCAAATCTTGTTTAACTCCCAATTGAATTACGGATTGGCTGCCTTGAAAATCAATTCTGAACTCGTTGGGACACAACGCGACATCGCCATTCTGGAAGTTCGTTACCAGGTTTCCAACACCTATTTTTTAGTGCAGGGTGTCAATCAGCAATTGTCTTTTATTGAGGCAAATATTGTTCACACACGTGCCATCTTGAAAAACATGGAAGCTTCCTTGGCACAGGGAATCATTATTCCAACGGAAGTTGATAAAATCAAAATCAATGAATTGAGTTTGATGAATATGAAGTCCAACTTATTAGCGACTAAAGATCAGTTGGAGAACTTGTTGAAGATTTTGATCGGAATGCCTGCAAGTCAGCAATTGACGCTTTCTACAGATGCGATGGTTCAAAAAACCATTTTAAAAGAAGCGGCACCGAACCTTCTTCCATTGAATTTACTTGAGTCACAACGTAAGCTGAATGAAGCGGAAGGACAAGGAATTCGAATGAGTTACTTGCCTAATTTGAACTTTTACGGTATTTACAATTACAATATTAACCTGAAACCAGAAGATGATTTTAGAACAGGAATTCCGGGAGCCTTTCTTGGACTTCGTTTGGATTGGAATTTGTTTTCGGGAATGGAACGTGTGAATAAAGCGAAGTTAAATCAATTGAACTTGGAGAAAATTGACAATCAATATGAATTGTTGAACCAGCAGTTGAACTATGCCATCACGACAAGCAAGCGTCAAATCACCGTAAAAGCGGAATCCTTGGATGTAAGCAAAGAACAACTTCGTCTGGCAGAAAATGTCTATGCGAATGCCAACTTGAAGTTCAAAGAAGGCTTAATTAGTTCCAACGACCTAATCATGGCTGAAACTGGACTTGAGCAAGCGCAATCTAATGTGGTTTCTTCCTACATTCAATTGCGTCAAGCAGAACTAGAATACTTAAAATCAATCGGAAATATCAAATAAGAAAAGAAAATGAAACGAATTATCTCCATCTCCATTGTTGCTGTTGTCATCATTGCCTTATTGGTCGTTAAATTACTTTCCAATCAGAAAGCAGCAAAAGAAAAAATCTTTATTTACGACGCTAAACAATCCATTTTGGTGGAAGCAGATCGTCCCTTAACCCATACGTTTGAACGTGCCATGAGTTTTCTCGGTGTGTTCGAAGCAAATCATCAAAACAATGTTGCTTCTGATGCCTCTGGAAAATTGATTTCACTTTTGGTTAAAGAAGGGGACAATGTATCGAAAGGACAAGTGATTGCGAAATTGGATGACGAACTTATTCAACTGCAAATCGATAACGCGAAGTTGAACATTGCGCAGTTGAAAAATGACAATGCGCGTTTCTCTAATTTGCGCAAGGATCAAGCGATTTCTGCGATGGAAGCAGAGAAAATGGAACTAGCCTTGAAATCAGCGGAAGTACAATTGAAACAATTACAAAAACAATGGAAAAGCACTTCGATTGTTGCGCCATTTAGTGGAGTTGTGACAAAGAAATTAGTTGATTTAGGTTCCATGGTGATGCCGGGATCGCCAATTGTTGAGTTGACCGATATTTCATCACTCAAGTTGACGGTTTCAGTTCCTGAACGCGATGTGATGAAATTCCAAAAAGGACAACAAGTACTGGCCTTTGCAGATGTTTACGGAACCACTGAATTCAAAGGAAATGTCAGCATGGTTGCCGTTCAAGCGGATGCGGCACACAATTTCAAAGTCCAAACGACTATTCAGAATTCAGCGAAAAACCGCATCATGTCTGGAATGTACGGGTCTGTAGCCCTTGCAAATTCTCAAAGTGTGACAACGCTTGCGGTTTCACGTAAAGCATTGGTAGGTTCATCGAAAAATCCACAAGTGTACGTTGTTCGAAACGGAAAAGCGATTTTGACATCTTTCACAGCAGGGACATCCGATGGTGAATACCTAGAGGTTGTTTCTGGATTGACGAAAAACGATGTAGTCGTAGTCAAAGGACAAGTGAATTTGCAGAACAACTCCAACGTTAAATTGGCTAAATAAACGAACATGACACTTTCTGAATTATCGATTAAACGTCCGTCGTTTATTATTGTGATTTTCACCATCCTCGTTGGTGGTGGACTTATCAGCTACAATCAGCTTTCTTACGAATTACTACCTGATTTCTCTCCGCCGTTATTAACGGTGACAACTACGTATCCCGGTGCATCTCCTGCAACGGTAGAGACGCAAGTTTCCAAACCGATGGAAGATGCCTTGAGTGGACTTGAAAACATCAGCGAAGTGACGGCATTCTCTTTGGATAATGCATCCTTAATGCTTCTTGAATTTAAAGCTTCGGCGGACATCGACAAATCCTTGGAAGATGCACAAAGAAAAATCAATAATGTCCTGAATAGTTTGCCTGAAGGTGCTCAAACACCTGTCATTGCGAAAATAGAACCGAATGCATCTCCTGTTTTGCAAGTGAGTGCGGTGGCTTCCAATATGGATGACCGCTCATTGATGGAATTGATGGATGATCAAATCCTTCCGCAAATCAAGCAAACAAAAGGTGTTGCCGAGGTTCAAGTTATTGGAGGTGAGCGCCGTGCGTTCAGAATCAACGTGGATAAAGACAAGTTGAAACGTTATGGTTTGACCTTAACCAATGTGAATCAAGCGATTGCTTCGTCCAATGTGGAATTTCCTACTGGAAAAGTGAAGGGTGAAAGCGAACAAATGACCGTTCGTTTGGCTGGAAAATACAGCACCCTTGCAGATATCGAAAACTTGATTCTTTTCTCCCGTGGTATTTCAAGTGTGAAGTTGAAAGACGTAGCTGAAGTAATCGATGCATCGGAAGATCAAGTGGCAGTTTCGCGCTTGAATGGTGTCAATGGAATTGGATTGCGCGTGAAGAAACAAAGCGATGCCAATGCAGTGGATATGTCCGTAGCGACAAAAGAACGCTTCAAGGTTCTTGAGGAAAAGTACAAGAAAGAAGGATTGAAATTTACCGTTGCAACGGATACTTCGCGTCCAACCGTAGAATCCGTTGATGCGGTTATTCACGATTTGGAGTTAGCGGTATTGTTAGTGGCGGCGGTGATGTTGTTATTCTTGCACAGTATGCGAAATGCATTCATTGTACTTATTTCTATTCCAGCTTCCTTGATCACGACCTTCGTGGCGATGTACTTACTAGGTTACACCTTGAACTTGATGACCTTGTTAGCAATGTCCTTGGTGATTGGAATCTTGGTGGATGACTCGATTGTGGTCTTGGAGAACATCTATCGTCACCTTCAAATGGGTAAAAAACGTCGTCAAGCCGCGTTGGATGGACGAAATGAAATTGGATTTACGGCATTGGCGATTACTTTGGTGGACGTTGTGGTATTCTCGCCGGTTGTCTTCATTGAGGGAACGATTTCTGATATCCTACACCAATTCTCGATTGTTGTTGTGGTTTCTACCTTGATGTCGCTATTGGTTTGTTTCACCTTAACTCCATGGTTGGCTTCCCGCTTCGCCAAAGAAGTAGAATTGAATCCAAAAAATCCTTTCCAAGCGTTTTTACTTTGGTTTGAGCGTCGTGTGACGATTTTCACCGATCAATACGTGAAATTAGTGGGCTGGTCCTTGAGACACAAGTTGATAATGGCTGGCGTGGTTCTTGGACTTTTTGTCGCGAGTTTCTCCACAATGGGATTAGGGATTGTTGGACAAGAATTCGTGGCGCAAGGAGATCAAGGGAAGTTCATGATCAAGTTGAAATACGATAAGAGTACAACGTTCGAGGAGAATAATGCCATTACCTTGCAAATCGAGCAATTCTTGTTGGCACAAAAGGATGTGATTGAGACGGTTTTTGCGAATGTCGGTGGACCAAGTTCCGGAATGGGAGCAACGTCTTTTGGGTCTGAAAATCGTTCCGAAATAACGGTGAAAATGAAAACCGGAATGCAAAAGAAATATCCAACCATGAAGTACATGGATGAGATTAGCGACCGCATTAAGGCTAAATACGCTGGAGTAGAAATCAAAGCCTTGAACATGGGGATGATTGAATCCGAAGAAGCTCCGATTGAAATGTTTTTGTCCTCTGATGATAATGAATTGTTAATCAGAGAAGCGAGAAGGTTAAAAGCAAAGATTTTAACGATTGATGGTGCTAAGGACCCGACTATTTCAACAGATGACATCACCCCGGAAGTGCGCATCGAACTAGACCGTGAGAAAATGGGCCAACTCGGATTGCCAATCGCACTGGTTGGAATGCAACTT
>Ga0102871_1000229_pt1 | contig 20653 bp, 23 predicted proteins | sample Colrivmet1546C02_FD_78445 | JGI IMG/M metagenome (GOLD analysis project Ga0102871, IMG submission 78445) | Estuarine microbial communities from the Columbia River estuary - metaG 1546C-02 | ecosystem: Environmental > Aquatic > Marine > Intertidal zone > Estuary | place: USA: Columbia River... | reverse complement strand
TTTATTTATTTTCATAATCGTATGCTTATTCTGCAAAGTATTTGTGGAAATACGGAATGGTTTCAATGCCTTTAAAGTAATTGGCAACATCGTATTTCTCATTAGGCGAATGGATATTATCGTTATCTAAACCAAAGCCCATCAATACTGTTTTTAATCCAAGGATTTTTTCGAAAAGCGCAATAATAGGAATACTTCCACCTCCACGTGTTGGAATAGGTTCTTTGCCAAAAGTAGTTTGAATAGCTTTTGCTGCAGCTTGATAAGCTTTACTATCTGTAGGTGTTACTACAGGTTCGCCACCATGGTGAGGTGTAACTTTCACTTTTACACTTGCAGGAGCAATGCTTTCAAAATGCTGTTGGAAGATAGCTGCAATCTCATCGCTATTTTGATGAGGTACTAAACGCATTGAAATTTTTGCAAAGGCTTTAGAAGGTAAAACAGTTTTTGCCCCTTCGCCTGTATAACCACCCCAAATGCCATTTACATCTAATGTTGGACGAGTACCAGTGCGCTCTAATGTGCTATATCCTTTTTCGCCCCAAACGTCTGCTACACACAATTCATCTTTATATTCTTGTAAGTCAAATGGTGCATTGTTGAGCGCAGCTTTTTCAGCATCACTCAAATTGTCAACTTTATCGTAGAATGCTGGGATTGTAATATAATTATTTTCATCATGAAGAGAAGCAATCATTTTGCAAAGGATATTAATTGGATTCGCTACAGCACCGCCATAAACCCCACTATGCAAATCACGATTAGGTCCCGTTACTTCCACTTCCATATATGCCAATCCTCGTAAGCCTGTTTCCAAACTTGGGTGCTCCATACTTATCATAGAAGTATCAGAAACTAAAACGATATCCGCTTTTAATTTTTCTTTGTTGTTTTCTAAAAACATACCCAAATTGCTACTGCCAACTTCTTCTTCACCTTCTATCATTAATTTCACATTGCAGGGTAGTGTATTTGTTTTAGCCATTACTTCTAAGGCTTTTACATGCATAAACATTTGACCTTTGTCATCGCAAGCGCCACGAGCAAATATTTTACCCTCTTTAATCACCGGTTCAAATGGTCCGCTATGCCATAAATCTAAAGGATCAGCTGGCTGTACATCGTAGTGACCATACACTAAAACCGTTGGTTTTGCTGGGTCAATGATGATTTCTCCGTATACAATAGGGTGGCCATCTGTAGGGCAAATTTCAGCGTGTGTACAACCTGCTTGTAAAAGGCTATCTTTTACAGCTGTTGCGCAACGTGCTACGTCGCCTTTATATTGACTATCGGCACTGATAGATGGAATGCGTAATAAGTCTAATAATTCGTTAAGAAAACGATCTTGATGTTCTTGTTGGTAGTCTTTCCAAACTTGCATAATAGTTTAATTTTGAAGCCAAAAGTAAGTAATAGATTGTTAAAAGATAAAAAGATGGGCTATAAATCTTTTGCAGGTCTGAGCAATATGCCCTTATAAATCCATATTTTCGATAATAAAAAAAATAGTGTACCTTTGTCCACTTATAAAAATTAACTTTACTATCTTATCTCTATGAAGTTATCACAATTCAAATACGACCTTCCATTAAATCTAATTGCACAGCATCCTGCAAAATCTAGAGAGGAGAGCCGTTTGATGGTCGTGCATCGTAACACCGGAAAAATTGAACACAAGGTGTTTAAAGATATTATAGATTATTACGACGACAGAGACGTAATGATTGTAAATAATACCAAAGTGTTTCCTGCTCGTTTGTATGGTAAAAAAGAAAAGACAGGTGCACAAATCGAAGTGTTTTTATTAAGAGAATTAAACAAGCCTAATCGTTTGTGGGATGTTATCGTTGATCCCGCAAGAAAAATACGTGTAGGTAACAAATTATATTTTGGCGATAATGATGAGTTGGTAGCAGAAGTTATTGACAATACCACATCTAGAGGTCGTACGATTCGTTTTTTATATGATGGCGATGATGCAGGTTTTAGAGATAAATTAGAGTTGTTAGGCGAAACGCCACTTCCTCGTTATATCAAACGCACACCAGATGAAATGGATAAAGAGCGTTACCAAACTGTATTTGCAAAATACGAAGGTGCTGTTGCAGCGCCTACTGCGGGTATGCACTTTAGTAGAGAATTAATTAAGCGTTTAGAAATTAAGGGAATCCGTTTTGCAGAAGCTACTTTACACACCGGTTTAGGTACTTTCCGTCAGATTGAAGTAGAAGATTTATCGAAACATAAAATGGATGCAGAATATTTCAAAGTAGATGATTATGCATGCAAAGTAGTGAATAGAGGTATCGAAGAAAAAAGAAAAATTTGTTCAATCGGTACTACAACACTTCGTGCTTTAGAAAGCTCGGTTACCGCTCAAGGTTTATTAAAACCAACAGAAGGGTGGACCAACTTATTTATTCATCCACCACATGATTTTTCGATCAACAATTCATTAGTTACCAATTTCCATTTGCCAAAAACAAGTTTAATGATTATGACTTGTGCTTTTGCTGGGTATGACTTAACAATGGAAGCTTATCACACCGCTATTAAAGAAAAATATCGTTTCTTTAGTTATGGCGATGCCTTATTAATTATTTAATAATTACATAAAAAAATAAAAAAAGCGTACCAACACGGTGCGCTTTTTGTATTTTTGTAAGCATTCAAAAAAGGAATATGAATTCGAAAATACAGGATATTATAAGCGCATCGATTTCGGTAAAACAACAAGTGCTTGCCGATGAGCAATTACTACAAGTGATTGATGCTGCTACACAAGCTTGCATTACGGCGTTGCGCAATGGCAATAAATTATTGTTTTGTGGTAATGGTGGCAGTGCAGCTGATGCTCAACATTTAGCAGCCGAATTCACAGGTCGATTTTACTCTGATCGTAAGGCCTTACCTGCTGAAGCATTGCATTGCAATACCTCCTATTTAACAGCTGTTGCCAATGATTATAGTTATGATGTAGTGTATAGTAGAATGGTAGAAGGCATAGCAAAAGAAGGCGATATACTAATAGGTTTGAGTACTTCAGGTAATTCAAAAAATATCGTAAAGGCGTTTGAGCAAGCAAAGGCAATGGGTGTTTGTACCATTGGTTTTACAGGCGCTGGTGGTGGAGTGATGAAGCAATGGAGTGATCATTTATTGGCAGTGCCAAGTAAAGACACCCCACGTATCCAAGAGTCGCATATTCTTATCGGACATATTATTTGTGAGTTGGCAGAAGCCGCTTTATTATCTTAAGTATGCAAGCTATTATGAACATATCAAAAGGAGAAGGCTGGACTTTATTTTTAGATCGAGATGGAGTAATTAATAAAGAACAGGAGGGTACTTATGTAACCCGTTGGGAGGAGTTTGAATTTCTGCCGGGGGTATTAGATGGGTTAGCCAATATAAGGCCGTATTTTGATAAAATTATAATTGTAACCAATCAGCGTGGGGTAGGCAAAGGAATAATGACTGTAGAAACGCTGAAAGATATTCATGCTAAAATGCGAACTTCTTTTGAAGAAGCTGGTGTTCAAATCGACAAAGTATATAGTGCTATAGCCCTTGCAAGTGATGATGCCAATAGAAAACCAAACACGGGGATGGCATTGCAAGCAAAAGAGGATTTTGATAGTATTGATTTCAAAAAAAGTGTTATGGTAGGGAATAATTTATCAGACATGGAATTTGGCAAACGCATGGGTATGAAAACCGTTTTTCTTACTACTACCAAAGGAAAAATGCCCTTGCCTCATGAATTAATTGACATGCAATGTGATTCTTTGCAAGAATGGTGTAATTGCATTGATAATCAGGTACTTGAGTTAGGTTAGAAGAACTAAGTAACAAGTCTTAAGGGGCATAAAAAATCCAATAAAAAGAAATTAAAAAATGTTTTTCAAATTTTTGAGGAATAAATAAATTTTTTTTTATACCTTTGCAGTCCTTAAAAAATATGGCAAAACAGTCCTTAATCAAACAAGATGGCGTAATCGTCGAAGCATTGTCCAATGCTATGTTCCGTGTACGCTTAGAAAATGGGCATGAAATACTTGCTACAATCTCTGGAAAGATGCGCATGCACTACATTCGTATCCTACCGGGCGACAAAGTGGGAGTAGAGATGAGCCCTTACGATTTGACTCGTGGCCGTATTATATATCGATATAAATAACAATTTAAATAACCAGCAATGAAGGTTAGAGCATCCATAAAGAAACGCAGTGAAGACTGCAAAATCGTACGCCGCAAAGGCAGATTATATATTATTAACAAGAAAAATCCTCGTTTTAAACAACGTCAGGGTTAAACTTATTTTTTTAATTTAAATTTTGAATTATACATGGCTCGTATAGCTGGTATTGATCTTCCGAAAAACAAACGTGGTGAGATAGGTCTCACTTACATCTACGGTATTGGCCGCAGCACTGCACAGTACATTCTTGACAAAGCATCTATTAGTTTAGATAAAAAAGTTAATGAGTGGAACGATGATGAGCAAACTGCCATTCGTAACATTATCAACGCTGAATTTAAAGTTGAGGGACAATTACGTTCTGAAGTTCAGATGAACATCAAGCGATTGATGGATATCGTATGTTACCGTGGTTTACGCCATCGTAAAGGGCTTCCATTACGTGGACAACGTACTCGTACTAACAGTCGTACTCGTAAAGGAAAACGTAGAACGGTTGCGGGTAAAAAGAAAGTCGCTAAAAAATAGAACACCCACTATAACAACTGTTGCATGGCCGGATCTGCAGGGTGTTGCAAGGAGGCATGTAATGGGGTCGATTTCGGTTGACTTATATTTTATTGATTACCTTTTATTAAAATTAAAATGGCAAAAGCACAATCAGGCAAAACCGCTGCAAAGAAGCGCGTAGTAAAAGTAGAGCCACATGGTGATGCGCATATTAATGCAGCATTCAACAATGTGATCATTAGTTTAACTAACAAATCTGGTCAAGTTATTTCTTGGTCATCTGCTGGTAAAATGGGATTCCGTGGTTCTAAAAAGAACACGCCTTATGCAGCACAAATGGCAGCACAAGATTGCGGTAAAGTAGCAATGGATGCTGGTTTGAAAAAAGTAGACGTATTTGTAAAAGGCCCTGGTGCTGGTAGAGAAGGTGCGATTCGTGCTTTAGCAAATATGGGTATTGAAGTAACCTCTATCAAAGATATTACGCCATTACCACACAACGGTTGCCGTCCTCCGAAAAAACGTCGCGTATAATATTTATTTAACCTTTTTCAGTATAAGCGAATTGGATCCACTTTTCCGATTTTTACAAGAGCCAATTCGCAATTTTTAAAAATCGATAAAAAACATAATCATGGCTCGTTACACAGGACCCAAAAACAGAATTTGCCGTATCTTCGGAGAACCAATTTTAGGATCAGGCAAAGACTTAGCAAAAAACAGTAATCCTCCGGGACAACATGGCCCATCTCGTAAGCGTAAAACGTCTTCTGAGTATGCTATCCAATTAAAAGAAAAACAAAAAGCAAAATACACGTACATGGTGTTAGAGAAGCAATTCCGCAACACTTATGTAGAGGCTTCTCGTTTGAAAGGTGCAACTGGTGAGAATCTAATCAAATTATTAGAAGCTCGTTTAGACAATACGATCTATCGTATGGGTATTGCTCCAACAAGACCTGCGGCTCGTCAAATCGTATCTCACAAACACATTATGATTAACGGAGAGATTGTTAATATCCCTTCTTATCGTTTGAAACCAGGTGATGTGGTTGAAATCAAACCAAAATCAAAAGTAAACCCTTCAATTACTTCTTTAATCGGCCCTAAAAATCCAAAAATTTCTTGGGTTGAATTTAATGAGAAAGAAATGAAAGGTACTTACTTAGCTCATCCTGAGCGTGAAAACGTACCAGAAAACATTAAAGAACAACTAATCGTAGAGTTGTACTCTAAATAATCTTTTGAGTAATTGCTTCTTGTAAAAAGAAGCAATTACTTATTTTAAAAAATTAACAATCAAACTCAAAAATTCATACTATATGGCTATATTGAATTTCCAAAAACCGGACAAAATTGTTTTACAAAAAACAACTGAGTTTGAAGCTCAATTCGAGTTTCGTCCTCTAGAACCAGGTTATGGTGTAACGATTGGAAATGCATTACGTAGAGTATTGCTTTCTTCATTAGAAGGATTTGCTATTACATCTATCAAAATTGCTGGTGCAGATCATGAATTTGCTACCATCAAAGGTGTTTTAGAAGATGTAACTGAAATTATATTAAACTTAAAACAAGTTCGTTTTAAACGTGTAGCAGACAGCGATGTAACTACAGAGCGTTTAAGCTTAAACTTAAAAGGTAATAGTGTATTTACAGCAGGTATGATTGGTGAGCAAACAACCAATTTTGAGGTGATGAACCCAGAATTAGTTATTTGCACGATGGAGCCTTCTACTAATTTCCAAATTGAAATCAATTTAGGAAAAGGTAGAGGATATGTGCCTTCTGAAGAAAACCGTGCAAAAGATGGTTCTTTAGGAGTGATCGCTATCGACTCTATTTTTACCCCGATCAAAAATGTAAAATATACCATCGAAAATACGCGTGTTGAACAACGTACGGATTTCGAAAAATTAATTATGGAAATTCATACAGATGGCACTATTCACCCTGAAGAGGCAGTGAAAGAAGCATCTCGTATTTTGATCCAACATTTAATGATCATCACAGATGAGAACATTTCATTAGATACTAAACGCGAAGAAAAAGAGCATTTAGTAGATGAAGAAACATTGCAATTAAGAAAAATATTAAATACACCATTAGAAGATTTAGAATTATCAGTGCGTGCATTTAATTGCTTAAAAGCAGCAAAAATTAATTCTTTAAGTGAGTTAGTTCACTATACTCAAGAAGAATTAATGAAATTCAGAAATTTCGGTCAAAAATCATTATCTGAAATCGAGCAAATGTTAATTGACAGAGGCTTATCTTTCGGAATGGATTTAAACCGTTTAAACTTAAGAGACTAATTTTTTAACCTAAGTACTGCGTATCCCTTGACACGGTGCGTGGGAAGCTGAAAAGCAAAAATCAATTTATATGCGTCACGGAGATAAAATCAAAAATTTAGGTCGTACTCAATCGCACAGAAAAGCGTTGATGTCTAACATGGCAGTATCCTTGTTTCAACACAAGCGTATTACTACTACATTAGCTAAAGCAAAAGCTTTACGCGTTTATGCAGAGCCATTAATCACAAGATGTAAAGTAGATACTATGCACAATCGTCGTGTAGTATTCTCTTATTTACAAGATAAAGAATCTATCAATGAATTATTTGGTGTTATTAGCGACAAAGTAGCTAATCGTCCGGGTGGTTATACTCGTATCATCAAATTACCTCGTCGTATGGGTGATGCTGCTGATATGGCAATGATTGAATTAGTAGACTTTAACGAATTGTATGTTAAAGAAACTAAAGATACCGCTAAGAAAACGCGTCGTAGTAAAAAAGCAAGTGCACCAAAAGCAGCTCCAGTAGCAGCAGCACCTGTTGAAGAAACTCCGGCTGTTGAAAGCGAAGCAACAGAAGCAAACGAAGCTCCTGAAGCAAGTGCTGAATAATTAAATTTTAAATAACTTCTAATAAAAAATCACCCACTTTTGGGTGATTTTTTTTTGTGTATTTGTTCTGTTTTATTTACATAATTTGTATCTTTCCCTATAATTTAAATTTTATTCAGAACGCTTCATTTTCTATGAAAAAATATATCAACATAGCTGCTCTTATATTGCTTGCTATTTTCTGTACTTCTATTGCTAATGCGCAGTATACAGTAAGAGAATATTTTGCAAGTGTAGCGCGTTCTAATGAGCCATTTCGCCCATTGCAACGCATTGAATTAGGTTATGGTTTTTATAACATGAATACAGCTAATTTCCAGTTTGACTATAATAAAACAGATATTAATAATCAATTGATTGATACCTATTATGTGGCCACTATGAAGCCCACAGCTGCTATGAGCGCTTCATTTGGATTGCATTTCCCAATAGCTATGTTGCGCAATAGAGGAGTGGTAGCAGTGGCTACTACATTTGCCTATAACAAAATGGATTATGAAACAGATAAATTTTATCTCACCGCTACCAACTATCTTACTTATAAATTTGCAACTACACAGTTGGCGGCTCGTTTAGGTGTAGATCTTATGGTTGGTAATCATGGTGTTTTAGATAAATCAAAACCTACTTGTTATACTATTGGATTAGGATTAGCTCCTTCGCAGTTTAATATGACTCCAAGTGTAATTGGCACAGATGGTAAATCAACTAATGGAGATGCGGTATCAAAAATGAAAATGCAACCTTATATAAAAGCTGAAATTGGCTTTATGGCAGGTTTAAATTTTAAATTAAGAGCAACCTATTCTTTTGGTCGTACTGATTTAATGCGTGTAACAACTCCAAGCGCTGTGCCTTCAAGCTATCCATTGGCTACTACGTTTCAAATGCGTTCAAATTTAGAATTGGCATTTATTATGATGCCCTTATCACCAGCGTGGAGAAAATCTCGTTGGTACTAAACGAAGTGTCTAGAATTTTCAAACAAAATTTAACACAACCAATTTCATGAAAAAAATATTTTTAAGCATACTTGCAGCAGTAGCTATGCCTGCTGCTTATGCTCAATTTAAATGTGCTACGGACGAAGTAAACAATGCACGCATTAAACAAAATCCGCAGATACAAGTTGATATGGATCGATTTAATGCAGAATTTGATTTGTATATGAAAGCGATGGCTAAAAGTAATTTAGCTAAAACCACAGCTTTTGGCGATACCATGCACATACCAATTGTTTTTCATATCATTCATAATTATGAATCGGAGTATGTACCAGATACCATAGTTTATCAAACGGTGGCTCAAATGAACTTAATGTATAATTCATTACAACCGGATACTATAGACGTAATCACACCATTTAAAAAGTATTTAGGTAAAGGCAATATACTATTTCATCTAGCACAATTAGATCCTAATGGAAACCCAACCAATGGGATAACACGACGTATATCTCATTTATATAAACAAGGTACCGATCAAGCAAAGCTTGATGGTTGGCCTAATAATAAGTATATGAATATTTGGGTTGTCAATACCTTTGATGCTTCACATAGTGGAGCTGCTGCATATGCTTACCGTCCCCAAGCAGCTGCAGGTATTCCATTTTATGATGGCGTTATATCTTTAGCAAGTTATTTGAATACAGACAATACCATGTCGCATGAAGTAGGACATAGCTTAAATTTATCACACGTGTGGGGTAACACTAACAGTGCTGGTGTGGCTTGCGGAGATGATAATGTAGATGATACGCCTCCAACGATGGGTCATAACCCAGTTGGTTGTGTACCTTCTGCTTTATATGATGTTACCTGTGCTACAAACTACATTAAAAACGGAATTGATTATCCCGATACGGTAAATGCACAAAATGTAATGGACTATACCTATTGTTCTAAAATGTTTACACAATTACAAATGGCACGTTGTAGAGCAACATTAAACGCAACAACTGCTGGTAGAAATAATTTGTGGTCGGCTGCAAATTTAACAGCCACTGGCATATTAAATACTCGTACTGATCTTAAGCCTGTTGCTGACTTCTCTGCAAGTAAATTGTGGAGTGTATTAGGCGTTGTATTGCCAATTAATATTAATTTCAAAAATCAATCATGGAGAGACACAATAACTAATGTGCAATGGAGTTTCTCAAATGCAGCATCAATTAGTAGTTCAACTGGATCAACGGTAGCTAATTTATTTAATTCACCAGGATGGGTTTCTATTAAGTTAGTTGCTAATGCAAATTCAGGTAAGGACAGCATCACCAAAAATCGATATGTTTATATTGCGGACACGGCTTCAATTGTTTCTGCTAATTATTTACAACGATTTAATAATGCAGATACAAATAGTTTTCCTTGCATCAACTATTTTGAGAATAGTTACAAATGGGAATATGTAAACACGGTAGGTTATGATGATAATAATTGTATTCGTTATAATAATTTTGATACGAGAACTGGGAATGCAGCAAGAATTGGTAAGCCAGAGTTTGATTATGATGATTTCTTTACACCTGGTTTTGATTTTACTAACGTGCCCTCTTCAGCTCCTCTTACAATGAGTTTTTATAGTAGTGGTGCTTATAGAAATACTGCTCAAGCTGATGTATTGGATGTCTATGCAACTAAAAACTGGGGTATTACCTGGACTAAACTACCTGCAGGATCGTTGACTAACAACAGCATAAGTAACAATGGATTAAGAACGACTGCTTTTACTCCTACAGCTGCAAACCAATGGCAATTGCAAACCTTAGATTTGAGTGGTTATAAAGGAAGTAATCATGTTTATTTCAGATTTAGATATAGCCCAAGTGTAGATAATACAGATCTGGGCGCAGGTAATCATTTTTATTTAGATAATTTACGAATTAGCCAATTCCCTTTGGGCGTAGATGCTACTCAATTAACAGGACAACAAGCAATAGTAGCTCCAAATCCTGCTAGCCAAACTGCTTATATTACTTTAGTAGGATTGAACTATCAAACAGTTCATATTCAATTAGTGGATATCACGGGTAGTATCGTTGCTACATTGCAAGTACCCGTTCAAGAAGATAAAAAATTAGTAGCCATTCCTGTTGCTCATTTAGCAAAAGGCATGTACATGGTTCGTATACAATCTAGTACATTTAATCAAGCAGATAAATTAATCATACAATAATATGCGTATTTTTTTATTAGGACTTTTTAGTATAACCCTATTGATTTCATGTGGAACTGCTCAGCAGAGTTTGAAACAAAGTGCTGAACTTGAAGAATCGAGTAGCAAAGGTCAAAGAGCTACAAAGAAAGTAGACAAGGCAGACCCTGAAATGTAATCTATTATATTTTATTGCAATCCAGTTTTATCCCAGTTAAAACTGGATTGTTTTTTGGTATATATATGTTGATTTAGAATTATTTTTATGTTTGCTATTGTTATCAAATTAAAACCATTAAAACAAATTAGCATTTTAACCAGATAAATTTGAAATCATGAAGAGATTTTGTTTGCTTTTATTATTAGTTGCATGTCATATAAACTCCTATGCTCAAGCAAAGAAAAAAATCAATGTCTTATTTTTAGGCAATAGCTATACCTTTTATAATAATCTCCCACAACTTATTAAGGATATTGCCAATGCAAATGGCGATACCTTATTGTTTGACAGTAATTGTCCGGGTGGTTATACGTTTGCAAATCATTTTAGTGACGCAACAACTATTTCCAAAATAAAAGCTCAAGCTTGGAATTATGTTGTATTGCAAGCACAAAGTCAAGAACCTTCATTTTCACCCGCACAAGTAGCTGCCCAAACACTACCTTATGCTATTAAATTGGATAGTTTAGTAAAGCGTGCTAATATTTGTGCACAATCATTGTTTTTTGAAACCTGGGGACGAAAAAATGGAGATGCTTCCAACTGTGCAGCTTATCCACCTATATGTACATATACAGGTATGCAAGATCGTTTGCGTGCATCCTACAAATTTTTTGCAGATACCACTAAAAGCATAATGTCTCCTGTTGGGGAGGCTTGGCGTAAATCTATCGCGAATAAACCGAACTTACAATTGTATAATGCCGATGAAAGTCATCCTGCATTAGAAGGCTCTTATTTAGCAGCCTGTGTTTTTTATGAAGTATTGTTTCGTAAAAGTATAGTTGGTAATACGTATACGGCTGGACTAACAGCAACGAATGTTGCTTTTTTGCAACAAGTAGCGCACAGTGTTGTCAATGATAGTTTATTAGTATGGAATATTGGTAAGTATCTTCCTTGTAATACTACAGGTATGCAAGAAGTAATTAGACATAAGGACATTGAACTATATCCTAATCCAGCACAGACGCTTTTACATACTTCTACAAGCACACCTTACAAAATTTATGATATGCTAGGTCATGTCTGTATGGAAGGGGCTAATGCTGAAATTATCTCCATTGAAAATTTAAAGAGTGGCCACTATATTTTAGAGCTTGTTGATTGTGCTATCAATAAAAAGTTGCGATTTGTTAAAGAATAAATATTAAGCTAATTACATCGATAAAATATAGTATAATTGAATATCGAAGAGCAAATACAAGAATATATTGATTGCTTAGAGTCTAATAAAAAGGACGGTTTACTTAATTTGCACCTTTTTATAAAAGCACTTATTCCGCATGCTAACCTTTGGTTTTTAGATGGTAAAGATGCAAATGGCAAAGTGATTGCCAATCCTAATATTGGATACGGTAATCTTCAATTACAATATAAAGATGGAAGCTCAAAACCATTTTACCAAGTAGGTATTACGGCCCATAGTTAGGGCTATTCAATTTATTTAATGGGCTTGCCTAATAAACATTATTTAGCTAGTACATATGCTAAAAAAATTGGCAATGCAAGTATTTCAAGTTATTGTATCAAATTTAAGTCCATAAAAGAAGTTGATATAGCCGTTTTAAAGCGAGCAATTTTAGATGTGCTAGCAATAACGAAGATTTCTTAAGTTTAGAAAAAGATTAAAATATTTTTTTAGATATTTTAAAATAAATTATATTTGCTTATCACTATTAACAGCTATTATTAATCTTAAAAAAAATCGCCATGAGATATCTACAAATACTCTTTTTGTTTATTGTTCTATTCAGTAATTGCACTTCGTCTTCAAATGGCAGTCTCAAGGATTTCGAAAAACAATTAAATACATTATTAGAGCAAAAAAACTATTTTAAATTACGAGATTTATTAGCAAGCAGACAATATCAATTAACTAAAGAAAAAGAACTCTATTATAAAGCTCATATAGCCAAAGCCTTTGGCGAAAGAGCACGTTCTATGTCCTTAATAAAGGAACTAATGACTAATTACGCTCATCAGCTGCCTGATTCTATATTAGTTAATATATTAGATATTCAAGCAGAGAATTACCTTTATAACTACGAATATGGGCAAGCAGCTCAGCTTTATGAGCTGATATTAACGAAATACCCTAATCAATTGGATAGCAATGAAAAGGCTACTGTTGCGAATGCAAAAGCCTTGTTTGGCTCCTTATCAAAGGTAGGGCCGCAAATCATGCACGCACATCCTACGGTTACTATTAATTCTTACAGAAATAAATTCAATCATTTAATGACACCGGTAAAATCTGAGGGAATTGAAGCTGATTTTATTTTTGATACAGGAGCTAATCTATCTGCTATTTCTGAGCATATGGCAAAGAAATTAAATTTGAAAATGATAGATCAAGAGGTAGAATTAGGCTCGTCTACTAAAATTAAAGTTCAAACTAAATTGGCTGTAGCAGATAGCTTCTATGTGGGTTCAATTTTATTTGAACAGGTAGTTTTTCTAGTGATTCCTGATGAACAATTGTATTTTCCCCAATCAAAATATCAAATAGAAGGTATAATAGGCTTTCCGCTAATTCATGCCATGGAGGAGATAAAAATGCACAAGGATGGACAACTTTCAATTCCTATCATAGCAAAGGAAAAATCACTTCATAATTTAATGCTGGTTGGCTTGCAACCAGTTGTAAAGTTAACTTCAGGAAAGAAAACACTTTATTTTACCTTCGATACAGGAGCTAAAAACTCTGAATTGTCGTATAAGTACTTTAAAGAAAATAAGGCGAATGTAGAAAAGTACGCACAATTTCAGCAAAATCTTCACAGTGGAGTAGGAGGGTCCGAAAAGTCAAGCGAGTATATGGTAAGTGAATTTCCTGTTCGTTTAGGCTCTAAAAGTGCCGTTTTAGCGAAAATTCCAGTCAAATTGGAGGAGTATGAGTTTAATAATGAATTCGATGGTAATCTAGGCCAGGACTTATTCATGAAATTTAATACGTTAATTATCAATTTTAAGTATATGTACGTCGATTTTGAATAATCCAGTGCTCCAGTTTTTGACTATTTTACCCATTAGGCTATATGTTACTAACAAGCATATTCCCTAAAAGAGCTCCTTTCAGTTTTTAGGCTGAAATTGATTTACCAATTTTCTTATTGTCTTTCGTTTGAAAATTTGTTTCGCCCTCAAGTTAAACTTCCCCTTTTCTGGTAAAATCCCTCTCATGAGTTACTTTTTTATTGGCCAAAGAGGAGGGGAGCAGCTTGGAGTTTTCCTAAATACCTTTATTAAGTTTGAAGCCAAATTTAGGCCTCACATCGTCAACTTAAAGCTATACTTTAAGTTGTTTATATTTTAAGGAAGGAGAAAAGTAGTGCCTATGTTTCCCAAATTTTATAAATTTTTCCTTTATATAAAGTTATAATCTAAGTAAATTACTTTAAATAATTAATAATCAAGATTATATGTAAATAAATTATGCTTTGTATAGTTTTTAGCTATGAAGCGGTGAAAATGACTAATTTCGAAGCATTGTTCAAAATAATCTAAATACGCTTAAAATACGAAATAATATATTGTTATTCAATTATTTATGAGCTTTAATTAAGTTGATTAAGCTACTTTTTAATAATCATCTTTTAAACTATATTTTACTTTATTTAACGGTTGTAATTTATTATTATACAGTTATTTAAATAAATTTTTAAATTAATCATTTTAACTCTTTGCCAAGATTCTAGATTTATATATTTTTGACATCTTGTCATAGGTAAAAACAAAAAAAATCACTGTTAAGGGAGTAACAGTGATTTTTAGTTTATTTAGTTTAGATATGCTTTATAAGTTCAACATTTCTATTGAGTTAACTCTTTCTTTTTGGTATGAAGCCTGGATTTTGATATAATTGTCGCTATAACCCTCCATCATCCCATTTTTATCTGCTTGCTCAAACAAAACTGCTCTTGATTGACCTCGATGCTGCTCGGTGAAAAAGTTCAATTTTTGAAAAGAGAGGTTTCTTAGAATTTTGTTTCTTTGATTTCTAACCTCGATCGGTACCACCGGTTCAATGGTTAATGCCTGGGTATGGTCACGCTCCGAATAGGTAAACACATGTAAATAACTTATATCTATTTCGTGAAGGAAATTGAAGGTATCTTGAAATTCCTCCTCTGATTCGCTTGGGAACCCAACGATAACATCTACCCCAATACAACAATGAGGCATTAGTTTTTTTATATATTCAACTCTTTCTTTATATAACTCTCTTTGGTATCGACGTTTCATTAAGCCTAAAATTCTATTATTCCCACTTTGGAGAGGAATATGAAAATGAGGCATTATTTTTTTCGATTGGGCAACAAATTCTATGATCTCATTACTCAATAAATTTGGCTCTATAGAAGAGATTCTAAAGCGTTCTATGCCGGAATCGAAGGCCTCAATAGCCTTTAAAAGATCTAGAAAATTGTATTCTTTGCGCTTTCCGCCTTCATTTCCCTTGCCAAAATCGCCTAAATTGATGCCTGTAAGTACGATTTCTTTACAATCTTTCTGAGCAATTTCTTTTATGCGCTCTAAAACGCCTTCAATTTCATCACTTCTGCTATGTCCTCGTGCTAGGGGAATAGTACAAAAACTACAATTATAGTCGCAACCATCTTGTACTTTAAGGAATGTTCGGGTGCGATCATTTTGTGAAAAAGAGCTATGAAAGCCTTCCACATCTTCAATGTCGCAGGAACAAATTTTAGTACTATCGCCTTTGGTAAAGGCTTTAAGGTGACTAACAATATTGAATTTTTCAGCTGCTCCTAAAACTAAGTCAACCCCTTCAATTTCCGCTATCTCAGTAGGTTTGAGCTGAGCGTAGCAACCCGTAATGACAACGACACTTTCTGGAGCTTTTTTCTGTATTTTTCTTACTATTTGTCGGCACTCTTTATCTGCGTTTTCTGTAACTGAACAGGTGTTAATTACATAAACATCAGCTATATCTTCAAAATTGATTTTAGCAAAACCCTCTTGCTCCAATAATCTACTGAGCGAAGAAGTTTCGGAGTAATTTAATTTACAACCTAAAGTATGAAAGGCAACTTTTTTTATGGATTCCATTAGTTTGCAAAGGTAACTAATCGTTTTAAAAAAAGCACTTGCTTTAGCTTAATGAATGCCCTTTTTGTTTAAGGCATCGTGATAATTTTTTGCGTTCTTTTCGTGTTCCCCCAAAGTTTGTGCAAAAATATGCTGACCATTTAAGTTTGGATCTGCACAAAAGAAGAGCTTATTGCTGTTGCTTGCATGTAAAACAGCTTCGATACTACTTACAGAAGGTGTACAAATAGGAGTAGGTGGCAAACCAGTATGTAAATAGGTATTGAAGGGTGAAGCGGCAGTGAGATGTTCTTGTGTAATGCGTTTTAGGGTAAAGTTGCCCAAGGCATATTTGATTGTAGGATCTGCTTGAAGGGGAATTCCTTTTCGTAAACGATTGATATATACGCTTGCTATCATTGATTTTTCTGGAACAAAATTGGTTTCTTCTTCTACAATTGCAGCAATATTGATGATTTCAGGAATGGAAAAGCCAAGGCTTGCCGCTGCTTTTTTACGGTCTTCATTCCAAAATTGCAAATAGGCTTTGCCCATTTTGTCTAATAATTTTTGAGCACTACAACTCCAATACACCTCATAGGTATTGGGTGTAATTAAGCAAAAACTATTATTCGGACTAAGTTGATACTTAGATAAGTAGGCAGAATCTGAAAGTAATTGTTTAAGGGCTAGGGTATCGGTTGCTAATTTTTGTGCTATAAATAAAAAAAACTCATGCTCTGTTCTATATTTATTGACTACTAAAGAAATAGTTTCTTGTCGGCCCGAAAAAAGTACTTTTAATAAAGGCAAAGTGCCCATCCAATTATCTACGGCGTAGCTACCTGGGTGTATATGTTGTGGGTATCCTGTAAGCTCAGCGGTCCATTCAAATAAAAGGGGAAAACGAAGTAGGTCTTGAGAGTGAATATGTTCTTTTACTTGTTCCCAATCTGCATTGGGCAGTATTTTTAATGTTGACTTTGGTGATTTTATTATAGGTAAAAAAAATAGCCCCAAAATAGCTAAAGCCATAACAAAAAGGAATCGAATTCCTTTCCTCGATTTTGCTTTATTAGGTTTTGAATTACTTCGATTTTTATTGGCCATGCTACGAAAATAAAAAAAACCTGCAGCAAGTGCAGGTTTTTTAATAGAAATGTTTTGTATTTATTTAGCTGGTTTAGCAGGAGCGCTTTTTTCAGCTGGAGCTTTAGTTTCAATAGCTTTTTTAGGTTTTTCAAAGAACATTACAGAAAGGATGCATAATGCTGCAATAACACCCATAGTAGTCCATGTTCCTTTTTCCATTACATCTGTACTTTGCTTTACGCCCATTACTTGTGAGCCAATGCTACCAAAAGAACCCGTAAGTCCACCACCTTTTGGGTTTTGAATTAAAATGAAGAAAGCTAGTATTACACAAGCTATTAAGATAATTATAGTAGATAAAACGATCATAAATTACTCTTTTATAATTTTTTCAATGAGTGTTGCAAAGTAACTACTTTTTTCAGGATTTTGCAAACTTAATTTTTTATACATGGCAATAGCATCTTCTTTTTTGCCTTGTTTATGCAAGATACTTGCCAAAGCCTCACTGATTAAGCCATTTTCATTGCTTATAGAGTTTACCGCCATTTCAAATACATTCTCCGGAATATCGTCGTCTTCGTCGCCAAGGGCTTGGGCTAATTTTTCTCTTTGCCACATGCTTTTCAGCGCTTTAGCCTCTTGTTTTTCTTCTTTTTGTTTCTCTGCATTTGTTTTGTAGTAAGTGAGCCATTCTGCAAAACTCATGACCACCATTAGCGATTTATCAGCATCATCCTCTTCGGCTTTTGCAGTTGCTTGTAATTCTTGCAAATCATCAGGTATGTCATTAGAAACTTCTATGCCTTGGTGTAAGAAATAATCTTCTGTAAACACGGGTTGCAATAAGTTATTTTCTGAATCTGAATTCTGAGTTTGCGCATTTTCATCTGCTAATATGGCTTGCAGTGCTTCCTCTTCTTCCTTACTCCATTCGTCAATGCTACTTGTTGTTTCTTCTGAATTTACGATTGTGTCATTGGCCAACCATTGATTAAACTGAATCCAATTTTGAACATAAGGATAAACTGCATCAATTATAGCAGGACTTAATGCGCTGTTATTTTCTAAATAAGCTTTTTTAGCCTTTATGTAATGCACTGGAATAAAGTAAGGGTATTGTGCCAATAAGTTATCCAAGGCTTGTTCGTCGAGACTTGCAATAGCCTCAGAAGATGTAAAATAGGTATGTAGTTGTTCGTTCGAAATCATGATATTAATGGACTACCAATTTACAAATGCTTTATTAAATATGTCATCTGCTAATTGATTGCCGATGTCTTCTATTAATTTTTGCTCTACACTTTGTAGTGTTTGCGTAGCGCTAAAGTCTGCAAATCTATTAAAGCTTTGTGTGAAATTAGCTTTTTCATTTTTCTTATTTTTAAAAATAATTTCAACGCTTATAGTAAGTCTGTTGAGTGAAGCCGTTTGATTGTTTTGTAAACCCGATACACTTACTTCATAATTGGTTATAGTACCCGATAAATCATAGTCGGCTGCATCATTGTTAATTGGCGCTAAGCCTGTTTGTGAAAGTATACGGTTTTTAATTTTCTCTGATAAATTAGCACTTAGAGAGGGTACAATATTTCTAGATTTATTTTCAAGTACATGAATATAAATAGACTTGCCTTCTATGGTAGCACCTGTAAAACTATATACTCCACAAGAAGCAAGTATTACACTTAATAGTATGATGATTAGTGGGCTATACGTTCTCATTCTTCGATTCCAAATTCTTTAATTTTTCTGTAGAGTGTTCGTTCTGATATACCCAATTCTTGTGCAGCTAAATTCCTTCTTCCTTTATGTTTTTTTAGCGATTTTATAATAAATTCTTTTTCACGTTCTGCTAATTGCAAATTTTCTTCTACAAACTGAGCTGCTTGTGCAGTTTCACTAGGGTGTAGTAAAATAGGACTATTGATACTAACCGGATTGGTAAATTCATTTGTAGCAGGATAACTATTGGGCAAGCTAGCTTCATTAAATGGAGCACCTGGAGTAAAGCCTTGCTGATGTGCCATTTCGAATAATAACTTTTTCAGATCACTGATATCTTTTTTCAAATCAAAAAATAATTTGTATAAAAGATCCTTATCTGCACCTGCAAATTCTGTATCAAATGGTTGTTGGTTCATAGCAGTAAGTACGGGTAAATAATTATTGTTTTGGCTAGGAACAATCTTAGGTATATATTGATAAATAGATTCTGCTGTAATGTTTTTATCAATACTTAAAACAGAAATTTGTTCTGCCATATTTTTAAGTTCGCGAATATTACCAGGCCATGCATAATTGCTCAGCAATTGAAATGCTTGTGCATCTAAATGTATACTTGGCATTTTATATTTTTCAGAAAAATCAGCTGCAAATTTTCTAAATAATAAGGGAATATCTTCTTTACGATCACGCAATGCTGGTACTCTGATAGGAACGGTATTGAGACGATAATATAAATCTTGTCTAAAACGACCTAAATGATTGGCATTGATTAATTCTCTATTTGTTGCTGCAATTACACGAACATTAGTTTTCTGAACTTTAGAAGAACCTACTCTAATAAATTCTCCTGTTTCTAATACGCGCAACAAACGAGCTTGTGTTCCAATGGGCATTTCACCAATTTCGTCTAAGAAAATAGTACCGCCATTTACCGTTTCAAAATATCCTTTTCTGCTATCCACTGCACCCGTGAATGCACCTTTTTCATGACCAAATAATTCACTATCAATTGTGCCCTCTGGAATAGCTCCACAGTTTACAGCTATAAAGGGATTATGTTTGCGTGCTGATAAATTATGGATGATATGCGAAAACGCTTCTTTACCTACACCACTTTCGCCCATGATTAAAACGGTAAGGTCTGTGTTGGCAACTTGGCTAGCTACGGTAATAGCATAGTTGAGTGCAGGAGCACTTCCTATGATTCCAAATCTATTTTTAATACTTTGTATTTCCATAAAATAAATTTTAGGAGTTTACCAAATTCCCCATTAAGGTAGCTTGACTAGCTTTTGTTACAGCCACTTGAACATACATTCCTTTTGTAATTGGTGCATCGGTTTTAGGGAATACAATCATTTTATTTTGACTGTTTCTACCACACCAATCCTTATTGCTTTTTTTACTGTCGCCCTCTACTAATACTTCAAATGTTTTGCCTACATCTTGTAAATTGCTTTCTAAAGACAATTGCGCTTGAAGAGCAATGATCTCATCTAATCGTTTCTTTTTATCCGCTTCACTTACATCATCTTGATAACGTTTGGCAGCTAAAGTGCCCGGTCGCTCACTATACGCAAACATATATGCATATTCATATTTGCTTTGTCGCATTACATCTAATGTATCTTGATGATCTTCTTCCGTTTCTGTGCAAAAGCCAACAATAATATCGGAGCTAATAGCACAGTCGGGCATAATTTCTTTAATGCGTTTTACTTTATTTAAATACCATTCTTTAGTATAAGTTCTATTCATTAATTGCAAAATACGCGTGT
>Ga0102871_1000150_pt1 | contig 25741 bp, 58 predicted proteins | sample Colrivmet1546C02_FD_78445 | JGI IMG/M metagenome (GOLD analysis project Ga0102871, IMG submission 78445) | Estuarine microbial communities from the Columbia River estuary - metaG 1546C-02 | ecosystem: Environmental > Aquatic > Marine > Intertidal zone > Estuary | place: USA: Columbia River... | reverse complement strand
GGGGGGAGGGGTATATTGCCTATTTGCCCACCAAATGCCGTTTCTAGGGACTTTTGCCCACAAAGTAAGGTATTGCCATATCTTTATATATTAAACGCTCTTAAAACGCAAAAAAGGGGCATCTCTGCCCCCTTTCCGAATGTGTGGTGATTACTTCACCACCTCTGCGAACTGCTCAAATAACTTTCGTTCCTTTTGAGCCATAGACCCGAACATCTTTGTGTCCTCTTTACCCTCACCGATAAAGTGTGTAGTGTACTTTGTTACACCACTGAACAAACCCCACAAGGTATTGCCTTTGTAGTTGGTTTCTTGCTTGAGTGCCTCGTTGAAACGCACAATGTTGTTTTTGTTGCGTGTGCTGATAGTTTCAGCGTCTGCCTTAACGTCCGCAAGGGAAACGGCAAAGATTGCCTTTAAGACCTCGTCAACGTGCTTGTCTGACATTTGAACCTCTGACAACTTCTTGATTGTCTCAAAGTTTGCCTTCTCCTCAATGCGTACTTGCTCCGCTGATTTAAGCAAATCCTCAACCTTAACCGACATTGATTTAGTGTGCTTCACCTTTGAACCCAAACCACGATACGCACCAAAGAAAGTGTTTTGGCAACTGATTGTAAGGTGAGAATGTCCGAACGCTAAAGACGTTGAACCATCGAACGAATTAACTGCCGTTAAAAAGCCTTTCACCTTGTCACCATAACCCAAATTAAGGTCATCTGTTTTTAATTGGATAAACACCTTTGCACCGCCATTCAAAGACCCTGCCGAGTGGATAGGCAAATCTGCTGATTGCGACAACTCAAAAAGCAATTCTGCCATTTGCTGATTTTGGAAAACCTCATAGGAATTTTTGTGAACCCCTAGAATTTTTTGCGTATCCTCACGAACGATAGCCACGCTATCTGTAATGATACCACTTGCCGTTTGCAAAACTTCTTTGTTTGCTGACCAATTCAAACCCGCTTGCTCTAAAAGTAAGAAGGCGTTAATGCTGTTGTTGTTGTTAATGTAGAACATAATTTAATTGTTTTTAATTGTTAAACCTGTTGCAATATTACGGCTAATCTTTTTTATGTGCAAATTTATTTTAATTAATTTCAAAATTTTTTTTCCATAGCATAAAAAAGTTTACACGCAAATTTATTTTAATAAAAAAAAAATAAAAGGCAGGTTGGAGTCTACCCTCTGCGGCTGTTCACCGAACCCGTCTCGATCTCTCACTGACAATACAAAGGTCGCTATAAAAAAGTTTATGTGCAAATTTATTTTCGTGTTTGGTAAAACTTTTTTTTTATGGATCTATACGAAATATATGATTTTCGTTTTAAGGGCATTTTGTGGGGTTGTCGGGGCAATCTTATATAAATTAAATTAGACGCTCTTAAAACGCAAAAAAGGGGCATCTCTGCCCCTCTTTGGTTGGTTTGTGGGTTGGGTTATCCGAAGATAACTTCCTCGCCACACTTGATTTTCTCAATTCCCTCTACCTTGATAGTGCGAATGATAACATCATTGTCAAGACCTTGATTTACTGCCTTGCTTGTGCTTGGTCGGAACTGCTTGATAATCTCAATTTGTTCTGCCGTTGCTTCTACACCATTAACAAAGTAAGTAAGCGTTTTAGCGTTATTACAAGCGAACTTTAAGTACTCACAAGATAGGTCGCTTTTCTTCGCTACGATTGAACCATTAAAGCCATCATTTACGGGAGTGAACCAATTTTCTTTGGCTTGGAAATCCGCTTCTTTGCCCTCACGAACTCGTGCGTTGTTTACCATATTTTGATAGTTAGCGTTTAACAACATATTGTAGTTAACTAACTTCGTTACAACTGCATCTTTCAAAGGGTTACCTCTTTTAAGTTGCTTCTGCTCAACTACTGCCAATACTTGTGCGAAAGTTGCTGAACCGCCATCTTTGATGACTTGTGCGATGATTTGTGTTTTTTTGTTTTTCATAAGAATTAAATTTGTTTAACTGATTAACTTATACAAATGTACGGGTTTGATAGTTTATGTGCAAATTTATTTTAATCAAAATGAAAATATTTTTTTGTTTAATGTTTTTGCCCGAAAGTTAAACAAGAAAAAAAAGGGCAAGTTACCTCTGATTTACTTCGTGGTTTCACCCCCGCCCTTCGTTGTTCCCTAACGACAATGTAAAGGTAAACATAAAAAAGTTTATGTGCAAGCGCCAAACTAAAATTAATTAAAATAAAAAAGGGGAACTTTCGCTCCCCTTTTCTGATTACCAATTTGTGCTTCGGTAAGTGGTTTTCGGACCTTTGTATTTTGTTTTGGTCATGCACCCTTTTTTCTTTACTTTGTATGTTCCGTATTTTGAACTTGCACAACTTGTAGTTGTTAATGATACTGCGAAAACGACTACTAATAAATAAACTAACTTTTTCATAACTTTAATGTTTAATTGTTTAACTGATTAACTTAATGTAAATGTACTGGCTTTAAAGTTTATGTGCAAATTTATTTTAAATAAAATGAAACTTTTTTTTCGATTGAAATATAAGGTAATAAAAAAGGGGCATCTCTGCCCCTCTCTTGTTGATTGATGTCTTTTTAGTTGTAAGCATCGCAAAGACCATGACTGCGGTGTCTCTCGGGCTTGATTGGTGCGTAGTGTGTTTTGTACGCATCGCATTGGTGGTATTTAACTCTTTTGTGTTTTTTAAGCTTCTTACCGCCATCGTGGGCAAAACTTGTTCCTACTGCTACCAAAACTGCTACTGATAATAAAACTAACTTTTTCATAATACTTAATTGTTTAATTGATTAACTTATTGTAAAGGTGCGGATAAAAAAGTTTATGTGCAAATTTATTTATCTAATTAAGTGATTTTTTTTTAATTAAAATAAAAAAGGGGAACATTTCTGCTCCCCTTGGTCGTGTCGTTAATCAATTAAACCCAACCATTTCTTCGGTAGTGATTGCAATTATCTCTATTAAATAATTTATTAAAGAACTTCACTCTCTTTGCCTTGCGGTAGTGTTTTTTATAGTTAAAACCTGATTGGTGGTTTTTACCTTTGCCACCATCAAAACTTGTTTCTGCGAAAGTTGTACCTGCTCCAACCATCATAAGAACTAAAACTAAAAATAACTTTTTCATATCTCATCTTTTTGATTACAAAACAAAGTTGCTAATAATAAAGTTTATGCGCAAATTTATTTTTAAACCCGATTAGAATTCTTACCAATTAATTTTTGTTTCTTCTCTATCCTCACGAGTGAACGGAAAACCAACCGACATTAATAGGATAAAAACGAACGCAACCGCACCAAAGATTGTTAGCGGAATGATTTCAGCTGAATTGTGCTCACTTAATGTACCGAATGTGAACCCTACTGCGATTAAACCCCAAATTGCCAGGATTAACGGAATAATTTTGATTTCTCTTTTCATATTGTTTAATTTGTTAATTCAAATGTAAGGACAATAAAGTTTATGTGCAAATTTATTTTAAGGGGAAAGTTAAACTCTCCCCTCAATGATTGCACCAACCCAAATTGATACGTAGAATAAAGTGAATACTGCGGTGATAGTGATCACGCTTAAAACGAATTCTTTCGGGTCTTCCTTCGCCCAAGAAACTAATGTTTGAACCATTTCTTTCATAATGCTATTTTGTTTAATTGTTTAACAAATGTATGCATAATAAAATTCATGTACAAATTTATTTTAATCAAAATAAAAAACGTGGATTAAATTTCCACGTTCTTTTGTATCAAAGGTTGTTCTTCCCTTTCCTTATCTTCCTTTCGTCTGTCCCGTACTATTTTTATAGTTACTCCCGTAACAAATGCACCAAACGCTGAAACGGCTAACTTTGCACCCAATGACTCAAAAGGTCGGATTGTCTTATAGATTGGATAATTGTTTTCATCTTGTCCAACATAAACGGTGTTATCCGCTCCTGAATTTTCCCACGCTTGTCCATAAGATAAACCCGTTAAAGACAAAGCAAATAATAATACTAACTTTTTCATATTGTTTAATTATAAGTTAAAAGTAAATATAAAAAAGTTTATGCGCAAATTTATTTAAGGAATAACGCAATTAAATTTACTATTATTGCTGCAATCCAAAGGGATACAACTAACACTGCAAAGGTTACTACAACATAATAGAATACATCTGCTGGTTCAGTATTTTTCATTTTAATTAAAATAAGTTTCCATTATTTGTTTCTTCTTTGCCATTGTTTGGCTCATAAGATACATTGTTTCTCCCGTTGGGGCATCGTGGTGCCATATTGTTACCTCAATGATACCTTTGTTATCGGTCGCCATAAACCTAATTGAAAAGTCGCTATTGGGTGTTAACTTGTCAACTAACACTCTTGCCTTGTCCGTTTCAAATGCGGTGTACCCTGCAACATTTCTCCAAGTCAATGATAAACCATACGCAAAGAATTTCTTTGTGCGCATCTTCTTCATCATTGTATCCACTTCTTCAAGAAAGTCCTCGAACATCCATTCACCATCGAATTCTTCTTCAATTTGAGAAAGTGAATACTCTGCAAGGATTGTGCGGTGTTTTCTGATTGCTTGTTCTAATGTTGCCATGTTTAATTGTTTTGATAGTGTAAAACTACTCACAAAAAAGTTTACAGGCAAATTTTAATCAATCTTTTCTTCAATTCTTTGTAGGTGGTCTTTAATCTCCATGAATAAAGCAAGACCAAGGTATTCGTAAAAGCCAGCATCATTACCCTTGTAACTACAATACAACGCAATGAAAAAACAAACATAACTTATTATGCGGTAATATCTCCAACTATACATCTTATTTTGTTTTAGAAGGTTTAGGTAATATTCCGTCTTTAATTAGTTTGTTCCACTCTATTCTTTCTTGGTGCTTTCCTATGTAGTAAGCAATGAATGCTACTATCGGTAATAAAATTAATTGTGCCATTGCAAAAATTTTAAATTTTGGTCCAATTCCTCTTTGTCGCAACAAACTGCTATACGTGTGTATGTTGGTATCCAAAAAAACCTCTCGTTTCTTACAATGACATAACCCATATAAAGTTTACCATTATAGCAATAAACTTGCTTGTAATAACCATAACCCAAGTCCTCGAACCCACGTTTAAAAAAAGCAATAATTTTTTTCATCTTGTTTAATTTGTTATTGTAAAACTACCAATAAAAAAGTTTATGTGCAAATTTATTTTAAATAAAAAACCCCGTATTTCTACGGGGGTGTGTTTTGGTATTAAATTGAGGGGGTTACCAAAACGAAGGTGTTTCAATTTTTATCTTACTCTTTACCCACTTCATTATCTCATCGGCATAGTAAGAACTTGTTACTTCAAATAAGAATGCATCGATTTTTGTTTCCGCTCGACTATCATTTGTATCAAAAGTGTAGTCGTGTCCGCTTACTTGAAAGGTTACTTTCTTTTTCTTCTCATCGGTTGTTACTCGGATTGAGCCACCTGAATGATACTCAGATTTCCATAATTTTGTTGCCATTGCTTAATTGTTTAATAGTGTAAAATTAACAACAAAAAAGTTTATGTGCAAATTTATTTTAAATACCAAAGTGTGACCAATCTAATGCTTCTGCGCTATCAAGGTCGCAAGCAATATCAATGTTATTTAGGTGTGTCCAACACTCATCGGCCATACCCGTTGGCTTTTGGAATACTTCCTCCAAACCATTCTCATAGATAAAGGCTCTAATCACCTTCATATCGTCAGCGATCATTTCTAGGCGGTGCTTTAATTCATCCACCTCGTTGTTAAAATTTTGTGTCATTGGTTAGTTGTTTATTGTTTGAACAAAGTTGCTAATAAAAAAGTTTACACGCAAATTTATTTTGATTGATTTAAAAAAAGAAAGGGGATACATCGCTGCACCCCCTCGGTCTAACCAATTAAACAAACAAAGTTATTTATTGAACACAAACGTCCAATCATCTTTTTTGTGTGAGATTTGTGGTGTGTAACCATTGAACCCCTCACGTGAATAGTAATAGTGTACATAACGCTTAACATTCTCAACATCGCTCGTGTTAAAAGTTTTGGTAACCTTAAACGACATTGTCAATAGTTTTCCGTTACCGCTCTTGGTGATAGCCATATCTTCTTGGGATACGCTCTCTGGTAATTTAGGTTCTGCTTCGGGTGTCAATTCATTAACACACTCATACCATACTCTACCCTCTTTCTTACCATATTGAATGTAGTGTTCCCACGCATCCATACTTGCTTCCGCAACATCGGGATTCATTTGTAGATACTTCTTACGAGCACCCTCGCAATTTTGTTGAGCAAATGCCTGCACTCCCACAAACATAACTCCGATTAAAAATAGTTTTTTCATATTGTTTAATTATACTTCAAAGGTAAGTGTAAAAAAGTTTATGTGCAAATTTATTTTAAACTCACTCAATAAAAAAGTGACATACAAGCGTTATAATCACTGGGTGTACTGATACGAAAAGATTTCTCATCAACAACCAGATTCGGTGAACCAACCCAACGCTTCTTAGCCTGAGCAATAGCACCACGCTTTGTCTTGGCGAACTCGGAATTCCAACCTCCACCAACGAAGTTGTAAAGGTATTCTTTAACTTGCAACTCTTTTTTCATATTGTTTAATTTAAAACAAATCTAATTATAAAAAAGTTTATGTGCAAATTTATTTTACCTAACAAGCGAATAATAAATAACCGATGGCGATTCCACCCAATAGGTGTAATGCTCTGTCATACCAAATTGATTTCATTTTATTTAAATTTAAATAATTTCAAATATAAACTTTGCAATTGCAATCAAACCACCAATTACAATTATAGTCATGATAGCGGCTGCACCCAACATGGCGGCAACCTCTCTTCTTTCTTGTTTCTCCTTACTATACATGGTTTAAGGTTTAGTCTTCCCGTTTGGATTCGAACCAAAGACCTACGGTTTAGAAAACCGTTGCTCTATCCAACTGAGCTACGGGAAGTTTGATTTCAGTAAAGGTATGAATTTAAAACTTCACAACCAAATTTATTTTGGTATATATCCACCAACATCGTTAACTTCGTAATGCGGTGCGTATTTAGGTAAATAGGTTCTCTTTGTGTAAAAGTCATAGACAACCATATCACCAGCTTTAATTCGCTTACCACTCTTCGCACATTTGCCCGAGAACTTCGCCAATATGATTTTCATTTTAATCTAAATTAAAATTGTAATAGATTAGCCATTGTCCCCTTCGGTGCATAGTTAACACCAATGAATGTTGTTGGATTCTCAATAACCGATTCAGAGATTCCATGCAATTTCATATAATCGCAAATGAATGGAATGTCCTTCTTCTTGATTCTTAACGCTTCGGTCATCTTTGTCGTGTAAGAAAATCCGTCTTTGGTAAGTGACTTCACCTTCTCTCCGCTTGCGACACTTAAACCCTCAATCCAAATAATAGAATACTTTGCCATAGTTTGTTTCGTTTTATTTAAATCAAATGTAACTATAAGAAAGTTTATGTGCAAATTTATTTTAAAAAGAAATGGGGATTATTCATCCCCACTAACAATACCCATAATTTCTCTCATCGCTTCTCGGATACCTGCCGTTCTATGTAGACCAATCATATACCCAACCAAGATAAGTTTTCTTTCATACTCGGATAATGGAATTGGCGGTGTGACTTCTCCGAACATCTCATCTCGAACCTCTTCCGCTGAACGAAGCAACGCTTCGGAAAGGTATTCAGTTACCTTTAAGTTTTCAAGGGTGCGTTCAACGGCTTCATCATACCATTGCTCTTTAACACCCATTGCATCGTGTAGTTGGCTAGAAACTTTTTCCATTGTTTAATTGGTTTTAATTATAGTCAAATCTAACAATAAAAAAGTTTACACGCAAATCCTAATAGAAAACTTTCGTGGTTTTTTTCAACTTCGGATCATTGGCAAGCGTCAATGCGTTATTACCGAATACAACCAATTCCCTTTTCGTTGGCATTGTTGTGGCGTGACAAACACCCAATAAGATTTCATCATCACAACTATAAAAATCTGCCTTAACAACCCCACTTGATTTGTATGGGTAATCTTGTGACATATTCTTTCGGATAATCTCAAAACAAAAATCTTTACTGAACATACTATCGTTCGCCAGCTTCACACACTTTGAATACTCTTCATCAGTATTCGGATACAACACAATCTTAACTTTGGCATTCTGACCAAAAGCATTCAATGTGGAAAATAAAATAAAACTAAATAAAAGTTTTTTCATATTGATTTAATTTAAATTAATTTTGTTTAGGTCAAACGAAACGCCAAGTCCCGATAATAGTTTGGTTAGATTAATATCCTCACGAATCCTATCAACCTCCCTTTCCAATAAAGACAATTCGTATAGACAAGTTTTCTTTTTCATACGATATAGCTTTGAATCAATCTTACCTAACTCCATACGAAATTCAAGTGAATCAATCTCGTCTTTTACTTGCATCGCTCTCTCGTTAATCTCGCCAACACGAACTAACAAACCATTGTTAATATCTTCTCTTTTCATATTGCAAAGGTAAGGGGATAAAAGTTTACACGCAAATTTATTATGTATAAAAACCAAGAAAGGGCGGTCATAAGACCACCCTCTCCATCGACAATTAAACAATGCCACCGATTTCACTCGGTGTATGTTAAGCCATTAACAACTCAACATTTCTTTTATTAAACTTACCTTTTGGTAATTCTAATTTACTTGCATAAGCATAGTCCAATGCCCTAAATTTACTCAACACTTTATCTCTTTCACGATTAAAGATAACTTCGTTGTACTCCATTATCCCTCTTGGTAATCCACTCCACTTTACCTTGAAAGCCGAAAACATATTCTCTGCGGTTTCAAGATGTGCTTCGTGGATTGAGGAACTTAATGTGTAGATAACTCTCTCAAAATCGTGGACACTATCCGACTGCATTTTCAAAGCCATTTCTCTTGCTTCTTCATCGGTTGGTGCGTTAAACCACTTTCGTAATAATTTTTCTAATCCCATATTTCGTTTAATTGTTTAGCAAATTTAAAACTAAAAAATTTAATATGCAAATCTTTTTTACCAAGTTTGCGGATATTTTTCCAAAATATGTTGTGGATAAAGAACTTCGTTCCCGTTCTTTAAAACATCTTCCCACCAACGGATACCATAAACCAAACGTGCTATTGCGAACTTCTGAACGTCCTCATCGTGTACTCGAAAGAATAAGTCATTGCGACCACCCGTTCCCTCTTCTCCTGGGGTCGGTAAGGTCAACACTTCTTCTGAATACTTTGCTCGTACTCCGAACTCTAACTGAACCCAATTCTCAAAGCTCTCTACTTCGTTTGCTCCGACAACTGTGCCTTCCCAAACACATACTTGATTAAAATTTTCCATTGCTTAATTGTTTTGATATTTCAAAGATAAGTATAAAAAAGTTCTTGTGCAAACTTTTTAATAAGAAATACCTGTCTTTCCAAGCTGTCAACCTAATTTATTATTTAATGACGTAAAGGGTATCAAATCGTCTGGGTAGTCAGGACAGGATTCGAACCTGTAATTTTAAACTCCAACGGTTAGCCCTAATACTAGGGTTCGGTTTAGGAGAAATCCCTCATTTAACATACCATTGCGTCTACCAATTTCGCCACCTGACTATTTATTTTTTTTACTTACTTCAAAGATAAGTATAAAAAAGTTCTTGTGCAAACTTTTTAATACATTTTTTCTGTCATCGCTTTCGCTTTTGCAAAGTGCTTCTCAATCTGCTTGGCGAATGATACCAATCTCGCTTTGGTCTTGGCGTATGCAAAGAACTGACTGAACTCGCTATCGAACTCTATCCCACTACAATTTACATTGCGTTTGATACAATCCTCAAAGTCGTATGCTGATTCAAAATGACGTGCTAACTGCTCGTCCTTTGGAAACCCAGTGATTGACCATTGCGCTCCCTCATAATCTCCCTTGTAGATTAGTAACCCGAACGCTGTTCTAATTTCTTGTGATTTTGTTGCCATTGCTTAATTGTTTAATAATGTAAATTTATGGGTTTAAAAGTTTACACGCAAATTTATTTTCGATCAATTCCAAAAAAAATTTCATTTTGATTAAAATAAAAAGGGGGATTTCTCCCCCTTAATCACATCTTACGAACTAACTTAACATAACCACCATCCTCGGCATAGCGACCATTTATATTCTCCAAATACCTATCTTGTATGCGTATGTAATCTTTGATACAATCACGATAAGTTTTGTAAACGCAATGCTCACGATTTTTACCAACCACGTACTCGCTTCGGCTTGTCTTGATACCTGCAATGTTTTTGTTCTCCTTGCAGATTGATGACTTGAAGTGTTGGCTCTCAATCTTAAATTGAGCAAGTGCCACATTCGGTAGTACACACCCTTGGTCGATTAACTCCTTAAGGATTGCCTCATCGGTTAACTCTATGTCGTCCACCTCATCACTCAATACTCTCTCCTTAACGATTGTCTTATAGGAAACAACTTCTTTTGGTGAAATCGTAAATGCTCCCATAATCAAAAGCAAGTTTACCATAATCGAGATTGTGAACATTGGGCGATAGTCCCAAACTCTTTTTAATTGTAGGTTATCCGTCTGCTCAAACAATAACCTTTGTTTTAATGTGCTGTTTTTTGTTTTCTGTTTCATAACATTTAATTTAATTGTTTAACAAATGTATGTATAAAAAACTTTATGTGCAAACTCTGTTCCGCTTTTTTAATCAGGGTAAATCATCATTGTGCCAGCATCGTGCCATTCGTAATACCAACCACGCTTCTCGGTTTGCTCATTTAGTTTTGGGTTTACTCCATGTGAATTGTACCAACTCTCACGATAGTAATCGAATAGGTTATTATTTTCTTCACCTGATACCCAAATACCTGTACCCGCACTTTCACCATAGAATTGTTCGGTAGTCCCAACAACTCTAACTCCTTTGGTTTCGAGCCAAGCCATCATTTGTTCACGATTTAATTTTTTAATTGCCATGTCGTTTAATTATGATGTAAAACTACTGATAAAAAAGTTTATGTGCAAATTTTATTTTAATCTAATTTAAATTTCTGTACTTATAGTACTTTTATTTTAATTAAATTAAACCACAAGATTTTGATTGGTGTTTTCAGGAACTAAAATACATTGCCCATCCATGTACTCCAAGAATACTTGTTTAGCAATTTTAAATTTGCTCATTGGGTGTCTACGTCCGTTCTTTGTTAACTGATAATAACCCTGACCAAAAATTCCTGTCCATCGGAACTCCCACGTCTTTGTTGTACCATCCGCATAAAGGTAAGTTACCTTTGGCTTCGCCACTAAAAAATCTACTATGTTCATATGTTTAATTGTTTATTGATACGAATGTAAGGGTAATAAAGTTTATGCGCAAATTTATTTTAATAAGTTGATCAATTCTGGTGATAAAAAAAGGGGACGTTTCCATCCCCTCTCTCACTTGTGTAGGTTAAACCGATTAACAAATAATTTTAATCAAGTTCTTTGTTGGTACGATTACTTTGTTCACCATGCTTCCATGTATCTCAATCTGCAAACCATTCCAATCAATCACCTTTGGTGCTGATACCGAAGCAACTTTGTTAAGTTGGTTTGCTCTACGAGTAACCCAAGCCTGCTTCGCAACTTCACTGCGGTCTTTTTTCTTGGCATCCATGCGGTCATTTAAAAGTTTTTCCACATGAGCCCTACGCATAGCAATTTTTACAGCATCTTTGGTAATTCCGTTTCTGTGTTTGAAATTGGATACCGTTTTTTCGCTTACACCATAAGCAAATGCGATTTGCTTTGTGCTTTTTCCTTTTACCATTAAGTTGGCAACTCCTTCGTAAGTTAATGTTCCTTTTACCATTGTTTTTGTGTTTTTGATTATGATGTAAAACTAATTATAAAAAAGTTTATGTGCAAATAAATCTACAAATTTTTCGTAAAAACATACGTCATCATTTCTTTGGCATATGCACTCTTTGATTTATTTGCGTAGCAATAAGGTCTAACGTATTGTTTAAGACCGCACATCTCACCCATGTAGTTCTTAAAAACTTTGTCTCTAAAATGTGCATAGTCCTTTGCACCAAAAACATCTAGGTACTCTAGCAAAGATGAGTTGCGAACGTTTTTTGTCATGGTGATAAACGCAAAACCTTTCTCAAACCTTTGAAAAGCGGATACCATATTGTTTAACTTATCTATGGTGAAAGAACCGCAAAGGTCTAAATCAACTACATCGTATTTCTCAAACTCAGCATTAAAGATATCGCCTTGTTTATAGTTAAGAATTTGGTGCTTTTTCTTAAGTTGTTTATACTTCGGCAAACCATTAATGTATGTCTCGGCATCAAACTCATAAGAGTCGATTACAGCCACTTTCGAAAATCTGCTGTTTAAGGCAATCATTTGCTCAAACTCGAATGAATCTGCGGATAAGGTGAGAAAGTTGTTTAAATCGTCCGAAAACTTGCTATTTTCGATACAATTTAGTTTAAACTCTCTGCAACTTTGCTTCTCGTTGGCATCGGCATAAACAAAGCGACCAACTCTCTCCTGATACTTTCTTTCTTTAACTTGCATAAGTGATAATGTTTATTGTTTAACGTGACACAAAGATTACCATAAAAAAGTTTATGCGCAAATTTATTTACAAAATGAGTTATTTTTTTTTTTGATCCACGGATAAATAAAAAAGGGATACGTTTCCGCATCCCCTCATCGTATTCACGATTAAAAAAGAATCTTTAGACGCAAGGTATCCACTCGCTCGGTTTACTCATTGTCGCTTTGGCATCGTGAAAGCCTTCCACCATTACATTTGCAATCTTGTGGCTTGCTTCGTTCCTGCCATCAAAGTTATACTCCTCACTGGCGCAATTCTCCAACCACTCAAGACATAGTTTGGTAAAGGATTGTTGCAAAGTTCGGTGTTCACGATTCATTTCAGCGATAAACTCCTTGTTCTTGTTGCTGAATGAGTTTAGGTAGTCGGTAACATTGTTTACCACTTCCTTTGCTTGGGTTTGTGTAGCTGTGTTCATATTGTTTAATTGTTTAACGATACAAAGATTAAAATAAAAAAGTTTACAGCAAAATTTATTTTTAATCTATTTCAATTATTCTGCAATAGTTTTCCAATTCATCCAAAGGTATTCTTCCGTTATTGGATGAATAATAACCTTGGGCATCAAACCTTTTCTTCCAATCAAAGAATGCGTTTCTTGCTTCCTCCTTTGTTGAATAGGTATCACTGAAATGGATGCTGAATCCATCAGGACTAATCACATCGTATTTTTTCTTGTTTTCCATATAGCAAAGTAATATATAAAAAAGTTTACAGCAAAATTTATTTATAAAAAAAATGGGGATAATTTCTTACCCCCACTTCTCATGAAAAACAAAAACACAAATTAATTTGAAAAGAACGGCTGTATAATTTCAGCGCCACTCAACTCAACTTGTTCTTTTACATACTCAACCGCTTTGGTATCGGTTGGGTCATACACATACGCTCCGTTGCTAGAAGCTACAGCGAATTGGCCATTTGACAATCCCCAAAAGTAATAGCGGATGGTATCGTTTGGCTCCAACACATTTAAAGCGTTTGCGCACAATTCGTTTAACTCGGGAAATAATTTAACACCTCCCGTGATTGTTGATACAATTGCAAGCTTCATGCTGCCATTGTTGAACTCATTTGCTTCGGTGGTTCTTCCGATTTTGTTTAGTGCTTCCACTAGGTAAGACTTGTAAGCTCCCGCTTGCGGTCTTGGAAAAGGATTTGACATATTTAATTGTTTTTGATTATGGTACAAAGTACGTTATAAAAAAGTTTATGTGCAAATTATCTTATCTCTTTTATTGAAACTTTTTTTCCATTGGTTGTTAGCCGTAGGTATTTCATTTTAATTGAAATAAAACTAGGTAAATTCCAATCATAGATATTAACATTCTTGAAACAAGCGGGACTTGAACTAGTGAACCCATAATCATTCAATAACACATTCAATTCATTTTGTGTGAAATCGTATTCATTAAATGTTAATGTTGCCTGACCGCAAGTTGTTTCGTGTTGTATTCCCAAAACCGCCAACACCTTATCACCTTTCATAAAGATTGCATAAGATATATCATCGTATACATCGGAACTTATAGTTCCCCTTTCATCAACACCACACCCGTCATCGCAACCAGTGTATATCGTATCTTCAGCGAAATCAATATCAATTTGCTCGGGATCGTTTTGTTCATAGATGCGTTTACCAACTGAGGAATCACAACCTTTCAATGCCCAATAGCAAATAAATATAAATAAAATAAAACCAAATATATTTTTCATATTGCAAAGGTGGTGATAATAAAGTTTACGTGCAAATTTTTAATCAACTACTCCGTTTCCGTAGTAAAGGTTAAAACTTTTTGCCTTGTAATCATCTGACTGCAACCATTCTTTATACTTTCGTTCCCATTGTTTATCTTGGAACGTATAGTGTGAACCATTGCAATATCTTAAACGATTGTTAAGTTTGTAGAACTGCTCAAACATACCTATCTCGGTTGTGTCTTCAATCTCCTGCGTTCTTGTAATAACTGAAGTGTTATCATGATAACGATAACCGCTTTCCGTTACAACGGTTTCGTTTCTTGGATTCCAATAATCTAAAGTTGTTCTTAACATTTTATTTTAATTAAATTATAAATGTGTTTGGTGTCCACAATTCAAGCATTCAATATAAGGTTTGCCACCCTCACGAACTGCCGCACTATCTCCAGGTAAAAGATACCATTCATTATTTGAACACTCGGGACATTTGGCTTCATCTGAACCCATGCGTTCTTTCATGGTTAGTTGTTTCTCACCTACATGGTATGGATAAACCTCATCCATAACATTCCCCTCAATGGGAACTAAAACTGCTTTGTAAAACTTTGGCTCTCTCATATCACCATATCAATTAAAGTAAGTTGTGCTTCAAAACCGCTATCGGTTTTGTCCCATTGTCCCCCCAATGCCATTTCCGCATCCTCACGCAAAGTTTTAAGGGTTGTAATCAATGGGGTGAATACTTCTTCAAATACCTCCGAATCCAAAGTTGTTAAGTCCAAAGGTAGTTTGTCCTCAACCGCAAGATTAACAAGAATCTCTTTAATTTTTTCTGCGTATAATGTTTTTGCTTCCATAGTTCAAAGGTCTATATAAAAAAGTTTATGTGCAAATTTATCTCGATCAATTTCAAAAAAAGTTTGGGGGAATTTCTTCCCCCAATTACTTTAATCATCTTCTCGGTATTCGTACACCTCAATCTCGGTATGTAGGACAAGGTTTCTCACCCCCTCAATCTCAACAAACTCTGCCGTTGGAACTTCCTCATCAAGGTCTGCCGTTGAGTATTGGTAACTATCCTCATTCACATCACCCTCGCCCTCGTATGGCATTTGTTCTGCGTACCCAAGTAACTTTGTGTGTAAAGCGTTTATTCTGCTCTCAATCTCATCAGTCAAGATGAAATCTCTCTTGTAGTCAACATTAAATCCGTCCCAATGAACATAACGCATATTGGCTACATACTTCTCAAACAATTCGTTTTCCTCTTTTGTCAAAGGAACGTGAACTTTTGCGTGGTATCTTTCCGACCACTCACTTGTTGCCGATTTTACATACTCAAAGTCATCTTCCTCATCATTCAAGTTAATGTGAACTTTACCACTCTCACCCATATAGTGTCCGTCCGATGCTTCGTAGAAATCAATCTCACGATAAACTGCATCATTAAAGTAACTTTCCAAATCACTACACTCAACAAGGTTGTCGTTCTCATCATAAAAGTTTAGTTGGGTTTCGTTCATACTATCCCCACCACAACTGAACTCAAACTCACCTCTTGCGATGCCTTTTTCTTTCCAAGGTTTAATCATTTCATTCATAATCTTATGTGCTTTTGTTTTATGTTACAAATTAAGTAATAAAAAAGTTTATGTGCAAATTATTCTTCACCCATTCTTAACTTTTCCAATAATTCTTTGCTACGCTTTTGTGCTTCAACACTCGGAATGTCCTTAACTCCGTTATTGAACCAAGGTTGTACAACAATGTTTTCCAAGTAATCTTGTGGGGTTGGGATACCCTTGTGGCGAAAATCCTCGCTAATGTGTAGCATAGCAATATCAATGGTGTCCACACTCTTTCCGTCCGAATTGATTATGTTGTAACCGAATACCTTTGGGATAATTGTGTAGGCGAACCAAGTATTGTGTGTCAATACCCTTGATGAATTGTTGTTCATAGTTGCCTTTGGACTATCAATCAGTTCGTGGATAGCGATGTAATCTTCAATCTTACCACCCCAACGCTTAACTGAACTTTTTGAATGAATTTCTGGATTTGCCATTTGTGTTTTGTTTTTGATTATGATACAAAATACGACATAAAAAAGTTTATGTGCAAATTTATTTTCACCCAAAATAAAAAAAGTGGGGATATTTCTACCCCCACCTTTCATTTGTGGATAATCAAAAACAATAAATCAATCCCAAATTCGTGTTACTTGTTGGTTAAATGGATTATACTCCACTTGTTTGCCCATAACCCAATCCCCCTTGTCAATCTTCAAGGTCTTGTGTTCGTTACTCCAAGCACCATTCGGCTTTTCGTGTTTCAAATCACAATCTTCCTTGATAGTAATTTCGGGGAAATCAGTTGCTACTTCAATGTCCATAGCAAAGTTACCATAAAGGGTGTGTTGGTTCACTCCCTCGCCCACCAATAAGGTGTGTTTTTTAAGCGACTTTTTCATTTTATTTAATTTGGTTTTTGTTTAACTTTCAGCGACAATCAATTTAAGGTATTCTTTCTCGGTTAGGTGTCGTGGTTTGTCCAAAGGTGTGTATGTCCCTTTTGGTTTAATCATTACACAATCCCCTTGGCGAACAATCTTCGCAATGTTACCTTGTGGTACATCAGTTTGGATAGTCCAAGCAATACAATGGATAGGGTTAATCTTGCTCATATCAAAATCCCAATTACTACCCAATTCGTTTGTACTATAAACTGACCTCAAATCAACCCAAATAAGATACTCTCTATCGGTACTTGTGTCCTTGCAACGAACATAGTGGCAATCTTCCATTTTACGCCAACTATTCTCCATATTTTGGCTAAATACTTCACCTTTCACCTCAAACAATTCATAGGTATCATCAAAGGTATGCTCAACCAATTCACCTTTCTCGTTTACCCAAGTGGTTGTTTTCTTAATTGTCTTACTTGATAGCAAGGTTGGTTTGGCTTCCTTTATTATGGCTTCCATACCTAAATTCAAGATACCAACTCTCCTTTGTTCCAAGTTAGGTAGTTGTGCAATATCACCAAAGGTTGCTGGAACTACTTTGTCCCAAAAGTCCTCTAATTGTTCCATTGGACATTCATCTTGGTACTTCAATTTGAGTACACGACACCCCAAGTCAAAGGGGAACTCTACATTGTTAATTACTATTTTCATTGTGCTTTTGTTTTATGTCTACAAAGTAAATGATAAAAAAGTTTACACGCAAATCTTTTTACAAAAAAAGTTTGGGGGATTTCTCCCCCTTACTTTTAGTATTGGTATTTCGCTGAATAAACATTAATGAAATTCTCCTTCTTCTGCAAGAATGGTTTAAGTTCCTTAACAAACTTCTTTTCAAACTCCGCATCAAACAAACCACCCAATGCACTCTTAACAACTTCAAGTATTGGTGTATTGGTTGTGGTGTCATCAAAGGCACAATACAATTCAACTGACCAATCTTTTGGTATTGAACCATGTCTATCTTGGTTTATCTTTGCTTTTTTCAACCCACGCTTAATGGTAATGTTTGGTGTCTCGTAAACATCAACCTCATCATCGTACCAATCAATCTCGCTGAATGATACATTCGCCAATAATAGTTTCTTGGTCTTGATGCCCTTCCAAAAAGATTCCAACATGGTTGCCAATCTTTCCTCGTTGACATATAGTTCACTCTTACGGCTTGAACCCGAATAGTCCGAACTGATCGTCAAAGCGATTTTGTTTTCTTGTCTGCGAGCCACATTAATTGATAACTCTTCTTCTGTAAATAAATTTCTCATGTGCTTTTGTTTTATGGGACAAAGTAATACATAATAAAGTTTATGTGCAAATTTATTTTCAACTGATTTTGCAACCCATTACTGACATATAGAATACATCCCTACGGACAATTGAATTTAATTCATTTATAATTGGCTCGGTTGACGTTTCGTTATTGAACTTTTTTTTAAGGCTGGTGTATTCCGCAATGGTAATATCAATACCCTTGAACTCTGGTGTTGTTAAAACTTGGTCTAATAGTGATTTCATCTTGATTAAAATAAAATGGGGGGATTTCTCCCCCCGATTAATTATTCTGCGGTTTCCTCTTCCAACTGACAAGCTTCACCTCTTTCGGTGGCCTCAACCAACTGACGAATCTCGTGGTTGATACCACTCTTCCAATCCTCGGTTTCAAAGTGAACAGAATCAATCTCGATTTCATTCCCGTTGCAGATGCTGAACTCACATCGTCTTGAATTAACTTCAATCCCATCGTTGTCGGCATCATCAACGATTGCCTCAAGGCGGTTCGCCAACTCCTCAAAGTCGATTGCGGTTGTACCTTCGATGCTCTCAATCAATCTGATTACATCTTCCTTGGTGAACAATGAACCTGCTGATTCATTCACCTTGCTAATAACTTGTTCTTTTGTCATATAAGTGGTTTTTTTGATTATGGGACAAAGTACGTCATAAAAAAGTTTACAGCAAAATTTATTTATAATATTTTTTTTGTCACCCCCTTTATTTTACATGAATCCATGCTTACTTTTGTGGTATGAAAAAGATGCTTATGCTTTTGAGCGTGGTTGCCATGATGGCCGCTTGCTCTACGGAAACAACCGAAACAACCACGACTGTGGATTCAACTCAAGTAGTTGTTGATACATTCATGGTTGACAGCGCCAACACCAGTGTTGATAGCGCAAAATAATCAGTCAATGGTTATTGATTAAGTGGGATTCCGAAAGGGTCCCATTTTTTTTTGCATAAAAATTTGGTTGTAAACTTTATTATGTATTACTTTGTACTCGTAAACAATTAAACAATGGAACTACACAAAGCACAAGTATTAGCAAATTTTTTAATGCACAAGCATGAACTCACCTCAAAGGGTTGGCGTTTTGAGTTTGATACAGCTAAACGCAGGTTTGGTTGTTGTAACCACAGGTACAAAAAGATAACCCTATCCAAAGCGTTGGTATCAATTAATGACGAAGCGAGGGTTAAGAATACAATATTGCATGAGATTGCTCACGCCCTTGTTGGTGGTGGTCATGGTCATGATTCAGTATGGCGTAGAAAGGCAATTGAGATTGGTTGTGATGGAAAGCGTTGCTACACATCAGAGAATACAGTTACACCTGAATCCAAATACATTGCTGTATGTGTTGGGTGCGGTTATGTACATAAGAAACACCGTAAACCAACAAGAATATCCGCCTGCGGTACTTGCTGTAAGGGTGTATTCCAATCAAAATATATTCTTGAGTTCAAATTAAACCCCAAATACTAATCTTATGATAGTAGTAAAACCCTTTACCGTAACCGTTAATCCTTTTACAAGGAGAGCGGTCATTTATAAAGAAGAATATCCAAGTGGTGAATCATACACACTGGAGATTCAATTCAACGATCTTGATGAATGGTATTCATTCAACATAGGTGATAAGATGTACGATGCTCACTTCCTGTATGAAGATGAGTTCTCATTCAACATTTATCCTGTTGATGAAAACAATCACAATGATTACGCTGAATGTCTTGTTGAAACCTTAAACATTTCATATTAATTAAAATGAAAGTAGCTAAACTAGTATACGCTTCATTCGTCACCAGAGTTGTGGTGGATGCAAATGCAACTGAAGAACAAATCTTAGATTCAGCCCGAAAACAATTTGCATTCAAAGTAGAGAATGAATTATCAGAGAACATTGAGGAGATTGTCAACGATGTTGAATGTCCCTACGATAAAGTTTTTGATGAATTTTAAAAATAAATTTGCACACAAACTTTTTTATATATAAATTTGCTACTGTAATCAAAAAACAAAACAATGGGACATTTTATGGACTTCGAGAAAATCTTAGTAGGACTACGAAAAGGTTTAGATGATGCTCTTATACAGGAGTTAAAAGAACACAACAGGGGATTAACTAATCCTTTGGTTATTGACGATGAGGATACCCCAATCTATTTCATTCACCCAACCGAACTTGACGGTAGAAGCAAAGCAAGTTCAATCTTTATGGATTTTGCGGGTGTTGTAATCAAAACGGATGTTGGTGAGTGTGTTGACTTCACCGACTTGGAAACCGATGATATGGTTGCAATCTATGAGTATGTTTACCACGAATTAAATTAAATTCAATATGGCACAGGAAACAATGCGACAAAAGTTAATCGATGCTATCTTTGATATGGCAGGCGATGAAATCGAAACAGTACAGGATGCAAAAAAGTTTGCAGCGATGTCCGATGAACAGTTGGTTGATGAGGTAATCAACTTAGCAAACTATTATAGAAATCAAGCCAACGATGATTTCAGAACCTTTAATGAAGCACCCTATGGAAACGATTAGACGACAGGAAGCAATCGACAGGTTGGTGGATGATGATTTAGATTCATTCCACACAGGACACCAGGACGGTGATGATTCATACGCAGCGGCACTGTTAGAATTCGGACACAAGGGCTACGCTGATTACACCAACGAGGAACTTGCTAGTGAGCTATACGAGAGATTTAGTTTTAATTCATTTAATGTAATTGACGATGAGCAAGAATAAATTATATGAATGCCAGGTTGCGTTCACCTACGAGGCAACCGATCCTGTGGATGCGGCTAGACAACTTATTGCAAATATCCAAATAAATCCAAATTGGTTCGTCACTGTAACTGATACGGATAACCCTGAACATAAATTCAGTGTTGACACCGAAACAGGTGAATGCGAATCCTCCGAGAATTCAAACGAGCAACTTGATTTCGATTTCACTATCTATGAGATTTGGGGTTATGTTTTCCACGCCAACAGGATTTTTGATACTGACTTAGGTAGTGGATGGAACATCTTTAATAAGCAGGGTGAATTTGTGTTAGAATTCTATGTTGAATCCTATGAGGAAACCGATGAGGAGGATGTCGATATCATTTGTGACTACCTAAGGGAAAATTATTTTTAAAAAAAGTTTGGCTGTAAAGTTTTTTATAACTATCTTCGTATCATAATCAAATTACATATTATGTCAACACAAACAAAAATCCAAGAATTTTGGGACACTGAAGCCCAAAAAGTATTAAAGGGAAAGACAATCGTTGAGGCACGATACCTGAATGATGAGGAAATGGAAATGATGGGTTGGAACAAACGACCTCTTTGTTTCTTCCTGAATGACGGAACTAGTTGCATCTTGTCAGCAGATGATGAGGGTAACGAGGGTGGCGTCTTATTCTATGGCGATAGCGGAGTTTTACCAACACTTTAAATTAATCAAAATGAAAAAATTTCAGGTTACCTCAGGGGCTATGGTATGTAGCGACCCTTGCTATACCACCGATGTTTGGTGTATGAGCACAGTTAACAATGTAAAGAACGGTACTTGGGCCGCTGAGGTCGACACGGTAGAAAGCTACGGTCACCGTATTTCCGAACTCAGGGTTAAGCATATTGATGCTGACACGAATGGTTCTAAGTGGGAAATGCTCACAGGTGACTTCGGTGTGGACAGCGGCCAATTTGGTTTCTTTGATTCCGTTCACTACCGTAAAGCTGCTAGTGTTAAAGGAGTTCCTTTGTATGACTTCGGTGGTGATTTCCTTACTGACAACAGCGACCGTGATGGAGATATATGGTATCGTGCTTGTTGCAACCTAACTTTAGGTAAGGACTCTTGGGGTGTAATCCCACACGGGGCTGTATCATCTTCAGGTTACGGGGATGGTTCATACGGAGTTGCGGCTCTTAAGGATGTGAATGGTCAATACATAGCTTTCCAGGTTATATTCATCGGAGAAGAAGAAGACGAAGATGAGGATGAATTCTTGGATGAGGATGAGGTGGATCAATTTCTTTAATAAAAAAGTTTGTTTGTAAACTTTAATTCAATTATCTTTGAATTCTAAAATCTAAATGTATGCATAAAGGTGTAATGTTATTAACCAAAGCCTCTGATAGAGATGAGGCGGTTTCGAATGTTGAGAATTTTCTCGAGGATTATAAGAACCACGTTTGGGATTGGTATGTGATTGGCGGTCGATGGAGTGGAACTCTTAACGCAAAGGCGACTGAGTTCTTTAAATTGGCTCATGCGCATCTCAAAAAGGCGTATCCTGAAAGCGGTGAATTCGTATCCTCCAAGATGGTGGAGGAACAAAGCGAGGTACTTCAGTCCATTTGGTCGGAGGAGTTAGGTGCTAGTGGATTAAATCCATACAAGCGTGATAGCTACTCAAACGAGGGTTCTGATGATGACGTCCTACCACTTAATGAGTGTATCGATGCTATCAATGAGTGGACAAAGGATATGGATGCTGAGGCTGAAAAGATGTGGGAAAAGATGCTTGATGCAAAAACTAGTGGTGAGAAACACGATATGTCAGCTTACTACGCAAAGCGATACGCTGAATGTAAATACGATGAGTTTTGCTTTGAATCCAATGTTTACGATATCGATGAGTATACCAACGACCCAAAGGATGCTCTTGAGAATGCAGACCAATACTTCGCAGTGATGGTGGATATGCACAACTAAAACCTTAAGACCCGTCAGTACCCTGAATTTCGGTGGGGAGTTAATTGAGAACCTCTACTTACGGAGTAGTGTATCAGCTGGCGGGTTTTTTATTTAAATTCAAATAAGTAACTTCGTTTAATATTATAACAATGGCCGTAAAGAAAGTAAAAACTAGTTCGTCAACTTACAAATACGTAAAGGTAACCCCGAAACAAAATAGGGTACCAACCACAAAAAAATCAACAAAAAGAAAATAAAGTTTGGTGGTGAACTTTTTTATTCATAACTTCGCATAAATAAAAATCAAAAGGATATGTTTCAATTGAATGATTTAAAATCAAAAGCGCCCGCTGTATTTAGAACAGCTGAGCAGGGAGCGAAGACTGGTGCTTCAGGTAAGTATCTCTTCATCCCCACTGTCGATATTATCGATGACCTTTCAAAGCTTGGTTGGGACATCTATGATGTTGCGCAGCAAAAGTCCAAGACCAGTCCAGATACAACCAGACATATGGTTAGATTCAGAAACAAAGAATTCGGTGCTGTGGGTATTAACGGCAATGTTCCTGAAATCCTGTTCACCAATTCACATGACAGGACCAAATCAATGACCTTCCATGTAGGTTTATTCAGATTAATCTGTAGCAATGGTCTGGTGATTGCCGACAAAACATTCGGCCAGCTTAACCTAAAGCATAACACTAGCCTAGGATATTCTTTCGAAAACGTTCGTGAGATGATTGGTGGGGTAACCGAAGCGCTTCCTTCTGTATTCGATAAGATTAAATCTTTCGAAGAGACTGAGCTCTCTGTGGAAGCAGCACGTGAACTGGCAATCAAATCATTTGCGGTTCGCTATCCTGAATACCTGAAAGAAGGCAAGCTCGATAGAGCCTCTCTAACAGCTTCTGTGGATGTGGACAGCCTCTTAACAGTATACAGAGCAGAAGACGCCCCAAACAACCTCTGGACCATATACAATCGTGTTCAGGAGAAGATTGTTAACGGACACTACAAACACATCGGTCTGGACGGGAAGTTAAGACATGCCAGACCAATCAAGAACATTATGTTGGGACTTAGTATTAACGAGAAGCTCTGGGAAGTTGCAGAAGAGTTTGCTGTGTAATTAAAAAGATATGAGAATTTATACATCCGAATCCATACCAGTTGACTTTTGTAAGTCCTGTAATCCATCAGAGAAGGAAGCTCTGGAAATGTTCAATGATCTGGGGGATGGTCCAGACGATCGTGGTAACTGTTTTAGTTATGACGAAGAGCACCCACCTTATGAGGAAACAGATTATTCTTGCGCTGACTGTGGAGAAATTTTAACAGCGGATGATAATTAATTCATAAAAAAGTTTGCACATAAAGTTTTATTTGTATAATTTTACACCATAAATCAAATAGCACATGGGAACTAGAAGTTTAACAACGTTCATCTCGACTTGGAAAGACGAGAAGACAGGAAAAGTAAAGAACGAGAAAATCGTTACAATGTACCGTCAATACGATGGCTACCCAACAGGACACGGTAAGGAATTAGCGGAGTTCATCGGTCAGGGTAAAATGGTTAACGGCATCGGTGCAAACGAACCACAGTTAGTGTTTAATGGTATTGGTTGCCTCGCAGCACAGGTGGTCGCCAATTTCAAGAAAGGTGCAGGTGGTATCTACTTACATAGAGGCGGTGCAAAGAACTGTTGGGAAGAATGGCACTACGAGGTCATCTTCAATGAGGATACTAGTGAGCTAACCTTTAAGTGTATCGAGATTCACGGTAAACCAACCGTATTTTACGAGGGTACAGTTCAGGGCTTCCTAGAGTTGATTACAAAGGAAGAGGAAGAAAACGCATAAAGAGAATGGGGATTTAATAGTCCCCATTTTTTTTGCGTCAAAGTTTGCTTGTGAATTATATTATACATATCTTCGCTGAGTAATCAAAAAACAATTAATATGAAAACATTACATTATGTACTGGTTGGTCGACACCTGACTGGCGACAGCGAGATTCAGTTCTTTCACACAAGAAAGGAAGCTGTTAGATTCTTCAAAGCTCAAACCAGCCCACTACTGGAGATTTGTTACACCAACAAACTGGAAGAGGATGAAGTATATTCATTCAATGAGGACAAGTCCGCTGTTAGATTTGATTCAGGTTATGATGATGAGCTTGATTCTTTACTGGGGGAATGCAACCACTACTTCTATCTTGGAGCTACCAATGTTGAGGATGATGTTACCCACTATGTTGCTGACTTCTCTGAATGGGTTGACGAGAGTACGGTAGAATTCTTTAACGAGCAGCAAGCTAAGGAGGCCTGGAACGAAAGGGTTGACAGGGAGATTCAAAATGCCAGTGAATACGAGGGAGCTGATATTAATCGTGAGGATGAATCCACATGGGAAACTGAAGATGGGATGACCTTATTCCAGGAAACACATCACAGCGATATGTATTCCGATGCTTACTTCGGAGCTGCTGAGGATTTAACTTGGACGTTCAGGGTTGGACAAATTATTTTTAATTAAAATATACTTTACAACCATACTGGAAAATCTTATTCTTGTATTAAACGAATCGAAATGAATATACAGCTAACAAAAATCGGCCAGGAACATATCAGAAAGGTGGTTGACCACTTCCTGCCGCAGGAGAGGGTTCACCTTAACAACGACTTCTTTGCCAAGCATGGCATCGATACATCAGAGATGGCGGATGATGATTTGTTCTCCCTGTGCCAGGAGAAAGGTGAAACGGAAAACATGTGGTTCTCACTGGCTGTTCTCTGGGAAATTTAAATTGAATTAAACTTTACTTTGAATCCATACTGGTTATATTACTGGTATGGATT
>Ga0102871_1000137_pt1 | contig 26882 bp, 22 predicted proteins | sample Colrivmet1546C02_FD_78445 | JGI IMG/M metagenome (GOLD analysis project Ga0102871, IMG submission 78445) | Estuarine microbial communities from the Columbia River estuary - metaG 1546C-02 | ecosystem: Environmental > Aquatic > Marine > Intertidal zone > Estuary | place: USA: Columbia River... | reverse complement strand
GCTATGGCTGTATTTGCAGCAGATTCATTCGCATCAACGTCCGATTGAACAGCTGCTATGGCAGTATTTGCAGCAGACTCATTGGCATCAACGTCTGATTGAACAGCTGCTATGGCAGTATTCGCAGCAGACTCATTCGCATCAACATCCGCTTGAACAGCTGCTATGGCAGTATTTGCCGCAGATTCATTCGCATCTACGTCTGATTGAACAGCTGCTATGGCAGTATTCGCAGCAGATTCGTTCGCATCAACGTCCGATTGAACAGCTGCGATGGCAGCAGTATTAGTAGAATCTGCAGTGTTTAATGTATCGATCTGGCTTTGTACATCAGAACTTAATGTCCCTATATATTGTAATTCTGTATTGGTAACCGTTCCGTCAGCTAATTTTGTAGCGTCAATACCCGTACCTAATTTAGCATTAGTTACATTCCCATCGGCTATCTTCAACGTTGTAACGTTTGCGTCTAGTATTTTAGCGGTAGTCACGCTGCTATCTTTGATATTAGATGTTTCAACAGCGTCATTGGCTAAATCTCCAGCAACTACGGTTCCATCCACTATCATAGAACTCGATACTTTGTTTGCTCCAATAGTCGTTGCACCCGCGTTATCCATTGTTATATCACCACTAACAGTTACCTCTTGGGCGTCTCCATTGGCATCTCCAACATATATTGCACCGTCTGACAAGGTAATGGAAGAACTAGACGCATCCACATAACTCTTAGTCGCTACATCTTGTGGAGAAGTAGGATCAGCAACATCTGTTAACTTATTTCCTCCTAAGGCGACATCCCCTGATGCCACACCAAATCCACTTAGCGGTATATTTGACTTATCTAATTTAGCATTAGTTATATTCCCATCGGCTATCTTCAACGTTGTAACGTTTGCGTCTAGTATTTTTGCTGTAGTCACACTGCTATCTTTGATCTTGGATGTTTCAACAGCGTCGTTGGCTAAATCTCCAACAACTACAGTTCCATCCAATATCATAGAACTCAATACTTTGTTTGCTCCAATGGTCGTTGCACCCGCGTTATCCATTGTTATATCGCCACTAACGGTTACCTCTTGGGCGTCTCCATTGGCATCTCCAACGTAGATTGCACCGTCTGACAAGGTATTGGAAGAATTTACTGTTGCGTCAACATAATTCTTGGTTGCTCCATCTTGAGGGTCAGTAGGATCCGCAACGCCTACTAACTTATTCGTACCAAGGTCAAGATCCGAATCTGCTGCACCAAAGCCACTCAACGGTATATTTGACTTATCTAATTTGTCATTTGTTACGTTACCATCTTTTATTACATCCGTTACCACAACATCAGGCTCCAAATCTGTTTGAGACTTTAAAGCATACAACGCAAAGGGTACAAATGCAAAGGGTTGATTACTGATTTCAACAAAGGACGTGCATTTACCGTTCGTACTTAGATGTACTTGCAAATTTTTAGCATCTGTATTCCATAAAATATCTGAGAATGCATCAGCGTATCCTCCTACTTTAGATCCTGATCCAATAATTAAATTAACCATTCCAAACTCATCAGTAGTGGTTTGAATAGTTTCCAAATATTCTATTTCAAAATTTTGATCAATAATTCCAAATTGCAAACAAATCGCTTTATTGGCCAAGGGAGCATTAAAACGATTCTCTCCAGGCATTTGTTGCTCTGATGGGTCTAGAATTACGGCCTGATAGCTGATCCCATTTGTTTGAGCGAAACCAGCTGAGCTGATTAATAAAAATAGTAGTAAGTAAAAATATTTCATGGTGATTATTTTATTGGAAGGTGAACTCCGAATTTCATTTGTTTTGTTTTTATTGATAGTTTCTCGTTTGAGCTATTTGTTAAATTGTAGGAATTTGAAAAATTGTACCCTAAACTCAATGCCAATTTATCCGAGACTTTGTATCTGGCATCTAAACCGAAAATAGGTTGCAATACAAGACCCCTAAACTCTTCATTATTTGTAATATCATAAAAAGTTGCATTGGTAAATTGCTCTCCTCTAACTATTTGCGCAGTATTAAGTCCTGCGTTTATAGAAAGCTTAACCCCTCCTTGTGATTTAAAAAAAGTATAAGCAACCATATTTTGAAGACCTATATAACCTGTGTTCCAAGAGTAACTTGATAAGCTACTGGAAGCAGCTGCATTAAATTGATTATATGTTATACTTACCAAGTAAGCAATCTTTGCATCTGATTTATTGGTACTATAACCTATTTCATAAAAATTGCCGCCACCAGACCTGTAATCAAGAGGTGAAGCTAAAACAGATTGGTTTAACTGAACATCAACACTAAACTCGTAGTTAGTCATGTTTTTACCCGTGTGAACAAAAATATCTTGTGCATACAGATTAGAAATACTAAAAAAGGTAATAAAGACGAGAAATTGTTTTATCATATTTTTATAATTAGGGTGAAATACTTAAAATTTTTACCTGAAAGTTGAACTAGATATTGTGCCGTGGGCAAAACAGGCAAGTCAACAAGCTTTAATAAATCATCTTTAACTTCAACTGTTTGTGAGAAAACAGAACGCCCGTAAGAATCGAAAATCGAAACATCCACTGAGGATTCTAAGTTAGAAGAAAATTGAAAATTTAAAACATCGTTAAATGGATTTGGAAATGTCGATATGACAAAACCAGGGTTATTGGAGTCTTTTAAAAGTTTTTGCCAATAGCTCTGATTAAAGCCTTGTTGCACAATTATCTCACCTTTACTATTTCCAGAAACAGATTGTTGTCCAATAGTTTGTTTTACGATTAATCCCGAAGTTGTTTTTATCGATGAAGCTTGTGAACTTATCATTTGATGATGCAGCTGCTGGGCAAATAGTTTGCTTGACATCGCAAGAATGAAAAATAATAATAAATAGTTTTTACTCATTTTATAATTGATTTGTGCACATGATATTAAGAACTATGGTCCTTTACCTTTGGATGCAACATCAAATAAACTAACTCCAACAAACTTTAAACGGTCATAGAGGCTCACTTTTAGAGAATTGATAAGTATTTTAACAAAACATTAAACATTGTTTTGTAGGAATTACACTAATTTTGAAGAAACAATTAAGAACTAACAGAATCTATTAACACTAAATGATTATTTACATAGAAGATATCTTATCAATTCTATTGGGTTTTTTCGGAGCTTTAGTTACTTCTTTACTGTTGTTATCCTACAAATCAAATAAACACGTTAATGTTTATTTGATATTTATACTTATTTTTACGACTCTAAAGTCTTTCTACATAGGGTTGATACCGGATCACATTAATGCCCTTATTTATAATAAATTTAATTGGCTTATGCCATCATTGCTTTTAATCCTGCCTGCATTTTATCTTTATTTCAAATCACTGATAATCAACGAAAAAAAATCTTTTTCAAACACTATCTTTCACTCTTTATATCCCGTTTTCTGCACCTTTGTATATTTACTACAACACGTTTATATATTAATTCCACAAGAGATATGGATTTCAATTCGTAAATTAAACGTTGTAAATTATACATTTTTTTATTTAGGATTAACAACACTTTTGCTGCACAATTTCTATAAAAATCAAAAACGCGATTTAAAAGTAGAACAGCACTTTAATTCTGTAAAGACATGGATTCTTTTTCTATTCATTACCCTTATTTTAACCTCTGCTAGAGCCTTAATAGAGTTTTATTTTGATTTAGAGCCTAGCAATGGGATATTTTCAGTTGCATCTTCGGTGCTCAAAACAGTATTTATTTCTTTTATTTTATTAAAAGTGCTAACAACACCAGAAATTCTTTTTGGATTTCCAAAATTAATTGAACGTGTTTCATTCCATTCATCAGAAGCACAAATAATAAATATTAATATTTGGAACTTAGAGAATCCTCATGTTATCAACGTTCAAGACTCAAAACTAACCTCCGTAATAAATAGAAATATTAAGACTTATGTGTTTGATATTGAGCAATATATTCAAGCACAACATGCGTTTCGAAACTCAAAATATCCGCTAAAAAATTTGGCTAAAGATACAAATATTCCATCGAGTCATTTGACCTACGTTATTAAATATCATTGCAAGTTGTCTTTTATAGAGTTCAAGAATCATTATAGAATTATAGATTCACTACATTTAATAGAAAATGATTATTTACGCTCCCATACACTCGATTCCTTAGCCTTAAAAGTTGGATTTGTTTCCTATAACTCCTTTTATGTTTCGTTTAAGAAACAAATAGGCCTTTCCCCGAAAGAGTATACAGACAGCAAAGATAATCTGATCCATTCGCACCCACTTTTTTCCAGTTAACATAGTTTTATTTCAAAAGTAATGAGGGCTTCCGAAAACTTTGGAAGGAATTATCTTGTTTCTAATATTCTGACTAATGAAAAACTAATTCTTCTGGCAATAAAGCTCGATAACGTTTATTGCTAGCAGAGTAAAAGAAAAGATTTCAAAGTGCAACTTTTACGAAACGTTGTTTTTGGACTATTTTTTTACCATTACTTATTTAATTTTAACAGCCTAACTATATCTTGACACCATTGATGAATGAAACAATTTAGGATCTATAAACGTGGTGCGAAATGCGCTCTTTCATATATGGAACGAATATTCGATAGCGTTTCAACAAAAGTCTACTTTACTTCTTCATAAAAGAAAAAGCCCTCAATTGGTACCTGAAATAATTTTGCCATTTTGAATGCTGTTGGTAAACTTGGATCAAATTTTTCCTTTTCGATCGCATTAATGGTTTGCCTCGAAACACCAATAATATCTGCTAACTGTTCCTGAGTTAAACCCTTTGATTTTCTGAGTTCAAGCACCTTATTTTTCATAAATACCTTTTTCTGTTTACCCTAAGAACGATGATATGAAAAACTCCCAAAAACAGAATAAGTTGGCTAATTTCAGCTTTTGAAGATATAATGTTACTCTGGCCTAAAAGAGAGAAGCTTAAGCCAACGACAACGACTGCCCCAAGAGTTAAACCCATTGCTTCTAAATGTATTTTGCGTTCAAGCTCATCATAATGATTAAATAATTTTCTGTTTGCCAAAATCATTAAAATCCCAATTAAAAGGTTAAAACCAATGGCGAGGGCCGTCCAGGTTGTGTTTCCGTCCCAAAAGAATTTTGGACCAAATGTCGCAATCGCTAAAGTTGCCACCCAAGTCCAAGTCCATAAAGCTAATTGTAAGGTTCTTTTTTGTCTTTCTTTTTTCATAATGTAAAGTTTATTTGACAAAAGTAGTACAGATTATCAAAATGTCAAGTCTTATTTACATAAAATCCTCATTTAAGCTCCTATTCATCGCTAAAGTGTTTTCAATTCCTAATGAATACAATCTGAAGTTCACTTTTCACATTTCCATTAACGAACTTATAGCTTAATTACGGATGACTATAATTCATCCACTTTACCAAACCAGCCCGTGAGGCCACCCGTATGAATAGCAATCACTTTATCGCCTTTCTTTATATCTCCAGAAATACACAGCTTCTTTATGGCTAGCATCATTTTTCCAGTATAAACAGGATCTAATAGTATTCCGGTTTCTGATGTAAATTCTTTGATGAAATCCATCAGTTCTGGGGATGTCTTGGCATATCCACCGCAGTGAAACTCATCGTATATGGTTACGTTATGAATCCCATATACGTCCTGGAGGTCTTTGGCTATGTAGCCATTACCCTTTAGCACTTGTATGCCATACAACGGTGTCCCGTCATTTGTACTATCCATAAATTTTGACATTCCCGCGATAGTTGTTCCTGTGCCACATGCCACAAACACCTTAGAGATTTCTTTTAACTCTATTTCTCTTAGTACCTCAAAACATCCTAGTGTGCCTTGCTCGCAAGCGCCACCCTCTGGTATAAAGAGCTTTTCCTCGTAAATACCCAATTGGCGATTATGCTCTTTATATTCTTCTCGCGAAACAAATGTAAGACGCATACCATACATCTCGCACAGCTTTAAAACACCGTTTAGTTGTTTTGGCTCTTCTCCTCTAATAATGCCCGTACACGGTATTTTTAGTATCGCACAACTAGCAGCAGTAGCAACTAAATGATTTGAAAATGCACCTCCAAATGTTATGATTTCACGATAGGTAGTCTTGTCGTAATGACTTAAGATACCGGATAATTTACGCCACTTATTGCCCGAAATTATAGGATGAATGAGATCATCTCGTTTTATATATAATTCTATGGCAGCGGCAGCGCTCCAAGCCGTGCGCACTTGATGCAATGGGCTAGGAATAGTAAGGTGATCTAAAATATCCATTTGCTACTATATTTCTGGAAAATGCAATTTAATTGTGGACCACACCATATCTGACTCATAGCCTTTTCCAATAGCAAATTGGGCTGCTTTATAGTTTTTTTGATATCCTTTTATTCCCCTTAAACTGTGTATTTTTTTGGTAAGAAGATCAACCAGCATCTCGTCATATTTATCCATATCTATTTCGTTGAGTCCTTTCTTGATACAGTAATCCGATATTTTTCTTTTTTTTAATTCCTGTACAATCTTGTTTTTGCCCCACTTTTTATAAGCAAATTTTCCTCGTACAAAAGCTAATGTAAATCGCTCTTCATTGATAAAATCCTGTTGAATAAGTTCGTAAATTAAGAGTTCTACATCATCTGGGATTAATCCGTAATTATAGAGCTTATCGCGTACTTCCTGATGACAGCGTTCTTGGTAGGCGCAATATTTAGCTATTAGACTTTTAGCCTGAGTGGGGGTATATTTCTTTTTATTCTGCTCTAACACTTGAAGGCTGCTAAATTAGTGTACAATAAGCCTATTTTTGTAATTCACTTGTACTCCTTAACCGAAATAGCACAAATAGTAGGTGGTCAATTGCATGGTAACGGTTCGGTTATCATTCAAAATATTACCACTGATTCTCGTAAGATTCAACTTGCCGAATCTTCTCTTTTTGTTGCCATTATTACTCCTAAAAATGATGGGCACCACTATATAGCCCAAACATTACGGCAACATATTGCAGGACTGTTGGTTAGCGAAAAACCAAAGGAAGAATCCAATTACATCTTGGTTACCAATACGCTAGATGCATTGCAAAAACTAACTGCGTACCACCGTAAACAGTTTTCCATTCCTGTTATCGCTATTACAGGAAGTAACGGAAAAACGATTGTGAAGGAATATATTAATCATTTGTTAAAAGATAAATTTGCGATATGCAGAAGTCCGAAAAGTTATAACTCTCAAATCGGGGTTCCCTTATCCGTTTGGCAACTTTCCTCTAATTTTTCCTTAGGTGTTTTTGAAGCAGGAGTATCTGAGCCCAATGAGATGGTGAGATTAGAAAGCGTTATTCAGCCCACTATTGGCGTATTTACCCATTTAGGCGACGCACATGCTGCTCAATTTGCTTCCGATGAAGAAAAATTGACTGAAAAACTTCAGCTTTTTACAAATTGTGACTTTGTAGTATGTCCAAGTAGTGAAGAGTTGGCCATAAAAGCACTTAATACTGGCGGGAAAAAAGTGTTCTCTTTCGGATATGATTCTACCTCTGATATAAACATAGCGCGTGGTGAAAATGGAGAGTTTACATTGAACTACAAAGCTGAAAGTACTTCTATTTATCTTCCGCAGTATGATAAAGCCTCAATTGAAAACGCCCTAACTGCATTAACTACGGCGGTAGCGCTCGGAGCCAAATTAAGTGATACTGCTGCGCGTATCTCCACGCTTCCTATAGTAGATATGAGGTTACAACATGTAGCTGGCATTAATAATTGTCAATTGATTTTAGATTACTACAATGCCGACTATCAGTCTACTGTAATGGCACTAGACTTCATGAAACAGCAAAGTAGCAAACAGTATGCTACCGTTATCATTTCGGATATTCAACAATCTAACGCGGGAGCCAGTGTATTGTATGCTAATTTAAATTTGCTCTTAAACGATCATTCTATAAATCAACTTATAGGCATCGGAAAAGATATAACAGAAGCGTCTCGTCTGTTTACACTACCAGCTACATTTTATCCGGATACGGCAACATTCTTAAAGCAACATTCTCTTTACGAGTTAAAAAATCAAACAATTTTACTAAAAGGAGCACGTCATTTTGCTTTTGAACAAATAGCAGAACGACTGCGGGTAAAAACACACCAAACGGTACTAGAGGTAAACTTGACTCGCATGCAGCACAACCTTAACATAGTTAAAAATAAAGTTGGCCCTCAGACAAATATAATGGCTATGGTTAAGGCCTTAGCCTACGGCAGCGGTGGGTATCAAATAGCCAAACGTCTTGAATTTAATCAGATAAATTACCTTGGTGTCGCCTATACCGATGAGGCAACTGATTTAAAATCCTCAGGGATAGTATTACCTATTCTGGTGTTAAATCCCGATTTAAATGACCTTACACCTTACCTGGAGCAAAATATTCAACCGGTTATTTATTCCTTTGAAAGCTTTGAAAAAGTAAAAAATGCTTCGTTAAAAATTCACCTGGAGTTTGATACGGGTATGCACCGCTTGGGCTTTGATCAACATGATTTACCTCAATTACTTTCGCTTCTAAAAACAAATTCTAAGGTAGAAGTCGTTTCGGTGTTTAGTCATTTAGCCGCTTCTGATACCCGCGAATTAGACGATTTTACGAATCAACAAATTGCTATATTTACCTCTATTTGTGCAGCTATTGAAGCTACTCTTGGCAAAAGTGTGATAAAGCATATAGCCAATAGTGCTGGTATAGAACGTTTTCCTTCGGCAACTTTTGACATGGTGCGATTAGGTATTGGGCTTTATGGAATATCTCCAATTGATAAAGGCACTAAGCTGCTTCCTGTTAGCAGTTTTAAGACGTATATAAGTCAAATAAAAACGGTACCTGCCGGAGCAGGAATAGGCTATGGACAACATGATAAATCCCAGAAGGATAGACAGATAGCCGTTGTAGCCGTTGGTTATGGCGATGGGTATAGTCGTCTTTTTAGCAGAGGTAAGGGGAGTTTTAGCATCAATGGAAAAATGGCCTCTGTAGTTGGCAACGTGTGTATGGATATGACCATGTGCGATGTTACCGAAATCACTTGCCAAGAAGGAGACGAAGTAATTATCTTTGGAGATAGCCCAAGTGTGGATGAACTCGCTGCCACTATTGGAACTATTCCGTATGAAATACTGACTAACGTAAGTGAGCGTGTAAACCGAATATTTTTTGAGGAATGACAAAAGAAGAGCTCGTATCAGGAATAACCGCTGGTGACACCAGAACACTGAGTAAAGCAATTACCTTGGCAGAGAGTTCTATACCCGAAAAACGAAACTTAGCACTTGAAGTAATTGCGCACTTTGGACCACAAAACGATACCTTTAGAATAGGAATAACAGGAACACCAGGAGCCGGTAAAAGCACGTTTATAGAAACATTAGGTAAGTATATACTTCAAGATCCTTTACGAAAAATTGCAGTGTTGAGTGTGGATCCCAGTAGTGGCAAAACCCATGGTAGTATCTTAGGCGATAAAACCAGAATGAACTATTTAAGCTCGCATGAAAGGGCCTACATAAGACCCACTGCCTCTGGAGCACAACTCGGAGGTCTGGCACAAAACACACGATTGGCTATGCTCCTTTGTGAGGCGGCTGGCTATAATACTATACTCATAGAGAGTGTTGGAGTAGGGCAAGGCGAGACAGAAATATCGCAACTTTCAGACGTATTTACACTAGTGTTGAATCCGGGAGGAGGTGATGAATTACAAGGAATAAAGCGGGGCATCATGGAAATGGCTGATATTATCGTGGTAAATAAAGCAGATGGAGATGCCGAACGACAAGCAAGTCTAACCGCAAAAGAATACAGTATGGCGCTGCATCTAATGCCGGAAAATGAAAATAAGTGGGTGCCTAAAGTCATAACTGCATCCGCTCTACATGAAAAAGGAATAGCTATATTTTGGGATAAAGTGATTGAATTTGAAGCTAAGATGCTTGAGAATTTTTGGAAATCAAAAAATCGACAATCACAAATGTATTATTGGACTCAAAAAACCATACAAGATCTACTCTTGGCAAAAATAGAGAATCATCAATCACAAATAAAAAAAGGCTTAGCCGAAGGAAAGCTCCCTGAAGTAGTAGCCCGAGAGATAGTAGGTTAAATTTCGTTTAGAAATGTACCTGGTATCTTCAGGAATCTAGGGATATACAAATATCTATTCGCACGGTTGGTAGCGCAATTTTTGATGTAGATTGATTTGCTAGAAACAGCTTAATTTGGTTCGTCGTAGAAACAGATCACGGGATTTATAGACACACTGTGATGAGAATTCCATAATTCTAATTTGGGGTATTGATATATAGATTCGTTCAATTTTAAAAATCAACAAACCGAAAGGCAAAAACCCTACTTTTGCAGCACTTAAAATAATACAAAAATGATAATTGGTGTACCTAAAGAAATCAAGAATAACGAGAATCGTATTGCCCTAACACCAGGTGGAGCCTTGGAGCTTACCAAGAGAGGTCATACGGTATATGTACAAAAAGACGGCGGAGTAGGATCTGGATTCAACAACCAAATGTATATGGATGCTGGAGCGCAAATTTTAAACACCATTGAAGAGGTTTATGCAATTGCTGAAATGATCATGAAGGTGAAAGAGCCTATTGAAGCAGAATATAAGCTTATAAAGAAAGATCAATTAGTGTTTACCTATTTCCACTTTGCTAGTTATGAGCCTCTTACACATGCTATGATAGCGAGTGAAGCTGTTTGTTTAGCATACGAAACAGTGGAAGCATCCGACCGCAGCTTACCTTTACTTGTGCCAATGAGTGAAGTAGCAGGTAGAATGGCTGTTCAGCAAGGTGCTAAATACCTTGAGAAACCAATAAAAGGTAAAGGAGTGCTTTTGGGTGGCGTACCTGGAGTGCCTCCAGGAAAAGTTCTTGTAATAGGTGGTGGTGTTGTAGGAACTCAAGCAGCTAAAATGGCAGCTGGTCTAGGCGCTCAAGTTACTATACTTGATGTAAGCTTAGCGAGACTTAGATACTTAAATGACGTTATGCCTGCAAACGTAGTAACTCGCTTTAGTAGTGAGATGAACATTCGTGATTTGATTCCACACATGGATCTTATTGTAGGTGCCGTACTTATTCCGGGTGCAAAGGCCCCCAATCTAATCACTAGAGATATGCTTAAGCTAATGTCTCCAGGTACTGTAATCGTAGACGTAGCTGTAGATCAAGGTGGATGTATAGAAACATGTAAACCTACTACACACGAAGATCCAACTTTCATCATAGACGATATAGTACATTACTGCGTGGCTAACATGCCTGGTGCAGTTCCTTATACTTCAACGGTAGCACTTACCAACGCAACCCTTCCATACGCTATACAACTGGCTAATAAAGGCTGGAAACAAGCATGTAACGAAAACAGAGAGTTGAAACTTGGCTTAAACGTAGTAAACGGAAAAGTTTGTTACAAAGGCGTGTCTGAAGCATTTAACCTTGACTACACTCCAGTAGAAGATATCTTAGGTTAATTAAGAAATCCTATTTAAAAGGGTAAAGGGTAGAAACTTAATCGTATTTACTTTTTACCCTTTTTTATATTCATATGAAACTAAACTACAAACTATATCCGTGTACTTCAAGTGATGCCCCAAAGCATCTTTTTATTCTACATGGATTATTTGGTATGTTAGACAACTGGCACAACATTGCCAGAAAACTTTCTGAAGAATATACTGTAATAAGCATAGACCAGCGTAATCACGGCAATAGCCCTCATTCAGAAGAGATGTCATTTGAACTAATGGCAGATGATTTGGCAGAACTCATGGACGACTTGCAAATTGCAACTGCAGCTATCATGGGGCACTCTATGGGAGGTAAAACTGTTATGAGATTTGCCGATTTACACCCCGATAAGTTAAACAAACTTATTGTGGTCGATATTAGTCCCCGGGGATATAAGTCTGGTCATGACGCCTACTTTAAGGCATTTAATACTATTGATTTTTCTGTGTGCCAAAATAGAAACGAAGCGGACGCTGCTCTTGCTGTAATAGAGCCAAATGCTGGTGTGCGTCAGTTTTTACTTAAAAATTTAGATAGGTCTGAAAAAGGGTATCACCTAAAATTTAACCTAAAGCCTATCGAATCTTTCTATCCTCAGATGATTTCAGCACTTGATTTTCAATGGCTCATAAACGCACCCACACTCTTTATATACGGTGAGAATTCCGGATACATAACGGGTGATGATATTTTAACCATTGAGCATACATTTACGCAAGTTAGTTTTATTGAAATAAAGGATGCCGGCCATTGGATACATGCAGAACAACCCAAAGCATTCCTAGAAGCTGTTGAAACATTTTTAGCTGATTAAGGCTGTTTCTTTAAGGGTAAAAAGACTATACTTGCCCTGTTGTTGTGAGAGTACTTATTATTACATTAATTAGCTTTGGTTGGTTGGCTGGTTGGTCACAAACCACTATAATAGGTAGGGTTACCGACGCCAAGTCGGGTGAGCCTTTACCCTATGTTACCTTAAGAGGTAATAATGTAAATCTCGGTTCGGTTACTGATTTTGATGGTTTTTATGAAATCAGAACATCACTGGCTGTCGATAGTATAGTTGCTTCTTATATGGGATATAATTTGGTGAAAAAAGCTGTTGTCGCCGGCCAAAAACAAACCTTAGATTTTTCACTTTCAGAATCTGCCAATAGCTTACAAGAATTTATAGTACGCCCAGGAGGTATAAATCCTGCCGATGTGATTATGAAACGTGCTGAAAAACGTAAAAAAGAGTATAATCCTGACAAAATAGAATACTACGAATATGAGGGATACAATAAAGTGCAACTTGCCGTAGATAATGTTTCTGATAAATTTAAAAAACGGAAATTATTTAGTGCAATGGAGCCACTATTTGATACCATTTCATCCTTTAGCGATTCTGGCAGTCAAAAGGTGTTACCTGTTTTTGTTTCTGAAACATTAAGTGATTATTACTTTAGAAAAATACCGAGACGTACCAAAGAAGTAATAAAAGCAACAAAGATACAGGGAGTGGGTGTGGGTGAAGAAAGTTATGTGTCTCAAATACTTGGCTCTACTTTTCAGCAGTACAACTTTTACGAAAACAATCTTTACATCTTAGACAAAGATTTTATATCTCCGCTCAGCTTTCAGGCGAAAGCCTACTATTTTTTTACCCTTATTGATAGTGTGGAAATAGGTGGCGTTCCTTGCTACCAAATAAAAGTTGATCCAAAAAATCCGATTGACCTTGTTTTTAGCGGTATGATTTGGATAGAGGCCAATTCATATGCATTAAAACGATTAAGCCTAGAAATAGGCAATAAGGCAAATCTTAACTTTATCGAAAAACTAAAGATTCAACAGGAATTTGTGGAAGTAGAACCAACCTATTGGTTACCCAACAAAACGAGAGTACTTATAGACATTGCCGAACTAACCAATAGCACCGTCGGTATGATTGGTTTATACTACAATTCTACCAAAAACATAAAAATCAACAGAGTACACGAATTGCCTTTTTACGAAGACAAAATAAGCGTGGTCGAAAATTCATTTACCAAAAGTGACGCCTATTGGGATACAGCACGTCATGAACAGATCTCCCTTGAAGATAAACGTATTTATCAGATGGTAGATTCCCTTAAGAACCAACCACTCATCAAAAGCTATGTTGACATCGTAGAAATAGCCATAGAAGGACATATACCCAAAGGCAAAATAGATCTCGGTCCGTGGTATTACGTTCTAGGGTATAATCAGCTAGAAGGTTTACGCACAAGGGTAGGTTTTAGAACTTCACCTAAGTTTAGCAAAGACTACCAATTTAGGACATATGGCGCATATGGATTTGGTGACAAGCAGTTTAAGTTTGGGATATTTAATGAGTATGTATTTGACCGAGCCAAGTGGGGTAAAGTCGGTGTATTTGTAAAAAAAGATGTTGAACTTATAGGTCTTACAGATGAGTATGTGGCGACCTCTGCATTGTACGATGCTTTTTCGATGTTGGGAACCAATAGGCTAAGTAGGAGTTTTACGCAACGTATTTGGGCTGAAAAAGAGTTGATTAAAGGGTATACACAATCAGTTAATCTAACGCACAAGACGTACGAATTTGAAAAAGTGGGTGACTTTAATTTCGGATACTATTCTAGCCCAGTTGATTCTACTATAAAAAGCAACTATGACATAACGAGTATCAATCTTCGCGGTAGATTTTCGTATAAAGAGCAATTCATATATCGAAATACAAACAGATATAGTCTTGGAAATCTTAAGGCTCCTGTACTATCACTGGATTATACTCACAGTTTTAAAGATGTATTAGGTGGCGAATTCACTTTTAATAAATTCGGAATAGAGCTATGGCAGTTTAACAGTCTAGGGAATTGGGGTACTTTTCAATATACGGTGAAAGCATACAAAACTTTTGGACAAGCGCCATATCCATCCCTATTTATTATGAGAGGGAATCAATCTTTTTTTAGCAATAACCTCAGTTATAATCTAATGGATTTCTTTGAGTTTGCAGCAGATCAATATGCTTCTGTAGATTACGAGCACCAGTTTAATGGCTTGTTTTTTAATCGGATTCCGCTTATTAAAAAGTTAAAATGGAGGGAGTTTGTGAATTTTAAAGGTGTGTATGGTACAATGAGTCTTTCCAATCAAAGTTTAATGCCACTAAACAATCCCAATATAACTACTCCTAGCTTTTTTGTGGGAGGTAAACCCTATATGGAGCTTGGTTACGGCATAGAAAACATCTTCCGCTTTGTGAGGCTAGACTTTATACATAGACTTACTTACCTGGATGAAAGTCACCCCAATGCAAAGGCTTTTGGTTTAAAGGGAACGGCAGTCTTCCGTTTTTAGGTGCCAGCTACTATCGTTTCTCTTGAAAAAAGGACTTCATAAGCAATATGGATTCCTCCTCTAAAATGCCTGATTTTACAATGCGCTTATGGTCTGACTTTAAAAAATTAGTAAAGCCGTGTTTAGGCTCGAGACAACCAATAAAGATGTTTTTGATACGGGCATTTTTTATCGCTCCATAGCACATTACACAAGGTTCTACCGTTACGTATAATTGGCAATCTTGTAAAAATTTGGAATTTAAATACGAACTAGCAGCGGTTATTGCCAGCATTTCTGCGTGCGCTGTTGGGTCGTTAGATCGTTCTACCTGGTTATATCCCTTTCCTATTATTTGATTATTGGCCACTACAATAGCGCCTATAGGCACCTCGTTTTCTGCCAAGGCGTTTTCTGCCTGTTTCAAGGCTTGTTTCATAAAGTACTCTGGGGTTAGTTCCATATTCCTATTGCTTATTTACTTTTTCCATTAACGCGTCAAAAAGCATCTCGCTAATATACTTTGACCCCTTATAACTAAAATGCGTGTAATCTTTCTGAGCTAGACCATCGTTTACCCATGCCACCATTGAGTTTTCGCCGCCCATAGCTTCATATAAATCCCAAAAACAACAACCTGAAGACAACGCAGCTTCTCGCATAGCATCTCTAAGTAATGGTATATTACCATAAGAAACCATTGTTCCTCCATCATTTTTACTCATATCGCTTGGTCCTATTACAAGTATGCTTACACCGGGATTTGCCGCTTTAATACTTTGTAATTGTTTGGTGAAAAGGGTCCTGTAATAACCGTAGTTAGACCTTACGGTAGGGATTACATTTATGCCATATTGAAGTATTATAGCCCGAACATTCAGTGCCTCCAACTGCTTCCGATATAAACCTTGGCTCATTTTGTTGAATCCAATAGCTGAGCTGCCGCGCATTGGAAAATTATCTACAGCCACTCCGGAAGTACCATCTAAAGCTACTCCATAGATGAGCGGGAACTTACCGTTTGTAAAATCCAATCTAAGTTCTTTGTCCGTCTTCAAATCCCATTGCTGCACACCTAATCCATCTGATGGCTTTAAATTATAATTATTTACACTATTATCACAGGTCAGCTGTAATTGGGATACTTCATCATTTTCATACAATAGGGTTATGCGGGCATATTGTCGCACACTCAAATAACTTTTACTTCCATTTCTGAATATTAAATATGACTGTTCTTGCTTTTTACTACTAAACGCTGGCTGTATACTATTTTTAGCTTCATCATACGTCCATTTTAAAAAAGAGCTATAATTACCATCAAACGTAAACGAAGACCCCCCAATTCCGTACTTTCCGTCAGTGCGAGTGGATCCATTAATATAAAAAGCATGCTTCCGCATGTTTTTACTATGTGAAACAAAAACAGATTGTCTTGATGTTGCAGCAGGTTCATTTGGCAATACGATTCCGGGGCCTTGGCCACCATATACTTTCTGTAGTTTGTTTCTGAAATAATCCGAGATTCGATCTCCTTCTAATTGAGAATCGCCATAGTGCAGTATGCGAATAACTTTTGTTTTACTTTCATTTATTAGCCCATTTTGGAGTGATTTTAGCGCATTAGGATTGTTCACTGGAATTTGTATCCTTCGGTAATTAGGAACCTCTTTAAAGCCTACCAAAACTTCCCTCACCGTTTCTATATCGCTATTAAGAACAGTGTCTGTTTGAGCGTTGGCTATGTGTACTACTGTACCAGCTATCTCTGCGTTAAGTTTAGGGTTGATTCCCGCTAAAATGCTATCTAAATTTACCTCTCTATGGCCAGATTTATCGTCACCCACGAGCTCATCAAAAGAAATAAATTTGAGTTTAAAAGTGCTACTTAATGTTATCCCGTCTTTCGGAAACAACCAAACAAATAGGCCTAAAAGAAGGTTTACTGCCACGATAGCTAGAAATAATTTGGTAGGTCGTAAGCTTCTACTTTCTAGATATTTACTTCTGTCAAGCTTCACATCAACAATTAGTCCTTAAGCATTATTCTATTTAATTCACTTTTGGGCAGTTTGTCCATTTTTTTATAGTAAGACAGCTTGCTTGACGGGACCACTATTTTTAATCGTTGGTTTACGATTATTTTATTCCCTCTGATGTTATTCCACTGTCTTAGTTCATTCACTTCACAATCATACAAATCGGCAATCCTAAGTAGAATGTCACCTTTTCTAACTTTATAGTAAACTGTTGCCGTTGTGCTTTGTACAACAGGTGCGTCTTCATGGGGTATTACTGGCGTAATGACCGTGGTATCCTTTTCTTTTTCCTCCAAAATAGGCAAGGCGGGAGGCGCCGTATACACATAAACTTCGTCACCCAATTCATAAAAATGGTTAATTCTAGTAGACGGTATGGTGATATAAAAGAGTGAGGTAGTTTGTGGAATTACATATTTTTTATAGGTTGGATTTAACTCTTTAAGTAGTTTGTAATCCACGTTCAGTAAAGTCGACAAGTGTTCCAGAGTGGTGTATCTTGAAACAGAAACGATCCCAGTAGTTACAGAAATCGGTTTTGTTTTATACCCCATTTCTTTATAAAAATTGGCACAATATGTTGCGGCCACAAAATGAGGATAAGTGTTTTTAACCCCACCTGGCAAATAGCTACATATCGTGTCGTAATCTCGAGCGTCTCCAGCAAGAGCATACGCTTTTAGCCAATCATCTTCATTCGCATTGTAGGCGGTAAGTGCCAAACGCCAATCTCGGTAAAGCTCATATAAACGTGTTATTTCAACACAAAAAACAGCGGCAGACTTTAACACATCTCTTCTTTCGTCTATGTAATTTGTAATAACTAATCCGTTTTTGATGGCTATTCTATGTCTTAAACCAAATGGCCCCTCTTTCCCATCAACCCCTTTTTCGATCAAGTTAAAATTGGTTAATGATATACTAGCATATCTCAATTCAACAGGCACTTTATTTTCTGAAAATACTACTTTTAACGCATTGTCAAATATCAAAAATTTACCGATTGTCTCTACATTACTAGGCTTTGAAGATTTTTGATAATCTGCTATCTGCGCACGAACTATAGGATTAAAGGCTAATGGGATTTCGGTTTGTATTCGTTTAAGTCTAGCCGTAATTTCTTTATCGCTAGTTTGAGAAAAGCAGCTTAGAAACAGTATCCCAAATAAGAATAATAAGCTAGGTCGCATAGTAACCTGTCACGATTTTCGAAATGTTAAACAATTCATTTTCTGCAAACGCTTTGGTCATAAAATGCATACCAATAGAAAGACCATTTGATTCTTCTGTAGGTATAGAAATCGCTGGTAAACCTGCTAAAGAAGCTTGCACCGTAAACATATCTGCAAGCCACATTTGGATAGGATCTTTTGTTTTTTCACCACCTAATTCAAATGCAGTAGTAGGGGCAGTAGGGCATAGAAATAAATCATAGTTTTCTAAGATCTTTTCGCTTTCTATCTTAATTACATTACGCACCTTTAACGCCTTGGTGTAATAGGCTTCATACGAATCAGCGCTGAGCACAAAGGTGCCTGTCATAATTCTTCTTTTAACCTCATGACCAAATCCTTCGCTTCTTGATTTTTTAAACGTAGATTCAATATCGTGAGCGTCACTACTTCTGTGGCCATAGAGCATACCGCTATAACGAGAAAGGTTAGAAGAAGCTTCTGCCGCTGTAAGCACATAGTAGCAAGGAACCATATAATCCAAATAGGGAAATGACTGCTCTTCTACGGTATGTCCATCAGCTCTTAGCTTTTCTATAAGTGAAATATACGCAGACTTAACGTCTTCTGCTAGCCCTTCACTAAGCATAGCCTCCTTAGAGTATGCTATTTTATATTTTTTAGTGGTGTTGGCTACAAATTTTTCAACAGGAGCAGATGAAGAGGTGGCATCTAACTCATCTTTACCCGCCATTATTTCAAGCAACAATGCCGCATCTTCTTCGCTGCTGGTTATTGGTCCTATTTGATCAAAACTTGAAGCATATGCAAACAAACCATATCTAGATATTCTGCCATACGTAGGCTTCAGTCCAAAAGTGCCTGTAAATGAACTTGGCTGCCGAACCGAACCTCCCGTATCCGACCCAAGTGCTGCCAGACAAAGGTCTGCTTGAACGGCAACAGCACTGCCCCCAGAACTGCCCCCAGGTACTTTGCTTTGATCTGCTGCATTTTTAACTGGGCCAAAAGCCGAATTTTCATTACTAGCGCCCATCGCAAATTCATCACAATTAGTTCTACTAATAATGATAACATCTTGATCTAGTAAGCGTTGTAATGCCGTGGCGGTGTATATTGCCTCGTAGTTTTCTAATATTTTGGAAGAGCCGGACGCTTTGTGATCCTTATAACAGATGTTATCTTTAATAGCAAGAAACATTCCCGCCAATTTACCTGCAGTTCCGTCTTTTATTTTCTGGTCTATTGCTGCTGCCCTTGTTTTTACTTCTTCTCCAAAAACTTCTAACACCGCATTTAAATGTTCGTGTTCTTCATTCTTGCTAAGATAGTAGTTGGCTAAGTCAGTGCAGGTGATTTTTCCTTGGCTTATGTCTGACTTTATGTGGGCAAGTGATGTATATTTTTTTGCAATCATTCAGCGGACTTGTCCTCTGTTTTAGAATTGGTTTTTGGCTTATCATTCATGCCTTCTCTTAATTGCTCAGTCACATCGTTTTTCGCCTTATTAAACTCACGTATTCCTGATCCTAATCCTTTCATCAATTCTGGAATTTTTTTTCCTCCAAATAGCAAAAGAATGGCAAATATGATGACTATCCACTCCATTCCGCCCATACTTAAAAACAATAACATAGTTTTTTTTATTAATATTTCCTTATGCAAACGTACTACAATTCTTTGGATATTGTGAAGTGATAGATAATCCTTAAATTCGTTTAAAATTAGAAATAAAATGGCAGTAAGACGACCTTTTAACCTACAAAAGTGGATAGACGAGCATAGAGATGAGCTTAAACCACCTGTGGGGAATCGAAACCTGTATAAAGATGCTGGTGATTACATCGTAATGATTGTTGCAGGACCTAACGCCCGTAAAGACTATCATTACAATGAAACAGAAGAACTTTTTTACCAGCTAGAGGGCGACATTAATGTCCGAATACAAGAAAATGGGGAAGCAGTAGACATTCCTATAAAAGCAGGAGACATGTTTCTTTTGCCCGCAAAAGTACCTCACTCACCTGTGCGAAGTGAGGGAAGTATTGGACTAGTTATAGAGTGTAAACGTACGAATAATGAGCAAGATGGACTTATGTGGTTTTGTGAAAATTGCAATCATAAGCTTCACGAATACAAATTCCCGCTTACCGATATTGAAAAAGATTTTATCCCTCGATTTAAGGAGTTTTACGCCTCTGAAGAATTACGTACTTGCGATTCATGCGGTACCGTAATGAGCACAGATCCCAGATTTGTTTAAATAAAGTAAGCGCTTGTAAAAACGCATTTTACATCACTGTCTTCGTAGGTATAAATGATAGCACTCATTACAGGAGCTTCAGCAGGCATCGGGAAAGAGCTTGCAATTGAATTTGCCAAGGATAAAATCAACTTAGTTTTAGTGGCGCGAAGAGAAGAAAAAATGCTCAACCATGCCTTATTTCTAGAGACAACCTATGGGATTAAAGTAACTGTAATTCCCATGGATTTGGCATCATCCAACAGTGCTGAAAGATTATACGATGAAATTCGAAAGCAGGAATTTAAAATTGATTTTTTAATAAATAACGCTGGTTTTGGCGATCATGGTGAGTTTGTAGACAGTGATTTAGCCAAGCAAGAGGATATGATAAATCTGAATATTCTTTCGCTTACCAAGTTAACTCGATTATTTGGTGCTGATATGAAGCTCAGAAACCAGGGTACGATTTTAAACGTTGCATCAGACGCCGCTTTTAGGCCGGGACCAATGATGAGTGTTTACTTTGCAACGAAGCATTATGTTTTAGCTTTTTCAGAAGCAATCGCCGAAGAATTGAGACCCTATGGAGTTTATGTATGCACTTTATGTCCCGGTTCTACGCAAAGTGAATTTGGTGAAATAGCAGGTTTTGGAAAACTTGACCCTAACAGTAGTAGCCCCACTTCTGCAGAAGTAGCAGCATTTGGTTTTCGTCAAATGAAAAAGAAAAAAGTGGTATTCATTCATGGGCGAAAAGTGCGACTTAGAGCATTTTTAACCCGGGTTGTGCCAAAGGGGACAGTTAGGCGATGGGTTTATAGGCAAATGACCTAATTACGGGTGACACATTACTAAATTTTGAGCTGCCGTAGTATTGTGTCCTTTTTTACAAGTTGTCCATTTGCTATTCTAAAAGTAAATATTTAAACCATCTTTGTGGCGTGTTTTAAAGTGTAATATCGTTACGCTATTTGTTACGATAAAGTACGCCTTTTAAAAACAACTAAACTTACGGTAAAATTACCAATGCTCAACCTAAAGAAACAGATCCCTAATTTACTTACCCTGTCGAATCTGCTTTGTGGTACGTTTATCATCATCAGCGCATTTCAGTTAGAATTTTTAAACGCAGCCTACTGGGCTGTTGCTGCCTTGATGTTTGATTTTTTAGATGGTACCGCTGCGCGGCTTTTAAATGTAAGCTCTTCCATAGGTAAAGAACTTGATTCTATGGCTGATATGGTGAGTTTTGGGGTTGCCCCGGCGATGGTGTTGTTTAATTACTGGAGTAATGAGTTATATGAAACAGGATCACTTGTTGTATACTTTCCGTTGTTAATTGCTGTATTTTCGGGTTATAGATTAGCTAAGTTTAATGTTTCCGAACAGAATAATGATTATTTCAGTGGCTTGCCAACGCCTGCGCTTGCACTCGCGTCATTTGCCCTTCCTCTTGCGGGAGAACAATTTGAATTAGCCAATATTTGGTTGAATAATCCTTTTTTCATTATGCTGTTTTGCATCATTGGCGCTCTCTTATTAACAAGCAATATCAAACTCTTTTCTATTAAAATCGGATCACAAAACAAAAAGCTAAACATTATACGCGTTGCAATGTTGCTTACATGCGCGCTGCTAATAGGCTGGCTACATTTTTTAGGTGGTTTTCTTTGTTTGATAGTGTACTTGGTGTTTTCTTTGGCCTTTCAAAAATTAATCTAAGCAATAATACTTTTAGGATTTATAAAAGATCCCTTTACTCATTTACACATAAGACTGAATTCAAATGGCAGATATAATATTTGATCTTTTAGCCAAGGAGCTAAATCGTCAACAAAATGGAATAGAGCTAATCGCTTCCGAAAACTTTACCTCAAAAGAAGTAATGAGCGCTATGGGTAGCGTGGCTACCAATAAATATGCAGAGGGCCTTCCAGGAAAGCGCTACTATGGCGGATGCGAAATAGTGGATCAAATAGAACAATTGGCCATAGACAGAGCAAAAGAGCTTTTTGGTGCCGAATGGGTGAATGTTCAACCTCATAGTGGTGCACAAGCAAATGCTGCCGTAATGCTTGGCGTACTTAATGCCGGAGATCAGATTCTTGGTTTTGATTTATCTCACGGAGGGCATCTTACTCACGGTAGTTCCGTAAATTTTTCTGGAAAACTATACAAACCGGCATTTTATGGCGTAGAAGAGCACACTGGACTCATAGATATGAATAAGGTGGAAGCTACTGCGCTGGAGGTACTACCTAAATTAATCATTTGTGGTGCTTCTTCTTATTCTAGAGACTGGGATTTTCCAAGATTCAGAGCGATAGCAGACAAGGTGGGTGCTTTGTTACTTGCAGATATTTCTCATCCCAGTGGATTAATAGCCGCTGGCCTGCTTAGTAATCCTATACCACATTGCCACATCGTAACCACTACAACCCACAAAACCTTACGCGGACCACGTGGCGGAATGATTATGATGGGAAAAGATTTTGATAACCCATGGGGATTAACCACACCAAAAGGAGAAATTAAAAAAATGAGTGCCGTACTAGATGGCGCTGTTTTTCCTGGGACCCAGGGCGGACCACTAGAACACGTTATAGCTGCTAAAGCTGTAGCCTATGGTGAAGCTTTGCAACCGGCGTTTATAGAGTATTGCAAGCAAGTAATGGAAAATGCTCAAGCACTTGCCGCAGCTATGGTAGCAAGGGGCTATAAAATAATATCTGGTGGTACAGATAACCACATGATGCTTATAGACCTAAGACCTAAAAGTGACACACTTACTGGTAAAGTAGCTGAAAACGCATTGGTAAAGGCAGATATCACCATTAATAAAAATGCTGTTCCTTTTGAAACTCGTTCACCTTTTGTTACTTCAGGTATTCGTATTGGCACTCCAGCTATAACTACAAGAGGTATGAAAACAAAGGACATGGAAAAAATAGCCGAGCTTATTGACCGAGTACTTATGAGTCCTGATAATGACCTCATAATAAGTGAGGTAAAAACAGAGGTGAATGCCTGGATGAAAGATTTCCCTTTGTATTCTTAATTCAATCTGAGTAATCAAAACCCGCAATACTGTTTTTATTGGAATAATTGGTGCTTGTAGATTAAATTGCAGCCCTAATTGTCTAAACCAAAAAACAATATAATAAGCCACTTTCTCCAAATTAAACAATATTGGAGAACTGATGTACTTGCCGGATTCAGCGTTTCGTTAGTTGCGTTACCACTTTCTCTCGGCATAGCATTAGCTATGGGACTGCCCAGTAACGCACTCTTAGCCGGAGTTATTGCGGCAATGGTTGGTGGTTTAGTAACTTCATTTATAAGGAGCGGAAATGTATCTATTAATGGGCCCTCCCCTGCCCTTATCGGTATTGTCGCCGCCGCAATTATCACATTAGGCGGTTGGGAATTTGTATTGGCCGCTTTTGTATGTTCAGGCGCAATGCAGGTAATTTTTGGTGTTTTAAAACTAGGAGGCTTGGCTGATTTTATTCCGTCGTCGGTAGTACAAGGAATGATGGCCGCAATTGGAGTTATTATTCTTGCAGGGCAGGTTCATCATGGATTGGGCGTGGAAATACCCGTTATGAATGACTTTGAAAAGCTAATGGCTATACCAAGCAGTATTGCCAATATGAATCCAATGATTGCTATACTGTTTTTTAATAGCTTAATCATACTTTCTATACATCCATATGTCACAAATCGATTTATAAAATATGTCCCAGCCACGATATGGCTGCTGTTATTTGCGGTTCCGTTATACTTTGTGTTTGACAAAATTACAGGAGGAAATGTCATCATTTTTGGCAAAATGCACAGCCTTATTCAAACTAAAGATCTTATTCATTTTAAATTGCCCAGGGATGTAATTGGCAGGTTCTTTATTTACCCCGATTTTAGTAAAATGGGGAGTCTCAGTTTTTGGCTAGTGGTGCTTTCGGTGTTTCTGGTTTCAACCATCGAGACTTTAGGCTCTGCAAAAGCAATAGATAAAATTGATCCTCTAAATCGTAAAACGAATTTAAATAGGGATGTTGCTGCAATGGGAATAAGCACCATGATATCTGGGGCTATAGGGGGTTTACCTGTTATTGCAGTAATTGCGCGCAGTTCTGTGAACATAAACCAAGGAGCCAAGACAAGTCTCTCTAATTTTGTTCAAGGAGGCTTAATTTTGCTATTTGTATTCTTATTGTCTGACTACATCCAGCTCGTTCCTAAAGCTGCACTTATGGCTATTTTAGTATTTACGGGTTATAAACTTGCCTCGCCCAAAGTCTTTAAAGACGCTAACCTAAAAGGATATGAGCAGTTTATGATTCTTTCGGTTACCTTGGTGGCTACCTTAATTACCGATTTAAATAAGGGAATAGTTTCCGGTATACTTTTTACCATTATCATTCATTTAGTCAGGTCTCATTTACCCGCGAATCTCTTCTTTAAATACCTCGTCTTTCCTTATTTTAATTTAGCTAAAATTGAGGATCATTACCACCTTAGAATTAAAGGGGTTGCTAATTTTGTAAGTATTTTAAAGATTAGGAAGATACTCGCTAGCATTCCGCCCAAGGAGCGCCTTGTTCTTGATTTTTCTCACACCCGTTTGGTAGACTTTTCCTTTCTTGAATTTGTCAATAATTGGGGAAAACAATATGAAACGGAGCGCGACGGTCAATTTGAAATTGTTGGCTTAGATGAGCACCTTACCACTAGCGAGCATCCATTTAGTATTCATACACTTCCGCAGGCAGTTATTAAGCAGTTATCTAAGAGACAAAAAGAGCTCAAAGAGTATGCATTTGCTAACCAATGGTCGTTTGAACATAAAATAGATTGGCAGACTGATTATCTTAAAGAGAATATTTTTTTCAAAACGCGGCCAATAGAATATGTTAAAAACCGTATTTCGGGCAATTACACCGAAAACGTAAGTTGGGAACTAATAGATATAACTTTTGACGAAGGGGCGCTAATGGCGGCAGAGGTTCATAATACTACTATGCTTCGCATTTGTTTTGACCAAGACATTCCAGACTTTAAACTAGATCAAGAAAAACTTTTTTCGCGTCTATTAGACTATGCCATAAAAGAAGAAATTTCATTTAAGAGCGATACGGAGTTTGGCAGTAAGTTTTCTGTTAAGGGGCCCAATCGTAAAGCAATACAAACATTTTTTACCAGCGAGCTTCAAAACTTTATAACTGAAAACAACCGTTATCACATAGAGAGTGCAAATAACAAATTACTCGTTTTTCGTTATTTTAGGCTGATGAGCATAGGTGAAATCGAAGAGCTAATTTCTTTTGCTCAACAATTAAGTACGGAATTTCAGAAGTGTTTGGCAACCCCTAGCCCTAAGCTGTAGTTGTGTGTTTGAAGTGGCACAAATGCAGATTGTAAACCCATAAAGTTTAGATAATAATTAAATCCATTCGTTGTACTTATTTCAACAGCCTCTCTCCAGGTTAGTCCAGTGAAATTTCCATAACCCAAAGCAGATAATATTTTTAGGTTTTTAGAAAAGTTTCGTTCGAGGGCAAGGCTTCCGCTCATACCAAAATTTCCAAAGTCTATAGCGGCAAAATCTAGTATTAATTTTGAATTTTTGCCCACCATATAACTCCCACTTATATTGATTTTAGACGGCAAACTAAGCCGCTTTTTACGGACAACACCCATATCTATAATTGCTGTAAATGAGGTGTCTATAAATTTTGAAAAAGATGCATCTTTACTCCCAAATTGGTACTTATAACCAGCAAAATATAGCGTCGTGTCAATATGAGTTTCGTTTTGATCGAATAAGTAGTTTACATTCAAATCTGCAACTTTAAAGCTAAATATCATTTTTTCGCTCTTCTTAAAATCAATACTATAGTTCAGATCTAAACCAATGCCATTCATTCCTTTTCCTCCTACTGATGAAGAAAAGTTATCAAAAACAGCTTCTAAAAATCCCCCATTATTTGCCGTATAAAGCGACATAATTGATGCCTTGATTTGGCTGTAATTTGTAATTGCGTTTAACCCTATCCCCAGTTTTGCATTGAGCTTTTTATCTTTCACAGATTTTAAGGTGATGCCTCCCGAAACAGCTGATGCGCTTAAAAAATTAAGATTTCCACTGCTCACTTTCTGCTCTTGAAAATTGGAGTTTCCAAATAAAATTAATTGTGTAAACGCTGTTCCTCCTGAGTATCCAGCTAAATTTCTGCTTTTTACATAAACCCCAAAAGAAGAATTGATTTTATACTCTGCCTCAGCTCTAACTTGAGCATAAAGGTTTGTTCGTTCTTTTGGAGATTCTAAAAAATTTTGCTTTCCGTCAGATATAAATCCACTTCTAAATAGTACGTCGTTGAACATTGCACTATTAAACACGTTTGACCCTACACCGGCATCTAAACATAGTTTAGCACTTTTAGGCGTCCACTCACTATC
>Ga0102871_1000136_pt1 | contig 27072 bp, 17 predicted proteins | sample Colrivmet1546C02_FD_78445 | JGI IMG/M metagenome (GOLD analysis project Ga0102871, IMG submission 78445) | Estuarine microbial communities from the Columbia River estuary - metaG 1546C-02 | ecosystem: Environmental > Aquatic > Marine > Intertidal zone > Estuary | place: USA: Columbia River... | reverse complement strand
TAGCCGAGGCCTCCTTTTGGAAATATATGGCCATGCTCAGATTTCAAAAATGTGAAGTCCTGCTGCTACAAATCCAACATGAAGAACAAGAGCTGAACCTGGATTTTGCATCGGGAAATCGACCTATTAAATTCATGGATTTAGAAACCAATGAATCCATCAAACTTCAACCCGATGAAATTCAAATGGCCTATCAAAAAATAGAATCGGAACGAAATAAGCAATTCAACGACCAGTGTATTCAGTTGGGGATTGAATCATTCATCGCCGATGTATCAAAACCTATCGAGCAAGCATTAACCGCTTTCTTCGTCAAGCGCTCAAAACTCCATTAACCGCGGTTAAACAGCAATCGCTGAGGATTATAATTTTCCGTCAATCCACCGTCGTACCCCAACACCCCATTCACCCACACCTTTTCTGGTTGATAGGTAAATTGATGTCCTTCCAAGGGCGACCAACCGCATTTATATAAAAGATCGGATTTATTCACCGCACGATCATTCTTGCCCAACATCACTATATCGGCGGCATACCCTTCTCTTAGGTAGCCTCTATTGTTGATCTGATACAATATCGCTGGGTTGTGGCACATTTTCTCTACCAATCGTTCGATGCTTATTTTTCCCGCAACTACATAGTCCATCATCAATGAAAGCGCGTGCTGAACCAACGGCAAACCCGAAGGGGACTGAGCATACTTCCCCTGTTTCTCTTCCCAGGTATGCGGTGCATGATCCGTAGCAATTACATCAAACCGATCGTCGAGCAAAGCTACCCACAATGCGGCGCGATCCGTTTCTGTCTTAATAGCTGGATTGCATTTAATCAAGTTGCCCAATGTCTCATAATCACGATCTGAGAAATGCAGGTGATGCACACACACTTCCGCAGTGATTTTCTTCTCTGAAAGGGAAATATCATTTCTAAATAGATGGGACTCTTTCTCCGATGTAATGTGTAATATATGTAATCTCGCATCATGCTTCTTGGCCAATTCCATGGCGTATGAAGACGATAAATAACAAGCCTCGGCATCGCGAATGATTGGATGCTGATTTGGAGGGATAGACTCGCCAAATGCAGCCACGGCATCGGCAAACCTCGACTTCACCCGTGTTTCATTTTCACAATGCGTAGCAATTAGAATGGGGCAATGGGCGAAAAGACCTTCGAGTGCATGGGGCTGATCCACCAACATATCGCCCGTGCTGCTACCCATAAAAATCTTTACACCACAAACAGTATTCGGGTTCACCGTTTTGATTTCTTCTAAATTATGATTGGTAGCACCCAAATAAAACGAATAATTGACGGCTGAATTTGCTGCACCCAAAGCGTACTTTTCTTCCAGTAGTAAATTGGTAACGGTTTGCGGATTCACATTGGGCATCTCCATGTAGGAAGTGGTTCCTCCCGCCAATGCAGCACGACTTTCAGTATAAATCGATGCTTTGTGTGTCAATCCCGGCTCGCGGAAATGAACTTGATCATCAATTACGCCCGGAATAACGAATGAACCATTGGCATCTAAAACATCAGCATTGTCTGCATCGATAGACGCATCAATCCGTTGAATCAAACCGTCTAGAATTAATAAATCCCCTTCAAACACTTTATTGTCTGATACTATACTCGCATTCTTTATTAATATTTTTCCCATACCCAAATTTACTCACTCAAAACATCATTGCACTATTTAGGGGTGTTTACCCTAGCGAAGCAAAGTAAAATTGCCTTGTAACGAACGTTTTTCATTATCACAACCGATCCAATAGGCAATGAAAATATAAACTCCTTCCGAAGCGGGCTTGCCATTGATATTGCCATCCCAGTTCATATCTGGATTGGTAAACTCAGCAATTTTCTCACCCCAACGATTGAATAATTTCACATTATACAAAGAACCTTTCACCATATATTGGTTCATCGGATACATATCGTTCCGTCCATCGCCATTCGGAGTAAATGCATTTGGCATAAAAATGATTGATGGAAAAGCATCCTTCCGCTTATTCAAATTCACAGAATCGCGATTTACACACCCTTCCGGATCTTTCACCTTCACCCAATACAAACCACTATCGTAACCGATTATCTTTTGCGATGTAGCGCCTGTATTCCACAAATAGGAAATCATGCCAGCACCGGCATCCAACGTAGGCATCTCAGACAAACACAACGATGTGTCGGGCCCCAAATTCACGATAGGATTGGGAAACAACTTCACATCAATCGAATCCTTTTCAGGGCAATCATTGGAGTTATGCAATTCAACGACAACTTTGCCTGGGGCTGTCAAACGGAACACAGGTCCAGTAACTTCCCTATTCCAAACGATTGTGGTCACATTCGGCAAGGTGATTGTCAATGTGGTATCGATCTTTTCACAATACCTCAAATCCTTACCCATTTTAAACTCATAAGGAAAATTCTTAATCGTAAATGAATCTCTCGTTGAACACAAACCAACGGTCACCTTAACCCAATACAATCCGGGCGTTGTAATATTTGCCGTTCTACCCGATGCGCCATCGCTCCAAACAACCGTTGTGTTTCCACCGGTATTAATCTTAGAATCAAAGGTCACCACAGCAGACGGACATACCGTAGTATCGCGCACGTCAACCTTCACCGGACTATATTGAGAAACCAGGACAGAATCTATGGATTTGCATTTGTTCACAGTCTCACCAATCAAGTAGTATTTACCCGTCTTTTTAACTGTGGTAAGTCTCGATGTGGCCCCAGTACTCCAGGTATATTTCGCCATACCCGGTGCGCCATAAATATCTCTATTGATAGGATCATTGCTACAAATGGTAGTGTCACCCATAGCAATAACAATATTTCTATCAATCGTAACTTTCATTGAATCCCTCCAATAACAAATCTTAGAATACACATCCAAATAAACCCAGCCTTCCAATTTGGTAATTATCGAATCAGTTGTTTGACCCGTACTCCATTTATAAGCATCCGCCTTAATATTCGATTTCAATTTCACAGAACCGCCTGGACAAATAATTGTATCCGTGGGCAACTTAGGTTTCAAGGGTTCAACAACGGTAACGTAAGCCACAAAACTGTCCAAACACTTATTCTTGTATGCATAAAGCTTCACCTTGAACTTACCCGCATGAGGAAACGTATAGGTCGGGCTCGGTAAGTTTGATGTATCGGTCTTTAAGCTATCTATGCCAAAGTCCCAATGATATCGCTGGGCTGAAGTACTCTTATTCTGAAACCTATACTGATATCCGCAAATAAATGTAGGCACGAAATACGACGCCACAACATCAATCACACAACTTTGCACATTGAATTGGTAATCACGTCGCGTTGTTCCAATCAATTGACCTTTTCGATATTCCTTAACCAAAATCCCAACCACAAATTGACCTGTTTTGGTTGGAGTTAATGTCAAATAGCCAGTTTTAGAATCAATCTGCAACTGAGGATTTCCATTAATCGGATTGGTATCAATATAACTGGCGCTCCAAGTTATTTGGGAGAAAGGCGGCATTTGCAAATCTCCGTTGGTTCCTTGGTCTGGACGCGGTGCGTTTGAAGTTCCTCCAGTAAAAGGTCTAAACAACTCATAAACCAAACTATCACCATCATCATCGGTAGCACTGTGGTCAAATTTTAATGGCGTATTAGTACATAAAAAATTAGGCGGCAACTCCTTAAACACTGCTGAGTTGTTCTCTTTTTTGTTCGATAGCGTCCGTGCATCAGGAATCAACGTCCAATAGTTGGCACCCGTCCCCCCTGGATCCACCAAATTATTAATGGAACCGTTTCTGCAACAGCGCTGAAATGAAACATAATATCCTCCGGTTATGGGAGGTAAAGTAAAGGTGACTTCATACCAATATTGATCCACGCAAGCGTTAGGTGCTAGAACAATGCAATTATAATTGGTTTTTACGACACGTTTGGGGCCTTGACGACCTACTTGTTTTGGATAACCCCCAATCATATTTCGGGTTTGGCCGTTAAATACCCCAATGTATGCGGTTGCATCAGATGAAATGGCCTGTGGATTACCATTCTGACAATCAATATAAAGATCTAGGCGAATTCTGTACTGATTATTACCCAAATACTTATACCCCATCTCCCCGCCCACAATATGCGTACTTTTTACCGTGCCAAACAGCAAACAAAACAGCACGAAAAAAGAGTAGCGCATTTTCACTTATTCAAAAATAACAAAAAACGAAGCAAAGAGTTGTCAGAATGACAAGTAAATTTCCAATACAGCACTATTTGAAAATCAAATCAAATACAATTTTAGATCTCCGGGATCCTCATTGTTAAAAAATACATGTTCTTGCAATGTCGTTGCGATTGAAACACCCACAAAATTTGCCTGGATGGGATAATCCCTATGTTCGCGTTGCGCTAAAAATGCGGTACGAATAATTTCAAAGCCATGCTCATATAAATCAACCAAAACTTGCATCGCTGTTCCACCCGAGTGAATCACGTCGTCTACAATAATTACTGGGGTTGACATGGCCACCATATTCGGCAGAATTCCTTCCCATTTGTAATCCTCTGAGGCGTTAACATTCCCCAATGAAATATTACAATCGGGTAAAATGCGATCTAATTCGTGGTTCAACTCCAGCGCAATCGACATCCCTCGTTCGTTAATAGCCACAAAATATAAATCTTCTTGATCGGCAAAAGATTCCGCGATTTCTAAAGCCATCCGTTGAAAAATGACACGGATTTCATGATGATTCTTTAGTTGAGTGCGGGTTGACATGGAATGGTAAAATTACATTTATGCGGTTAAATCTCCTCTATTCCAAGAAAATTTTTGCGCAAACGATCCAAATATTTCGATTTTTGATACCATTCAACCAATTCATCCAAATTGGGTGATGACGCATCTTTTAATAAATTCAAGGCTTCCGTTAACTCTATTTCTGCTTGATTCAACAAGGCTCCTGCCCTCTCTCCCGCCGCCAAATCACCGGCATGTTTTTCATCGATTTCATCGTTCAAACCCATCATTTCAAACAAGAAATCCTTAGGCAATCGATTTTGATTTAGGTCGACCACGTCCATCGAAAGCAGATAGGCCCTTACAACGCCGCGAGACGTGCGTAACTCCTCATAAAAACGATTCGCAAGCTCAATTACGTCAATCTCTGAACTATCATCGCCTTTCAAATCGGGGTGACCTTGTCGTTGAATTTCAATATATCGAACCCGAAGTTGTTTAGCATCCAAATTCAAAGATGGCGTTAGCCCAAAAAACTCGAATGCATTTTGCATATTAAATCCCCAACGCTCTAGCGATATCTACCCAGAAAGTAAAAGCTACCAAAGAGAGTAAAATAACCATTCCAATTAACTGACCCACGTATAATACCTTCTCTGAAACAGGTCGTCTTGCGATGATTTCATACAATAAGAACATCACATGTCCGCCATCCAATGCTGGAATAGGAAGAATATTCATAAACGCAAGCACCAAGCTAAGCATCGCCGTAAGTGTCCAAAAGTTAACCCAATCCCAGGTACCACCAAACATCTGTGCAATACCCACCGGACCAGCCAACGACTTAGAAGCGTCTGTTTTGCCAGAAGCCACATTACCCAAGGCTTTCGCATTGGCACCAATCAAACCAAAAGAACGAGAAACGCCTTTGTTGACCGATTCACCCAGACCATATTGGATGATCTTTTCATCGTTTTCAAATCCCGAGAACTTGGGTTGGAATCCGATGGTAGCATCCGCATTGACATCCACTGTTAACACTGTGGTTTTGCCCATTGTGTCTTTCACTTGCATTTTGATTCTTTGCCCAGCGTATTTCACTAAGGTTTCTTTGAATTCAAAAAACGACAACACATCTTTACCTTCTACTTTTTGGATCGCATCACCCACATCGAATCCTGCTTTGTATGCGTTTCCGCCGCCGGTGAGTTTACCGACAACGAACGACAATCGAGGTGCGAAGAATGGCATATCTGACTTCTTCGACAGCAACTCTTCAAAATTTTCAGGCAATACCAAAGTGGTATCATAATAAACATATTGAGACGTCGCTGATTGCGTAGAATCAGAAGAAGCAACAATCACCAACCTCGCACGTTGGATATCAATAACCTTTTTATCGGCCATTAAAAAAGAAGGGTTACCAAATTCGGCATCCAAATTTTCGACTTTTTGACCATTCAAAGCGATAATTCTATCCCCAGTAGCAAAACCCATAGAGCGCGCCACCGGGCTAGCATACACACCACCTTTGCTATTAATAGCCTCGTTTGGTATATACGCTTCACCTTGAGAATAGGTCAATGAAATCATCAAGATGATTCCCAATATCAAGTTCACGGTTACACCGCCCACCATTACAATCAAACGCTGCCAGGCTGGCTTACTGCGGAATTCCCAAGGCTGAGGCTCCGACTTCATTTGCTCGGTATCCAAGCTCTCATCCATCATTCCGGCAATCTTAACGTAACCGCCCAATGGCAACCAACCCATACCATACTCTGTATCGCCGCGTTTAAAACTAAACAACTTAAAGTTCCAAGCATCAAAGAACAAAATGAACTTCTCGATGCGAATACCAAATGCTCTGGCGGCCCAATAATGACCAAATTCGTGCAAGGTAATTAGAATCGATAAAGCTAAAATAAACTGTGCGGCAGTAATTAGTATTTCCATAAATATATGTTTTACAAAGATAGTTTATTCTTTGTCGATGCTCACCAAAATCGGGGAAAACTCTATTCGCTTAGACGAAGGACTTCTCCATTAGATGATGCGGAATACCTACCTCTTCAAACTGATCTCCCACAATGCTATATCCTAGCGATACATAAAAATCCAATGCCGAATCTCGGGCATGCAGTATCATTTTTTTCTTTCCCATTTCGATGGCTTTTGCCTCTGACAGTAAAACCATTCTCGCACCGACTTTATTTTTACGGTATTTATTAGCGACCGCTACCTGCCTCATTTTCAAATCGTTGCCCGATTCAGTGAGTATCATACAGCCCACCAACCAGTCGCCATGATTGGCCACCAAATGAATATCACCATTCTCCTCCGGGAAAATCGCGGGATCAAAAACCATCCCCAAAGGCTTGCGCAAAACCTCATGTCGCAACGCCAAGGATTGGATATATTTCACCGATCCCCATTCGATAATTTCTAGTTCGATAAATGGCGTTTTCTCCATGACAAAATCCTTATTTATCCTGAGATTCACTCACCGCCAAAGCCACCATATTCAAAATTTCGCGAACGGATGAACTGTGATGAAGGATGTGAACCGACTTCTTAAATCCTAACAAAACAGGACCAATTGCCTCCATATTCCCCATGCTTCTCATGATCTGATATACTGCATTTCCGGTACTCAAACCACTAAATATAAATACGTTAGCCGACTTATCGCCCAACTTATTAAATGGAAACCTTCTGCTTCTCAAATCACCGTCTATCGCATATACCGGCTGCATCTCACCATCCACCAAAATGTCAGGTCGATCCGCATGTAAACGTTTAACCACCTTTTGCATCATCAAAGGGTATTTACCCGCTGAACTACCAAAGTTTGAATAGGAAATCAATGCGATGCGTGGTTCAATCTGAAATGATTTCACTCTATCATGTACCAAACCAACCATTTCACAAACAGAATCTTCATCAATGTCAATATTCACCGTAGTATCGGCAAAAAACACAGGACCTGATTTAGCCATCATGATATGCATTCCCGCCACCCGATGGGTTGTTGAAACCATACCAATACAATCCAAAGCCGGTCTCAATGCGATGGGGTAATTCCTTGTTAAACCGCTAATAAAGGCATCCGCTTTGCCATGCTCAACCATCATCGAACCAAAATAATTTCGATTTCGCATTTGATATTCCGCTTCAAATCCCGTGAGTCCTTTTCTACTGCGCTTTTGAAACAAGATTTCGCCATATTCCTTTAACTGTTCATCCTGCTTTCTAGGGTCGATCATGACTACCCCAGGAATCTCAATGAAATTCTCATCCATCATTTTCTGAATGGCCTCAGGATTTCCCAACAAAATTGGTTCGCAAATTCCGTCGCGTTTTGCAATTTCTGCCGCTTTTAGGATGCGAATATGATCGGCTTCCGCAAAAACAACACGCTTAGGATTGGTTTTCGCTTTGGTCATCAAACGGTTTACGAAATCATTGTCGATGCCTAATCGCTGACGTAACTGTGAATTATAGCCTTCCCAATCCGTAATCGGATTCTTGGCTACACCGCTATCCATAGCCGCTTTTGCCACCGCCGGAGCCACCGTTGTCAGCAATCGTGGATCCATCGGCTTAGGAATGATATACTGCGGAACAAAACTCAAGTTCTTTTCATTGTATGCCATCATCACACTCTCTGGCACAGGCTGCATCGCCAAGTCAGCAATGGCTCGAACCGCAGCGAGTTTCATTTCTTCATTGATCTCCGTTGCTCTAACATCCAATGCGCCGCGGAAAATGAAAGGGAATCCTAATACATTGTTAACCTGATTGGGGTAATCCGACCTGCCTGTAGCCATAATCAAATCAGGACGCGTTGCCACCGCCAAATGGTAGTCGATTTCAGGCGTAGGATTTGCCATCGCAAAGACAATGGGCTTTTCCGCCATCGACAAAATCATCTCAGGGGTAAGAATATTTCCTTTGCTCAAACCAATAAAAACATCAGCTGAAACCAGAGCATCATCCAATGTATTTAGGTCGCGCTGAGTGACGAACTGACTCTTATATTTATCTAAATCGGTTCTATCGGCACGCAAAACGCCTTTTGAATCGAGCATTACGATATTCTTTTTATCGGCCCCGAGCGACACGAACAATTTGGAACAAGCAATGGCCGAAGCCCCAGCCCCATTCACTACGATGCGAACATCGCTCAATTCTTTTTCAACCAATCGCAATGCATTGATCAAACCCGCAGCAGAAATAATTGCCGTTCCATGCTGATCATCGTGCATAATCGGAATATTCAACGCAGCCTTTAATCGCTCTTCAATTTCAAAACTTTCTGGCGCCTTAATATCTTCTAAGTTGATTCCACCAAAAGTGGGCTCCATGGCCTTAACCGTCTCAACGAAATGATCAACATCCTTACAATTCAGTTCGATGTCGAATACGTCGATGTCGGCGAAAATTTTGAATAACACGCCCTTCCCTTCCATCACCGGCTTGGATGCCTCCGGACCAATATCGCCCAATCCCAATACGGCGGTACCATTGGAAATTACTGCTACCAAATTCCCTTTTGCCGTGTATTTGTATACGTCGTCTACGTTTGCAGCAATAGCCAAACACGGTTCGGCAACCCCCGGAGAATATGCCAATGCCAAATCAAATTGCGTTTGAGTGGGCTTGGTAGATATTACCTCTATTTTTCCAGGTCTTCCATCGGCATGATAACTGAGCGCGTCGAGCAATTTCTTTTCTGACATATGCTGGCAAAGATAGTCGGGCTTTTGTAAATGGACGTTTCGCTTTATGAACGAATAATTTTTGATGTCTAATTTTTTATAACGCTGCGGTGTATATTCAATTTCGTAAGTGTGGCTTGGGGGTTTTATCTTTGTAGCATATTATGACACAGTATCGCATAGAACACGACACCATGGGTGAAGTCAAAGTCCCCGCCAATGCATTATGGGGCGCACAGACCGAACGCAGCAGAAACAATTTCAAAATCGGACCTGAAGGCAGCATGCCCTTGGAAATCATCCGTGCATTTGGTATATTGAAAAAAAGTGCTGCGCGCACAAACCGTGATTTGGGTGTATTGTCGGCCGAAAAATGTGACTTAATCTGTACCGTATGTGATGAAATCATCGAGGGCAAATTGGATTCTGAGTTCCCATTGGTAATTTGGCAAACAGGCTCTGGAACCCAGAGTAATATGAATGTGAATGAAGTCATCGCCAACCGCGCTCATGTATTGAGTGGTGGAAAATTGGATGATGAAAAGAAAGTGTTACATCCTAACGACGATGTAAATAAGAGTCAGAGTTCAAACGACACGTTCCCAACTGCAATGAGTATTGCTGTTTTCAAGCAAGTAGTAGATTACACATTGCCTGGGATTCAAGCGCTAAAAACTACATTAAAGCACAAGGCTCGCGATTATGAAAACATCGTAAAGATCGGTCGTACCCACTTTATGGATGCTACTCCATTAACACTGGGTCAAGAATTTAGTGCTTATGTACAACAATTAGAGAACGGTGTAAGCGCAATCAATCGCGCTTTGCCTACCGCTGCAGAATTGGCATTGGGTGGTACCGCCGTTGGAACTGGATTAAATACCCCTGCGGGATATTCTGAACTAGTTGCTAAATACATTGCCGAAGAAACCGCATTGCCATTCGTAACTGCACCAAACAAGTTTGAAGCCTTGGCAGCCCACGACGCAATGGTTGAATTGCATGGAGCACTCAAACGCGCTGCAATGAGCTGTTTCAAAATTGCAAACGACATACGAATGTTGAGTTCTGGCCCACGTAGCGGAATTGGTGAAATCATCATCCCCGAAAACGAGCCCGGCAGTTCAATCATGCCAGGAAAAGTCAACCCTACCCAACCCGAAGCATTAACCATGGTTTGCGCCCAAATCTTGGGAAATGATGTCGCCATTTCATTCGCTGCTTCTCAAGGACATTTCGAATTGAACGTATTTAAACCCGTTATCGCTTCTAATATGTTACAAAGCGCTCGTTTATTGGGCCAGGCTTGCTTGAGCTTCAACGACAACTGTGCTGTTGGCATCGAACCAAATTTGGACAATATTCAACGGTTGGTAGATCAAAGTTTGATGTTAGTAACCGCATTAAACACCCATATCGGCTATGAAAATGCAGCCAAAATCGCGAAGAAAGCGCACAAAGAGAATATGACATTAAAGGAAGCGTCGTTGGCACTAGGACTGTTAACCGAAGAACAATTCAACGAATGGGTTCGCCCAGAATTGATGGTTGGCAATCCAAAAGAAGTGATCAAATAAGACCATGTTCCTACTATCTAAAGAAAAAAAACTGTCGTTGACAACGCCCGTAATCATGGGCATCCTCAATACAACTCCAGACTCTTTCTACGGAAAAAGCCGGGTTCAAACTGAGCAAGAATCTGTAGATCTCGCTGGTGCGATGATTGAAGCAGGTGCTGCTATTATTGACATTGGCGGACAAAGTACGAGACCGGGCAGTGAGAGAGTAAGTTTTGGTGAAGAGCTAGAACGCGTGGCACCCGTTGTTAGAGCAATCCGTAGGGCCTTCCCCGAGGCTTGGCTTAGCGTAGATACCTATTACAGTTCAGTGGCGTTGGCTTGCATTGGCTTGGGCATCGACATGATAAATGACATTGCAGCGGGCGATAATGATCCAAAGATGTTTCGGACGGTGTTCGACAATGAGGTAGCTTATGTTGCCATGCACAAAAAAGGCAACCCAGAAACAATGCAGGACGATCCTCATTACGATGATTTGATGGGTGAAATACTTGAATATTTCAATCAAAAAAAGCAAGAGTATCGCAAAGCAGATTTTGCCAATTGGGTGATTGATCCCGGATTCGGATTTGGCAAAACAACTGAACATAACTTTCAGTTGTTGAATCAGTTGCAAAAATTTAGGCAGTTTAACAAACCATTGCTCGTTGGGATTTCGAGAAAAGGAATGATTTGGAAAACCATAAATGGCACGCCTGAAACAGCATTAAATGGGACCACGGCGCTTCATATGGCCGCTTTGGATCGCGGTGCTAATATTTTGAGAGTACACGATGTAAAAGAAGCCAAAGAATGCATTGATTTGTTTTTGGCTTTGAAAGCATAATCCTCTTAACTTTGCATCATGCCTGGAATGATTGCACCCTCCATCCTATCCGCCGATTTCGGCAAGTTGTTCGATGAAATCGAAATGATCAACCAAAGTGAAGCCGATTGGTTTCATGTGGATGTAATGGATGGCGTTTTTGTACCCAACATTTCTTTTGGTTTCCCTGTGATGAAACCGCTGCAATCAAAAGCCACCAAGCCATTGGATGTGCATTTGATGATTGTGGATCCCGATCGTTATACCAAAGCCTTTGCTGATGCTGGCGCTCATGTGTTAACCGTTCACGTTGAAGCTTGTACCCATCTTCATCGCACGCTAACCAACATCCGGAATCATGGCATGAAAGCAGGTGTCGCCATCAATCCTCATACCCCAGTTGAATCGATCAAGGAAGTACTTTATTTGTGCGATGTGGTTTGTCTGATGAGCGTCAACCCCGGATTTGGTGGTCAGTCATTTATCGAAAACACATACGCCAAAGTAAAAACACTCAAGTCAATGATAACTGCAGCAGGCACCAACACCTTAATCGAAATTGATGGTGGTGTTTCCCTGAGCAATGCCAAAATGTTAACCGATGCAGGTGCTGACGTTTTGGTTGCTGGAAATACGGTTTTTGGCAGTGCTAACCCAACACAAACCATTACAGAACTCAAACAATTAATCAAATAACGCAACCATTTCTGCGTTAGATACTTGCGTGAAAAAAATCCTGTCGCTTTTACTTCTCACCCTAATCGGTGTTGTGGCAAATGCCCAACAAGCGATTCAGCGAGGAAGAGTAATTCGGTATGCATCGCAAAATCAAAGTACTACCTCATCCACTAGCCTTGCCAAAATCAAAATCCGCTTATCGGATGATTCGCAAATTGGAATTACTGATTCGGCCGGCTACTTCGCCCCTTCCGAAACCTTATTCCCAGGCGATCTCATTTTTGGATATCGCAATGGAGAAAAACTCTTTGGTTACAAATGGCTAAATCAAACCGATAGCAGCAGCAGAAAATCGAACCAAGAAATTGATTTACAAACAATTACACTGGGAAGCGGATTGGACCTGATTGCCGAAGTCAGAATTGGAATTTCACAAGGCGGACCCTTCTTGGAAGAAATCAAGCCCCAAAAATTGCAACTAAACCCCTCAATGGGCAATGGTATCGAATCGTTAATTAAAACATTCATCGGCGCTTCTTCGGGCAATGAAATGTCGAGCCAATACACCGTGAGAGGCGGGAATTATGATGAAAATTTGATTTACGTCAACGACATTGAAATCCTTAGACCTCAATTGATTAGCAGCGGTCAGCAAGAAGGCCTTAGTTTTATCAATTCTGACCTAGTACAATCGGTAAAATTCAGTGCTGGAGGATTCGGTGCACAGTATGGCGATAAAATGAGCTCTGTTTTGGATGTCGATTATATCCGGCCCGACTCTTTTAAAGGCAGTGCTACCGTGGGTACGATGCTCAGTAGCGCCACCATCAATGGAAAAAAGAACCGCTTTTCAGGCTTCTTGGGCATACGGAATTTCAACAACTCATTGCTAACCAAAACCTTGAATGTAAAAGGGAATTATTCTATGCGATTTAACGACCTGCAAACCCAGGTTACATATAAGGTTCATCGCAAACTTTACATTGATTTCTTAGGGAACCTAGCTAGTAACAATTACACCTTAAACCCCATCAGCCGAAGTACAACCTTTGGTACGATCCAAAATGCATATCAATTGGATGTGGGCATGGGCGGACAAGAATCACTCAAATATCTATACGGAATGGGGTCGATTACATTCAGGTATACCCCAAACGTTAGAAATGAATTCAAATGGATAATAAATCACACTACCATTGAGGAGCAAGAGATTTTTGATGTGGAAGGATTGTATTATTTATCGCAATTGGATCGCGACATGGGTTCTAAAACCTATGGAAAACCTCTTAAAACACTGGGTTATGGATATTACATCGACCATGGCAGAAACCGAATGCTGTCCGGCGTGACGCAATTTGCGCACATCGGAAAAATTGGAAAGTCCACCGATGCATTTTCTTGGAATTACAGCGTTCGATTAAACAAAGAAAGTGTTTCAGATAAGATTGCTGAATGGTATTACAATGATAGTGCGGGATACAACATAGCACCGTTTGGCAGAATGGAGGATAGTATTCTGTTTGATAACTATATTTTCGCCAAAAACACCTTGAATTCTTACCGTGGCAAAGCACATATCGCGGGCCAGTGGAGATTGAGTAAACGACAGCAAATTTGGCTCACTTCGGGCATTCGGACCCAATATTGGACGGTAAACCGTGAAATGCTGGTGATGCCTAGAATGAGCTTGAGTTGGGAACCCCATAAATCGTTCAATGAACGTCAGCGTTCAGATGCCGCCAAAAAACCCGATGTCCTATACAAATTAGCAATCGGCGCTTATCACCAACCAGGATTCTACAGAGAATTAAGAAACTTCGATGGCCAATTAAACCGTCAGTTATTAGCGCAAAAGAGTTGGCATCTTGTAACTGGATATGAGCGATATTTCTTCAATGGAGGTCGCAAATTTAAATACACGGCGGAGGCATACTACAAAGGGTATCAGGATTTGGTTCCCTACCTTTTCGACAATATTCGGATTCGATATTATGGCACCAATTCCGCTACAGGCTTTGCTTGGGGCGTTGACCAACGCATTTACGGAGAGTTCACCAAAGGATTAGAGAGTTGGTTTACGCTAGGCATCATGCAGACCAAAGAAAAAATCACATACAGCGATGAGGTGTCAGGCAATTCGGTTACCACGGATTATTTAAGACGTCCTACCGACCGCAGAGTGAATTTGGGTGCGGTTTTTCAGGATCAAATGCCCAACAATCCGAGTTTGAGAGTGAATTTGACCATGAATATCGGAACAGGTATTCCCTATTATTTGGATGGTAAGGCCCGATATACCACAACGCCTAACACGATACCTCCATATCGTCGGGTTGACATAGGATTTAGTAAAATATTTGAACCTAAAAAGTACAAATGGGTAGGAAAAATGGGCATGAGCAATGCTTGGTTAAGCATCGACATTTTCAATTTGCTCGATATCAACAACGTAATCGGATATAGCTGGGTCAAAGACCTTCAAAACAACCGTTACGGCGTGCCGGATTATCTCACCGGAAGACGCATCAACATCAGACTTTACGGCAGCTTTTAATTGCCACCACCGAATGGGACATTTCCACCGGGCGTAGGCGTAGCGCCACCGGAATTCCCTGTACCCGAAGGAGGACTTCCCGCACCGTTGTTCATCGATGCTTTTTCTTCCTCACACTTGGCCAATCTCGCTTTTGCGTCGTTTAGTTGTGCCTGCGCTGATTTCAATTGAGATTGCAAAGAGTTTACTTCCGATGTTTTGGCGTTCAATTTGTCTTGCAAATCTTTTATAGCCAATGCCTTATCTTCCATCAATTTTTGACATTCATCCAAACTCTTTCTGCCCGCATCCACTTCCCCATTCAACTCGGTGATGGTCAATTTCAATTTGGCGATCTCTGATTTCAGCGCATCCATTAAAGCCATCATATCGGTTGAGCTAGAATTACTACCCGCAGTGGCTAATTTGTCCTCACAGGCTTTTAAATCAGCTTTCATCTGTTTTAGAGACTTCTGACAATCTTGGTATTCCGCCATCAATACATCGTAGGCATTTTTCTTAGATTCCAAATCCACCAATGCTTGATTTAGAGAATCGCGCGTTTTGATGCAATCATTTCCAGTTGATGCATTTTTTATGGCGATTTCCAATTCGCTGATGCGTTTTTTGGCCGCTTCTAAATCCGACAATGCTTTGTCTAATTGATCTTTAGGAATGCATAATTTCAACTTGGCTTCCAATTCTTTTGTTTTTGCTTGTTCCGCAGTCAACTGCTGTTTGATGTCGGCCACGGATTTCTTCAAAACCTCTAGTTCCGCCGTCAATCCAGCAGATTTGGTTCTCTCCGCCGCCAATAGTTGCTCTAACTGAGCAATCTTATTCTTGTATGGGGTGCAATCCTCAGTTATTGCCACAGATTTAAGCTGATCTTCCAATCGCTTTTTCTCCGCATTTAATAGGTCAATTTGCTTTTTCGCATCCGCCAAAGCATTTTCATTTTTCAATCGTTCATTTTCGAAACGGACCCGATCTAGTTCCAATCGGATTCTATCATCTTCTGCCTTCAACCGATCGTAATCACCTTTCCATTTAACGAGATCAGTTTCACAATTCTTGGCCTTGTTACTTGCTTCAACCTCTTTCAACTGAATGTCGGCAAGTTGCTTTTTCAATGCTTCTTCCCTATTCTTACAGTCATTCAAAGCCTTTTGAGAGGCAGGATTAATGGGTGTTGGGATATTTTTATTCACCACAATTGTATCGCGTTTTACTACAGTTTTTATTTCTGTCTTGATAATGGTATCGCGGACGATTTTTATCACAGTATCACGAACGATCCTGATCACAGTATCACCAACAAATCTCTCTGTAACTTCCACCGGAGGAGCTATACTATCATTATTGATTTCCTCTTCGTCGTATTCGTCGGTGTAACGATGACAGTCGCCAATTTTTGACCTGAACCCAATATAAAAACTAGCCCCTTGCGTCCCTGTATTTCTCATGAAATTACCCAATCCCCAAAGGTTGTTACTTCCGATAATAACTGGACCAAATCGCACAAAACCACCCACTTGCACTTCCGTATAGTCGTTGGCTATGCTAATAGGCATGCCGTATTCGAATCTCTCCCCTTGAAATCTAGGCACGAAGCTCAGAGAGGACGAACGTCGAAGACCAGGCATATCCACCGGTTTTAAACTATGCACCAAATAACCACCCAAGTGCCATTTGCCGGAGCGAATATCCATTTGCATATTGAATGCCATGGGTGTGTAAGTGGTAAAAGAACGAAGCGGATTAGCGCCCACTTTCTCTGCTGCCGTTCCAATTTGATCAAATGCATTGGGGCTATGATTCACACTGTTAACACCGTATATCTGTCCAATTGCAAATGCTGAATCCATTTTATATATACCATTGGTTACACCCATCTGGTAGCGAGTGCCATCATGAGAGATGAAACCAACATCGGTTAAACTCGCGCCAAATTTGACTTTATAGGTACGCTGTAATTCACGTTCACAGCCCGTAAATGACCTCAAATCCAGCTTCATTCCCGGTCTGATCTCGTACATAAATCCTAAATCAAAACCCGCACCTACTCCAGACATCGAACCAAATTTTAATCCCAATGGCGCATTCATTGTACTGGATGCAGATTGAGCATCGGTAAACATATAAGCACCATACAATTGATTGACCTGTAAATCATTGTTTCCTTTGTATTGCAAGTCCAAACTACTCGCACTCAAATGTGCAGCGCCCATTCCTATTAATAATTTTGTGGTCGCACCCCACTTAAATGCAGAGGCCCCTTTTCTAGCATTTGCATCGCCGGCATACGAACCAAATGAGAAAAAATATTCTTGGTATTTATCGGTGTTAAACGCAAATGGTGTTTGATTTTTGATGGTTCCGCCTATTTTCTTGTCCCATTCCGACCTGCCGTATCGTAAAATATTCCCTAAATCTGGATTTACCCCCTGGAAATTGAAACCTGAAACCCCTTTTATTCCTAATCCAAAACCCACTTTATTGTCGGCCATAAAGAACATCGACGGACCATAGGTCTCATTCAAATAATTCAAGCTCCAATTCTGATTTTCAGATTTTGGCATCCAAGACTGATCCATGCGTAAACTGCTCGATTCACGTTTCCATGAATTTGCAAAACTGCTTTGAGCATCCAACGACGTACCCCACCAGTTTACATAAACCCTCTTAGAATAGTTCGATGCAACATTCGCTGGATTCATAAACACCGAATAAGGCGTATTCAAATCACCCACTACCAAACCCAAAGGTTGCTGAGCAAAGAGATGACCCGCGCAAGAAAAAATTAATGCGAAAATGGCTGTTTTAAAGCGGTTGAAATTAATGATAGTTTTCATTTATGGGAAAAACCAAAGTTATGTCAATGATTGTAAAATGCCTATCTAACCAATATTATACCAATTTTCATCCCCCCAATGATTCAATTTGACGAATGATGTAAATAAACTGTGAAGCGTATCTTAAATTTGAGACCCTTACTATGAAAAAGTTTCTCAAGTATTTTATTACCCTGTTGAGCGGATTTGCTCTAGGCATCATTTCAATTGCTTTGGTATTTGGCATTTTCATCTCTGGACTCACCTCTCAAATTGGTAATTCAAAGGAAGAAGAATTGTCTGAATCAACCATCCTAAATCTAACTTTAGGTACAGAAGTCACTGAACGAAGCACCTCTAACCCACTAGATGAAATCATTTCTGCTGCCAGCAATGAATCACCTGCATTGGGGCTCGACGATATAATCAACGGACTTAAGAAGGCTAGCAAAGACAGCCAAGTGAAAGGCATTTATTTGGATTGCGGTAGTTATGGCGGCGGAATGGCCACGGCGGAGGAGATTAGAAATGCTATTTTGTTATTTAGAAAGGCGGGTAAATCTGTTGTGGCTTACAGCGGATTGTATTCCGAATTGGGCTATTACATTGCATCGGCTTGCGATAAGGTTATTTTAAACCCTAGAGGATTTCTTGAAGTGGATGGGATATCAGCCAAATTTGTCATGTACAAAGGCCTGTTCGACAAATTAGGGGTTGATTTTCAGGTTTTTCGCGTTGGCAAATTCAAATCGGCGGTAGAACCTTTCATTCAAAAGGAAATGTCCGAAGCCAATCGCGAACAAGTCACAGCCTACATCACATCGTTGTACAAATTTCAAATCAAAAACATCGCATCAAGTAGAAATTTGCAAATGGATTCTGTTTGGCAAATCGCGATGCAATCCAAGGCGCAATTACCCAAAGACGCAAAATCATTGGGCTTGGTTGATGCCTTAGAGTATGAAACAGAAGCAAAGAGCATCGCGGCCAAAGAGGCTAAAATGAGACCGGAAACAGCCCATTGGTTCGATTTTGCGAAATATGCAAAAGACGCCGACCCCTATGCTTATAGTGAGAATAAAATTGCAGTGATTTATGCCGTGGGTGAAATCATGCCAGGAAAACAGAATCCAAATGAGCAGATTGGTAGCAAAACCTTTATCACACAGTTACATAAAGCCCAAAAAGATGAAAGTATCAAAGCCATCGTAATTCGTATAAACTCTCCAGGTGGAAGCGCGTTTGCGAGTGATGAAATGGCCCATGAAATCATTGCCTGTAAAAAAGTAAAACCCGTGATCGTTTCTTTTGGCGATGTTTCTGCTAGCGGCGGTTACTACATGGGTTGTGTGGCAGATAGTATTTTCGCCTTACCCAATACAATTACGGGATCCATTGGCGTATTTGCCTTGTTACCAAACACAGAAAAACTTTTCGGCAATACCATGGGACTCAATTATCAAACGGTAGAATTGGGTGAATTGTCGGCTGGATGGCGCCCTGACAGAGCCTTAAGCCCTAAAGAACAAGAAAAAATGCAGTTGATGGTCAATAGCATCTACGATGATTTTATCACCACTGTTGCCAACGGAAGAAAATTAACCAAAGGGAGAGTTTCTGAATTGGCCGAAGGTCGCGTCTATACTGCCGAAGATGCACTACCATTGGGATTGATTGATGGGCTTGGTGGGATAGACAGGGCCATTACATCGGCTGCAAGGAAAGCACAAATCAAGGAATACAGAGTGGTTAAATTCCCTGAAAATGAAGATTGGTTGAGTCAAATTTTACAAGCCGATGAGGTGAGTAAAGCAAAATTCAGAGCACTAGCCAAGACCACCGGAATTGATCTAAAGACTTTGCAACAAATCGATCAGATTCAGTACCTCCGAGGACCCCAATACCTCCTACCTTGGTCGGTAAAAATGCATTGATCATCGATTGCTGCTAAAATTCCGCCCACCATGGAAACTTAAAACACAGAAATAGTTTCCAAAGCGAATTTTAATTCTTAATTTTGCGCCATATTATGGAATTGGTGCACAAAGTTCAACTTACAGCAGAGCGATTATTCAGTCGTTTCGGTGTAAAAAGTGTCACCATGGACGATGTCGCCAAGGAAATCTCCATATCCAAAAAGACATTATACAAGTGCTTTAGGGACAAAGAAAGCTTGGTTATGTGCACAATCGAATCGCACATGCAGGAAACGGAGCAAGCCATTAGCAACATTATAGCTGTTGAGGAAAATCCCATTTATCAATTGTACAAAATCACCCAGTACATAATCAGCAATCAACGTCGTTTCAGCCCTAGCATGATGTACGACCTAAAAAAGTATCATCCCAACAGCTTTCAGATTTTCGAAAAGCATAGAAGCAGTCACATCGTAAATCACATCAAACAGAACATCGAACTCGGAAGAAACACCGGACACTACCGAAACAATTTTGATGCCCTTGTCATTGCTCATAGTTTCTCGATGCTTTCGTTCAGTGTATTCGAGAGTTTGGAGCTGAATAACTTAGAAATTCCTCAAAATGATTTAGTCATAGAAATTATCCGATACCATTTACGCGGAATTTCCACATCAGAAGGATTAAAAATTGTAGATGAAATCGATTGGACAAACAAACCACAGAAAAATTAACATGAAACGCATAGTCATTCTTTCACTTCTCCTCGCCCAATTGTCGTTGCGCGCGCAGGAAGTCAAACAGTTCAGCCTCCAGGAAGCGTTGGCCTTTACGGAGCAAAACAACTTAAGTTACTTAAATGCACAATATGATGTGCAAATTGCGCAGGAAACGGTAAAACAAACCACTTCTTACGGATTGCCTCAAGTGAGTGCATCGGCGGGGTTCCAACAGTACCTTACCATCCCTGGCAACTGGGTAAACAATTTCACCAAAACTCCTGGATCTTCAGCCCCTGACTTTATCTTTTTACGTTTTCAGCAAGAGTTCAGTAGCAATGCTGCATTTTCGGTAAGTCAATTGCTATTTGATGGTACTTACATGGTGGGATTGCGTGCAAGCAAAGCATTCATGGGAATGAGCGACTTATTAAAGCAAAAAGCATTACGCGATGCGCAACTCAATGTCGCCAAAGCATATGTCACGGCGGTGTCTACCCAGAAAAACCTCGACTTAATCCAAACGAATATCACCTTATTGGAAAAGTCCCTTTACGATGTCACTGAAATGAACAAAGAAGGATTTGTTGAATCTCTAGATGTGGACCGACTCACCCTCTCTTTGAGGAATCTTAAGTTGCAAAAGGAAAAGTTAGAGAATGCAATTCTAATCACAAAAAATGCCCTAAAAATGCAAATGGGATTGTCGCTAGAAACTGAAATTACATTAACTGAAGACCTTGACAAGTTGGAGAATTCATTGAGTATTGACGACATTGCTAAGAGTTCATTCTCTAGCAGTAACCGCATCGAGCACAAGTTATTGGAGCAAAGTATCACACTTGGGAACTTAGATAAACAGCGATACAAGGCAAGTTCATTGCCTTCTGTTGTGGGTTTTTATCAAAATCAAAAAAGCACATTGCGCAGTGAATTTAACTTCTTCCAGAGCAACTTACCTGTGAACAATTCATGGGTCCCCTCCTCTGTCTATGGCTTCAACCTTAGAGTGCCAATTTTTGCAGGCGGATTAACACAATCCAAAATTCGCGAGACCAACATAAAAATCGAAAAGGCTAAAAACGACATGGCCAATTTTGATCGATACGCTGCCTTTGAATACACCAATGCAATCAACAGCTACGAAGTCAACATCCAACAAGCAATCAACCAAAAAGAGAATCTGGTATTGGCACAGAAGATATACGACAAAGCGAATTTGAAGTATAAGGAAGGCGTTGGAAGCACCTTAGAAATCATGCAAGCAGAAACAGAGCTTCGCACTGCCAACAACAATTACATGAATGCCATTTACGACTTAGTCATTTCAAAAATCGATTATAGAACCACAACAGGAACACCTTTAAAATAAAAAATCCATGAAACGCAACATCATATTATTCAGTGTATTGGCCACTTTGGCCATCAGCGCATGCGGAGGCAAGAAGACCGCCGAAGACAATAAACAAGCCAAATTAGACGCGCTTAAAAAAGAGATTGCCAAATTGCAGTCTGAGGCAAGTGCTCTTGAAAAAGAGATCGATCAAAAATCAGGAAAAATCAATGGTAAGGCCGTTGAAATCACCGAAATCAAGAAGGGTGTATTCCAAAGTTACATCATGATCGAAGGATCCGCCGATGCCAATGAAAGCACCATCGCAACGCCTAAAGTCCCCGGAACCATCGTAAGAGTATTGGTTCAACCGGGCGCAAGTGTTACGGCCGGTCAAGTATTAGCCCAACTCGATAATACCACCATTTCTCAAGGTCGCAACGAATTGCAGCAACAAATGATCTACGTCACCACCCTTTTCGAAAAGCAAAAAAGACTGTGGGAAAAAGGCGTGGGTACTGAAGTTCAATATCTATCTGTGAAAAATCAGAAAGAAGCATTGGAGAAAAGCATGAAGACGTTGGAAACACAAATCGACATGTATAACATCAAGGCACCAATAACCGGAACCTTGGAAAGTGTTGATGCCAAAGTGGGTCAAGCCGTTGCCCCTGGCCTACCCTTGTTCAGAGTAATGAACTTGAGCAATATCAAAATCAAAGCAGATGTTGCTGAATCGCACTCCAAAAAAGTAAAGGCAGGTGATAAAATCAAAATTTTCTTCCCCGACCTTCAAACGGAAATTGATGCGAACATATCTTTTGCTTCTAAGTACATCGATCCATTGAATCGCACTTTCCGTGTGGAAACCAAATTGCCTCACGTAGACAATTTAAAGCCAAATATGATTGCAAAATTGAAAATCGTGGATTATGAAAATTCAAATACCATCAGTGTGAGTTCAAACTGTATTCAAACCACAGAATCTGGAAGCTATGTAGTGATTGCCAAAGCCCAAAGCAATGCAAAAGGCGAGGCCCAAGCATTTGTTGCCGAGCGCAGAACAATCATCACTGGTAAAAGCAGCGATGGCAAAACAGAGATCATATCGGGATTGAACGAAGGCGATTTGGTTATTACCACTGGTTACCAAGAATTGAATACCGGTCAAGCCATTACTGGTGGCTGGATGTCGGGCAAATAATCCCAAAAAAATGAGCAAATTTAAAGAATTTAAACCCACGAGCTGGAGTATCGATAACAAAACCAGCATTTATATCATGACGATATTTATCAGTATCGCCGGGATATTTTCATATAATTCGTTGCCAAAAGAGCAGTTTCCTGACATCGTTATCCCAACGATTATCGTTCAAACGGTATATCCGGGTTCATCGCCAAAGGATATCGAAAACCTAATCACCAAACCACTTGAGAAGAAAATCAAATCTATCAGCGGTGTAAAAAAACTTAAAAGCAATTCGATTCAGGATTTCAGTATAGTAACTGTTGAATTCGATACCGACGTCAAGGTAGACTTGGCCAAGCAAAAGGTGAAAGACCAGGTTGACAAAGCGAAGAGCGATTTACCAAACGATTTAAAAACCGACCCTATTGTTCAGGAAATCAACTTTTCTGACATGCCGGTTATGTATATAAACATCAGTGGAAACATCGATTTGCAGTCATTGAAGCGCTATGCAGAGATCGCAAAAGACAAGATTGAGAGTTTACCGAGCATCACACGTGTTGATATTGTTGGTGCTTTAGACAAGGAATTACAGGTCAACTTGGATTTGACAGCGATGGCAAGTACCGGTTTAACAATGGACGATGTAACCCGAGCCATTCAGTATGAAAACATGCGTATTTCTGGCGGTAATATTGACGTTGACCAAATGCAACGTTCTTTAAGTGTAAGCGGTGAATTCAATTCCAAAACGGAAATCGAAAACATCGCGGTTCGCACAGGAACTGGAGCCACGGTATATCTTAGGGATGTGGCCCAGGTGGTTGACGGATTTAAGGATAAAGAAAGTTACGCTCGCTTGGAAGGTAAAAACGTAATTACCATGAACGTGGTAAAAAGAGCCGGTGAGAATTTGATTTTAACCAGCGATAAGTGTCATGAAATTATCAAGGATTTACAGACCAGCGGAACCTACCCCAAAGAAATGGATGTTGTTTTCACGGGCGATCAATCGGTGAAGACAAGAACAACGGTTCACGATTTGATCAACACAATTATCATTGGCTTCATTTTGGTAACAATGATTTTGATGTTCTTCATGGGTGCAACAAACGCAATTTTCGTGGCCCTATCAGTTCCGTTGAGTTGCTTTATTGCATTCTTAATAATGCCTACGATTGGCTTTAGCTTAAATATGATTGTATTGTTTGCATTCTTGTTGGCTTTAGGGATTGTGGTAGACGATGCGATTGTGGTTATCGAGAATACCCACCGTATCTTTCATAAAGACAAATTACCCATTAAAGAAGCTGCGAAAAAAGCTGCTGGTGAGGTATTCCTTCCTGTTTTGTCGGGTACTATGACAACCCTAGCCCCCTTTATTCCATTGGCGTTCTGGAAAGGTATTGTAGGTAAATTTATGTTCTTCTTGCCTGTTACTCTAATTATTACGTTGTTGGCTTCGTTGTTGGTTGCTTACATCATCAACCCAGTGTTTGCTGTCGATTTCATGGAAGACGAGCATGCTGTGGAAGACAAAGCCAAAACCAAAAAGGCGGTTCGCAGAACAACGATCGTAATGGGAATCATTTCGATCCTCGGATATGTAGGTGGCGGATTTGGTACGGGGAATTTCTTCGTGACATTATTGTTGGTTTACCTAGCTCATCACTATTGGTTGAGGCATGTGATCGTAAAATTCCAAACCAAAACTTGGCCTTCGGTTCAAAACAAATACGAGAAGATGATCACCTATCTTCTAAAAAAGAACCACGCGAGACAGACAATTTTTGCAACCATTGTATTGTTAATTGGATCCTTCGTTATCACGGCAATCCGCAAACCAGGCGTAGTATTCTTCCCACAAGCGGAACCAAACTTTACTTATGTTTACCTGACGATGCCTACGGGTACATCGGCCAAACACACCGATAGCATTCTAAAAATTGCAGAAAAACGTGTTTTTAACACCATCGGAAAAGATAATTCATTGATTGAAAGTGTGATTTCTAACGTCGCCGTTGGCGCTACCGACCCTCAAAGTGGAGATCGTACAACTGCGGGTAATAAAGCAAAAATCACAGTGGCTTATGTGGAATTTGAAAAACGCGAAGGCCAAAGCACGCTGGAGATGCTCAAAAAAATCAGGGCTAATATTGGAACCATTGCAGGCGCTGAAATCATCGTAGAGCAAGAAAGAAATGGCCCTCCGGTTGGAAAGGCCGTTAACATTGAAATTCGCGGTGACGAGTTTAACTCATTGGTAAAAACGGCATCGGACTTAAAAACGCTTTTGGATTCCAAAAAAATCCCTGGTGTTGAGGAATTGAAAACCGACTTTATCAGTTCTAAACCGGAGATCATCATCAAAATTGATCGTGAGCGGGCCAACAGATTCGGAATCAGCACGGCCCAAATTGGTATGGCATTGAGAGGCAGTATTTATGGTACCGAAGCGAGTAAGTTTAAGGACGAGAACGACGACTACCCTATTATGGTTCGCATTAAGAAATTGGATGCTAACAACTTAGATGCGTTATTGAATATGAGAATCACTTTTCGCGATATGGCAGCGGGTGGATTGATACGTCAGATCCCCTTGAGTTCAGTGGCTTCGGCGGAGTATTCAAATACTTTCGGTGGGATTAACCGTTTAAATCAAAAGCGCGTAATTACCCTAGCGAGTAACGTATTGCCTGGTTTTGCTCCCAATGGGGTTGTTGCTGATGTTCAGAGTGCTTTGGACGCGTTCGACAAACCATCGGACATTCAAGTGATCATGACCGGTGAGCAGGAACAACAAAAGGAAACCGGCGCCTTCTTGGGCAATGCAATGTTGGCTTCTTTGGCGTTGATCTTGATCATCTTGGTAACACAGTTTAATTCTATCAGTAAGCCATTGCTAATCTTAAGCGAAATCTTCTTATCGTTGATAGGCGTATTATTAGGCTTTGCGATATTCAACAAGGACTTCTCCGTTGTAATGACTGGTATTGGAATTGTGGCTTTGGTCGGAATTGTTGTTCGAAACGGGATTTTGTTGGTAGAATTTACGGATTTGCTGCGTGAGCGAGGAGCGACATTAAAAGATGCAATTATTGAAGCGGGTAAAACACGTATGACACCTGTATTGTTAACTGCCTCTGCGACCATTTTAGGTCTGGTACCATTGGCGGTAGGATTAAATATGGATTTCGGTACATTGTTCAGCGAGTTGAACCCCCATATCTACTTTGGTGGCGATAACGTTGCCTTCTGGGGTCCTTTGAGCTGGACGATGATCTACGGATTGGGATTTGGTACTTTCCTAACCTTGATCTTGGTACCTTGTATGTATTACTTGAATGAGAAGTTCAAGTCGAGAGTGTATCGTTGGATGGGTCGCAATTACAACCCAGACACGATGATGCGCCCAGAACCTAAGAAATAATAGAGATATTTATTCAATCTACGAAAAAGGGCGCCCATTGGGCGCCCTTTTTAATGAATTACATATTGAAGCGAGTGTACTTATTCTAAAGTGAAGTTATTCTTCTGACGCATCAATCCGCGTGTCCACAACTCTGCAGTATACTTACCCTTCATCAACTTTCCTGTTAACAAACCTTTTTCTGGGAAATTCCATTTAACTTTTTGCAAGGCCCCATCAAATTGAATGGTATTCTTCAAACTGTTAACTTTGCTCTTATCTGTCAACTTGGTGTTTGTAGTAGACAAAACACCACCGTTAGGATCGATGATCCTAATGGTCACTTCTTCTTCTAAAGGCTGGGTTACCATTGGATTTTCTAACACATCAAAAGTTACACGGATTTTATCTATGCCCTTAGCTTTCATGGTTTCGGTCATCACACCCTTCTTATCAAACAATCCAGTAATCAACAATGCGCCAAACTGAGGACGAGCCCCTTTGTCTAAACGATCTTTCAATTCAACATTTTCAGATTCCAACGTAGCAGAACGATCTTTTTCGGCAGTTAATTGAGCCACATAATCATTTTTCTCTTTGGTTAAGCCTTCTAT
>Ga0102871_1000110_pt1 | contig 29654 bp, 29 predicted proteins | sample Colrivmet1546C02_FD_78445 | JGI IMG/M metagenome (GOLD analysis project Ga0102871, IMG submission 78445) | Estuarine microbial communities from the Columbia River estuary - metaG 1546C-02 | ecosystem: Environmental > Aquatic > Marine > Intertidal zone > Estuary | place: USA: Columbia River... | reverse complement strand
ATTAGTACCTAAAGATTTGGTTGCCTTTGCATCAATTTCCAAAGATTTGGTGCTTTCTTCAGCTGTTAATATAGTTGAAATTTGGGACAAAGATTTATATGAAAACTTCATTTCTAACGATGAAGTTGACTTTGCAGATTTAGCAGAAGAAGTGATGGGTAATGTAAATGATGACGAAAATGTTATATCATAATCCCGTTTTATTAAAAGAATCTGTATACGGACTAGATATTAAACCTGACGGAATTTATGTAGATGTGACTTTTGGAGGTGGCGGTCATTCCAGAGAAATCATGAGTAGGTTGAGTTCAAAAGGAAGATTGTATGCTTTCGATCAAGATGAAGATGCGCTTGCAAATTCAATTGATGACGAACGATTTGTATTAATTAATGAGAATTTCAGATTTATAAAAAGATTTTTACGATTTCACAATGTTAAAAGCGTTGATGGAATTCTTGGTGATTTAGGCGTTTCATCTCATCAATTTGATGTTCCAGAGCGAGGTTTTTCTACTCGTTTTGAAGGGGAACTGGACATGAGAATGAGTCAAAAACAAGACTTAAATGCCTATAAAGTGGTCAATGAATATGACGAAGAGAATTTGAGAAGGGTGTTTCTTGATTATGGTGAATTAAAGAATGCTCCAGTCATAGCTCGAGTAATTATTGAAGCTAGAGAGTTTGAACCAATTATAAATACAGAACAGCTAAAAGTGGTTTTAGGGCGATTTTTACAAGCACATAAAAGCCATAAAATATTAGCTCAAATGTACCAAGCAATTCGAATTGAGGTCAACCAAGAAATGGAAGTTTTAAAAGAATTTTTAGAGCAATCGCTAGAAATTTTGAAACCAGGAGGCAGGCTAAGTGTTATTTCCTACCATTCATTGGAAGACAGATTAGTAAAAAGAATAATGAAAAACGGAATGTTCGAGGGAGAACCTGAACGTGATTTCTTCGGAAATTTTTCGGTTCCTTTGAAAACAATCGGAAAATTAATAGTTCCTGATTTTCAAGAAATAAAAAGCAACAATAGAGCTCGCAGCGCAAAATTGAGAATTGCTGAAAAGAAGTAAAAAATGAAAAACGGTGTTTATAGCATTTTAAAGGCAAGGTTTTTAATAAATGAAGAAGCTAATGCAGCTAAAAATTGGCGTTTTATAGTATTTCTGATTTTATTGGCAATAATAATGATTGCCAACAATAATAATATAGATCAAAAAGTATTTAAAATAATTCAATTAACAGGAGAAGTAAAAGAATTGAGATCAGAATTTGTAGATCGAAGATCAGAATTGATGAAATTAAAAATGGAATCAACAGTCACTCAAAAAATGATTGAAAAAGGAATTTTACCAGCTTCAGTTCCGCCAGTTAAAGTAGTAATAGAGAAAAAAGAAGAAAAAGGGTTTTTTAAAAATTTATGGTAGAAGATAACAAAAATATCATCTTAAGAATTTACATCGTTGGGGCGGTCATCTTTTTCATGGCGCTCGCAATTGTAGTAAAAATCACTAATATCCAATGGGTAGAAGGAGACTCTTTGCGTAAATTGGCTAATAAACATTCCATAAAAAACTTCGTAATTCCTGCAAATAAGGGTAATATTTATTCTGCTGACGGAAGTTTATTAGCTACTTCAATTCCAAATTATAATATTCGTTTTGATGCTATTGCACCAAATGCTAAAGATTTTCATAAGTACATTAAACCTCTATCGGATTCTTTAGCAGTACTTTTTAATAAACCAAGTAATTATTTCCAACTAGAATTAACAAGAGCAAGAACAAGTGGAAACAGATTTTACTTGTTGGCAAGAGATTTAAGTTATACAGAATACATTAAAATTAAACAATTTCCGCTTTTTAAATTGGGAATTTATAGAGGTGGAATTATAGTTGAACAAGAAGTAGTTAGAAAACACCCAATTGGTGAAATTGCATCAAGAACTATTGGCTATGAGCGAATTACACCTGAAGGCTTGCCAGACGGAAAAGGGATTGAGTGGGCTTTTAGAAAATACTTAAATGGAAAAGACGGAAAAGTACTTAAACAAAAAATCGCTAAAGGACAATGGAAACCTATTCGTGATGTGAATGAAGTGGAACCACAAGACGGTTATGACATTATTTCAACACTTGATGTTTATATTCAAGATATTGCCCACCATGCATTGATGGACCAATTAATAAAGTACAAAGCAGATCATGGATGTGTGGTGGTAATGGAAACCAAAACAGGCTACGTGAAAGCAATTTCTAATTTGGGAAAAATTGCAGAAGAAACCTATGCCGAAACTACCAATTATGCAATTGCTGAATCTCACGAGCCAGGTTCAACGTATAAATTGGCCGATTTAATGACGTTACTAGAAGATAAAAAAGTAGATACAAGTGCCGTATACAATACCAACGGAGGAGTAATAATGTATTTTGGAAAAAAAGTAGTGGATTCTCATGAAGGAGGTTATGGGTCGATTTCATTAGCTCAAGGTTTTGAAAAATCATCCAATACCGTTATGGTTCAAGCAGTTTACAATAATTATAAAAACGACCCTTCAAAATTTGTAAATCACCTTAATGCCTATGGGTTAAATTCTCGATTAGGGTTGCCATTTCAAGGAGAAGGAAAACCATATATTCCTCAGCCAACTGATAAAACTTGGTCCAATCTTTCACTTCCATGGATGGCTTTTGGATATGGAGTTTCCATAACTCCATTGCAAACTTTAACCTATTATAATGCTGTTGCAAATAATGGAGAAATGGTAAAACCACAATTCGTTTCTGAAATTAAAGAATGGAATAATACAATAAAAAAATTCGATAAACAGGTAATCAATCCTAAAATATGTTCACAGGAAACAATTTTGAAATTGAAAGCTGTTTTAGAAAATGTAGTAAAAAGAGGAACGGCATCAAAATTATATTCTAAAGATTTTTCTATGGCAGGAAAAACAGGAACTGCTCAGGCTAACTATGGAACAAACGGGGGTGCTGACAAACATTATATTTCTTCATTTGTAGGATATTTTCCAGCTGATCTCCCTAAATATTCCTGTATAGTTGTAGTTCATAATCCAGATTCGTCCAATAATAATTATTACGGCGCAGATGTGGCGGGGCCAGTTTTTAAAAGAATTGCTCAAAAAATATTTACGGATTCTCCTACAAAAAATATAGTCAAAAATTTAGACTTGAAAAATTCAAATCAAGAAAAAAACTATTCAGATTACTATACCAAATCTCAAGAAAATAAAAATGTAATTCCAAATTTAAAAGGAATGTCGGGAATGGATGCCGTAGCGATATTAGGAAATTTAAAAGTAAAAGTGAAAGTTATTGGAGTTGGAAAAGTTAAAAGACAATCTTTAAATCCGGGCCAAGCAATAAAAAGTGATACAATTATAACATTAGAATTATCGTGATCAATTTGAAAGACATACTTTGGAAAGTAGCAATTGAAGCAGTTCATGGTTCAACAGATGTTGCTATTGAAAAAATGGAATTTGATTCTCGAAAAGTTTCCGAGAATGATGTCTTTATTGCTATTCGTGGAACAATTTCTGATGGTCATGAATTTATAGAAACAGCAATAAATAAAGGAGCAATTGCAATTATTTGTGATGTATTTCCTCAAATTATTGTGACTGGTATCACTTACATAAAAGTGAATGATACGAATAAAGCTATGGCTGTAATGGCTGCAAATTATTTTGACAATCCTTCAAAAAAATTAAAATTAATAGGAATTACAGGCACCAATGGAAAAACTACAATTGCCTCTTTATTGTTCCAATTATTTCAAAAAGCGGGTTATAAAACGGGATTACTTTCTACAGTTAAAATTGTTGTTGACACAAATGAGTATAAGGCAACCCACACCACACCTGATTCTATTTCGATAAATCACTATTTAAATGAAATGGTAAACGCAGGAGTTGAATACTGTTTCATGGAAGTGAGTTCTCATGGAATTCACCAAAAAAGAACGGAAGGTTTACATTTTACAGGAGGAGTTTTCACCAATTTGTCACACGACCATTTAGATTACCACGCTACATTTTCTGAATATCGAGATGTAAAAAAATCGTTTTTCGATCATCTACCAAAAACTGCTTTTGCATTGTCTAACATTGATGATAAAAACGGCTCAGTAATGATGCAAAATACAAATGCAAGAAAATTGACCTATGCATTAAAATCCTATGCTGATTACAAAGCACAAATATTAGAAAATCAATTATCTGGATTGTTGTTAAAAATTAATGATAATGAAGTTTGGGTTCGATTAATAGGAACTTTTAACGCCTATAATTTGTTGGCTATTTATGGAACTGCGATTGAATTGGGCTTGGAATCCTTAGAAATACTTCGATTATTATCAGAGTTAGAAAGTGTGTCGGGTAGATTTCAATATATAATTTCAAATGGAAAAATTACTGCTATTGTTGATTACGCACACACACCTGATGCCTTAGAAAACGTATTAAAAACCATCAACGATATTCGAACTAAAAACGAACAATTAATAACTGTTGTAGGTTGTGGTGGTGACAGAGATAAAACGAAAAGACCAATAATGGCCAATATCGCTTCCGATTTAAGTGATAAAATTATCATAACATCTGATAATCCAAGAACTGAAAATCCGGAAACCATTATTGAAGAAATGGAGCGCGGGGTTGCTCCTCAAAATTATAAAAAGACTGTTTCTATAATTGATAGAAAACAAGCTATAAAAGCGGCATGTCAATTGGCTCAAGCTAATGATATTATCTTAATTGCAGGAAAAGGACATGAAACTTATCAAGAAATTAATGGAATACGTCATGATTTTGATGATATGAAAATGGTAAAAGAAATGTTAGAACAACTTAATAAATAAACGAAACTATGTTATATTATTTATTTGAATACCTACACAAAGCTTTAAATATTCCAGGAACTGGAGTGTTTCAATATATAACTTTTAGATCAGCTTTAGCATTAATATTATCATTATTGATTTCAACAATTTTTGGTAAAAGAATCATCAATTTCTTGAGAAATCAACAAGTTGGTGAAACAGTTAGGGAACTTGGTCTTGAGGGACAATCTCAAAAAGCAGGAACACCAACGATGGGTGGTTTAATCATCATCATTGCTACTTTAATACCAGTTTTATTATTGACAAAATTGAATAATATCTACATCATTTTGTTGATTGTTACAACAATTTGGATGGGAACAATCGGCTTTATAGATGATTATATCAAAATTTTCAAAAAAGATAAAGAAGGTTTAAAAGGTATTTTTAAGGTAATTGGACAAGTTGGTTTGGGAATTATTGTAGGGTCTGTTTTGTATTTACACCCGGATGTTACAGTAAGAAAGGAAAGCAATTATAAAGTGCCAATGGTGCAAACGGAAAACGTATTTCAACAAGCACCAATTGAAGAAAAATCGACCGCTACAACAATTCCATTTTTTAAAAATAACGAATTCGATTACGCAGAGATTCTAGCATGGACTGGCGATGGATATGAAAAATGGGCTTGGTTAATTTTTATTCCATTTGTAATATTCATTATCACAGCAGTTTCAAATGGTGCAAATTTGACGGATGGAATTGATGGTTTAGCCGCAGGAACTTCTGCAATATCAGTGCTTGCATTGGCCATATTCACTTTCGTTTCTGGAAATATCGTTTTTTCAAATTATTTGAACATTATGTACATCCCTGATTCAGGAGAAATGACCGTTTTTATTGCTGCTTTCATTGGTGCACTAGTTGGATTTTTATGGTATAATTCATATCCAGCATCAGTGTTTATGGGTGATACAGGAAGTTTAACTATTGGAGGTATAATAGCTGTTTTAGCAATCTCTGTTCGTAAAGAAATGCTAATTCCTTTAGTGTGTGGAATTTTCTTAGCAGAGAATTTTTCAGTAGTGCTTCAAGTTGCTTATTTCAAATACACTAAAAAACGTTTTGGTGAAGGCCGAAGAATATTTTTAATGTCGCCACTTCATCATCATTATCAGAAAAAAGGATATCACGAAAGTAAAATTGTAACTCGTTTTTGGATTGTAGGAATTTTATTGGCAATACTTTCAATTGTAACATTGAAATTAAGATAATATGAGATTAGTCATACTTGGTGGTGGCGAAAGCGGAGTTGGAACCGCGATCCTAGGAAAGAAAGAAGGGTATGATGTTTTTGTTTCTGATTTTGGAAAAATAAAACAAAATTATAAGGACGTTCTTAATAAATACGAAATAATTTGGGAAGAAGAAAAGCATACAGATGAGTTAATTCTGAATGCCGATGTGGTAATGAAAAGCCCAGGAATTCCCGAAAAAGCACCGATTGTAAAATTGCTTGTCGCAAAAAATATTCCAGTAATCTCTGAAATAGAATTTGCAGCGCCTTTTACAAAAGCAAAAACGATAGGAATTACAGGAAGTAATGGCAAAACTACTACGACAATGTTAACCTATCATTTGCTAAAATCGGCAGATTTAAATGTTGGATTGGGAGGTAATATAGGAAAAAGCTTCGCATGGCAAGTTGCCGAAGATAATTACGATGTCTACGTGTTAGAATTAAGTAGTTTTCAATTGGATGGTATAATCAATTACAAGCCAGACATAGCAATTATTACCAATATTAGCCCTGATCATTTAGATCGTTATGAATATAAATATGAAAATTATATAGCTTCAAAATTTAGGATTACCATGAATCAAACAGAGAATGATTTTTTGATTTATGATGCTGACGACGAAGCAATTACAGAATGGTTCAAAAATAATAATACAAAAGCACAATTAATTCCATTTTCAATTTCAAAAGCAATTGAAAAAGGAGCATTTTTAAAAGACAATATTATGGAAATTAACATCAACGAAGAAGAATTTGTAATGGAAACACAATACATTGCATTAGAAGGAAAACACAACATGAAAAACGCAATGGCAGCAACTTCGGTTGCGAAATTGATGCAAATTCGTAAACAAACTATTCGTGATAGCTTGTCCAATTTTCAAGGGGTTGAACACCGTTTGGAAAAAGTGCTAAAAATCCAAAATGTTCAATATATAAATGATTCTAAAGCGACTAATGTAAACGCTACCTTTTTTGCTTTAGACAGCATGAACACCCCAACGGTTTGGATTGTTGGTGGAGTTGATAAAGGAAATGATTATTCCGAATTGATGTCTTTGGTTCACGAAAAAGTGAAAGCAATAATTTGTCTTGGGGTTGATAACAAGAAAATAATTGATGCATTCGGAAATATTGTTGACATGATGATTGAAGTATCTAGCATGAAAGATGCCGTTACAATGTCTCAAAGATTGGCAGAAAAAGGAGATTCAGTGCTTTTATCCCCAGCTTGTGCTAGTTTCGATTTATTTGAAAACTATGAAGACAGAGGAAATCAATTTAAAAACGCAGTACAACATTTGTAATAATTTATGATTTCAGAATTAAGATTTCAGATTTAATTATCAGAATTATCTTAATATGAAAGCATTTTAATTTAGAATTTTAAATCTTATCCAAAAATCAAAAATCAAAAATCAGTTTTGAAAGAACTAATAAACAATTTAAAAGGAGATAAAGTAATATGGACATTCGTTGCCCTATTGGCTTTATTTTCGTTTATGCCTGTTTTTAGTGCGAGTAGTAATTTGGCCTACATGAATGACGGTGACGGAAATACTTTAAGTTATTTACTTACACATTTGGCTCATATTTTCATGGGATTTTTAATTATTTATGGAGTTCACAAAATTCCTTATCATTATTTTAGACCCATTTCAAAAATCGCATTACCTATTGTTTGGTTGCTTTTAGCCTATACGTTGGTTAAAGGAACTGTTATCGCTGGGGCAAATGCTAGCCGATGGATTAAAGTGCCATTCATTGGGATTACTTTTCAAACATCAACTTTTGCATTCGTAGTTTTGATGATTTTTGTTGCAAGATATCTTTCTAGAAAATCTGAGGAACCGATGACTTTTAAATCGTCACTACTTGACCTTTGGCTTCCGGTATTTATTACACTAGGATTTATTTTACCAGCTAATTTTTCTACAACAGCTTTGATTTTTTCGATGGTGATTATGCTAACTTTTGTTGGAAATTATCCAATTAAGTACATTGGATTCATCATCGGATCGGGAATTGTTTTTCTTGTCTTTTTTGTATTATAATCAAAAGCATTTCCTGATTCTAAGTTCTTCAATAGAGTTGGTACTTGGACTAGCAGAATTGAAAATTATACTTCTAATAAACCTGGAGAGGACGATTACCAAATTAAAAATGCAAAAATAGCTATCGCAACAGGCGGAATTTACGGACTAGGACCTGGAAAAAGCGTGCAGAAGAATGTGCTTCCTCAATCGTCATCCGACTTTATTTTTGCAATTATAGTAGAAGAATACGGATTAATTGGAGGTCTATTGGTGCTTAGTTTGTACTTACTACTCTTCTTTAGATTTATAGTCGCAGCCCATAAAGCCAATACGCTATTTGGAAAATTAGTAGTCGTCGGACTTGGTTTTCCTATGATATTTCAAGCGTTAATTAATATGGGGGTTGCCGTTGAATTGTTACCTGTTACAGGGCAAACATTGCCATTAATAAGTAGTGGAGGAAGTTCAATTTGGATGACTTGTGTGTCTCTTGGAATTATTATTGGTGTAACCAAAAAAGAAGAAGAAATTGCGCAAGAACAAAGTGAAGCTGAAAAAAGAGAACAAATATTACAAAAATTAATTGACGAGCAAATCGAAAAAGAAAATGCTCTTGATCAAGAAGAAATAGTAGAAACCGACAATTATTCTATTGAAGATGCTTCGGCAAATCCTATGGAGCCAGTTTTGAAAAAGAAATAATTCATTAATCTTGAAAGGGAATTGATTTTAAATAATGCAAGAAGCAAATACAAATAGTAGCAATTCAGTTTTATCTCCTTCCCTTTGGGAAGGCCGGGATGGGATTAAATTCATAATTAGTGGTGGTGGAACTGGGGGACATATTTACCCAGCTATTGCTATTGCAAATGAATTAAAATCGCGTTTTCCTAAAGCAGAATTTTTATTTGTTGGTGCTCAGGATAAAATGGAAATGCAAAAAGTCCCACAAGCTGGTTATGCTATAAAAGGACTTTGGATTGCAGGCTTGCAAAGAAAATTGACATTGCAAAACCTACTTTTTCCAGTAAAATTATTGAGTAGTTTATGGAAATCAAGAGCTATTATCAAGAGCTTTAAACCAGATGTAGTTATTGGCACCGGAGGATTTGCTTCGGGACCATTATTGCAAATGGCGAATTGTTTAAATATTCCAACGTTGATTCAAGAGCAAAATTCCTATCCTGGAATTACTAATAAATTATTGAGTAAAAAGGCCAATAAGATTTGTGTGGCTTATGAAAATTTAGAACGGTTTTTTCCAAATGAAAAGATGATTTTAACCGGAAATCCCGTTCGTCAAGATTTAATAGATATCGATAGTAAAAGAGAGGAAGCGATTCAATATTTCAATTTGAATTCTTCCAAAAAAACACTTCTAATTTTAGGAGGAAGTTTGGGTGCTAGAAGAGTGAACCAATTAATTGAAAAAGAAAGAGAGTCTATTTTAAATCAAAACGTACAAGTGATTTGGCAATGTGGCAAATTTTATTTGGATGAATATAAAAAATACAATTCCGATTCTATTCAGGTTTTTGCTTTCTTAGATCGCATGGATTTGGTTTATGCAGCCGCAGACATTGTGATTTCAAGAGCGGGTGCGTCATCGGTTTCTGAATTGAGTATTGTAGGTAAACCTGTAATTTTCATTCCATCGCCAAATGTTGCGGAAGATCATCAAACAAAAAATGCCAAATCGATAGTAGATAAAAATGGGGCGTTAATGATTAAAGAAAGTGAATTGGATGAAAATTTTAATTCTGTTTTTATTGATTTAGTAGCTAATGAAAATTTGCAAAAGCAACTTTCTGAGAATATAAAAAAGCTGGCAAAAATAAATGCTACAAGAGATATTGTTGATGAAATTGTGAAATTGATAAAAAAATGAAAAGCAAAATACAATTGCAATATCAAAATTCAATTGCAATAGTAAAAAGTTAATATATTGAATTGAAATTGATATTGCCATTGAAATTGCCATTTAAATAAATAAAAACTAAATGAACTTAAACCAAATACATAACGTCTATTTCATAGGAATCGGAGGAATAGGAATGAGTGCCTTAGCACGTTATTTCAAGTCCATCGGCAAAAATGTATCTGGTTATGATAAAACAGAAACAGAGCTTACAAATGAATTAATTGAAAGCGGAATTGATATTCATTTTGAAGATGAAATCAGTCTAATTCCAACGGATTATTATATTGAAAATACATTAGTGGTAATCACACCAGCAGTTCCACAATCACATTCTCAATGGAATTATTTTTTAGAAAGAGAATTTGTTGTAAAAAAAAGAGCCGAAGTTCTGGGATTAATAACTAAAGATACTTTTTGCTTTGCAGTGGCTGGTACACATGGAAAAACCACAACATCAAGTATTTTAGGACATATATTGTATCAAAGTGGTGCTGATGTTACTTCGTTTTTAGGCGGAATTGTTGAAAATTACAATTCGAATTTAATAGGATCTGGAAAAACGATAACGGTGGTTGAGGCGGATGAATTTGACCGTTCTTTCTTGCATTTGTATCCCAATATAGCTTGCGTAACGTCTATGGATGCGGATCATTTGGATATTTATGGTGATAGCGCGGCAATTGAAGCTTCGTTTTTAGAGTTTGCAAATAAAATTACAGATAAAAGTCAGCTTTTCATTGCTAAAAATTTAAATCTTGAAGGAGTATCAGTAGCAGTAAATGAGGTAGCTGACTTCAAAGCTTTTAATGTTCGAATTGAAAATGGAAATTATGTCTTTGATGTGCAAACACCAACGGAAGTAATCTCCAATTTACAATTCGGATTACCAGGAAAACACAATTTAACGAATGCCCTCATGGCATTGGCAATGGCCAAAACATTTGGAACTTCTAATGATGATATTGCGGCAGCTTTGAAATCTTTTAAAGGAATAAAAAGAAGATTCTCCTATCAAATAAAAGAATCAAATTTAGTTTACATAGATGATTATGCACACCATCCAACAGAAATTGATGCTGTTTTTCAAGCCGTTTCTGAATTGTATCCCAACCAAAAAGTAGTAGCCATTTTTCAGCCACATCTTTTTAGTAGAACCAGAGATTTTGCTGATGGATTTGCCAAAAGCTTATCCAAATTTGACGAAGTACTATTATTAGATATTTATCCGGCTAGAGAATTACCAATTGTAGGAATCACATCGAGTTGGCTTTTAGATAAAATGACAAATGATCATAAAAAAGTGGTTTCAAAAACGGATTTGATTTCAGAAATTTTAAAAAGTGAAGCCAAAATTATAGTTACTATTGGCGCTGGAGATATTGGTGAATTAGTACCTTCAATCAAGGATGCTTTAGAAAATAATAATTAATAAAAAATAGAGTCATTATTAACTGATTTTTTTGAAAATAAATGGAAAAAGAGACAAGAAAAAATATTTGGATAAACGTAAGATTAATTTTGATAATTGTTGCGGTTATTTTTCTATTTTCTTTTTCTGCGAAACGAAATTTAGAACGAAAAATCGTAAAATCGGAGGTAATTTTTATCGGAAATGACGAACTTTTTATCACTCACGAAACGGTTAATAAATTGTTAATAGAAAAAAATCAGAATGTGCAAAAACCTCAAAAAGTTACGGTAGATTTGAACAAATTGGAAAATTCTCTCGACAATTATAACATGATTGAAAAATCGGAAGTGTTTATAAGTATCGATGGAGTGCTAAAAGCATTTGTAAAACAGAAGTCGCCAATAGCAAGGGTTTTTGACGAAAACGGATCCTTTTATTTTGATTATCAGGGAAATAAAATGCCGTTATCTGAAAATTTTACGGCTAGAGTTCCGTTAGTTTCAGGCGAAATAAATGATGAAAACAGCAAAGATTTAAATAAATTATTTCGATTTATTTATGACGATAATTTTTTGAAAAAAAACATAATTGGAATAGAAATTTTGCCAACAGGAGCGATAATTATGTCCAATAGAAATTACAATTATAAAATTGATTTTGGAAGAACGATAAATGTGGAGTCAAAATTCAAAAATTATAAGGCATTTTTTCAAAAAGCGGAAGCAGATAGTTCGTTAGTAAAATATAAAAAAATAAATCTTAGGTTTACTCAGCAAGTCGTTTGTACAAAAAAATAGGTTATGGAAAAAGAGAACATTGCAGTTGGATTAGATATTGGGACAACCAAAATTGTCGCAATGATTGGTAAAAAAAATGAATACGGGAAATTGGAGATTCTTGGAGTAGGAAAATCCAAAAGCCTAGGTGTGAAAAGAGGTGTTGTAGATAATATTACACAAACTATTCAATCGATTCAACTAGCAGTAAAAGATGCTGAGGCAAATTCAGGATACAAAATTAAAGATGTTGTTGTAGGTATTGCGGGACAACATATTCGCAGTATTCAACACAGTGATTACATAAGCAGAAGTAATGCAGAAGAAGTTATTGGAGATAAAGATATTGATTTGTTAATCAATCAAGTTCATAAGTTGGCAATGTTGCCTGGGGAAGAAATTATTCACGTACTCCCTCAAGAATTTAAAATTGACGGTCAATCTGAGATAAAAGAACCAATAGGAATGTGCGGCGGTCGATTAGAATCTAGTTTTCATGTGGTGGTTGGACAAGCTTCTTCTATAAGAAATATTGGAAGATGTATCCAAAGCTCTGGAATTGAATTGTCTGGATTAACTCTTGAACCCCTAGCATCTGCAGATGCTGTTTTAAGTCAGGAAGAAAAAGAAGCCGGTGTAGCTTTGATAGATATTGGAGGTGGAACTACTGATTTAGCTATTTTTAAAGATGGTATTATTCGCCATACAGCGGTAATTCCTTTCGGAGGAAATGTGATTACAGACGACATCAAAGAAGGCTGTTCAATCATTGAAAAGCAAGCAGAATTATTGAAAGTAAAATTTGGATCAGCATGGCCAGGTGAAAATAAAGACAACGAAATTGTTTCTATTCCTGGACTTAGAGGTCGAGAACCGAAAGAAATTTCTTTGAAAAACTTGTCTAAAATAATTCATGCTCGTGTGGTAGAAATTATTGAGCAAGTATTTGTTGAAATTAAAGCTTACGGACACGAAGATCCAAGACGTAAATTAATTGCAGGAATTGTATTAACTGGTGGTGGAGCGCAATTAAAGCACATCAAACAATTAGTTGAATACATTACTGGAATGGACACGAGAATTGGTTATCCAAACGAGCATTTAGCTGGAGATTCTGACGAAGAAATTTCAAGTCCTTTATATGCAACAGCGGTAGGATTAGTAATGAATTCTATCGATAACAACACTCAAAGCGCTGTGAAAGTTACCTTTTCTGCACCTGAGAAAGTAAATGTTTATAGAGCTCCGGTTGAGACAGTTCAAGAAGTTGACGAAGTGCCTGAAGTTGAAGTTCAAAATGAAGTTGAAATTGAATTGCCAAAACAACCAGAGTCAACGGAAGCAAAAATTAGAAAATCATTTTTTGATAAGTACGTCGATAAAATAAAAGAATTTTTAGACAACGCAGAATAACAAATTGAAAACCCTTTTTACTTGATACAGTAAAAAAGTTAAAATATAGAATAATTAATAAAGTTAAAAAACCAATATTATGATGAGCAACTCAGATTTTGGAAGTATATCATTTGATTTACCAAAAAACCAATCAAATGTAATTAAAGTAATCGGCGTTGGAGGTGGCGGAAGTAACGCAATCAACCATATGTTTAAGCAAGGAATCAAAGGCGTTGATTTTATCGTTTGTAATACCGATTCTCAAGCTCTTGAAAACAGTGCTGTGCCAAATAAAATTCAATTAGGGGTAACACTAACTGAAGGTTTGGGAGCTGGTGCTAATCCAGATGTGGGACAACAATCGGCTATTGAAAGTATTAGCGAGATTGAAAAAATGTTAGACAGCAATACCAAAATGGTTTTCATTACCGCAGGAATGGGTGGTGGAACAGGAACGGGTGCTGCGCCAGTAATTGCTCAATTGGCGAAAGAAAGAGGGATTTTAACTGTTGGAATTGTAACAAAACCATTCCAATTTGAAGGTAAAGTAAGATACGAACAAGCTTTATTAGGTGTTGAAAAATTAAGAAAACAAGTAGATTCTTTAATTGTTATCAATAACAACAAATTAAGAGAAGTATACGGAAATTTAGGTTTTAAAGCTGGTTTCTCTAAAGCAGACGAAGTTTTAGCGACTGCATCAAGAGGAATCGCAGAAGTAATTACACACCACTATACTCAAAATATCGATTTAAAAGATGCTAAAACAGTTTTGTCTGATAGTGGAACGGCAATTATGGGATCTGCGGTGGCAAGCGGTGAAAATCGTGCAAAAGAAGCAATCATTGCTGCGCTAGATTCTCCACTTTTAGATGATAATAAAATTTCAGGTGCCAAAAATGTATTGTTGCTTATCGTTTCTGGAACTAGTGAAATCACGATTGATGAAATCGGAGAAATTAACGACCACATACAATCTGAAGCGGGTTTCAATGCTAATATAATCATGGGAGTTGGCGACGACGAATCTCTTGGAGAAGACATAGCAGTAACAATTATTGCAACTGGTTTTAATGTAGAACAACAAAATGATATTGTAAATACTGAGCCTAAAAAGATCATTCATACACTTGGTAACGAACAAAAATTAGTTCAAGATTTATCAAGCAATAAAGAAATTCCAAGTTTTGATTTTTCTAATTTCGAAACACCAACTTCCCCAAAAGAAGAAAAAATCGTATTCGAATTAATAGAAGACGAAGTGGAATTTGACATCGTTGCTGAAGCTTCAGCACAAGTTGTTGAAACTCCAATTGTGGAAACTTCAACATTTACAATGGACCTAGTTCCTACATCTGAATTCTTGAAAAACTTAGAAGTTACTTTCGAAATTGTAGCGCCAGAATTGGATCAAGAATATTATTTTTCAGCTCCTGAAGTGAACGAAATCGAAGTAAATTCATTACAGCCAATATTCGAAGAAGAAGAGCAAATTACCTTCTCATTCGATTTGCCAATTGCTAAAACGGAAATCGAAACGGAAACCGAGACTTCAAAAAGTGAGGATATCCTTTTCCAATTAACAGATGAAACAAAAAATATTTTTGTAAATGAACCGGTTCAATTTGTTCCAATGACCGAATTGAACGAAAGCGGAATCGTGAAATATTCACTAGAAGAATACATGGATATTGAAAATAAATTGGCAAATTCCAAACCAATTGCAGCGGTTGTGGAAGAGCCAATTGCAGAAGAATTAAACATCACTGTGAAAGAAGTTGAAATTACTTCAAACCAAAATCCATTTGCTGAAGAAATTTCTCCAATAGAAATGACAATCGAAGAATCGGCAAGAATTATTGCCGATGAAAGAAGAAGAAAGTTAAAAGAATTCAATTATAAATTCCACAATAACCCTTCTAAAGTGGATGAATATGAGAAAGAACCTGCCTATAAAAGATCAGGAATAGACCTTTCTGCTCCACAGCAAAACAACTCTAATTCAAGATTGTCTTTTGGTACCGACAGTAATAATGACAACCAATTAAGAACAAATAATTCTTTTTTACATGACAATGTAGATTAATTTAAGAATTAATAAATTATTAATAACCCAAAAATCATTACGATTTTTGGGTTATTTTTTTATAGTCATTCCAACAATTAAAGTCCTTTTGACCATTTGCCAATCAGTTGCGAGTTCAATTAAAATTCTTTAAATTTGTAGGGCCTTAATCCAGCTGTACGTTACAAGTTTTATGTCCAAAATGGTTTTTTCTACGGCCTTAAAAGAGCTCCTAAAGTCGCTTTTTAAACCCAATAAAAAATCCATTTTCTCCATAAAAGCTTTTCACTTCCATCTGGGGCAAAGTAAAATCGTTTTCATAATATTTTTTACTCAACGATTTAACGATTCAACGATTTAACAAATTAACAAAGAAAAATATGAGCTTATCAGTAAAATTAATGGACGAAATTAAAACCGCAATGAGAGCAAAAGATACTATTGCTCTAGAAGCACTTCGCGCTATTAAATCGGAAATTTTGTTAGCACAAACCGCCTCAGGAAACAAAGAAGAAATCTCTGAAGCAGATGAAATCAAATTGTTGCAAAAATTGGTTAAAACCAGAAAAGACAGTGCCAAAATCTTCACAGAACAAAACCGTATGGATTTGGTTGAACCAGAATTGGCTCAAATCGCTGTAATAGAAAAATTCTTACCAGCACAATTAAGCGAAGAAGAAGTAGAAGCTGTAATTGCTAAAATTATTGCAGAAACAGGTGCGTCAGGAATTGCAGCCATGGGAAAAGTAATGGGAATTGCCTCAGCACAACTTGGCGGAACCGCCGAAGGAAAAACCATTTCTACAATCGTTAAAAAATTATTGGTTTAGATTTATTTTATTTTTCTTAAATCTAAAATCATAGATTTCTTAAATCTTAAATCTTAAATCTAAAATCTTAAATTATTAATGGCTGCGTAGTTCAACTGGATACCTGCCTGCCGGCAGGCAGGGAATATCAGATTTCGACAATAAATGGAATATTTTGTATATATTTTAGAAAGTGAAATTGATTGTAGACTTTATAAAGGACAGACAAGAGATATAGATAAACGAATTAAAGAACATAATTCAGGAAAGACAAAATCTACCAAAGGTTATAAGCCATGGAAATTGGTTTATTTTGAAACATTTGAAACAAGAGATCAAGCTGTTCTTCGTGAAAAATATTTTAAAACAGGAAGTGGAAGAGAATTTTTAAAAGGAAAATTAATAAAATAATGGCTGCGTAGTTCAACTGGATAGAATATCAGATTTCGGCTCTGAGGGTTGGGGGTTCGAACCCCTCCGCGGTCACAAAAAAAAGTCCAAGATTTCTCTTGGACTTTTTTAATGATTTAAATCGAAATTAAATTGCAGTTATTTTTTTCAAGTTGGCAATAGTTTGTGTTGGGTTTTCTGCTTTAAAAACATAATTCCCAGCTACCAAAACATCAGCACCCGCTTGAACTAATTGAACGGCATTTAAATTGGTTACTCCACCGTCAATTTCAATTATTGTTGAAGCACCTTTTTTAGTAATCAATGCTTTTAATTTTTCAATTTTAGAATAGGTATTTTCAATAAATGATTGCCCTCCAAAACCTGGATTTACACTCATTAAGCAAACCATGTCAATGTCTTTTATAACGTCTTCTAACAAATCGATATTGGTATGAGGATTAAGCGCAACACCTGCTTTCATTCCTTCGGCTTTTATTGCTTGTAAAGTTCTATGTAAATGAGTGCAAGCTTCGTAATGAACCGTTAGAATATCAGCGCCTAAATCTTTAAAAGTTTTAATGTAACGATCAGGATCTACAATCATCAAATGTACGTCGATTGTCTTTTTTGCATGTTTCGAAATTGCTTCTAAAACTGGCATTCCAAAAGAAATATTAGGAACAAATACACCATCCATAATATCGATGTGAAACCAATCTGCTTCACTGGCATTTATCATTTCAATATCGCGTTGTAAATTGGCGAAATCGGCAGCAAGAACAGATGGAGCAATAAGTGTGTTTTTCATTTTAGTAGTGTTGTTTGTGCAAAAGTAGTTATTTTAAAAAAACTCCGAAAGTGATTCCGGAGTTTTTACATTAAGACTTTATGACATTCGACATTTAGACGAATTTATCCTAAATAAGTTTTCAAGATTTTACTTCTTGAAGTATGTTTTAATCTGCGAATTGCTTTTTCTTTAATTTGACGAACACGTTCACGAGTTAAATCGAAAGTTTCTCCAATTTCTTCAAGCGTCATCGGATGTTGATCACCCAATCCAAAATACAAACGTACTACATCTGCTTCTCTAGGAGTTAAGGTTTCTAATGAACGCTCAATTTCAGTACGCAACGACTCTTGAATTAATTCACGATCTGGATTTGGAGATTCGCCTGAACGCAATACATCATAAAGGTTAGAATCTTCTCCTTCAACTAAAGGCGCGTCCATTGACAAGTGACGACCAGAATTTTTCATTGACTCTTTTACATCGTTCACGGTCATGTCTAATTCCTTAGCAATTTCTTCAGCTGTAGGCGGTCTTTCGTTAGATTGCTCTAACAAGGCATACATTTTATTGATTTTATTTATAGAACCAATTTTATTTAAAGGCAAACGAACGATACGAGATTGTTCTGCAAGAGCTTGCAAAATCGATTGACGAATCCACCAAACGGCGTAAGAAATGAATTTGAAACCACGTGTTTCATCGAAACGTTGAGCTGCTTTGATCAATCCTAAATTTCCTTCGTTTATAAGATCGGGAAGGGTTAAACCTTGATTTTGGTATTGTTTTGCTACTGAAACTACGAAACGTAAATTGGCTTTAGTTAATTTTTCAAGGGCTACTTGATCTCCAGCTTTTATCCGCTGCGCTAATTCTACCTCTTCATCGGCAGTAATCAAATCTACTTTTCCAATTTCTTGTAAATATTTGTCTAATGATGCGGTTTCACGATTGGTAACCTGCTTGGTAATTTTAAGTTGTCTCATAATTTCTAGCCCTCATTTTAGGTATTGAAATAGTTATACGTAAGATGTTGTATAAAAGTTACAAAAAGCAGAAAATAGTTATAACTTTTTTTTAGTTTCAACATTTTGAGCGCTCAAAAGGAGGAATTAAGTAAGATTAGAAATCAAAAATAGTCTCAATATTTTTTTCATTCCATTGACCTGTAAATTTATAGGGAATAAATCTTGCGAATAGTTCTTCTTTATACCATTTTAGTTTTCTAGTAAGACGAACTACCTCTTTATGCTTTTCATTTTTATAAGCATAATCAATCATTTCGGCCTGCGTTTTCCAGATGCTTAAAGTCGCCTGTTGAATTAAAGGCCATTCGCCAACACCAATAGACATTGCGAGTCCGTTGTACTCTTCTAAACTTTTACTAACATTACCGACTTTTCTCCAAAAAGAAATTAATTTTGAAAGCCGAATACTGGCTCGAGTTAAAACCATAACAGGTTTGTCTATAGACAAAGTGGCGTGAGAAACAAAAGGTTGCTTCCCGTCCCATTTTCCGTGGGCTTCTGCGGCATGTGAATAAACGGTAAATGATTCGGAGCTTTTAGATTTATATTTGTTAAAGAAAGTATTTTTCTCAAAAAAAGTAGTAGCATATATTTCTGATTCCCAAATACACAATAATGCATAAGTCCCAAAGTTGGGTTTTGAACTAAAGCCATTTTCAGCGCCTGAACCTAGTAGTTTGTAAAACACAAGTCCTTCAATCTTTTTGAAATGAGCATGTCCTAATTGCATTTGGGATAATGCCCAAAGTTTATTGGAGAAAGATTCCAATTTAAAAAAGGTGCAAGTAGTTATTTGGCTCATCGGTATGAATTCTTAATTTGTATACTGGGTTTTAGATTTTTTTATAGCATCTTGAATGTATTTTTTCTTAATAATTAACATTCCGAAACTTTCGCCACCTTCTTTTCCAGTATTTTTGTGGTGCATTTTATGCGCACGACGTAAAGCTAAAACGTATACGTTTTTCGATTTAGTAAGCACTTTGAAGCGTTGGTGTATTACCAGATCATGTACTACGAAATAAGCTAAACCATAAAGTAAAATACCAAAACCAACCCAAGTATACCATGCATATTGGTTCATCATTCCAAACATTATAAGTAACCAACTAGGTACGGCATAGGTGATAAAAAAGAAATCATTTCGTTCAAACCAACTTTTATGGTCTTTTTTGTGGTGATCTGCATGGAAATACCACAAAAAACCATGCATGATGTATTTGTGATTTGCCCAAGCAGAAAATTCTGTTAGTATAAAAGTGACTAAAACAATGCTACAATTAATTATTATTTCCATGTTAAATAAATATAAATAATGAGGTGAAGAATATAATTTGTAAAATTAATATTATTAATGAAACGGAAAGATTGCCTTTGATGATTGTTGGATAAAAAAAGTACGATGTAAAAAAAGCAACTCCAATCCAACCTATATAATTATGCAAACCTGGTAATCCTCCTTCAAATTTCCAAAAATCTAGTTTCGGTGCCACTTGTTCAATAATTAAATCGATAATTGTAACTAATATAGCGGCAACAACCAATGACACTATTTTGTTTGCAAAGATACCACTTACAATTCTAATTCCTGCAAAAATAAGCATTGCCCAATTGATGGATATAATTAGCGGAACATTAAGTAATTTAAAACCCAATCCGTCTCCATAGGAATATTTTCCGAAAACCAACCCCGTTTTTACTCCAATTACTTCAATTATAAATCCTAAAAAAGCGATAGAAAAAAAGGCTATTAAGAATTTTTTATCGGCTAAAGGACTGTGAATTAAAAAAACAAAACAAGTAAGTAATAAGGTGTAAGGCGTAAAAGGACTAAAAAAAGAAGGATTAACAATAAACCCAATTGATCCAGAAATATATACCAGAATTAAGAAATATAATAAATAGGATTTATATGACTTTAGCATTACTTTTCTCTTTCTACTATTAATTGACTCGCGATTTTTGCACTAAAAAGACACAATGGAATACCTCCTCCAGGATGCACACTTCCTCCTACAAGATATAAATTTTTAATACTTGATGAATAGTTAGCATGTCTTAAAAAAGCTGCAAATTTATTGTTGCTAGAATTACCGTAAAGCGATCCACCATAAGACGAAGTTTGGTTTTCTATATCAATTGGGCTTAACGTGCTTTCTGCGATGATGTATTTTTCAATATCGGTTTTTAAAATGCTATTAATTTTTTCAATAATATTTTTTCGAATAGCGGTTTCATAATTGATACTTTCGTTTTTATTATGCGGTACGTTTACCATTACAAACCAGTTTTCGCAACCTTGAGGCGCATCTTCTTTGCAATATTTTGAAGTAATATTAATGTAAATTGTAGGGTCGTCAGTTGGAAATTGTTCTGAAAACAAATGATCAAATTCCTTTTTATAATCATCACTAAACAAAATATTATGCAAACCTAACTCTTCAAATTCTTTGTTTATTCCCCAATAAAAAACATAGGCACTACTTGATTTTTCTTGTTGGATTAGTTTTTTAGGAGTATAAGATTCTGGTAATAGATACTTGTAAAGAACATGGAGATCTACGTCGCTAGCCACTATATCAAAGGTATAATTAACCCCGTTACTTTTAATGGAAGAAATCTTATTATTAGAGCCAATTTCTATGGTTTCAACTGGGGCATTGTATTTAATTTCCACATTAGCTTTTTCTGCAAGTTCAACCAAATGAGTAGTAATTTGATGCATCCCTTTTTTAGGCAAATAAGCCCCAAGATTAAATTCTAAATGCGAAATCATATTGATTAACGCTGGTGCTTTATATGGATTTGAACCATTATAGGTCGCAAATCGATTGAACAGTTGGACTGTTTTTGGGTTGGAAAACGTTCTTGAATTTTTTTCGTGCATCGTGCTGAATAAACCTAAGAATGGGGATAACAATATACCTTTTAAAGTCTTAAAATTAATAAAATTTTTAATTTGATGAAGCGATTGCTTCAAAAATAAATCTTCGGTGGTTTTAAAATAAAAAGCGTTGCGCTTGATGTGTTTTAAAACCGTTTCTTTTTTTTCATTTAATTTTAAATGAACTTCCTCTGCAAATTCTTCAATATTGGCGGAAGCCTTTAGTTGAGTTCCATCCGGATAAAAATAGTTGGTAATGACTTCTAATTTCTGGTATTCAAATGAATGGGAGCTTCCTTGCAAATTGGTCAATTCATCAATTAATGATGGCATTGTAAATAGTGAAGGTCCTTTATCAAATCGAAATCCATTTGTATTTAATTCACTCAATTTACCACCGGGATAACTGTTTTTTTCAAAAATGGTGACCTTAAACCCTTGATTGGCTAGGCGAATTGATAAGGCAAGACCTCCAATTCCAGCTCCAATTATACCAACGGTTTTTTTCATTTTTTTAAATTAAATTGTGATACAAAATTAATTTTTTATAAAATCATAATAGTACAACAAAAGTTAAAATAATCCTATAAATAAATGTCTCACAACTACAAAAAATAAAAAAAGATATTTCTTCAAAATCAAAAACCCCAATTTAATTCAATAAATTGGGGTTTTGTTATGCAAATTAATTTGCTATTTTATTAAGATTCTCTAGGAGGTCTTGGTAAAAGTGCTTTTCTAGAAACTTTTTCTTTTTTAGTTTTAGGGTCAATTCCTAAGTATTTCACTTGGAATACGTCGCCCATATTTACCACATCAGAAACATTTTCTGTACGTTCCCAAGCCAATTCTGACACGTGAAGTAATACTTCGTTTCCAGGAACTGCTGTATATTCTACAACCGCACCAAAATCAAGCATTTTAATTACTTTCACTTCGTAAGCTTCGTTCATTTGAGGCTTGAAAGTAATCGATTCAATTTTAGCTAATACTGCAGCAATTCCAGCAGGATCAGTTCCTAAAATTTCAATTACACCTTCTTCATTAACCTCGTTAATTACGATGGTAGTTCCAGTAGCTTTTTGTAATTCTTGAATTACTTTTCCACCAGGTCCAATCAAAGCTCCGATAAAGTTACCAGGAATAGTTCTTGTAATAATTTTTGGAGCATACTCTTTAACATCCTCTTTTGGAGATGGTAAAGTAGCAGTTAAAATATCAAGAATATGTAAACGTCCATCACGAGCTTGAGCTAATGCTTGCTCCATAATTTCATATTTCAATCCGTCAATTTTGATGTCCATTTGACAAGCTGTAATTCCTTCTGAAGTTCCAGTTACTTTGAAATCCATATCTCCTAAGTGATCTTCATCACCTAAAATATCAGATAAAACTGCGAAACGTTCTCCGTCAGTAATTAATCCCATTGCAATTCCAGATACTGGACGTATCATTTGAATTCCGGCATCCATTAATGATAATGTTCCTGCACAAACAGTAGCCATTGAAGAAGAACCATTCGATTCTAATACTTCAGAAACTACACGAATTGTATAAGGACAATCTGCAGGGATCATATTTTTTAACGCTCTTTGCGCTAAGTTTCCGTGACCTACTTCTCTTCTTGAAGTTCCTCTTAATGGACGAGCTTCACCAGTTGAGAATGGTGGAAAATTATAGTGCAAATAGAATTTTTCTTCTCCTTGTTCAGATGGAGAATCAATTTGGTTGGCTTCTCTTGAAGTTCCCAAAGTAGCTGTTGCTAATGCTTGAGTTTCTCCACGAGTAAACAATGCCGATCCGTGAACTGAGGGTAAATAATCTACTTCACACCAAATTGGTCTGATTTCAGTTGTTTTTCTACCGTCTAAACGAGTACCTAAATCTAGGGTTACGTTACGAACTGCTTCTTTATTAGTTTTGTAAAAATATTTAGAAACTAAATCGCCATTTTCTGCTAATTCTTCTTCAGTAAATAACGCTTTAACTTCTTCTTTTACTGCGTCAAATGCAGCTGAACGTTCATGTTTTGCTGAACCTTTACTTGCAATAGCATATATTTTATCATAAGCTGCAGCTTTTACTTTAGCATAAATTGCATCATCAGATTTTTCTTGCTCGTAAGTACGAACTTCTTTTTTACCAAATGCTTTTGCTAATCTTTCTTGAGCTGCAATTTGTACTTTAATATGTTCGTGAGCAAATTTAATTGCTTCTACCATTTCTTTTTCTGAAATTTCTTTCATTTCACCTTCTACCATTGCGATAGAATCTGTAGAAGCTCCAATCATCATATCGATATCAGATAATTCTAATTGTGCACGACTTGGGTTAATAATGAATTTACCATCAATTCTTCCAACTCTAGCTTCTGAAATTAAAGTTTCAAATGGGATGTCAGATAATGCTAATGCTGCGGAAGCGGCTAATCCTGCTAATGCATCTGGCATCACTTCGTCATCATGTGACATTAATTGGATCATCACTTGCACTTCTGCGTGATAATCACTTGGGAAAAGTGGACGTAATACACGGTCTACTAATCTCATTGTTAGCACTTCGCTATCACTTGGACGCGCTTCTCTTTTGAAGAAACCTCCTGGGAAACGACCTGCTGCAGCAAATTTTTCACGATAATCTACGGTTAATGGTAAAAAATCAATACCAGGACTTGCTTTTCTTGCGGCTACTACTGTTCCTAAAATAACAGTTTTACCAATTCTTACTACTACAGAACCATCAGCTTGTTTTGCTAATCTTCCTGTCTCGATTGTGATGCTTCTTCCATCACCTAAATCGATACTTTCTACAAATAATTGTGGAATCATAAATTTTCCTTTTTTAATTTTACATTGGGTTTCTGCCTGTCGACAGAGTTGTTGTGTTGTTGTAGTTATTGCTAATAATCCAATGAAAAACCAAACTTTTTTAAACGCTATTTTGCCTTAAGGCTAAAAACAAAAAGAGGCGCGTGGGCACCTCTTTTTTATTGATTATTTTCTAATATTCAATACTTTGATTATCTCACGATATCTATTAATTTCAGTTTTCTTCAAGTAGTCTAATAAACTTCTTCTTTTACCTACTAATAATACTAGCGAACGCTCAGTATTATAATCGTGACGATTTTTTTTCAAATGCTCTGTCAAATGACTAATTCTGTAAGTGAAAAGGGCAATTTGCGCTTCTGCTTTACCAGTGTTAGTTTTTTCTCCGTGTTTAGCGAAGATCTCTTCTTTAATCTCTTTAGTTAAATACATTCCAATATTTGTTTAATGATTTTTATGTATGTCTTATAGCTATTATAAGACCGGGCAAAAGTACTACTTATTTTTTAATTACCAAATAAAAATAAATCTCTATCGCTAAATTACAGTTAATTTCTAAATGCATCTAGCGCAAGTGACGGCTTTCCGTTTGTTTGCCAACAATTTAATTGGTAGCCGCTCCAAGTTTTTTCACCTTCAGGTTCCCAATAAATTACCCCGAGTCCTTTTTGATTTGGGACATTTCTAACCGCATTTATAGTTGCAGTTAACATGTCTTTTGTATTTTGAACTAAGGTAAAATCTCCTCCAACTTCTACTACCATAACTTCTTTATTGTATCTGGAAACCATATCATTCAAATTGTTTTGTAGATCGGCAATAGTAACCGTATAATCACTGTTTAACCAATAAGGATAGTAAGAAAGTCCTATAACATCGTATTTCACATTGTAAGTTCTTGCATTATCAAAAAACCATCTAAATCGGGAATTGTTATTGCCTTGATCAATATGAACAACCACTTTTATCGTGGGATCAATCGATTTAGTGGCATCGTAACCTTTGTTTAAAAGTTGTGCTAGTTGCCCAAAATTAGTTGAATTCCCATCAGGCCAAAGCATACCACCAGGAATTTCATTACCTATTTGAACCCATTCAGGAGTTACCCCCGCATTTTTTAATGCTGTCAATACTTCAAAAGTATGATTGTAAACGTCGCTTAATAATGTAGTAAATGAATGCGAGGCCCAAGCTGCAGGTTTGTTTTGTTGCCCTGGATCCGCCCAAGAATCGCTATAGTGAAAATCAATCATTATTCTCATTCCCAAGTTTTTTGCTCTCAATGCCATCGCAACCGTTTCGTCTTTGCTACAGTGTCCGTTAATTCTGTCGTTTGATGGATTTACAAAAACGCGCAATCGGATGGTATTCATTCCACGATCTTTTAATAATTGTAGGCAGTTTTTTTCAGTTCCGTCCGCATCATAAAATCGGTATCCTGTTGATTCCATTTGTGACAACCAACCCACATCTGCCCCCTTGGCAAAATTGTATGTTGGTGTTGTATTAAGATTTGGAATTGGATCAGGAGTTTGTGAACTACTACAATAGGATAATAGTAATGAGCTTGTTAAAACAATTAGTAATACGATTTTGGAATTTAAATTTCTCATAGTTTTTTAATTTTCAAACTTATAAATTGTTTTTTGCAAATAAGTTTCGTCCTTTTTCAATACAGAATTCGGAAAATGGCCATGGTTTGGGGCGTCAGGAAAATTTTGAGTCTCAAAACATATTCCGCTATTGGTTTGATATTTACTTTTTTCTTTACCAATTAATTGTTCGTCACATTTTCCACCAACATAAATATGGACTGACGGTTGATCGGTGTAAACCAACATTTTCAAATTACTAGATTCACTATAAAGAGAAGCTGCAACTTCATTATTTTTATTTAACACAAATGACGTATCTATTTTAATTGGACACTTTTTAACAGTTGAAAAATCAAAATGTGAATTATTTATATCTAAAACTAACCCGGTTGGGATATTCTCTTCATTTGTATCTAATATACTTTTGGAATTTATATATAAATCTTGATTTGCCACCGTTCCATTATGCCCTTCAAGATTAAAATAACTATGATTGGTCAAATTGATAATCGTATCTTCAGAAGTAGTGGCTTTGTATTCAATACTCAATTCATTATTTTCCGTTAAGGTATAGGTTAAAACTACAGTTAAATCACCTGGAAAACCGCCTTCCATATTTGGACTAAAATAAGTCATTTTGATAGAAGGATTAATGTCTTCAGTTATTTTTACAACCTCCCAAATTCTTTGGCTTAAGCCAATATTACCGCCGTGAAGAGTATGATTATTTTGGTTTTTTTCTAACTGGTATTTTTTATTATTTAAAGTAAATGAACCTTGGTTAATTCTGCCCGAATATCTTCCAATTGTTGCTCCATAATACGGCGAACCCCCAATTTCATATGATTTTATGTAGTCTTCTAATGTATCCAAACCCAAAACTACATCTATAATTTTTCCTGTTTTTAATGGAATTTTTATGGAGTTTATCGTAGCACCATAATTGATTATTTTAACCTCAATTCCATTTTTATTTATCAATTCATGGCTATAAACAGATTCGCCATTTGGCATTGTGCCGAATAGTTCATTTATTGAATTGATTATAACGTTAGACATAAATTAATATTTAGCTAAAATAAAACGGCAATTTGTTCATTTACGAATTCCAAAAACCGTTCATCCTCAGTTGTAAATGGATCTAAAGTATTTGAATCAATATCTATTTGACCGATATTTTCTCCATTTACAAATAGGGGAACCACGATTTCCGATTTTACAGTAAAACTACAAGCGATATAATTGTCTTGAGCAGCCACATCTGGAACTACAAAATTTGTATTTGAAACCGCCACTTGACCACAAATTCCTTTTCCAAATGGAATAACGGTATGATCAGTTGGTGCGCCAACATAAGGCCCTAAATGTAAAGTTTGAGTTGTATGATTTGCAAAATAAAAACCAACCCAGTTGTAATGCGCAACATTTGATTCTAAAAGCGCACAAATTTGTTTCAACTTCTCTTCCCGAGAGGTGTTTTCAGTGTTTACAATTTCAATAATTAATGGTTGTAATTCTGTAAAAGTCATAATTTTAATTTTTACAAAAGTATTTAATTGCACTCATCTTTTTTTATATAAATTTGTTAAAAATTATAATTGTGAAGAATTATTGGATTCAATACAAACCATTTTTACTTTTCTTAGTTAAATTTATTTTTTCCTATTTGATTTTAACCGTTGCCTATCAATATTATTTAAATCAATTTGACATAAAAAATAATGAAGTTGACAGTTTTACAAAGTTGGTTACATCCCAAGTTGAACAAGTTCTTTTGTTCTTCAATGGTGATGCGCACATCGAGCTTCATGCTTCCGAACCTAGTTATAAGTTTTTTTATAATGGCAAATTTGTTTCAAGAATTATTGAAGGGTGCAATGCTTTAAGTGTAATTATTTTATTCATTTCTTTTATAATAGCATTTTCAGGAAAAATCAAAAACACGATTTACTTTATTTTAGCAGGTAGTTTTATCATTCATATTTTAAATATTACAAGAATTGCGCTTTTAATGGTTGCCTTTTATAATTTTCCTAAAGCCAATTTTATTTTACATGACATATTATTTCCATTAGTTATTTATGGAACTGTATTTATTTTATGGATAATTTGGGTAAATAAATTTTCATTCTATGCTAAAGAAACTGCTAAATAATAAAATCAAATTTTTTGTTTTGTTTTTATTGGTGCTTGTTTTAGCATCAATTAGAATATTTGAAAAATCTTTATTCTACGATCCATTTTTAGACTATTTCAAAGCGGATTTCACTAATTTACCTCTACCAATTGCAGACAAATTGAACTTGTCATTAAGTTTGTTTTTCAGGTATTTCTTAAACGCAATTATTTCTGTAGCTTTTATTCAAATAGCTTTCAAGGACATTAATTTTACTAAATTTACTTTTGTTTTATATGGCCTTTTATTTGTAATTTTAATACTAGCATTCTGGATTGTTTTAGCATTTTTTGCTGATGAAAACAAAATGGAATTGTTTTATATCCGAAGGTTTTTAATCCAACCACTATTTTTATTATTATTTATTCCTGGCTATTTAATTCAAAAACGGGTAAATTAATTTTATCACAATATTAATTTTCATTTTATTTTATCGTTTACCTTTGCATTATGAATTTTCGAAAACACATTTGTATACTACTTGCGCTTATATTGTTGGTTTCCAACATAGGATTTGCATTTAATGTACATTATTGTGGTGATCAAATTTCTTCAATTTCATTCAAAACTTCAGTATCTTCAAATGAAATTGAGAAAAACTGCTGTGGAGAAATAGAAAAAAAATCGAATTGTTGCGATAATAAGGTACTCCACTTTCAGAAAAAATCGGAAACATCATTATCACATTTCTTTTTTCAAATGTCCAATCTTCAAATATCTAAAAATGATTGGAAACCAAATTTTATATTACCAATAACGAATTTTAAAATAAATTCAATCCCAACTTATTTTTGTGATGCAAATGCACCACCTTGCTTTAAGTTGTACTCCCAATATATTTTCTACGCTTAATTTTCATGTTTTGAAAGTTAATCACTTTTCATGTGGTTTAAAATCATTCTAAACATAAAAATTATAAAAATGCAAAAACAAATTTCATTTCTTTTAATGCTGTTTTTTTGTTCCTATATTTCTTTTTCACAAGATACTTTGAAGGAAATTAAAGTTCAAAATTCGAGTAAGAGTTTGCAAAAATCATTAAAACTTACTGCAAATACTACATTACTTTCAAGTAAAGAATTATTGAAGGCGGCTTGCTGTAATTTAGCTGAGAGTTTTGAAACCAATCCGTCAATTGATGTCAATTTTTCAGATGCTTTAACGGGAACCAAACAAATAAAAATGCTAGGTTTAACAAGTCCATATCTAATGATTACTGAGGAAAATATTCCGTCGGTTCGTGGCGCTTCACAGGCTTATGGGTTAACTTTTACACCTGGAACTTGGGTTGAAAGTATCCAAATCACCAAAGGCGCCGGAAGCGTTGTTAACGGATATGAGAGTATTTCAGGTCAAATAAACACCGAATTAATTAAGCCAATCAAAGACATTCCTTTTT